>Ga0307281_10000163_pt1 | contig 15906 bp, 10 predicted proteins | sample ER_DNA_120_FD_194486 | JGI IMG/M metagenome (GOLD analysis project Ga0307281, IMG submission 194486) | Bulk soil microbial communities from the East River watershed near Crested Butte, Colorado, United States - ER_DNA_120 | ecosystem: Environmental > Terrestrial > Soil > Floodplain | place...
CGGCCCAACCGGCTACTACAGCTACGACCTCGGCGCCTGGCACATCGTCGTCCTGAACACGGCGAGCCCGCTGGACTCGGCGCAGGTCCAGTGGCTGCGCGCCGATCTCGTGGGGCATCCGAAGCTTTGCACGCTGGCGATCTCGCACCGGCCCCGGTTCAGCTCCGGCAACGCTCGCAGCTCTCCGGGTCAAGCCCCCGTGTTCGAGGCGCTCTACGATGCCCATGCGGAGCTGGTCCTCTCGGGCAACGACCACGACTATGAGCGATTCGCCCCGCAGGCCCCGGACCAGACACCCGATCCCGTCGGCGGCCTGGTGGCGATCGTGGTGGGCACGGGGGGGAGAAGCCACGGCCGGATCAACCTGCCGCTCGAGGTGAACAGCGTCGTGCAGAACGCGGACACCTACGGGTTGCTGCGCCTGGAGTTGCATGCGACCAGCTACAACTGGAGGTTCATACCGGTGGCGGGAAGGACGTTCAGCGACGCGGGCAGCGCCGCGTGCCACTAACGGCGCCGCCCGGCTGGGCGCGGGGCCACAGTCGGGCGGCTCGACCACACTATGGGCCTGGGTAGAGTTGAACTACCGACCTCACGCTTATCAGGCGTGCGCTCTAACCACCTGAGCTACAGGCCCCGCCGTCAATCCCACTCCCGCTTCGGCCCCTTCTTCGGCTTGAATCCGTCTTCGTCTTCGTCGTCGAACTCGTCGTCGAGGTCGTCATAGTCGTCGGCGTCCTCCAACTCCTCGTCGTCCGCCTCGTCCTCGTCCAGCTCGTCGTCGAAGTCCTCATCGAGATCCTTATCCTCTTCGAAGTCCTCGAACTCCTCGTCGATGTCGTCGCGACGCTTGAGCGACCACTCCATCGACGTTGCCACGGCCAGCATCGTCACCCCCGGCTGAGGTTGGGATTGGGGTTGCGGTGGTTGCGGGTCCCACACCGTGCGGGACCCGAGCGTCTTTCGTCCGCTCTACTCGTCCATCGCCCGCAGCGAGCGGGCGGCCTTCCGCCGCGCATTGGCCTGGAGCTCCCGTTTGCGGAGCCGCACCGACAACGGCGTGACTTCGATCAACTCGTCGTCCTCAATGTACTCCAGCGCCAATTCGAGCGTGATCTGGCGCGGCGGCTCCAGGATCACCATCTCGTCCGACGCCGTCGTGCGCATGTTCGTCAGCTTCTTCTCCTTCGTCGCGTTCACGTCGAGGTCCCCGGGCCGCACGTGCTCGGCGACGATCATGCCCCCGTACACCGCGTCCCCCGGCTTCACAAACATGGTGCCCCGCTCCTGCAAATTGAAGAGCGCGTAGGCCACCGCCACCCCTTCCCGGTCCGCGACCATCACGCCCCGGCTCCGTCCCGAGAGCGGCCCAGCCCACGGCCCGTACTCGAGGAAACGGTGATGCATAGTCCCGGTTCCCCGCGTGTCCGTCAAGAACTCCGACCGGTACCCCAGCAGCCCGCGGGCCGGGATGGCGAACCGGAGCCGCACCGACCCCACCCCCGGGTTCCGCATGTCCTTGAGCGTCGCCCGTCGCGGCCCCAGCTTCTCCATCACGGCGCCGAGGTATCCCTCCGGACAGTCGATCATCAGCTCTTCGTACGGCTCGAGCTGCTCGCCGTTCGGGCCCTCCCGCGGAATGATGCGCGGCCGGCTCACCTGGAACTCGAACCCCTCCCGCCGCATCGTCTCCATCAGGATGCCCAGGTGCAGCTCGCCCCGCCCCGACACGGTAAACGTCTGCGGATCGCCCGTGTCCTCCACGCGCAGCGCCACATTGCGCTCCAGCTCCTTATAGAGCCGGTCGCGCAGCTGCCGCCCCGTGACATACTTCCCCTCGCGCCCGGCGAACGGCGCGTCGTTCACCCGGAAATCCACGGAGATCGTGGGCTCCTCCACGGCGATCCCGGCCAGCCGCTCCAGATGGTCCAGTGCGGTGACCGACTTGCCGATCTCGACGCCCGCGAGACCGGCCAGGGCGACGATCTCCCCCGCCGCCGCTTCCTGGAGCTCCACGCGCTCCAACCCCTCGAAGCCGAACAGTTTCACCACGCGCGCCTGCTCGTAGCGATCGTCGCCCACGGGGCCCGGCGCGCCCAGCGGCAGCAGGGCGACCGTCTCTCCCACCCGGATCCGGCCGCGCTCGATCCGCCCGATGCCGATCCGGCCCAGGTAGGACGAGTAGTCGAGCGTCGAGATCAGCATCTGGAGCGGCCCCTCTGGATCGCCCGAAGGAGCCGGCACCGTGTCGAGAATCGTCTGGAACAGCGGCACCAGCGTCGTCCCCGTCTCCCCGAGATCCGGAGTGGCGATGCCGTGCCGGCTCGACGCGTACAAGAACGGACAGTTGAACTGTTCCGGCGTCGCCTCGAGGTCCAGGAACAGCTGCAGCACCTCGTCGTGAACCCGCAACGGCTCCGCGTCTTGCCGATCGATCTTGTTGATCACCACGATCGGCTTGAGTCCCAGCGCGAGCGCCTTGCCGGCCACGAACCGCGTCTGCGGCATCGGCCCCTCCGCGGCGTCCACCAGCAGCAGGAAGCCGTCCACCATCCGGAGGATGCGCTCGACTTCGCCCCCGAAGTCGGCGTGCCCGGGTGTGTCGACGATGTTGATCTTGTACTCGTCATCACCCGAAGTCCACCGCACCGACGTGTTCTTCGAGAGGATGGTGATGCCCCGCTCGCGCTCGATGGGATTCGAGTCCATCGAGCCGATCCCCGCCTCTTTCACGCGTGCGCCAGACTGCCGGAGCATCTGCACCACGAGCGTGGTCTTCCCGTGATCGACGTGGGCGATGATGGCAATGTTGCGGATCTGCAAGGAGCTACGTCCTAACGGTGTCGGTGCGAGGGCGGCAGTATAGGGAGGGGGTCCTGAAAATACAAGGTCAATCGCAGGTTTCGTCCCGCTCCATCTGGACCGTGACGTGCTGGATGCCCAGGTCCCCCATTCGCGCCTGGGCGGCCTCGAGAATCTGCTGGTTGTGCGACGGGTTCCGGACGACCAGGTGCCCGCTCATCGCGATGACTCCGCTGGTGAGAGTCCAGACATGGAGGTCGTGGACCGAGCTCACCCCCTCGAGGCTCGCGAGGCGCTGGTGGACCGTCCCGAGAGCAATGTGGCCCGGCGTCGCCTCCAGCAGCACGTCGGCGCTCTCCCGGACCAGGCGCCACGCGCCGCGCAGGACCAGCAGGCCGATCCCGACCGATACGATGGGATCGGCGCGGGTCCACCCGGTGGCGACCACCACGACGCCCGCGATCACCGCCCCCAGCGAGCCCAGCAGGTCGCTCAGGACGTGCAGGTAGGCGCCGCGCTGGTTCAATGAGTGGTCGTGGCCGTGATGCAGGATCGTCACGCCGGCGACGTTGGCGACGAGGCCGACGCTCGCCACACCGAGCAGCAGTCCGCCGTGGACCGCGGGAGGAGCCTGGAACCGGCGGACGGCTTCCACGCCGATCCCCACCGCGATCACGATGAGCGCGGCGCCGTTCACCAGCGCCGCGAGGATCTCGAGCCGCACTAGGCCGTAGCTGCGCTCCGGCGTCGCCGGCCGCTGCGCCATGCGCAACACGAATAGCGCCAGTCCCAACGCCGCCACGTCGGCGAGCATGTGGCCCGCGTCCGCGAGCAGCGCCAACGAATGCGCCAGCCATCCGCCCACGGCCTCGGCGATCGTCACGACGGCGGTCAGCGCGAGGACCCACGCCAGCCGCCGCGCGCTCTCGCTCCGCGCCGGCACGCGGTGCGCGCATTGCACGTCGAGTGGCATGGTGTGGGTCATGGGCGCGTGTCTCGACCAGAAGGATACGCGACGGCCAACTTGAAGTCACCTTCCACCCCGCTACCTTCCCCGTCCGTATGCCTCCCCCCGCAGTCGAATCCCTGTGGCTCCGCCTCGCGGCGGTTGTGATCCTCATCCTGGTGAACGCCTTCTTCGTTGCCGCTGAATTCTCGCTCGTCGCCGCGCGTCGCACGCGAATCGAAGCGATGGTCCGCCGTGGCGACCGGAAGGCCAAAACGGTGCTCGCGGCGCTGCACGACTTGAACCGGCAACTCTCCGCCGCCCAGCTCGGTATCACCGTTGCGTCGATTCTCCTCGGCTACGTCGCGGAGGATACTGTCGCCCACCAGTTTCGCATATGGTTCTCGACACTCCCTCCGTTTCTCGGGTTCCTCACTCGCGGCGGTGTCGCGTCGACCGTGGCCGTGTCCATCGTTTCTTTCCTGCACGTCGTGTTCGGGGAGCAGGCGCCCAAGGCCTGGGCCATCACCTATCCCGAAGGGACAAGCCGCTGGGTCGCGGCGCCCCTCATCTTCTTTTCCTTGATCACCCGGCCATTCACCGGCCTCTTGAACTGGAGCGCTAACCGGCTCGTGCGCCTGGTCGGCATCAAGGGGACCACGGCTGAGCACGAACGCGTGCACTCCCCCGAGGAGATCCTGATGCTGGTAGATCAGAGCCGCAAAACTGGCCGGCTCGCCCCGCAGGATGCCCGCATGATCGCCGGCGTGTTCGAGTTCAGCGAAAAGAACGCGCGCGAGGTCATGACCCCCCGGACCCAGATGGTGGCGCTGCCCCTGACACTCGCGATTCCGGACGCCGCCGACCGCGTCGCGACCGCGGGACGATCGCGCTATCCCGTCTACGGCGATTCGCTCGACGACATCGTCGGCACCGTGCACGCCAAAGACATCCTCAGGGCCCTCCGGGGACCCGCCGGGGGCACGCTCGAATCGATCCTGCGGCCACCCTTACTCGTTCCCGGCACCCGGGAAGTCGAAGACGTGTTGGCCGACATGAAACGCCAGAAAGTCCATCTGGCCATCGTGCTGGACGAGTATGGTGGCACCGCCGGGCTCGTCACGATGGAAGACCTGCTCGAAGAGATCGTGGGGCAGATCTATGACGAGTACGACCGTCCCGAGACTGGGACGGCCGCCGGGGCGGCGCCTACCCCCGCTTCGGTCATCGCGGGCGGCACCGAGGTCGCCGAGGTCAACCGGATGTACGGACTGCGAATCGACGACGGCGACTACACGACGATTGGCGGTGTGGTCTTCGGAGTGTTGGGGCGACTGCCAAAGGCGGGAGATCGAGTGGACCTCGCCGGAGCGACGGTGGAAGTCGTAGAGATGGACGGCCGGCGGGTCGGGAAGGTGCGCGTCACGCAACCCCGCGCCGGCGCATAGCCGGCGCCTTCACCCAGCCGACCGATTCCGCTGCGCCAGCTCCACCGCGAGCTCCAACGCCGCCCGCATACTCCCCGGGTCCGCCACGCCCCGGCCCGCGATGTCGAACGCCGTGCCGTGGTCGGGCGCCGTGCGAGGAAACGGCAGCCCCAGGGTGATGTTCACACCTTTCCCGAACCCCGCCACCTTGACGGCCGTCATGCCCACATCGTGATACGGTGCGAGGACGGCATCGAACGCCCCTCCCAGCGCCTTGACGAACACCGTATCGGCCGGCAGCGGCCCGGCGGCCCCGAGCCGCTCCGCCGCGGGCCGGAGGATACGCTCATCCTCGTCTCCGAACAGGCCGCCCTCCCCGGCGTGCGGGTTCAGCGCGCACAAGGCAAGTCGCGGCGTCGCCAATCCCCACCACCGGGTGAGGGCCGCGGCGGTCAGGCGGCCGATCGCGATGATGCCATCGGTGGTGAGGCGGTGTGGGACGTCGCGCAACGGGATGTGGGTGGTGACCAGAACCACGCGCAGTGCTCCCGCGGCCAGCATCATCGCCGTAGGCGTGTCACCGGTCAGGCGCGAGAGCAGCTCGGTGACCCCCGGGTAGGGATACCCGGCGAGGTGGAGCGCCCGCTTTTCCACCGGCCCGGTGACGACCGCGTCTACTTCACCGGCGCGGGCGAGCCAGACGGCGCGCTCGATCGACCGCACGGACAGGAGGCCCGCTTCCCGAACCCGATCCGGGTCCCCCGCGTCGCGGCCCGTTTCGGTACCCCTCCCCGCCCCCCACGCTCCCACCCCCACCCGGCTGCGCGCCGCGATCCCGTTCAGCAGATCATCTGGTCCCACCAGCACGACGTCCGCGGCGAGCGGTGCGTCGCCGAGCGCACGGGTCACGACCTCCGGTCCGATCCCTCGCGGATCGCCAAGCGTCACGGCGAGACGCGGGCGGCGCGGAGCGGCCACGCTCAGAGCCGGAAGTCGATGTAGGTCTGGCGGCGCAGCTGGTCGAGGTAGTGCCGGACGCCCAGCTCCTGCGAGAGCTGGCTGCGGATCTGATCCTTGACGTCGTCGAAAGTGACCTCGCCCTCGGCTTGCCGGGCCGTCACGTCCAGCACCACGAACTGCGGCCGGGAGTTGGTGGCCCCGAGCTCGAGGACGGGCTTCAGACCGGTCGCGCTATCGGCTGCGAAGAGCCGCTGGTACTCGGGTCCGAGCGCCGTGAGCGCGACGGCTTCGACAAGCTTGGGCACGTTCTCGTCGCTGTACAGGCGAGCCAGAGAATCGAACGAGCCTCCCCGCGCCAGTGCGGCGCGCACCGAGTCGGCCAACCGTCGCGCGGCCTCGACCTGGGTCGGCGTGATCTCGGGCGCGATCAGGATGTGGCGCGCCAGTACTTCGGCGGGCTGCACTCGCTGAACCTGGATGATGTGGTAGCCGAAATCGGTCTCGACGATGTTCGAGATGTCTCCCGGCCTGAGGTGGAAGGCCGCATCTTCGAACGCCTTGACCATGGTGCCGCGGCGGAACCATCCCAGCGAGCCACCGGAGTCCCGCGTCGCGGTATCCGAAGAGAGGCGACGCGCCAGCTCGGCGAAATCGGCGCCGCCGCGCAGCACGACGAGCAACGACTCGGCCGTCGCCCGCCCGCGGGCGCGTGCCGCGGAGTCGGCCTGCGGCAGCATCACGATCTGCCGGAAGGACACGTTCGCCGGCCGCCGCTGCGTCTGGCCTTTGTTCTCCTCCCAGTACGCGCGCATCTGCCCATCGCTCGGCTGGATCGGCTTGATCTTCTCCTTTTGACGCAGGTTCTCCAAGAGGCGGGTCCGGAGGATCTCCCGGCGCTGATTCTCGCCGAGCCACCGGCGCCATTCTTCGACGCCGCCGAAGGCGGCCAGCCGCAGCTGTTGCTGAAACTCCGTCTCGGATGCGAACCGGCCGCGGACGTTGCGCACCGTCTGCTCCACCGCGTCCTGCACTTCCTGCTCCGAGACCTTGACGGTGGTATCGTGCGCGGCCTGCTGCACCAGGAGCTCGGTCTCGATCAGGGAGGTCAGGACCCGGCGCTTCCACGCCGCGCGCCCCACCGAATCCTGTGGGACCGTCTGCCCTGACGCCTGGGCCTGGGCCAGCTCCTCTTCGAGCTGCGAAGCGAGAATCGGCTGCACTCCGACGATCGCGACGATCCGGTCGATGGTCGCCGGACCCTGCGCCTGGGCGGCCGTCGTCGCGGCTCCTCCGATCGCGAGAGCGAGACCCCACCCCAGGCTGCGTCGCATCATTGCAGCACTCGATGCGCGGGCGCCTTGCGCAGCACCGAGTCCGGAATCGGCGGCACTGGTGGCGGTCCCGGAGCGGGTCGGACGCCGCCCCCCGGATTCCCGGCGTTGGGCGGCCGCAACGAGTCGGCGCTGGCGCGCAGCGCCGAGGCACGCTCCGATGCCCGCTGCACGCCGGAGGCGTCGATCGACCAGTTGCCCCGTTCCCGCAGCCACTGGGCCAGGAGTGGCGGCACCGGATAGAACTGCACCTGCCCGCTCACCAGGCGTTCGAAGTAATCGTTCACGCGCGCCATCATGAAGCGCTCACGGCCTTCTTTCGTCGTTGCCGAATCGTGCAGCATCGCCGGAGTGAAGCGCAGCATCGAGCCTAGAATCGCGAGACTGGAATCGAACTCCAGCCGCACTTCGACCCATTCCGAGTCGGTGAGCTGCACCTTGGCGGATTCCGCCTGCTGCAATGCGATATCCCGCTCCACCAGGCGCTCCACCAGCTGCCCGATTTGGGAATCGGTCGCCATGGGCATCGCCTGGGCGTAGCGCGGATTGATCGCATACAGCCAGCGCACGAGGTCCTTCAGCTTGAAATCGCCGCCGCGATAGCTCGCCAGCCGATGATTGCTCCGGCTCGCCGCGTCGAGGTCCTGCATGCCGCTGCGCACCGCATCGCCGACGCCCCCGGCGATGTGGATCTGCCGCTGGCTCGAGAGGCCGGCCATGTAGGTGGAATCGAATCGCAGCATAATCGACAGCCGGGCGCCGTCGGCGAAACTATCGCGCACCTCGGCCAGCGGGGGACGGCGGATGATGTGAAATCCGACCGGGGATCGGACGACACCCGACATCGAACCCGGGGCAAGCTGCCACGCGGCATCCTCGAACTGCGGGAGGAAGCGGCCGCGCGGGGTCACGCCCAGATAGCCGCCCGCGTTCTTCGAACCCGGATCCTCGGAGCTCCGCTGCGCCACTGCCGCGAAGTTGCCGCCGCCCGACGCCACAAGGCTGCGCCACAACGCGTTGGCCTGCGCCTGCTTCTGTTGCACCACCGGCGGCGCGGCGCTTTGCGGAACTGTGATCAGCACATGCTGGAACGCCCGCAGATTCCCGGCGGCGTACAACGAGTCGATCTGCTGGTCGCTCGGGTCCTGGCTGGCGCTCATGCGATCGTGGAAATGGGAGAATTTCAGCTGGGACACCACCGGCCACATCGCCCGGGCGACCAGCGCCGTATCGCGGAAGGACTGACCGTCGGCCATCGCCACGGCGAACAGGGTGAAGTCCACGTACGTGCTGGCCAGTTGGTTCAGGTTGGACGGCTGCAGCGGCAACCCCTTGGCGCGCGAGGCCATCTCCGCGAGGCGCTCCACGCTGAGCGTCTGCCCCGCCGCGCGCGCCGCTTCCTCGGGGTGCGCGGTGAACGCGTCCCGTAGCACCGAGCATCCGGTCAGCGCGAGTCCCATCACCACGAACGCCAATCGACGCATGCCGTCACTCCAATCCAGGTCAGAGATCGGCGGAAACCGCCGTGAGGGCCCGCACCAGCCCGGGACCGATCGCCTCGCCCCCCAGGCGGCGCAGCCGCAACGAGAGCGGAACGGCCCGGCGCACGTCGGCCGCGAACTGCACCGCGTCCAGCGCCGCCGTGAGACCCGCCATGCGCGGGCGCGCGTCCCGCCGAAAAGTGAGCCGCGCCTCGTCGCCCCGCACCAGGATCGTTTCCAATCCCGCCCGGGCGCCGAGCGCGCGGAGTTCCGTCACGAGCAGGAGACGCTCCGCTTCCGGAGGCAACGGCCCGAAGCGGTCGCGTAGCTCCTCGCGAACCGCCGGAATTTCGCCTGGCCGCTCGGCGCGCGCCAGTCGGCGATACACGTCGAGCTTCGCCGCGTGATCCGCCACATAGTCGTCCGGCAGGTGCGCGGGCAGATCGAACGCCACTTCCGGAGCCGGCGGCGGCCCAGCGACCGCGCCCGCGCCGTCTTTCAAGGCACGAATTTCCTCGTCCAGCCAGCGCAGGTACGTGTCGAAACCGACTGCCTGCGCCTGGCCTGATTGTTCGGCGCCCAGCAAATTGCCGGCGCCGCGCAGCTCGAGGTCGCGCAGCGCGATGCGGTAGCCCGACCCGAGGTCCGTGTGGTGTTCGAGCACCGCCAGGCGCTCCTCTGCCGCCGGGTCGGTCAGGTCGGGCACGAGCAGATAGCAGGAGGCCCGGCGGTGACTGCGCCCTACTCGGCCGCGCAACTGATAGAGCTGGGCCAGGCCGAAGCGATCCGCGCGGTCCACGATCATGGTATTCGCATTCGGGACGTCCAACCCGGACTCGACGATCATCGTGGAAACCAGCACGTCGACCTCCCCGGTGACGAACCGGCTCATCACGCGGTCCAGGTCCGCCTCCTTCATCTGTCCGTGGGCGACGGCCACCCGGGCGCGCGGCGCCAGCGCCCGCACCCGCGCAGCGACCGTGTCGATCGTCTCGATCCGGTTGTGCACGAAGTACACCTGGCCGCCGCGGTCGAGCTCCCGTGCCATCGCTTCCTCGAGCAGGCCATCGTCCCAAGGCTCGACGAACGTGAGGACCGGCGATCGGTCTTTGGGTGGGGTCTCGAGTAGCGTCATGTCGCGAAGTCCGGCGAGCGACAGATGCAGGGTGCGCGGAATCGGCGTCGCCGTGAGAGTGAGGACGTCCACGGCGAGCTTCAGCGCCTTGAGACGCTCCTTGTGTCGCACGCCGAACCGGTGCTCTTCGTCCACGATCACGAGTCCGAGATCCCGGAACGCTACGTCCCGTGACAGCAACCGATGGGTGCCGATCACCACGTCGAGCGATCCCTCGGCGAGGCGCACGAGCGCCGCGGCGGTTTCGCGGGCCGAGCGGAATCGCGACAGCACCTCGAGTCGCACGGGGTAATCGGCGAGCCGCTCGCGAAACGTCCGGCCGTGCTGCTCGGCCAAAATCGTCGTCGGCACGAGCACCGCCACCTGCTTCCCCGCCTGGACGGCTTTGAACGCCGCTCGCAATGCGACCTCGGTCTTTCCATAGCCCACATCGCCCACCAACAGGCGGTCCATCGGTCTGGGCCGCTCCAGGTCGCGTTTCACCTCGACGGTAGCTCGCACCTGGTCCGGCGTGTCCTCATAGAGGAAGGCGGATTCGAGCTCCCGCTGCCACGGCGTGTCGGGTGGAAAGGGGAACCCCGGGGACAGCTCGCGGCGCGCGTACAGGGCGAGCAGCTCCTGCGTCATGGCGCGGATCGCGGCGCGCGTTTTGTCGCGCTGCCGGTGCCAGCTCGTGCCGCCGAGCCGGTGCAGGCGCGGCGGTGGCGCGTCGCCGTCTCCGGGCGCCCGGTAGGGCTCGAGCTGATCCAATCGGTACAGGGGAACGTTGAGACGGTCGCCGCCTTCGTACTCGACGACCGCCACCTCCATCGTGGCCTCCCCGACGGGGATGGTCTGCAATCCACGGAAGATCCCGATACCGTGTTCCAGATGCACCACGAATTCCCCGGGCGCGAGGGGTCGCGCGCCGGCGGAGGACGTCGCGGTTCGGTATCGTCGCGGCCGCCGCAGGCGGCGGGCGCGACGGAAGATCTCGTGGTCGGTGAGCACCCGCAGCGCGGGCAGCAGGAACCCGGCATCGAGCGCTCCGACGACGAGCGTCGCCCGCCCCGAACTCCCTTCGAGCAGGTCCTCGAGTCGCTCGAGCTGTCCTTCGTTGTCGCACAGGATGACCGTCGGCGGGGGGACCGCCACGACCTGGCGCAGCCGTTTCAGGTCCCGGTCGATCGCCTCGGGGGGCGCCAGCGGGAAACGGTGCTCCGCATCGTCGGCACCCGGCGCCAGTCGTCCGAACCGGCCGATCGCCGCTCGCCAGTCCGCCGGCGCCACCAGCTGCTGCTCGCGCGGCGGTGCCTCCTCTCCCATCCGCCGGGCCACCTCGACGTGATGGGCCGCCTCGACCCAGCCGCGCTCCACCTCACGATCGATCGCCGGTTCCTGGTCCAGCACCAGCAGTGCATCCGTTGGCAGCAGATCGAGGAGCGACGTACGCACCGACTCCCCCAGATCGGGGAGACCCCCCTCGGACCGGACGGGCAGCACCGTCACCCGATCGAGCGCTTCTCCCGAACGCTGCGTATCCAAGTCGAACGACCGCAGTGATACGATGTCGTCGCCCCACCATTCGATCCGCGCAGGACCGGCCATCCCGTACCCGTAGACGTCCAGGATGCCGCCGCGAACGCTGCATTGCGCCACTTCGGTCACCATCGGCGTCCGTGTGTACCCCATCTTCCCCAAACGCTCGATCACCGTGGTCAGCGCCACGCCGGTCCCGGACGCAAGATCCAGCCGGGCGCGCGTGAGCGCCGCCGGAACCGCTGTGAGCTCCGCGCTCGCCCGCGCGGTCGTCACGACGACGCGCGCCGACCCCGACAGCAACGCTTCCAACGTCTCCACCCGCTCGCCCGCAATCTCGACGTGCGGCTCGTCGATGCCGAGGCTCTCACGCTGCGGGTAGAGCACCACGCCGCCGTCGCGCAACGCCAGGAGGTCGGCGAGCCAGCGCTCCGCGTCCGCCGGCGTCGGCGCGATGACCGCGAACAGACGCTGTGGCAGACGACGGGCGAGGGCCGACACCAGCAGGGCGGGACTCGATCCCGGCAGTCCGCCGAGTGCCACCCTCCCACCCGCGGCCGGCAGTCGCTCGGCAAGGCTGCGGGTGGCGGGGATTTCGTCCAGCCGGTCGAGCAGAAAGGCGAGCGACATCAGCGCGCCAGGGTCGCCGCGGCGAGCTCCCCAAACGCCAGCAGCACCGCGAGGAGCAGAAGGACCCCGCTGATATCCGTACGTCGCAGTCCGGCGAACGCGGACTGCGCAAACGCACCGTCCTCCACCAGCTCCGCGCCGAGCGCCTCGCGGATGAGGCTACGGTCGGCCGGCGTGAGATCGGACTCCCGCGGATCCGGCCCGTAGACCGTCGCCCCCACCGTGTCGGCGCCGACCGTATGAAAGGCGACGCGGACGGCGCCTTCCCGCTCGGCGACGACCGTCTCTCCCTGCGCGAAGCGGTTGACGAGTGCGTCGAGAAACGGGAGAAAGGCCGGCGCGGTCGGGAGCGACGTCCAGGCGGTGTCGAGCCGGCTGCCCAGCAACACAATCCCCCCGGCGGCCACCGCCCACGGCTCGCCATTGATCCTGGCCAGCACGACACCGGTGTCGGTGCCCTCCAGCCGCAGACGCCGCGTGACCGGCACACCGTCCAGACCGGCGCCCGCGATGAGACCCGGAGTCCCGGCCGGCCCGAATCGCCACCCCATCCCTCGCGCGGCCAGTGCTCGGTTCACCTGACCTGCCATGGCGGGATCCTCCGGCGGGACGACGACCGAGCCTCCGGCCGCGGGCCGGTCGGCGATCGTCACACCGGTTCCTTCGGCAATCCGACGTCCCGCTCGCAATATCGCAAGCGCCGCTGCGACAAACGGCCCCGCTCCGGAACCGAACGCCACTCGGGCCGGCGGCGTCGCGTGCCAGACGATGGCGCGCTGGTCATCGCTGCGCAGCTCGTCGGGCTCCAGAGTCACCTCCCCCACCCACCAACCCGGCCGGGAGTCTTCCAATGGAAGGGTCACCGTTGCGCCGACGGTCGCCAGCGCCCGGCCGAGGTCCGAGCCGCGAACGCGCAGCGTGACCGCTACCTCCCCCGATCCCGGTGTGCCGCCCACGGTGACGACGGCGACCCCTGGCGTCGCCCGCGCCGCGGCGATCCCCCGATTCTGTGGGGCCGGATGCGGGGCGAGCGCGATCACCCGGACTCCAGGCGGTGCGGTGACCCGACCGGCCGCAAGCGCGGTACGCTGCAGATCGCTCACCACTTGGACTTCGCGTACAACCGCGCGGTCGCCGCCCACCACCTGCACCGCGGCACGTACGCCAGCCACAAGGTCCAGGCGGCGTGCATCCGCCGTGGCACTGTCCACGGCGGCGAGCAGCGCGTCGCGTCCTCCGGCCCGGACGATCCCATCTGCGAGCACCAGCCACAACCGGTCGTCCGCGCCTGCCCGCAGCAGCACCGCGCGGGCCGCTGCTTTCAAGCGATCGAGCGTGACCTGACCGCCCGTTACCGCCCCTGACGAGAGCGAGTTGTCGAGGATCAGCGCCAGCGCCGCGGGAGGATGCGCAGCGCCCGCCCCACCGGCGGGAACGAGCGGGCGCGCGGCGGCGAGCACGAGGGCCACGATCAGGGCCGTGCGCAGCAATAGCAGCAGGAGGTGGCGCAAGCGCAGCCGCCGGGCGCTGCGCCGCTCAGCCTCGCTCAGGTAGCGCAGCGGCGGAAACTCGATTTCGGGCGGGACGCGGCGCTGGAACAGGTGCAGCAACGCGGGAATCGCCGCCGCGATGATGCCAAGCAGGGCCAGGGGATGCAGGAAAATCACGTGAGACGGCGCAACACGCGGCCAAATGGTTCGTCGGTCGTCACGTCGTGATACGCGATCCCATGACGGCGGCACGCGGATCGCCAGGCAGAGATCTCGTGCTGGACCGCGTCCCGATAGGCCCGGGCCAGCTCTCGCGGCCGCACGACCAAACTCTCCTCGGATTCCGGGTCGCGGAACCGAACCTCGGGCGGGCCGGAGAGCGAGCGTTCCGCCGGATCCATGAGGTGCAGCACGACGACCTGGTGTCCGCGATGACGGAGGAATCGCAGCGCCACCAGGGCGAGGCTGCGGTCCAAGAGCAGGTCGGAGATGAGGATGACGAGACCCCGCCGCACCAGGAGCGAGGTCACCTGCCGCAGCGCGGCTTCGGCCGCCGTGCCCCGACCTTCAGGGAGCGCTACGATCCCGCGCAGCAAGCGCCGCCACTGCCCGGATTTCACCCGCGGCGCGATCACTTCGCGCACGGCGTCGTCGAAGGTGATGAGCCCGGTGGCGTCTCGCTGGCGCAGCAGAATCAATCCCAACGCCGCAGCCAATCGCTGAGCGTACTCCCGTTTCGACAGGCGCTCGGGGGCCCCACGCCATGACATGGACCGGCTGGCGTCCAGCAGGATCATGGCCCGGAGGTTCGTTTCCTCCTCGAACTGCTTCACGAACAGGCGGTCGGAGCGCGCCAGGATACGCCAGTCGAGGTAACGCGGCTCGTCGCCCGGTTGGTACGCGCGGTGCTCGATGAATTCGACCGAGAACCCGCGGAAGGGGGACCGATGGAGCCCTGAGAGAAAGCCCTCGACAACACCTTGGGTGATGATCTCCAACCCGCCGAGCCGCGCTACCTCAGTGGGATCGAGCAGGTCGAGTCGCTCTCGAGGGGTCATGGCTCGCGGAAGGTAGGGGCGGTCGGCTGTCCGTGGTAGAGGACATTCGGCTCCACAGTGGGTCCGACGTCGCGATGTATCCAGTTGCAGAGTAACATCTTAGATCGCGACTTCGGGTGGCACGTGGCATGCCCTTGTGAGCGGACGGAGGTCTTATGCTCGTAACCATGATGATGATCACCGCCCTCGGCGGCCGTTCCGGCCCCGCGACTCCAGTCGCCGGCGCCAATCCTGATCGCCCCCGCGTGGAAGTCTGGACCAACCGCGGAGACGACCCGTTTCACACCGGCGAAGACGCCCGTGTGTACCTGCGGGCCGACCGCGATGCCTACGTCGCCCTGTTCCGGGTCGACACGGACGGCCGGGTGCGTGTGCTGTTCCCGCGCGACCCGTGGGACGACAACTTCGTCCGAGCCGGCCGCGAGTTCGCGGTCGGCAGAGGCCGCAACGACGACGCGTTCGAAATCGACGATTACCCCGGCGTCGGCTACATCTTCGCGGTCTCGTCGGCCGATCCATTCGACTTCGACCCGATCACAAGCGGCGACCACTGGGACTACCGGGTGATCGCCGACGGCCGTGTTCGCGGTGACCCGTATGTGGCCCTCACCGACTTGGCTGAGCGGATCGTGCCGTCGGGGGATACCGATTGGGACTACGACATCGCCCCCTATTACGTGGAGCGGCGGTACGACTACCCACGGTTCCTGTGCTATGACTGTCACAGCTACGCGACCTTCTCCTATTGGAACCCGTACGCCTATTCCTGTGTGCGCTTTCGAATCGTGGTATTCGACGACCCGTACTACTACCCCTATCGCTACTACGGTGGCAGGCGCGTCGTCTTCACCCGGCCGCTGCGGCCCCAGCCCCGCTTCATCTTTAAGGATCGGAACGGAGTCAGGGACGACCGGTTCGTCACCCGTGAGCGCGAGCGCCCGGTGAACGACAACGGGCGGAGGGGAGTGCGCGGCGCCGACCTGGGCGGTCGCGGCTCGGTCGCCGTCCCGAACGTGATTCGACGGCAGCGCCCAGACCGTCCCAACGGCAACGACGCCCGGCCCGAGCGCCCGCGGTCCGCTGATCCGCGCGATCGCAACGATCAACGGGGTTCCCGGCGGGAGGAGC
>Ga0307281_10000164_pt1 | contig 15796 bp, 12 predicted proteins | sample ER_DNA_120_FD_194486 | JGI IMG/M metagenome (GOLD analysis project Ga0307281, IMG submission 194486) | Bulk soil microbial communities from the East River watershed near Crested Butte, Colorado, United States - ER_DNA_120 | ecosystem: Environmental > Terrestrial > Soil > Floodplain | place...
GGCCGCCCCGACGCTCACGCCGGCGTTGTTTTCCTTCAACAATCCCCGCGGGGCCTGCCCGGGGTGCAACGGCTTCGGCGCGGTGCTCGAGTACGACGAATCGCTCATCGTCCCGGAGCCCGGGAAGACGATCGCCCAAGGGGCGCTCGACCCGTGGACGAAGCCGCGCTACGAAGGCCGTCGCCGGTTGTTGCGGGAGACCGCCCGGGCCCGCGACATCCCCGTGACCGTCCCCTGGCGCGACCTCGACCCACCCCAGCGACAGTTCCTCCTCCACGGTGCGGCCGGCGGCGGGCGGTACCTGGGCGTATTCCCGTTTCTCGAGCGGCTCGAGATCAAGCGCTACAAGCAGTACATCCGCGTGTTCCTGCGGCAATACCAGCTCGCCAAGACTTGCCCGGCGTGCGGGGGCACCCGCCTGAAACCGGAAGCGCTGGCCGTGCGGGTGGGCGGGCAAACCGTCGCCCAGATCTCCGCCCTCACGGCAGCGGAGCTGCAGCACTGGCTCGGCGGGCTCACCTGGACCCCGTTCCAACAAGCGGTCGCCCGGCACCTACTCGAAGAGCTCACCGCGCGCGTGTCGTTCGTCGTGGACGTGGGGCTGGGCTATCTCACGATCGACCGCCAGACCCGGACGTTGTCGGGCGGCGAGGCGCAGCGCATCGCCCTCTCCAACGCGCTCGGCTCGCGCCTCACCGAAACGTTGTACGTGCTCGACGAGCCGACGATCGGGTTGCACCCCAGCGACGTGCAGCGGCTCCTGGTGCTGCTGCAGCGCCTCGCCACCGCGGGCAACACCGTCGTCGTCGTGGAGCACGACCCGGCCGCCATGGCCATCGCCGAATACATGGTGGAGCTGGGCCCCGGGAGCGGGACGGCAGGCGGCGAAGTCGTGTACCAGGGTCCGGCCGCCGGGGTGCGGGCGGCCGGCACCCTCACCGGCCAATACCTTTCGGGGGAAAAGCGCATCAGCGTCCCCTCGGCGCGCCGACCGGCGCTGCACTGGCTGTCCCTGCGCGGTGCCCGCTTGCACAACCTCGAGAATGTGGACGTCCGTATCCCGCTCCACGCGCTCGTGGTCGTCACCGGCGTGTCGGGCTCGGGCAAGTCCACCCTGGTTCACGACGTCCTGTTCCGGCAGCTGGAGCGGCGACTGCGGGGCGCGCACAGCGCCAAGGAGCATCTGGGCGAGCCGGTCGGAGAGGTCGCCGCGCTCGAGGGGTGGGAGGCGATCGGCGACGTGGTGCTGATCGACCAATCCCCGATCGGACGCACGCCCCGCTCCAACCCCGTGACGTACGTGAAGGCGTTCGATGAGGTGCGGCAGCTGTTCGCCGCCCTGCCGCGCGCCCGGGAGCGGCGCTACACGGCGAGCAGCTTCTCCTTCAACATGCGGGGGGGCCGCTGCGACGCCTGCGAGGGCGCGGGTGCGGTCCAGGTGGAAATGGTTTTCCTCGCCAACGTCTTCGTGCCGTGCGAGTCCTGCGGCGGCCGGCGCTTCAAGCGCGAGGTGCTCGACGTCCGCCTCGACGGCCTGTCGATTCACGACGTCCTCGAGTTGACGGTGGACGAAGCCCTGCGCCGCTTCCACAAGCAGCCGCGCCTGGCCCGTGCCCTGTGGCAGCTGCAGCAGGTGGGGCTCGGCTATTTGCGGCTCGGGCAGCCGGCCACGACGCTGTCGGGTGGAGAGGCTCAGCGCCTCAAGATCGCCCGCGAGCTGACGCTCTCCGGTACCCGCCCCGGACGCCGCGGCCGGCGCAATTTCTACATCCTCGACGAACCGACGACCGGCCTGCACTTGGACGACGTGCGAACCCTCTGCCGGGTGCTCGACCGGCTGGTGGACGCCGGACATACCGTGGTGGTGATCGAGCATCACCTCGACGTCCTCAAGCGGGCGGACTGGATCGTGGACCTGGGCCCAGGCGCCGGCTCGGATGGCGGTCGGATCACGGCGACCGGAACTCCCGAGGCGGTCGCGCAGGTCGCCGGCAGCATCACCGGCCGTTACCTGCGAGCCGTGCTGTGAGCCGCTGATTCTGAAGGGGCTGGTGACGACGTAACTGTGAGCTGCGCCATCAGCTATCGGCTATCAGTCCTCAGCTTCGCACCGCGATTCAGGTTGAAGTCACGAAGCACACTGGCGATATTACCGCCCCACACTCAGATGGCTGATAGCTGATAGCTGATAACTGATAGCTGATAGCTGATAGCCGATCGCTGACAGCATCCAGTCCCGAGTAGCTCAGTTGGTAGAGCAGCCGGCTGTTAACCGGCGGGTCGGGGGTTCGAGTCCCTCCTCGGGAGCTGCCCGTTTTCAGGGCGACGGTAGCGGTTTTGCCCATGTCCAGCAGATTAAGACCGTGACCCCATCCGCTGATCCCCCGCCGTTGTCCCAGGCACCTCCTTCCGGCCAGGCCCCGGCCCTTCCCGCCATCCTACCGGTCGGCGGCCTGCTGCAGACGCTGCTGGAGCGCAGCTCCGACGTCATCACCCTGCTGGACGCGACCGGGACGATTCTCTACACCTCTCCGCCGGTGACCAGGATGTTGGGCTACGGTCCAGAGGAGCTGGTGGGCCGCAACGCGTTCGAGCTGCTCCATCCCGACGACCTGCCGCGGGTGCAGACCCTGTTTGCAGGCCTGCTGGAGCGGCCGACGGATCCGGTGACCGCCGTGGTGCGCTACCGCCACAAGGAAGGCGCGTGGTGTGACATCGAGGGAGTGGGGGTGAATCGGCTGCACGACCCCGACGTTCGGGCGATCGTCGTCAACTACCGGGACCTCACCGCGCGTCACGCGGTCGAAGCGGAAGCCCGTCGTACCGTGTCGCTGCTCCAGTCCACCCTCGAGTCCACCACGGACGGCATCCTCGTGGTGGACGGGGCCGGTCGCATCGTGTCGTACAACCGGCGCTTCGTCGAGCTCTGGCGCATTCCCCAGACGGTCCTCGACTCACGAGATGACGATCGCGCGCTGGCCCACGTGCTGGATCAAGTGGGGAACCCGGAGCAGTTCCTGGCGAAGGTGCGTGAGTTATACGCCCACCCCGAAGCGGCGAGCTTCGATATTCTCGAGTTCCAGGATGGGCGCATCTTCGAGCGGTTCTCCCTGCCCCAGCGACTGGACGGCAAGCCGGTCGGCCGCGTCTGGAGTTTTCGGGACGTGACCGCCCGATCGCGCGCCGAGCGCGCGCTGCGGGAAAGCGAAGAGCGCTACCGGGCGTTCATCACGCATACGTCGGAAGGGGTGTTCCGGATGGAACACCAGCCGCCGGTGCCGGTCGATCTTCCCTTGGACGAGCAGATCGAGGCCCAATACCGCAGCGGGGTGCTGGCCGAGTGCAACGCCGTCCTGGCGCAGATGTACGGTTTTGACCGGCCGGAACAGCTGATCGGACGGCACATGTACGAGTTCCTCGACCGCGCCGACCCGACGAACCTCGAATCGATGCGGCGGTTCGTGCTGGCGGGCAACCGCGACCTGGACACCGAATACCACGAGTTCGACAGGCTCGGCCACCCCCGTGTGTTCGTCAGCAACTCGGTCGGATTCGTGGAGGCGGGCGCCCTCGTGCGGGTCTGGGGAACGCAGCGGGACGTCACGGAGCGCCGGCGCGCGGAGCAGGTGCAGTCCGCCACCTATCGGATCTCAGAGGCCGCCAACACCGCGCGCACCCTCCCCGATCTGTACCGCGCGGTGCACGTGATCGTCACCGAGCTGATGCCGGCGCGGAACCTCTACATCGCCCTGTACGACGAGCAGGGGCAGACGCTGTCGTTCCCCTACTTCCAGGACGAGTTCGATGCGGGATTCCCGACGAAAGCCCTGGGCCGGGGGTTGACCGAATACGTGCTGCGCACCGGCGCACCGCTGCTCGCGACTCCCGACATCTACAACCGCCTCGTCGAGCACGGGGAGGTGGAGCTCATCGGCACGCCGTCGCTGGACTGGGTGGGGGTCCCGCTCAAGGCTGGCGGCCACACGATCGGTGTGATCGCGGTGCAGACCTATTCGGCGGGAGTACGCTATGGCGAGCGCGAGCGGCAGATTCTCGAGTTCGTCTCGACGCAGATCGCCCTGGTGATCGAACGCAAGCATGCCGAGCAGCAGCTGGCCGACAGCGAGGCGAAGTACCGGCTGTTGTTCGAAGCGAATCCCGAGCCCATGTGGGTGTACGACCACGACGACTACCGCATCCTGGCTGCCAACCAGGCGGCGGTCCTGAGTTACGGCTACTCCGAAGGGGAGCTGCTCGGGATGACGGTGTACGATCTCCACCCCACCGAGGACCATGCGACGCTCGAGGCGCTGCTGCGCGAGCCGCGCGCGCACCCCGCCACCCGGGGTGGTCTGCACCACCGGAAGAAAGACGGCTCGGTCATCGAGGTCGAGATCCTCGCTGATTCCATCGATTTTGCGGGACGCCGCGCGCGGCTGATCTTGTCCCGCGACGTCACCGAGCGGCGCCGGCTCGAACGGCAGCTGCAGGAGAACGAGCAGAAGTACCGGATGCTGTTCGAAGCCAATGCCGAAGCAATGTACGTGTACGACCTGGAGACCTACCGCTTCCTCGCGGTCAACCAGGCCGCGGTCGCCCGCTACGGGTACACGCAGGAGGAGTTCCTCGCGCGGACCGTCTTCGATTTGCGTCCCCCGGAGGAGGCGGAGAAGCTGCGGCACTACCTGCGGGCCCATCCCCGCGTGTCGGAGACGACGAGCGGGTGGATCCACCGGCGCAAGGACGGCAGCCTGCTCGAGGCGGAGATCGTCGCCCACACGATCGATTTCGGCGGCCGGCTGGCCAACCTCGTGCTCGCCCGAAACGTCACCGAGCAGCGTCGCCTGGAAGCTCAGCTGCGCCAGGCACAGAAAATGGAGGCGGTCGGGCGTCTGGCCGGCGGGATCGCCCACGACTTCAACAATCTCCTCACCGCCATTCTTGGCTCTGCCCAGCTCGCCCTGCGGGAGGTGGAGCCCTCGCATCCGGTCCGCGAGGATCTCGAGGAAATCCGACGCGCCGGGCTGCGGGCCGCGGAGCTGACCCGCCAACTGCTGGCGTACAGTCGCCGCCAGGTCGTGGCGCCCAAAGTCATCAACGTCAATGAAGTGGTGCGGAACCTCGAATCGATGGTGCGGCGGCTCATTCGCGAGGACATCGACCTCGTGCTCGAGCTCGCGCCCCACCCGCTCGCGGTCAAGAGCGACCCCGGGCAATTGGATCAGGTCGTACTGAACCTGGTCGTCAACGCACGGGACGCCATGCCGCAGCGGGGACGCATTACGGTGCGCACCGCACCAGCCAGCCTTGGACCGCTGCAGCCCGGTAACGACCCGCCGGCGCCCCCCGGCGCCTACGTCCACCTCGGGGTCTCCGACACCGGCACGGGGCTCACACCCGAAGCCCGCACGCATCTGTTCGAGCCTTTTTTCACCACCAAAGAGATGGGAAAGGGTACGGGCCTCGGCCTGGCGACCGTGTACGGGATCGTCAAACAGAACGGCGGATTCATCTACGTGGACTCGAGCCCCGGATCGGGAACGACGGTGCGGATCTATCTCCCACTGAGCGCGGAACCCCTTCCCGGACTCGACGCAGTGGGACCGGTTGCCGCGTCGGCGGGGGGATCGGAAACCGTCCTGCTGGTTGAGGACGAGGCTGCGGTGCGACAATTCGCCCGCCGGGCGCTCGAATCGAGTGGCTATTGCGTGCTCTCGGCGGGAAATGGGGCGGAGGCCCTCTCGTTGGCGGAACATCACCCGGGACCGATCCACGTGCTGCTTACGGACGTGGTCATGCCGGGAATGGGGGGACCCGAGTTGGCCCGCCAGCTCTCCCTCCGCCGGCCCAGCCTCCGTATTCTTTATTGCTCCGGCTACACGGACGATTCGACCTTGCGGGACGGCGTGCGGGAGGCCGGTACCGCCTTCCTACAGAAGCCGTTCGCACCAGAGGAGCTCATCCACAAGCTGCGAGAAGTTCTCGCAGCGCCGTGAGAAAAACACCGTACAGTGAGTGCGTGCTCACTTAACGCGATAACACCTTGTTATACAATAGCTTATAATACCACAAGCCCCGATATAGCTCTGTAACACAATACATACGAACATGTTGCGATCTGTTGGGACGGCAATTGACCGTCCCACTGCTACATTCCGCCCATGCCTTTTCGCCCTTTGTACGGTCATGAGGCGGTTCGCTTCCGTCTGGGAGCCGCGATCAAGGCGGGCCGCCTACCCCAAGCACTCCTCCTGGAGGGGCCGCGGGGTGTCGGCAAGCAGCGGGTCGCTCTGTGGGCCGCCCAGACCCTGCTGTGCGAGCGTGGCGGGGAGGAACCCTGTAGCGATTGCCACCCCTGCCGCATGGTGTCCTCCCTGACCCACCCCGACCTGCACTGGTTCGTCCCCTTGGAGCTTTCCAAAAAGGGCTCGGACGCCGACAAACAGGTCGAGTTGGTGGAGACAGCGCTGGGTGAGGAGATGGCCGCTCGGCGAGAACAGCCCCTCTACGGTTCGCTACCTGGAATGGCCGTTCATAGTGTTGCGGCCGTGCGACTGTTGCTGCGACAGGTGGCACTGACGCCAGCTATGGCTCGCCGCAAGGTCTTCATCGTTGGGGATGCTGAACGTCTCATACCCCAGCGAGCCAACCCAGAGGCCGCAAACGCCTTACTGAAGGTGCTCGAGGAGCCTCCGGCCGACACGGTGGTGATTCTGACAGCCTCGGAGCCGGACGCCTTGCTGCCGACCATGCTGTCGCGCGTGGTGCGAGTCAGAGTCCAGCGGATCCCAGATAGTGTCGTGACATTATTCGTACAGAACGAGCTGCCTGGAAGCAAGGCCACTGCTTCCGATGCCGAGGGCTGTATCGGCAGGCTTCTTGCCCGATCCCAGCCCGGTACCTCCTCGGAAAGGGACGCGGCTGAAGCGTTCCAGACGACCCTCCGAGGTAGCGCCGTCGAGCGGTACGCTCTGGCCCTGCGCCAGACGCCATTCCAGGCCCGGGGGGGGTTCACCGACATGTTGGACGGCCTCCTGGAGCGCTTGCGGCAGGAGGCGCGCCGGGGGGGCGACACCCGGCGGTTGGCTGAGGCGATCGCCATGGTGCTCCAGGCGCGTGAGCAGGCGCAAGGCAACGTGAACCCGCAACTGCTCGCGGCGGTGCTGGCGGACGACCTGGCAGGAGGAGCCCAGTGACCGACTTGACGCATTTCGACGCTGCCGGTGGCGCCCGCATGGTCGATGTCGGCGGCAAAGCCGTGACGGCGCGCAGTGCGACCGCTGCCGGAGCGATTCGGATGTCGGCTGAGGCGTTCCGGCTTGTCGCCGACGGAGCCGTCGCAAAGGGCGACGTGCTCACGGTGAGCCAGATCGCGGGGACGCTGGCGGCCAAGCGGACGGCGGAGCTGATCCCGTTGTGTCACCCGCTCGGGCTCGACCACGTAGACGTGAGCGCTGCGCTGGACGACGCCCTGCCTGGCGTTCAGGTGCGGGCCACCGTCCGGACGATGGGGCGGACCGGCGTGGAGATGGAAGCGTTGACGGCGGTCTCCGTAGCGCTGCTGACGGTTTACGACATGGTGAAAAGCGCCGACCGGGAGATGGACATCCTGTCGGTGCGGTTGCTTGAAAAGACGGGCGGCAGCCGCGGCGATTGGCGCCGCGCCGACGACCCGAACCGCCGGCGGTAATGGGGCAGATGGTGAGCGGGACGGCGGCACTCGTAGACAGGAGGAGTATGAGCGCAACGCGACGTTGGCAGGTTCCCGGTGGCTTGATCCTGATTGGGGCGCTGGTGGCGTCCAGCATCGGCTGGGCGCGACATGCGTCCGCTGACGATCGGACGCCGGCGACGGTGGGGGCGATGCTGGGTGATGTACAGGCGTTGTCCCAGCAGCTGGAGTCGATCCGGGGCGAGCTGACGGTCGCCCGACTCCAGCTCGATCGGGCCGAGGCGGTCATGGAATTCTCCGGCCGCTACGACATTCCGGCTGATCTGGCCGCGGCGGTCTACGACATCTCCCTGGCCGAAGGAATCGAGCCCGGACTGGCATTCCGGCTGGTCAGCGTCGAGTCGCGGTTCGATCTCCGGGCCCATAGCTCGGCCGGCGCCTTGGGGCTGACGCAGGTCCTCCCCACCACGGCCCGACTGTACGAGCCCGGACTGACGAACGATCAGCTCTATGAGCGGGAGACGAATCTGCGCCTCGGCTTCCGGTACCTGCATGACCTGCTCACACGCTACGACGACAATCTGGAGCGGGCGTTGCTGGCCTACAATCGCGGTCCGTCCAAAGTACAGGACCTGCTTCGAGCCGGCGTGAATCCGTCGAATGGGTATGCCCAGTCGGTGATGCGCGGCTACCACCGCCAGCGGCCGGGCGCCGCCGAGTAGGAGCGGCCGGGCGCCGGCCGATTTGCGCGGCGGCACGAAACGAAGCGGCCAGGGAAGACTCCCTGGCCGCTTCGCATTTCCCGGAGTGAGTGGCGCCCTACTCCGTCTGATTCTTCCCGGCGTGCTGCGGGGGGATGCGCAGCACCTGCCCCGGCTTGATGATGGAGGTGACCGTGAGCCCGTTGTAATCCAGCAGCGCCCGGAGTGTCACACCATAGCGCCGCGAGATCTGGCTCGCCGTCTCGCCGCTGCGCACCCGGTGGGAAGCCGCGATCGTGCTCCTGCCGGCGGCAGCCGGCCGTCGCGGCGAAGGATCCGCGGGTCCGGTCCAGGCCGCCCGCGGCACGATGCGCCCACTCATCGGGATGATCAGACGCTGACCCGCCCGGAGGGTGTGCGGTCTGAGCCACGGGTTCGCGCCTTGAATCATCGAGACCGACACCCGGTATTGCTTCGCGATTTCCGAGAGCGTCTGGCCACGAGTCACGTAGTGGTCCACGAACGTGATCCGGTCGGTCACCGGGAGCGTATCAAAGCGCTCCGCGACGAGCGTCCCGCTGCCCCGCGGCACCCGCACCGTGACCTCGCGCCCCGGCGGCGTCACGCCGCGGACGAACTGCGGGTTGAGCTCGAGCAGCGCCGCCGTCGTCGTATCGGCGAGGCGCGCCAGCACGTCCATGCCGGTCGCGTCGGGAACCCGGATTTCGTCGAACACCAGGGGCGCCAGGGCAGGGATCTCGGTGAACCCGTACCGCGCCGGCTGCTTGGCGACCAGCGCCGCCGCGATCAGCTTCGGGACGTAGTCCCGGGTCTCGCGCCGCAGGATGCGGGTGCTGGCAAGCTGGAAAAAGGTCTCATCGGTGAGGCTGTCCGCCTCACCCGGCAGTCGTCGCACGCCGCGCTGGATCCGGCCTTCGCCGGCGTTGTAGGCGGCCGCGGCGAGGTACACGCTGCCCAGCTTCTGCACCAGGTCCGAGAGGTAGCTCACGGCGGCGTCGGTCGCCTTGAAGGGATCGCGACGCTCGTCCACCCACGGATCGACAGTCAGACCGTACACCCGCCCCGTCCCCGAGACGAACTGCCACATCCCGACGGCGCGGGCCCGGCTCACCGCCGAATTGGACAGTCCGCTCTCGATCAGCGTGAGGTAGACGAGATCCTCAGGGAGCCCCTTGGCCCGCAGGCGGTCCCGGATCATCCCTTCGTAGCGGGACAACCGGGAGAGCCAGATGGCCATGCGATCGCGCGCATCGACCTGGAAGAATTCCAGGTACTCGAGCACCCGGCGATTCGCCGCATAGCTCGTGACATCGATGTCGTAGGTCGGGGCGCTTGCCTCCCCCACGGGTGTCGCCCCGACGATCTCGCGACCCTCGGGTCCGAATAGCCGGACCGCCTCGCGCTCTACGTCTTCGCTGCGCACGGTGGCCGCGGGCAGGGTGCCGTCCGTGGCGGCCCGACCGGAATCCTGACGCGCGACGCTGATCGGGGCCGGTGCCGGCGCAGGCCCGGCCGCCGGAAGCGGACCCAACCGGGCCATCTGTTGTTGGCCGGCGCAGGCCGCGAGGCCCAGAAAGAGGTACCAGGTCTTCGTCGCGTGTGGTCTCATCGTGTCGTCACGTAGTTCCCCAGAACGCGATTGGTCGCGTTCAAGACCGCCAGGGCTGCTCCGCGGGGCGGGTCGGTTTCCGTCAAGTACGAGCCGACCATGCGCCAGGCACTTCCCTCCGAGCGCACCGAGAGGCTCACGATCACTACCGTCGCATCGAAGGCCCGGACCGATTTCACTCCCAGGAGCTCCAGCTCGACGCCGGGCTGTACCGCATCCTGCAGCGCCTGTACGGCCGCCTCGGCCGAGCAGCGCAGCTCGCCGGCCTGGGACATCATCCCCTCGGCCGCTCCCGTGAACTCCCGGCCGTCGGTCCACGACAACTGCACGCGCGCGCGGCACCGGCCATCGGGAAGCCGATCGAACCCGAAGACCTGGAACCGCAGCCGTTCCGCAATCGCCGTTCTTCCGCTCATGCGATCCTCAATCGAAGTGCACTTCTATCTGAGTGCGTGAGGTCGGGTCTTGAGGGGCCTCGACCACGTCCACTTCGAGCCGCGGACGCCCCTGGTCGTCCCGCTCCGCCGAAATCACCAAGATCAGGCCACCGGCCAACTCGACCTTCAAATGCCGCAGGTCCGACCGGACGGTGACATCCCCAACCATCGCACCCCGCAACCGCTCCACCGCCGCGACGACGCGGCGCAGGTCCTGAAGCGCCAGGGAGCTCATGTGAGGCGCTCAGCCAACAGCCGGGCCAGCGCCGTTTCCGGTATCCGATCTGCATGCAGGAACAGTGCCGATCGTGACGAAGCCTCCACGGGATAGTCGGCCCAGAGCGCAGGTTCCTGCATCCTGCCCGAATCGACGCGGAACGACAGCCTGAGATGCCAGACGCAGGAGTGCGCCGGGCGCTCCGCCAGCGCCGCTACGTGCCAAACCTTGTCGCCGTAAGCGATTACGCGCCAGGCCATCGCGACCCTCAAAGGCGACCCAATATGCAGCTAACTGCAAGTCAGGTCAAGACTTCAGTCCCCTGATGTCGCCAGGGCGCGAAAGCGAAGCGCGAGGTCTTTGGTAACGGGGCCCGCCGAGCCGGCACCGATCGACCGGCCGTCCAGGCGGCTGACCCCCACCACCTCGGCGGCAGTTCCGGTGAGGAAGACTTCGTCGGCGGTATAGAGGTCGTAGCGATTCAGGGGGGATTCTTCCACTCCATAGCCGGCGTCGCGCGCGAGCTCGATGACGGCGTCTCGCGTGACACCCCGCAGGATGCCACTCCACGGTGGCGGCGTGCGCAGCGTGTGGTTCGCGACGGCGAACAGGTTCATGCCGCTCGCTTCCGTCACATAGCCCGAGGCGTCCAGCATCACCACCTCGTCCACACTGGCCGCAATGCCTTCGATCTTGGCGAGGATGTGCGCGAGGTAGTTCAGCGACTTGACGCGCGGCGAGAGGTTTTCCCGGTGGCTACTCGGCGTGGCGGCGGTGATGCAGGTCAGGCCCCGCTCGTAGCATTCCTGGGGCCACAGCCTGATGGTGTCGACGATGCAGATGACGGTCGGCTTGATGCACTTGCGCGGGTCGAGCCCAAGGTCCCCCGCCCCACGGGTGACGACCAGCCGGAGATAGGCGTCGCGCATGCCGCTCTTCGTGTACGCCTCGACGACCATCGCGCCCATCTGGGCCCGAACGAGGGGGATGTCGAGGCAGATGCCCTTCGCCGAAGCGTACAGGCGGTCGACGTGGGCATCGAGCCGGAAGATCCGGCCGGAATAGGCGCGGATCCCCTCGAACACGCCGTCCCCATACAACAGGCCGTGGTCGAACACGCTGACCATGGCCGTGTCGCGATCGTAATACTTGCCGTCGATCCAGATGGTGGTCATGCCGGGGGAGTAATCTCGCTCCCCCGGCGGACCATGACAACCCTGTTCAGCCGCCTTCGTGCCCGTCGCCGCCGGCACCGCCGTCGTGGTCGTCTCCGCTATCGCCGTCGTCGTGGCCGTCGTGGTCCCGGTCCTCGAAGGCATCGATCGAGCGCTGGATGTTTTCGCGCACGAGCGCTTCGTTGACTCCACCGGCGTTCGCTGATCCCGGATCCACCACGCCGGACCCACCAGGGCCGGCGAACCACCCGGCGATGTTGAAACGCAGCGTGACACTCGCCACCGCATTGGCGCCAACCACGAGGGGTGGATCGATCCGCACCTCCTGCTCCGCCTCCAGGCCCGATTCGAAGGTGAAGTCGGTCCGCGTGCCGTGATGGCTGAAGGTGCCGGTGACCCGGATCGACACGCCGGCGAAATCGGGGTTGGCGGCGAGGAACGCAGAATCACGCGGCAGCCGCGGCGCGTGAATCTTGAACTCGAGCTTGTCGTACTCCCCGGCGGGCGTGGTGACGTCGACGAGCGCCGCGATCGCCGTGTCGCCCAGGGGCAGCGAGGCGAGCACCGGCCCGGCCTTGATCTCCTCGCACCCCTCGTGATCCCGTTCGGCGATCGAGTCGTCGCCGGCGGTGGAGTCGTCGTGCTCCCCCTCGTCCTCCATGGCGGCGCTGTCGGACTCGCACGCCGCGACCTCGACCGGCTTGAGCTCGATGCGGCGAACGACGAGGTCCACACTGCGGATGATGACGGTATCGGAATCGGCCCGGATCAGGGTGGAATCGCCGGCGGCGAGCACGCTGGCGCCTGCGGCGGCCGTCGGCCGCTCGGCCGAGACGGCCAGCGCGATCCGGCCTCGTCCTGCACCGGGGCCCGCGCCGTCGGCGACACAGGCTGCGAGGCCAAGCGCGACTACCGGAATGATTGCCTTCATGAGTCTGCCCCCTGGATTTCGAGTGTTGACCACTGCGGGGTACCTCCGAGACCCGGAGTCCGGCATGTGGCATGCCCTAGCAGCCACCTGCCGGTACATCGCCCAAGGCATTGCCGCTGAACGCGTTGCCCCGTGGCCAGGGAGCCTGGTCACGGGGCGGTTTGTGCTGAAACGGGTCAGGTGGCGCGTCACGACACAGGCGACGCCCGACTCAGCTCCCTTCGTGATGGTCGTCGTGGCCGTCGTGATTGTCGTCCTCGAAAGCGTCGACCGACTGCTCGATGTTGTTCTTCACGACCCCTTCGTTGGGTCCGCCCTTGTTGGCCGATGCCGGATCGACCAGGGCACCGCCGTTCACGAACCAGGTGGAGACGTCCATCCGGATCGTGACGTTGGCGCCGGTGCCGGCGGCCACGTCGAGCGGCGGCGAGAAGGCGACCTCCTCCGACGCGTCGAGATCCGACGTATAAACGAAGTCGCTACGGGTGCCGCTGTGACTGAAGGTCCCGGTCACCCGGATCGAGATCGCCTTGAAGTTCGGGTTGGCGGCGATGAATGCAGCCTCCTGGCTCGACGTCGTGTCGGTCTTATGGATCTCGAACTCCAGCTGGTCGTACTGACCGGCGGGCGCATCCACGGTGACCGCGGCAGCCGTATTCGCAGTACCGAGGGGGAAGCTGGCCAGCACCGGCCCGGCTTCGAATTCCTCGCAGTCTCCATTGCCGGAAACGCTGTCGCACGAGCTCGCTTCGAGGCGCTTCAGCTCGATCTTACGCAGCACGACATCGACCGAGCGCAGGATCACCGTGTCATTGCCGAGCGCGATCACGGTGCTGTCGCCGGCGGCCAGTACGGCCGGGCCCGCCAGGCCACCGGTCACCGAGGGCGCCGCCACGGCTCCGGGAGCTTGCCGGGCCGAGAGAGACAGGGTCACATTGCCGCCGCTGCCGCTGTTCGAGCACGCTGCGGCGCCAACTAGGGCGACCACCGCCGCCGTTCGGCGGGCCGCCGACAACTTGCTGGCGTTCATCTTGGACTCCAGGTCTGAGGTGTTTGCGTCGTCCCAACGACCTGGCAGCTTCGCACGGGGTGTGCCCCGAGGCGCGATCTCGATCCGCATACCCAGCAAGCGGTTAACGGAAGGGCGCGGGATCACACAGTCGAACGGTTGTATCGAAACGGGTCAGCGATAGGACACGGCGCGGCAGGTCGGTGCGGTCTTAGGGTTGGTCGTCCTCGATTCCATCACCATTCGCGTCGCGGAAGACCTTCAATGAGGTCCGGATATTGTCGCGCACAGTGGCTTCATGGGGGCCGGCGAGACCTGCGGTCGCCGGGTCGATGAGGGTCTTGCCGTCGGCGCCGCGGAACCAGGAGGCCACATCCACCCGCAAGGTCACGTGCACGGAGTCGCCGTCGGCGACGGTGAGGACCGGCTCGAGCGTGATCTCCTCCTGCTCGTTGAACCCCGAGAGGAACGTGAAATCCCGACGCCTCCCTCCCCGGCTGAGCGTCCCCTCGACCCGGATGGATGCCTCGGCGAGGTCGGGGTTGGCCCGGAGCAACGCCGTGTCGGCGGTGGACACCGGCCGGTGGATCACGGCCTGAAACAGGTTGTAGTCGGTGGCCGGCGCGTGCCGGGCGGACCGGCGAACGGATCCGCGACCGAGCGGCAGATCGATCACCACGGGCGCGTCGTCGAACTCGACGCACGGCGGGTTGTCCTCCCCTTCCTCTTCCTCGCATTCGTTCGCGACGGCGGGCGCGATCGCGAGCTCGGCGAGCACGATCCGAACGCTGTGGAGGAAGAGGGTGTCCCGCCCATGGACCAGCATGGTGTCGGTGGTGACGAGCGGCCCCGCCGAATCGCCGCTGGTCGCATGGCGGGCGGAGAGCTGGAACACGATGGCGCCGGCGGGGGGCTGCTTGGCGCGGCACCCGGCGACGACGGCCGTCGCGGCGAGCATGAGGTAGAACGATCTCGGCGTCACGGTACTCCTCTGGGGTCCCAGCAGCGGTCTCGCGCAATATATTGGGGGCGGCCGTGAGTCCCAACGTACCCTTCGCATTGCGCCGGCCCTGGCTCATGACCAGGGACCTGTTCCACAACCGAGCGCGCCCGGACGTGGAGGCCCTGCAACGGATCGCCGATCCCGAGGCCTTCGTCTGGCGGGTCCTCCCCCACGCCGCGCGGACCTTCGCGGCGTGCATCACCCTGCTTCCGGCCGAGTCGGCCCGGGCGGCGGCGGTCGCCTACCTGTACTGCCGCATCCTCGACACCTACGAGGACCTGATCCCGCCGGCGCCCGAGCGGGAGGAAGCGCTGGCGGCGTTCGGCGGCCGGTTCCGGGTCGCGAATGGGGCCCGGCCGAGGGCGGCGCCGCCCGTCGCCGCCGCGCGCGCGCGCGAGCCGAGGGATGGGACGCACGTGGTCCTCGTCAACCGGTGCCACCTGGTGGACGAAGTCTTCCGCACGTTGACGCCCCACACGCGGCACAACATCGCCGATCTCGTCGAGTCGATGGCATCGGGGATGATCTGGTCGTCGCAAACCTTCGGCGAGCAGGGAGGCGTATTACGGGACGAGGGTCAGTTGAGCCGGTACTGCCGCAACGTGATCGGACTGCCGTTCCTCTTCGCGGTCCGCCTGCTGCTCCAGCAGCGCCGGGGGGATTCCACCGTGTCCCCCGCGCTGCAGGAAGACTGCCTGTTGGCCGGCGAAATGGTGCAGCTCGCCAACGTCACCCGGGATATCGAGAAGGACCTGCGCCGAGGGATCGCCTATCATCCCGCCCTCCGGGACGATCTGGGACGATCGACCGTGGACGATCCCGGTCTCCGAGAACGGATCCGGCGGGTGCGGGAGGAGCTGCTGGTCCGGGCGTTAAGCATGGCCCCGGCCTACGGGCGGTTGATGCAAGCGATGCCATTCCACGCGGTCAGCTTGACCAGGGCCTCGGGTGTGTTGATGCTGCAGTTCACAGACCGATACTACCGGTCGTGCGCCCGGAAAGTTGGCCGAGTGGCCTGGCC
>Ga0307281_10000165_pt1 | contig 15793 bp, 12 predicted proteins | sample ER_DNA_120_FD_194486 | JGI IMG/M metagenome (GOLD analysis project Ga0307281, IMG submission 194486) | Bulk soil microbial communities from the East River watershed near Crested Butte, Colorado, United States - ER_DNA_120 | ecosystem: Environmental > Terrestrial > Soil > Floodplain | place...
CGGGACGTGCTCGTCGGCGCTGTGGGCGACCCGGACGTCGCCCGGGCCGAAGATCACGCACGGCGTGCCGCCGACGTTGACGAACATCTGCATGTCGGCGCCGTACGGCTCGCCGAGGAGCGCCGGACGCCGTCCGGTCACGTCCTCGACGACGGCGGCCAGTCCGACCGGCAAGGGATGGTCGGACAGCATACGCGCCGAGCCGAACCGGCCCCCGGTGATCTCGAGCGTCGCCGGATGCTCGCGCAAGAAGTCATCGGCGGCGCAGGCCGCGGCGATCGCGTCGCGCAGCTCGGCTTCGGCATCGGCGGCGCTCTGACCGAGCCGGACGCCATAGCGACCATCGGCGGTGACCCGGTCGAGGACGGTCGAGGCCCACTCCCCTCCCGCGACGATGCCGATGATGGTGGGATACGGCAGCCCGAGCGCGGTCATCAGCGGATCGGTCTCGGCTTCGTTGCGCCGCGCTTCGTCCGCCTCGAGCGCCCGGTTGAGCACGAACAGCTTGTCCAGTGCCGAGACGCCTTCGCGTCGTTGCGAGGCGTGCGCCGCCCGGCCCGGAACGGTCAACCGGAACGTGATCGCGCCGGCGTGGGCGACCACGACGTCGAGGTTGGACGGCTCTGGGATGATCGCCAGATCGCCGGTCGCGCCGGCACGGATCGCCGCCAGGGTCCCTTGCCCGCCGTCCTCCTCGGATGGCACGAAGGCGACAAGGAGCTCGCCAGCGAGACGTCCCAGGTCGCCGCCCTCCCCGAGCGACCGGATCGCCGCCAGGATCGAGGCGACGCCGCCCTTCATGTCACAGGCACCGCGCCCATAGACCGCCCCATCACGGATCTCGCCGGCCCACGGATCGACGGTCCAGGTGGCCGGGTCGCCGGGCGGCACGACGTCGAGGTGTCCGGACAGGATCACGCGACGCCCGCCCGGTCGGCCGACCCGGCCGATGACGACCGGCAGCGACGTCCGGGGCATCTCCTCGCCCGGCCAGTCCGGGTCGGTGCGGATCGCAACCGGATCCGGGGAGTGGATCTCGACGGTCAGTCCCAGGTCGCGGAGGACGTCGGCGGCCCACAGCGCGACCGCCTCCTCGCCCCCGGTGATGCTCGGGATCCTGACGAGCGCCTGGAGATCGGCGACGAGCCGGTCGCAATCGATCTCGGCCGGGTCGGTGACTCGTGTCGCGTCAGCCACGGAGGATGGGCCGGGTCATGCACGTCGGCCCGCCCGACCCGTTGACCCCGATCTCGGTGGCCGGGTAGGTGTGGACCTCGCAGCCGGCAGCACTCAGCGCGGCGGCCGTCCGTGGGTTCCCCTCGGCCACGATGACCACGCCGGGGCGGACGGCCAGCACGTTGCAGCCGAGCGTCGGGAATTCCTCGTCCGGGACCTCGACCATGCGGATGTCGAGGTCCACGAGAAGCTGCCACAACCCGACCGGCAGGAGCGGCAGGTAGACCACCGCGAGGTCGTCGGCGACCGGCGAGATGACCGACATGAGGTGGATCAACTCGGCTGGACCGCGCCAGTACGGGACGTCGAAGACGCGGACGTCGCCACCGACGAGACCGGCCAGCTGGCGCGCACCCTCGGCGTTGGTCCGCAACGTCCGCCCGATGCAGAACAGGTCCGGCCGGAGCCAGAACGTGTCGCCGCCCTCGATCGTGCCGGGCGCCGCGATCCGCCCGACGGTCGGGATGCCGGCCGCGCTCGTCCATGCCTCGATGGCTGCCGGCTCCGGGGCCCGGTTCGGCTTGCCCGGCCGGAGCGGGATCGCGCCACGGTCGGTCACCAGCAGCGGGTCGAAGGTGTAGACGAGGTCAGGCGTCGACAGCTCCGTCTCGAGCACATGGACGCGCGGTCCCAGCGAGGCCAGCGTTTCGACGAACGCGTCGTGCTCGCGCCGCGCCAGGTCGAGGTCGACCGGGTGGAGGAAGCCATGGGCCGGGTCGTCGAAGGCCGCCCCGAAGGCGGGCCCCGGTCGCTTGACGAGCACGTCGAGCAGCGGCGACGACATGCTCTGGGCGCCGTAGCTCCGCTCGGTGGTCATCATCGAGGACAGGATAGCGGCGCTCCGGCCCGTGCCGTCGGGCTCGTGCGGGCGCGCCGGACATGAAGAAGCGCCCTGATCGCTCAGGGCGCTTTGGGATCGCGGACGATCCGGGGATCTCAGGCCGCGAGGGCGATCGACTCCTGGAGCGCGACGTCGACCTCGAGCTTGATCTGGTCGCCGACCAGCCAGCCGCCTGCCTCAAGGGCGACGTTCCAGTCGAGGCCCCAGTCCTTGCGGTTCACCTTTGCCTTGGCGCTGAAACCGGCTCGGCGGCTGCCGTCCATGCCGGTGTAGAAGCCGAGGAACTCGACATCGAAGTCGACCGGCCGGGTGACGGCCTTGATCGTGACGTCGGCCGTGACCACGTAATCGTTGCCGCCCCTGGGCCGGATCTTCGTCGACACGACACGGATCTCGGGGAACGTCTCGACCGCGAAGAAGTCGTCGCTGCGCAGGTGGTTGTCGCGCGCGCCGAACCCGGTGTCGACGCTCCCGGCCTTGACGCTGAGTGTGGCCGTCGAGGCGGTCGGTTCGGTCTCGTCGATATCGATGCTGCCGGACACGTCGGTGAACGTGCCGCGGACGGTGGTGACCATCATGTGCTTGGCCGAGAACAGGACGTCGGTGTGAGCTGGGTCGATCGCGAATGTCGCCATGGGGTTGGGTGCCTCCGGTTGCTGCCGGCTCCGCCGACAACGCTTGTGTATTTGACTACGCAACTATAACCGGATATCGTTGCACTGTCAACTATCTAGTATCCGCTCCCCGACCGAGGTGGTAGCATCCCGACCATGACCATCCAGGAACCGATCGCCCGACCCCTGACCGCGCGCGACCCGCGACTCGCGCCGTGGCGCTCGTTCCTGCTCGCCCATGCGCGCGTCTCGCGCCGCCTCGACGAGGAGCTGCGGGCCGAGCACGACGTGTCGTTCGCCGAGTACGACGCGCTGCTGACGATCGCCCAGGCGCCCGGCCGGCGGATCCGGATGGGCCTGCTGGCTGAGGAGGTCCTGCTGAGCAAGAGCGGCGTGACGCGGCTCGTCGATCGCCTCGTCCATGACGGGCTCGTCGAGCGCAGCGCCTGCTCGACCGATGCGCGCGGTGCCGAGGCTGTCCTGACCGATCGCGGCCTGGCCCGCCTGCGGGCGGCTTCGCGGACGCACCTCCGTGGGATCAGCGAACACTTCCTGGCCGTCGTCGAGCCGGGCGATCTCGAATCGATCGAACGCACGATGACCGCGGTCGCAAGACATGCCGGGCCCGGTCGCGGCGAACCCGAGTTCTGTGGCCCGGACGGCCTCGACGCGCAGGACCAGAACGTCGCCGGCTGATCGATCGGGCGTGGGCCGCCTGTTCGTCGGGACGAGCGGCTTCGCCTACCCGGGCTGGGCGCCACGGTTCTACCCGACGGGGCTGGGCGCCAAGGGGTTGCTGGCCCACTATGCCGAGCGGCTACCTGCCGTCGAGCTGAACAACACCTACTACGCGTCGCCGAAGGCCGACAAGGTGGCCGCGTGGGTGGCAGCCACACCACCCGACTTCCGCTTCTCGGTCAAGGCCCAGCGTGGAGGGTCGTTCCGCTCCCTCCAGGTCGACCCGGGCGAAAGCGTCGCTTGGCTGACCGGTCCGTATCGAGCCTTCGGGGAGCGGCTCGGGACGGTCCTCTTCCGCGTCCCGGCGAACGTCCGGCGCGACGATGCGAAGCTCGCGGGACTGCTTGCTGCCTGGCCGGCCGATCTGCCGCTGACAGTGGAGTTCCAGGATCCGACGTGGCACGTCGACGAGACCTTCGCGGCACTCGCCGCGGTGGGTGCAGCGCTGTGTGCGACCGAGCTGCCGGATGACGCGGAACCCCCGACGCTGCGCCGGACCGGCCCGTTCCACTACCTCCGCCTGCGCCGCAACGACTACGGCGATACAGAGTTGGCGGCGTGGGCAGCGCGAATCGAGCCATTCCTGTCGGCGGGCGACGACGTCTACACGTTCTTCCGTCACGACGAGGTCGGCCGCGGGGCTGAGCTGGCCCTCGCGTTTCGCGAGGCGGTGGCGCGGGCTCGGTCATAGGGCCACCGGCCGCGGCAGAGCCGTTGGGCGGCGCGTCGCCGTGGCGTCAGCCGCGGTCTCCCTCGGCAGGCCCGAACATGACGAGGAGCTCGAGGCGCTCGGCGATGTCGTGGAACGTGTGCGGGACGGTGGCGGCGACGAAGACGAGCGACCCAGGGACGACGGGCCGCGTCTCGCTGCCGACCGTGACGACGCCACGGCCCGCCACGACGTAGTAGAGCTCGTCCTCGGTGTGCGGCGATTGCGGGTCCGTGGCGCCCGCCTCGAGGACGTAGATCCCTGCCGACAGGTCCGGGACCCGGAGGAACTCGTGGTAGAGCCTGCCGCCGGCGGCGTGGTCGGTCGCGATGTCGGTGTACTCCCAGGCGTCCATCTCGCTCCTTCAGGGGGTGCGTGGGTTCTTGCCGTCGGGCCCGAGGCCCGTCTCATCGAGCAATTCGGCGGCGGCGCGGTCGCGCTCCGCATCGGTGTCGAATGACAGGAGGAGCGGGCCGGTGCCGGCGACCACCCGCAGCGCGGGACGGGGAGCGCGCATGGTCATGACCCGTCCGGACGACAGCCGTTCCACTTCGCCGAGACCGAGCGCGACCCCCTGCGGCGTGTCGACGCGCTCGACGATCAGCGTCGTGGCCACGGGCGGCTCTTCGGTCGGGACCGGGGTGTCTGGGTCGGCCGAGGCCAGGTCGGCCGGATCCGCTGCGGACGAGGTCTCCGCCGTGGCGGGTGCAACCGATACGATCGAGGTGGTGACGGGGCGCCCGAGCACGAACCGGATGAGGTTTCCCGGAGCCTCCCGGACATGCTCGAGACCGGTCGGCGTCCGCAGGATCCCGGTGATCCGGAGGGGGATCCTCTCCCCGGGGCCAAGGCTGGTCACAGGAAGCGGCAGGCTCCCGTTGGAGCGTTTGTAGATCAGATACCCGCCGGCGAGCCCGACGAGGATGACCCCGGCCAGCGCCGCGACAAGGCCCGCCAGCCCGAACGCCAGCGGCGCGCTCCCCCCGGCGGGGGCCTCGTCGAGGACATAGCGATCCGAGATGTGCAGGTCGAGCGTGCTCATGTCGTAGAGCGCGCCCGTCCGTGCGTCATCGACGGCACGCTCCTCGCGACGAAGGAGACCGGTGAGGTCGGCCTCCTCGGTGAACTCGGGGAGGTCACGGACCAGGACGCGGATCGCATGGCGCGATGCGCGGTCGAAGACGAGCACCTCGAACAAGTCCTGCTCCTCCGGATCGCACACCGTGTCGAGGTCCGGATCGTGGCTGCAGACGGCCACGAACGACCCCAGCCGCGCGCCCGTCAGCTCGACGGGCGTACCGGTCCGCGGCAGCGTGGCGCCGAGGTCGATCTGTGTCCGGGATCCAGCCAAGCCGTTGGTCGTGTCGAGGACGACGGCCGGTTCGATCGAGAGCCCGGCACGACTCGCCTCGTCGTCGTAGCTCTCGTACGCCTCACGCGGATAGCGCGGTTCGTCGATCAGGATGCCGGCCCCGCGGAACGTGAAGAACGCCTCCGGTGGCCTCGTCGAGCGGACCGTGACGCCGGCGCGAGCGTCGCGATCGACGAGCCAGTAATACCAGACGAGGGTCGCCTCGCCCTCGTCCTCGAGCCCGTTGTCATTGTCGTCGCTGAAGTACTCGGCGTAGGCCGACGAGAAGGTGCCGTGGATGGTCGCGAAGGTCCGGTCGCCCAGGTCCCGCGATGCCGCCACGTCGGCCGGCGCCAGGGTCACCGGGGTCGACGGGTCGGTCGCCTCCAGGCCGGCGAGAAGCAGCATCCCCGCGAGCAGCACAAGGAGCGCGACCACGAGGAGCGAGCCAGGGCGCGTCGCCGCGATCCCGCGACGCGAGCCACCGGTCAGGGCCCGGACCGATCGGTCCCCGCCATCGGTGACGGCCCCGGCGCCGGATATCAGCCGATCAAGCATCGATCACCCTCACCGGCCGAGCGTACCAGTGCTCGACCGGCCCCGGGCCCTCGTCTCCCGTTACCGGCTAGCATCGGACGATGCGTCAGCCTCCCGCCCGCATCGTCGCCCTGGCGATCGCTGCCCTCCTCGCCGCGGCCGGCTGCTCGCCGACGCCATCGCCGTCGACGCCCGGGACCGGACTGAACGTCCACGTCGGAGTCGCCGTCGACGGCTTCGACGCCCCGCTCGACGTGACCAACGCTGGTGATGGCAGCGGGCGGCTGTTCGTCGTCGAGCAGGCGGGTCGGATCCGCGTCGTCAAGGACGGCACGCTCGTCGAGAAGCCGTTCCTCGACATCACGGGGCGGATCGCCAGCGGTGGCGAACGCGGGCTGCTCGGCCTCGCCTTCCATCCGGATTACCCGACCGATCCGCGCTTCTTTGTCAACTACACGGACCGCGACGGCAACACGGTCGTCTCATCGTTCACCGTGAGCCCCACCGATCCTGATGTTGCGGATCCCGACAGCGAGACGAGTCTGATGCACATCGGCCAGCCGTTCGCAAATCACAATGGCGGCGCCGTCGTATTCGGACCCGATGGGATGCTCTACATCGCGACCGGCGACGGTGGCTCGGGCGGGGATCCGCAGGGCAACGGTCAGCGCCTCGATACCTACCTGGGCAAGATCCTGCGCATCGATGTGGACCCGCCGGTCGGGTCGGCGACGTCCTACGAGGTCCCGCCCGACAACCCCTTCCTGTCGACGGCCGGCGCCAAACCCGAGATCTGGCTCTACGGACTTCGCAATCCGTGGCGGATGCGCTTCGACCACGCCACCGGCGACCTGTGGATCGGCGATGTCGGCCAGAACGCCTGGGAGGAGGTCGATGTCGTCCGGGCCGGCCGGAAGGGCCTCGACTTCGGCTGGAACGTCATGGAGGCGAACCACTGCTTCAACCCATCGTCCGGGTGCGACCAGACGGGCTTGACCCTCCCCGTGGCCGAATACGACCACGACTTCGGTTGCGCGGTGATCGGTGGCGTGGTCGTCCGCGACCCGAGCCAGGGACGGCTCGACGGCGGCTACCTGTTCGGCGACGCCTGCTCCGACAACCTGTGGCTGCTGGACCCGGCCGGCGACACGCTGCGCGAGGCGACGTTGGTGACCAAGATGGGCCGCTCGCTGAGCTCGATCGGCGAAGGCGAGGATGGCTCGGTCTACGCGACCAGCCTGGGAAGCGGCGAGCTGCTGCGGATCTCGGTGCCGGCCAGCTGAGGCCGATCTCAGGCGATCGTGAACGTCACCGTCACGGTCACCGCGATCTCGGTCGTACCGGCCTCGACCGGGGTGCCGGCATCGGCCGTGGCCCTGAGCATCTTCGCGGCCATCGGGACCGGCCAGGTCGGCGGCGGCCCGCCTTCGACGATGGCGGCCACGCCACCGAGGGTCACGCCGGCCGCCTCGGCCAGGACCTCTGCCCGCGAGCGAGCCTCGGCGACGGCCGCCAGACGGGCCGCGCGCTCGGCTTCGCGCGGATCGTCGACCCGGAACGACAGCCCGTCGAGACTGGTCACCCCGGCCGACAGCGCAGCGTCGACGACCGCCCCCAGGACGGGTAGCTCGCGAACGGTCACCTCGACGATGTTGGCGAGGTCGTACCCGACGAGGGTCGGCGCCGCTCCATCACGGTAGTCGTACCGTGGCTGGACGGAGAGGAGGGTCGTGCGGACGTCGCGCGTGGCGACCCCGGTCGCCACGACCGCGCCGAGGATCGCGGTCATCGCCTCGGCCGCGGCGGCGCGCGCGACCTCCACGCTCCCCCGGCTGACGGCAACGCCAAGGCGCAGCTCCGCCACATCGGGTTCGACCGCCACGCGGCCCGTGCCACTGACGACGATCGTGCCGCGGGTGCTGGTCGGGTCGGTCACATCGGCCTCCTGGATCCGGGTGGGCGTGGCGGTCGCCGGCGTCAGACGTGGATGATGACGTCGATCGAACCGCGCCGGCCGAGAAGCTCGGCGCTCGTGCGGCCGCGCCAGCGATGGACAAGCAGGTCGACCGAATCTCCGCCGACCGGGAGCCCGGTGATGGTGATCTTGCCGAGCCAGTCGGGCAGGGTCGGGCGGATGAGCTCGAGCCGGTGCGCCGTCGCGTCGGGGCGCAACCCGAGCATGGTGTGGAGCAGGTAGAACGGCGCGGCGGCGGCCCAGGCCTGCGGCGAGCAGGCGACCGGGTAGGCGACCGGCGCCCCGACCTCGTCGCGGGTGAACCCGCAGAAGAGCTCCGGGAGTCGGAGGTCCGGGAACCACTGGGCAGCTTCGATCAGCCGGCCGGCGAGGAGGTTCGCGCCGTCGGTCGCGCCGCTCGCCTTGAGCCCGGCCGCGATGAGCGCGTTGTCGTGCGGCCAGATCGAGCCGGTGTGGTAGCCGACCGGGTTGTACCCCGGCTGACCCGAGGCGAAGGTGCGGATGCCCCAGCCGGAGAACATGTCGGGCTCGAGCAGCCGTTCCGCGATGCGCGCGGCGCGCGCGGTCGGGACGATGCCGGACCAGAGCGCCTGGCCGGCATTCGACCCGATGGTTCCCACCTGGCGCTTCTTCCCATCGAGGGCCATTGCGTAGAACCGTGCCTCAGGCATCCAGAAGGCCTCGTCGAACCGATCGCGCAGGACGTCGGCGGCGGTATCGAGCCGGGCCGCCAGCTCCATCTCGCCGCGGTGGCGGGCCAGCCGGGCCATCGCCCGTTTGGCGGCGTAGACGTAACCCTGGACCTCGGCCAGCGCGATCGGCCCGTCTGCCGGCACCCCGTCGGTATGGCGGATCGCGTCCCCCGAGTCCTTCCAGCCCTGGTTCAGCAGCCCGAGCTTCGAGCGACGCCGGTACTCGACGAAGCCGTCGCCGTCGAGGTCGCCCGAGTCGTCGACCCAGGCGAGGGCCGCAAGGGCGTTCGGCCACAGCCGCTCGAGCATCCGGTCATCGCCGGTCCAGGCATGCGCCTCGCCGAGCAGGATCAGCCAGAGTGGCGTCGAATCGACGCTGCCGTAGTAGGCGTCGTGCGGGGTCTCCCCGGCCCGTGCCATCTCCCCGGTCCGCATCTCGTGGAGGATCTTGCCCGGCTCGGCGTCGTGCCACGGGTCGTCGGTCTTCGCCTGGAGGCGGGCCAGGACCTCCAGGGTCGCCAGCGCGAAGGACGGGATGAATGCGATCGTCTCGAGCGCGGCGATGATGCTGTCCCGCCCGAAGAGGGTGGCGAACCACGGGATCCCCGCGGCCAGGTAGTGCTCGCCCGCCAGCGGCCCGTCGTTGCGCAGTGCGGCGAGGTCCGCGACGGAGCGGATGATCGTCCGATCGAGCAGTTCGTGGTCAGAATCGACCGTGGGGACGACGAACGGGAGCCCCGGACGAGGCTTGGCGGAACGCTTTCGAGAGGCCTTCGCGGTCGCGGACGACGCGTCCGGACGCGCAGCCGCGGAGGGATGGGCTGCCGCATCCGCCCCCCGCAGCGGCTCGGAGCTGTAACCGACGGTCCATTCGATGGCCATCTTGCGACCGGGCTTGAGACGCGATCGCCAGCGCGCGATGACCGTCGCCCCCGGCCACGCATCCAGGTCGTCGACCGGCACGATCTTCGCCCGCTCGAGGGCGACCGTCGTCGTGCGCCGCCGCCCGTCGAGGCCGTCGTAGGAGAAGGTGATCCGATCGTCGTGGATCTCGATCGGGCAGAGCGTGCCCCGCGCGGCGCGACGGTAGCCGCGGACCTCGAAGATGTCGGCCATGTCCACGCCGAGTCCGAGTTCGATCTCGATCGCCTCGGTCGCCGCCGAGTAGCTCTCGATCGTCACCTGCTCGCGCAGGACGCCATCGATGCGACGCGTCCGGGTCAGGCTCAGTTCGCGCCGAGCGAGGCTCGTGGCCGCGGTCCGCTTGTCCGCGGGATTGCGACGCAGCTCCGGGTTCGTCAGCTGGATGGTGTCGGCGCCGTCGTCGCGATACGGCCCACGGAGGAGGGTCAGCTGCGTGCCGTTGAGACGCAGGATCGAGGTCGACAGGATGCGCGTGTCGAGCTCGTACAGGCCCAGGCCGCGACCGTCCAACCGGATGTCCCCGCGCGGATCGGTCAGCAGATAGAGGTTGCCCTCCTTGGCGACCTCGACGCTCCCCAGGTCGGTCGCCGGGATGATCGTCGGCGCCGAGACGGGGATGGTGCGCGGCGTGCTGTGGTCGGGCATAGGCGGACCTCCTTGGGCGGAACCGTCATGGTCCTCCCGATCGGACGGAAGCGTCCACAGCGTTCTCCGGCCATCGATTGCGACCCTCTTGCAATCGGTGTCACGAGACTGCAAGGGAGGATGTCCGCCCTACGATACGGCCGTTGACGCGCGGCGACCGACCATGGGCGCATGGCGCTCGACCCCCACAGCCGAACCACGACCGTGCGCGTGCCGGCGCGTCGGAACGCGACGCGGATCGTCGCCCTTCGCCATGCCGGTCGCGCCGCCGCCAGACCGGCCCCGCGCAGCCGCCTGCCTCGCATCCTGGGTGCGGTCCTGCTGGGCGTCGGCCTGACCACGATCCTCGCCATCGGCCTGACCGTCGCCATGGTCACGACGACGGTGGGGGTGCTGTCGGTCGGCCTGCCCGATCCCAGCCAGTTGGAAGCGCTCACGTTCTCCGAGCCGACCGTCGTCTACGACCGGACCGGGACTGTCGAACTGGGTCGCTTCCAGCGCGAGGAGCGGCGCGTGGTCGCCTTCAGCGATGTTCCGGAGCTCGTCCTCGACGCGACGACCAGCGCCGAGGACCGGACCTTCTGGGTCAACAGCGGGTTCGACGCGCCGGCCATCATTTCGGCCGCGGCCGAGGGGGCGAGCGGTGCCCGCGAGCGCGGCGCCTCGACCATCACCCAGCAGCTCGTCCGGGCCCGGCTGCTGCCGTCGGATGTGACCGAGGCGGGCGCCGACCGCTACATGCGCAAAGCCAAGGAGCTGATCCAGTCGATGCGCGTCTCCGAGACCTTCCCGGGCGAGGCGGGCAAGGACCGGATCATCACCGCCTACCTCAACGAGATCTTCTATGGTCACGGCGCATACGGGATCGCGGCCGCGGCCTGGATCTACTTCGGCGTCTCCGACCTGGCGAAGCTGACACCGGCACAGGCCGCCCTGTTGGCGGGGCTGCCCAAGTCGCCCTCGACCCTCGATCCGTACCGCTACGCCGTGAAGGACGACGCGGGCCGGCTGGTCGTGCCGCGCGATGCGCCGCCGGTGGTCCGCCGCGACTGGATCCTCGGAGGTCTCGGCGAGGGCGCCCGCTGGACGAACCTGACACCCAGCGAGCTCACGGGGGCGCTCGACGAGCCGGTGGTGCTGGCCGGCGAGCAGGCCCTCACGTACAAGGCCGCGCATTTCACATGGCAGGTCCGCCGCCAGCTCCAGGAGATCCTCGGCAGCGCCGACAAGGTCGAGACCGGCGGCTACAAGGTCATCACCACGCTCGACACCAGGGCGCAGAACCTCGCCGAGAAGTGGCTGACGGCCGCTGCGATCGTCCCCAATCTCTCGCGCAAGCGGGGCGATGCGTTGCTGAAGTCGCTCAAGATCCCGGCGGGTGACCGGTCGTGGGTCCGCGCCCTGCGCGGCAAGGACCTCCACAACGGGGCGCTGGTCGCCCTCGACTATCGCACCGGCGACGTGCTGGCCTACGCCGGCAGCGCCGGCTACTACCGCGACGACCTGACCAGCAGGAAGTTCTCGCCGAAATTCGATGCCGCCGGCGATGGCTCCCGCCAGCCCGGCTCGGCCTTCAAGCCGATCATCTACGCCAGCGCGTTCGATTCCAGGAAATTGACCCCGGGCAGTCTGCTGCTCGACGTGACGACCGAGTTCAACCGGCGCGAGAACTGGGCGCCGCGTGACGCCGACCAGCTCGAGCGCGGGCCCGTCCTCGTCCGGAAGGCACTCCAGTACTCCCTCAACATCCCGGCGATCCGGGCACTCGAGCGGGTCGGCAACAGCCAGGTGGACACGACCGCCGAGGCGATGGGGCTGCGCTTCACCGGTGGCCGCGACGCCTACCTGCAAGCTGGCCTGGCCGGAGCGCTGGGCACGGTCGAGGTCCGGCCGGTCGACCTGACGTCGGCGTACGGCACGCTTGCCAACGGCGGCGTCCGGGTGCCGCCGCGGATGATCCTCGCCATCGAAGGACCCGACGGGAAGGTCGTCTGGCAGGCTCCGACGCCCGAGGGCACGGCCGCGGTCTCGCCACAGGCCGCCTTCCTCGTGACCGACATCCTGGCCGGCAATACCGACAAGAAGCAGAACCCGATCTGGGCAGCGAAACTCGCGATCTTCAACGGCAAGGGCGGGAGTCGGCGACCGGCCGCGGTCAAGACCGGCACCTCGAACGACGCCCGCGACCTCGCCACATACGGCTTCCTCGCGCCGTCGACGGACGATCACCCGTCCATTGCCGTCGGCGTCTGGATGGGCAACAGCGACCACTCCAACCCGCGCGCGAAGGAACCGGCGATCTCGCTGACCGCCGCCGCTCCGTTGTGGCACGCGTTCGTCCGCGACTACACGAAGTCCTGGCCGGTCGCCGACTTCAAGCGCCCGAAGGGTCTCGTCAAGGCCACCATCGACGCGTGGTCGGGTGGCAAGCCCGGCCCGTGGACCAGGGCGAAGACGACCGCGTGGTTCATCGCCGGCACGCAGCCCGGCGCGCGGAAGGCGATCGATCCGGACGGCCTGCTGTACAGCCGCTCCTGCGGGGGCTACCGGGTCGATCTCGTCAAGGCCGAACTCGGGCCGGCCGGTTGGGACGCCGACGTGGCCGACTGGATGCGCCGCGCCCGCGGTGGACCTGGTCGGATGGGCCAGTACGACTCGCGGACGGCCTACTTCTGGAAGCAGTCGTCGTGGGGCGGTCCGATCGCCGGGCCGTGCTCCAGGCCCAAGCCAACCCACGATCGTGGCAAGGACCACAAGGGCGACCGCGGCAAGCCCGGAAAGCCGCCCAAGCCGCCCGAACCGACGGCGCCGCCCCCCGCCGGCGGTGACGCCGCGGGTCTGACGACGGCTCCGTAGCACGCTCATGCGCCAAGACCTGACGCCCTGGACGATCCGCGGCATGGGCCTCGCGGTCGGTGTCGCGATCGTCGTCGCGCTTGGCTGGCTCGCCGTCGCGGCCGGCGGCGTCCTCGTGCTGCTGTTCGTGGCGGTCCTGCTCGCGTCGGCGCTCGAGCCGATCGTCGGGCTCATCCGCTCCCGGCTGCCGCTCGGGCGCGGCGCCACGATCCTCGTCGTCTACGCCACGTTCTTCGTGACGGTGATCGGGCTCGCGTTCATCGTGGTGCCGGCCGCGATCGCGCAGGGCCAGGAGATCGTCACCGGTCTGCCCGCGGTGCTCGATTCGATCCGTTCGTGGGCCGCGACGCTCGAACCGGCGATCCTCGGTGAATCGATCACGAGGTTGGTCGATTCGGCCCAGCGCGTCTTCGCGACGCCGGCCGCGCCGGACCCCGACCAGGTCGTGGAAGTCGGCAGCGCTGCCGCCGAAGCGGCGATCGGGCTGGCAACGCTGCTGACCCTCGTCTTCTTCTGGTTGCTCGAGCACGCCCGGCTGCAGCGCTATCTGCTCGCCTATCTCCCGGCCGAGCGACGTGCAGGCGCACGCGACGCATGGAACGAGATCGAGACCCGGCTCGGACTGTGGGTGCGCGGACAGCTCACCCTGATGGCCGCGATGGGTGTAGCCACCGGGACGGCCTACGCGCTGCTGGGCGTGCCGGGCGCGCTGTTGCTGGGCCTGATCGCGGCCATCACCGAAGCGATCCCGATCGTCGGACCGTTGCTGGGCGCCATCCCGGCGATCCTCGTGGCGGCGACCGTGTCACCCCAGCTGGCGCTCATCGTCGCCGGCGTCTACGTCGTCATCCAGCTCGTCGAGGGCAGCGTCCTGGTCCCGCTGGTGATGCGCAACACGATCGGTATCTCGCCGCTGCTCGTCCTGCTCAGCCTGCTCGTCGGGGCGGCGGCCGGCGGCTTCCTGGGAGCCCTGCTGGCGGTCCCCATCGTCGCCTCGGCCGAGATCGTCCTGGCCCGCCTCCAGGCACGCGAGTCGCCTGTCGCCCAGGATCCGGCGGCCATCGAGACGCCCGACGAGGACGTGCGCGACGAGTACGAGCGGTCGCTTCCCGATGCCGGCGACGGCATGACCGCCCTGCCGGGTTGATCGCGCGGCGGCCCCGACGGACGGCGGCGACCCGGGCTAGACCAGGGCCGCCACAGCGATGCCCCGCGAGGGCCGCCGGCTACGGAGGTCCGCGTCGCGGCGCCACTCGGCCAGTCGCCCGTCCCCACCCAGGGCCCCGACCGGCGTCAAGTCCACGAACGTGGCCGGGTCCGCGGCCTCCAGCCGATGACCCGGCGGGCCAGCCGGACAGTGGAAGATGTCGCCCTCGGACAGGATCTCGACATCGTCCTCCCACTCGATGGCCATCCGCCCCTGGGTGACGAGGCCCCAGTGCGGCGCGTCGCACCATCCGGTGGTGTAGCCGCTGCGCTCCCCCATCCGGACGCGGGTCATGAGGAAGGAGGACATCGGCCATGCCTCGGTCCGGATCTGACCGGTCGGGACGCTCCGGGTGGCGATCGGGGGCACGATCGTCGTGGCCGCGGCGTCATCCGGGTGGACGACCTCGAACCCCCGGGCCAAGAGCCGTTCGTCACTGACGTCGATGTCGGGCTCGACCGGCTGGAAGCCGGCGATCAGGGCATGCCCGGACGCCTCGAACCAGTGCTCACGGCCTCCGGCCGCAACGTGGAACGCTCGACCGGCGGGGATCACCTCGCGCTGCGCGTCCCGGACGAATGTCAGCTCGCCTTCGATCACGAAGCCCCAGTGCGCCTGGGAACACGGCTGCTCGAGCGAGGTCCCGGCCGCGCCGGAGGCCGGCAGCTCGGCGAGCACGTAGGCCATCTGGCCGAGCATGGCGAAGCGCAGCACGATCCCGCCTTGGCGGAGCGCACGGAGTTCGACAGGCGCGACATGCATACGGCGTTCCCTCGGGCGACGATGATGTCGATGGTGTGGGGGACGGAGTATAGACCGGCCTGTCGGGTCGCCCGTTCGTCGTTGTCACGCGATTGCAAGCCGATGTCGCGACGGGCGCCAGCGGACGTAACGGCCGTACTGCTGCAGTACAGCGACTGGCCGCGCTCCGTCATGCAGGCCGGTCACAGCCCGCAGCGAGGAGTCGTGCCAGAATCCACCTCCCCAGCCAGCATGGCCGATCCCGCAGCTGATGTCCGTGACCCGCCGCGTCGCGACGACGACCTCCACCGCGAGGCCGATCGATACCGGCTGATCCTCGATTCGGTGGTCGAGGCGATCGTCGTCTTCGACCCGGTCAGCCACGTCATCGACGAAGTCAACCGTGGGGCCACGGAGCTGCTCGGACGCACCCGCGACGAGCTCGTCGGGCAGCGCTACGAGACGCTCCTCAAGCCGGCCGAGGCGGCGCGCGTGCCGGCCATCGTCGGTCCCCTCGTGGCCGGCGAACGGGCAGCCTCAACTGTCATGCTCGACTACCAGCTGGCCGATGGACGATCGGCCTCGGTCGAGGTCGTGATGCAACCGGTCGACCTGCCGGGAAGTCCCCGCGCGATCGTCGCGATCGCCCGCGACGTGCGCGAGCGGATCGAGGTCCAGGTCCGCCTCCAGCGCCTCGCCCAGGCCGAGCACGCCCGGGCCGCCGAAC
>Ga0307281_10000166_pt1 | contig 15750 bp, 12 predicted proteins | sample ER_DNA_120_FD_194486 | JGI IMG/M metagenome (GOLD analysis project Ga0307281, IMG submission 194486) | Bulk soil microbial communities from the East River watershed near Crested Butte, Colorado, United States - ER_DNA_120 | ecosystem: Environmental > Terrestrial > Soil > Floodplain | place...
GCCCCGGAGTGGAGGCGCCGCATCCAGGAGGCCGCGAATCGCCGGCACGACAACCAGGATAGACAGGGCAATGAGAGCGTACGCCATCGCGGGTGAGACCTGCGTTGCGTCGGGTACCAGCATCCGGTACACCGCGGCCGCGAGCAGGACCGCCCACACGCCCCAAATCACCCGGACTACCCAGACCTTGGTGCCCATGTTCTCCCCCTGTCCCGGTGAGAATCCCCACCTCGTATCGCTCAGTTGGCTTCCGCCAACGCCCGCATTCTCGCGACGAGCGGCTGCAGCTCGGCGTCCGCGTCTTTCCACAGGATCGCCACAGGCCCGGACCAACGGCGAGCGGTGACTCGATCACCCGCCCGTGCGGCAAGCTCCGCGCGCATCGCCATCAACCGGACGAGGGCGCCCGTCTGAGCCGGCTCGTCGAGGATCACGGACGTCCGCAACGTCGGCAGCGCAGCCAGAAACTGCTCCACGTATTGGCCCGCTGTGGTTGTGTCTCCTACCTGTAGGAGCAGCCACGCCTCCATGTAGACGTGCTCCGCCGCCAGGTCTCCGGTCTTCGCACCGCGACGAGACTCTAGACCTCGGGCGAATTCGCGCCGCACGCCGCCGTTCTCGCGCTGCGCGATTGCAACCTCCATCAATAGCATCGGCGTCCCCGCGCAGCGCTGCAGGTCGGGCGGACGACCGAGCCTTGGGAACGCGAGGGCAACCGGTGCCTGCACCAGGTCGCACCACGAAGCCTGAAGAGCTGATCGGGACTCCGAGTGTACGCGCACCATCGTGTCGAGTCGTCCGGCAAGTGCCACGATGCTGTCTTCAGGGGCCCCGACGGCCGCGTACCCTTGCAACGACACAGATGTCGCGAGAACCGGGAGCGGAACCCCGCTGTACGACGGGTTTTGCTGCATCGCTTCCGCCCATGCAGCCGCTGCCGCCACGGCCAGTCGCGGTTTGCCGAGCAGAACGGCGAGGCTCGCGACCTCATTGGCGTATATCGCCTCTGGATTGTCGCCCCAATGAGCCAATCCCTCCGCGGCGAGCCGCTGAGCCTCCTCAAACCGACCGAGCTTGACGAGCAGACGCACCTCGAGCCCGGTCGCATGGACTCGCTGGGCGGCGGAGCGGGCCGTCTCGAGCGCGCGCCGAGCCGCCGCGAGGGCGGACACTTCGACACCTCCAGGTGGGTCCAGTGCACCGAGCAGCTCGAGGCTGACTGCCGTCTCCTCAAATGGCTCCGACGAGTCGGGGAACTCGCGGATCCAGCGTTTCACAAGTGCCAGCAGCTGGACCTGACCGGCCGCGGCCGCTGCCCTCGTCGTAGGAGGTTCCGACGTGGCCGCAAACTGCGCCGCGGGGATGGGTACGAAAGCGATGGTGTCCTGGGCCATCGTAGGATAGGCCAGGAAGAACCCAGAATCCGGTGGCAGCGCCACTCCGATGCGAAGCGACGTGGCATCAACAAACAGGGTCTTGCTCAGCCGACTGAGCGGGCGGAAGTGAAATGCGGCCGACGGCACGACCCGGAGCGCGCGCTCGTACGCCGCTTCGGCGCCGCGTAGACTGCTGCGCCAACTCCATCCCGAAGGGCTCGCCGGATCTCGGACCACGGCGTGATCCTGCCGCAGGCACTCGCCCAGTCCCAGCCAGCCGGCGAACACCAGCGAGTCACGAGTGATGGCCTGTCGATAGGCAGCGCAGGCTTCCGGATACCGCGCTAACCCCATGGCGGCCAAGGCGACGGCGAGCGGGCGGTCGCGGAAGCGCAAGCCCTCGGGCGTGCTCGCCGCGGCGACAGCATGATACTGCCACGCTTCGGCCGGCTGTCCGGCCCATGCCATCACCTGGGCGAGCCACAGGTGAGCCTGTGCGTAGCGCGGGTCCAACGCCAGCGCGGCGGTGAAACCGCGCTGCGCACTGTCGAGGTCCCAGCGGCCGAGCGCGTTCTCGCCCGCCGCATAGGCGTACGCGGCACCGAGCACGTTCGTGCCAACGCTCCCACCGAGACTGGCACCGGCGTCGTCGACTCCGAGCAAGAGTGAGTCGGCTAGCTCGCGCAATCTGGGAAGGAGGAGCGCACGACGGCGATCGACTTGGACCGTGTAGCTCTTCAGGACTCGGCCGGCTCCAGTAAGGTCGTAGAGGCTCGCGGTGACGGCGATCGAATCGCCCACACCCTCACTCTCCTCGCCCCACAAGAGCCGGCCGGCCCGCACGCTGCGTGCCACTTGCTCGGCCTCTCGGAGTGTGACAATTGTGCCCCCGTTCCGCGCGAGCGCATCACTGATCCGGAGCGGATCCGCGAGGTGCACGTCCACCCACTGCCGCATTGCCTGCCGGAGCAGCACCGCGCTCTCGTCGCCGTTGAAGACCGAAGACGTCTGCCCGCTCCTGTGACCAAACGTCACGACGGCGTAAAGCGACGGCTCGAGTTTAGAATCGAATGCCTTCGGCACCTCCACGACGCCGACGACGGTCAACATGCCGGTCGCCAGCAAACCGATACCCACGCGCCGGCGTCGCTGAGCCAATACGCTCCGCGGCGTCCACACACCTGTTGGCGTCGCCAGCGCTTCGGCTGCCTCCGCGCCGGTCGCGAACCGGTCGCCCGGCTTCGGCTCCAGCATGCGCGCCACGATCCCAGCCACCGTCGGCGGTACGGACGGTCGCAGCGCCGTGAGCTCGGCCAGCCGGTCGCGCGGGCGCAGCGGCCCGGCCGCCGGTCCCTCGGGTGGCGTCAACGACGCGGGCGGCGTCCCCGCCAGCATCTCGAACAGCACGCACCCCAGACTGTAGATGTCGCTGCGCCCGTCGATCACCCCCGCCCCCGCCGCCTGCTCAGGGCTCATATAGTCCGGCGTCCCGACCGTCGTGCCCACCGCCGTGACGCGCGACGAGCCGGCGGCGCTGATCGCCCGCGCGATGCCGAAGTCGCTCACCTCGGCGTGCCCATCCAGCAGCAGGATATTCTCCGGCTTGATGTCGCGGTGCACCACCCCGGCCCGGTGCGCGTAATCGAGGGCGTCCGCGATCTCCCGCGCGATCGTCAGCGCCTCCACCAGCGGCAGCTGGCCCTCCCGCTCCAGACGGTCGCGTAGCGACTCGCCCGGAACGAATGGCATGACGTAAAAGAGACACCCGTCGGCTTCACCGGAGTCGTGCAGCGGGAGGATATGCGGATGGGCGAGCCCTGCGGCGAGACGAATCTCTTGCAGGAACCGGTCGGGACCGAGCGTGGCCGACAGCTCGGGGCGCAGCACCTTCAGCGCCACATCGCGCCCGAGGCGCAGGTCGCGGGCGAGGTACACGATGGCCATGCCGCCGCGACCGATCTCGCGGCCCACGGTGTAGCGCCCGGCCAATGCCGTCTCTAGACGATTGCGCAGCTCGGCCATAGCCCTGCGTCGTTCGACGTGTGGACCTCGGAGAGCTAACGTTTCAGGGTACCGTGCCATACCTGCCTCCGCCAGCGGCGTGCTGGAGCGCTGACGCGTTCCACCACCAGCCCTCCCAATGTGCGCCGGATGGGTCAATCGCCGGTCAAGCGCCCCCTTCATGTCCAACCCCTTGGCTTGGGCCACTTTGCCGACTAGCTTGGTGGGCTCCGGATGGCGGACTTCACGTTTGCACGCGGACAGCTGCTGCTCCTCGCCGGGACGGCCAATCGGCCGCTCGCCGAGGAGATGGCGCAGCATCTCAACCAGCCGCTGTGTGCCGTGACCATCCGGCGCTTTGCCGACGGCGAGATCTTCGTCAAGATCGACGAGAACGTGCGCGGGCGGGATGTGTTCATCATCCAGCCCACCAATCCGCCGGCGGAGAACTACCTGGAGCTGCTGCTGCTCACCGACGCCGCCCGCCGGGCGAGCGCCGCGCGGATCACGGCCGTGCTGCCCTACTTCGGGTACGCGCGCCAGGACCGTAAAGATCAGCCGCGCGTGGCGGTGAGCGCGAAGTTGATGGCGAATCTGATCACGCACGCCGGCGTGGACCGGGTGTTGGGCATGGATTTCCATTCCCACCAGCTGCAGGGGTTCTGGGATATCCCGGTGGACCACCTGTACGCGGCGCCCGTGTTCGTCTCGCACTTCCGGACGAAGGGACTGCGGGAGCCGGTGGTGGTGGCGCCCGACGTAGGATCGGCGAAGATGGCCCGCGGCTACGCCAAACGACTGAACGCGACGCTCGCGATCATCGACAAGCGGCGGCCGTCGGCGAACATCGCGGAAGTGGTGAATGTGGTCGGGGAGGTGGAGGGGAAGGATTGCCTCATCCCCGACGATATGATCGACACCGCGGGGACGATCACCGAAGCCGCCGCGGCGCTGAAGCGGCTGGGGGCCCAGCGGGTGTTCGCATTCGCGACGCACGCGTTGCTCTCGGGACCGGCGGTCGAGCGGTTGCGCGCTTCAGGGATCGAGGAAGTGACCGTCACCAACACGATCCGGGTCCCCGACGACCGGAAATTCGAGAAGCTCAAGATTCTGTCGATCGCGGGACTGATGGCGAAGGCGATCGGCTATGAGCACTCGAACCAGTCGGTAAGCTCGCTGTTCGACTGAACCGTTGACCGCAGACTGAGGACGCACGTATGGCGCAATTCGTGGCACTCGCGGCGAGCCCGCGAGACAAGAGCGGCAAGGGCGCGGCGCGGCAGCTGCGCTTCCAGAAAAAGGTCCCGGCGGTCATCTACGGGCACGGCCGCCCCAGCCAGTCGCTCGAGGTTGACGCGAAGGCGCTGGAGCTGGCGCTCAACGGCGTCGAGCCGGCGAGCACCATCATCGAGCTGACGCTCGAGGGCAAGAAGGCCCGGACGCTCATCCGCGAGATCCAGCGCCATCCCGTACGCCCCGACATCATCCACGTGGATTTTTACGAGATCCACGCGGACGAGAAGGTGACGCTCAAGGTCCCCGTGCACCTCGTGGGCACGGCGGACGGCGTGCGCAACGCCGGCGGCGTGCTGGACCAGGTGACGCGCGAGGTCGAGATCGAGGTACTCCCCGATCACATTCCCGATCGCGTGGAGCTCGACGTCACGTCCCTCATCATCGGCCACTCGCTGCATGTGCGCGATCTGGTGATTCCCAACGCGACGATCCTGACCCAGGCGGACCTCACGATCGCCACGGTGGTGCCGCCGCGCGCCGAAGAAGTCGTCGCCCCCACGGCCGAAGCCGTGGTGGAGGTGGCCGAGCCCGAGCTGATCCGCAAGGTGCGTGAAGAGGAAGGTGAAGAGGGCGCAGCCGAGGCCGAGGGCAAGGCGCCCGAGGCGAAGCCCAAAGCGGACAAGGCGGAGAAGCCCGAGAAGTCCAAGGGCGGCAAAGAAGGCTGAACCGGTTGCGCGCCGTCGTCGGCCTGGGCAATCCGGGTCCGGAGTACGCGGCGACGCGGCACAACGCGGGCTTCTGGGTGGCGGACGCGCTCGTCGCGCACTGGGGGTTTTCCCCCTTTCGGCGCGGCGAGCGCGCCCGCGTTTCGGAGGGGGTCGTGGACAGCATCCCGGTCCACGTCCTGAAGCCCACGACGATGATGAACCGCAGCGGCGCGGCGCTCGCCGTTCTGCGCGCCGACCCGACGTTCACCCCCGCCTCCGACCTGCTCGTCGTCGTGGACGACTTCAACATCCCGCTGGGCACCTACCGGCTCCGCCCATCCGGCTCACCGGGAGGCCATAACGGCCTCAAGAGCGTCGAAGGCGCGCTGCAGACGCAGGGGTTCGCGCGGCTGCGGATCGGCATCGGCCCCGTCCCCACGGGCGAGCCGTGGGAGGACTTCGTGTTGTCGCCGTTCGCCGATGCCGAGCGGGAGCAGATGGACGCATTGATGCCGCAGCTGGTAGAGGTGGTCGATGGATGGGTGCGACGGGGCGTTCCGTAACCGTTCCGTTCCTAGCTCTCCGGCTGGTCAGGTCACCTGCCAGGTCCTGCCTTTCGTCAACAGCGCGCTCAGGTCCCCACCGGTCCCCGCCGCCTCGAGCTGCTTCTCCACGTCGTGGTCATAGGAGGTCGTGGGATCGCAGTACAGCACGCCCAGCGCCATCGGGAACGCGGGCGGCGCAAGGCTCGTCAGCAGTGCGGCGAGTGTCCGATTCGTCTCGTCGTGCACCATGAGGTCTCGGTCGGTGACCCCGTCCTGACCGAGCGTCACGATCTCGAGCTCGAGCTTGCCGGCCACCAGCCGTAAGCCGCGTGACTTCTCCTTGCCGAAGCGGAGCGGCTGGCCGTGCACGACGTGCAGCTGTTGGTCGGCCGCGACCGACTTCTCCGTGAAGTCGTCGAACACGCCGTCGTTGTAGACCACGCAATTCTGGAACACCTCCACGAAGGACGCCCCGCGATGCGCGTGGGCCCGCTTCAGCACGTCCAGGAGCCCGGCCTGCTGGGTGTCGACCGCGCGGGCCACGAACCGCGCCCCGGCCCCGAGTGCAAACGCACACGGCGAGACGGGGTTGTCGAGCGAGCCCGCGGGCGTCGATGGCGAGTGGGTCCCGCGGCGCGACGTCGGCGAGTACTGGCCCTTGGTGAGCCCGTAAATCTCGTTGTTGAACAGGATGATCCGGATGTCCACGTTGCGCCGCAGCACGTGGAGCAGGTGATTCCCACCGATCGACAGTCCATCCCCGTCGCCCGTCACCAGCCAGACGTCCAGGTCCGGATTGGCGAGCTTCACCCCGGTGGCGACCGCCGGAGCGCGCCCGTGAATCGTGTGGAAGCCGTAGGTGGCGATGTAATAAGGAAACCGCGAGGAGCACCCGATCCCCGAAACGAAGACCGTCTTCTCCGGGCGGGCCCCGACGTCGGCCAGGGTCTTCTGCACGGCCTTGAGGATCGCGTAGTCTCCGCATCCCGGGCACCACCGTACTTCCTGATCGGACGCGAAGTCCTTGGCGGCCAGCGGAGCGGCCGGCGGAAGCAGGATCGCGGTCACGACGGGTTCCCCTCGGGGACGAGGCGTTCCCGGAACGCGGCCGCCAGCCGGGAGACTTTGAAGGGCTTGCCGCTGATCTGGTTGAGCCCCTCGGCCGGGACGAGATACGCCGCGCGCAACAGCTGGACGAGCTGTCCGTTGTTCAGCTCCGGAACGAGCACGTGATCGAAGCGCGCGAGCAGCTCCCCCAGGTTCCGCGGGAATGGCGCGAGGTAGCGGATGTGGATGTGCGACACGGCGTGCCCCTCGGCGCGGACCTGCTTCACCGCCTGGTGGAGCGCGCCGTAGGTCGAGCCCCACCCGACGACTGCCAGCGCGCCCCGATCCTCCCCGAGCGCCACGGTCTGGAGCGGGATGTCCTGCGCGATTCCCGCGATCTTGGCCGCGCGCGTCTTGGTCATCAACTCGTGGTTGTCGGGATCGTAGGAGATGTGCCCGCTGTCGTAGGCACGCTCCAGCCCGCCGATGCGATGCTCCAGTCCGGGCGAGCCGGGGCGCGCCCACACGCGCGCCAGCGTCTCCGGATCACGCAGAAACGGATGGAACCCACGCGGTTCGGTGCGGAAGTGGACCGGAAAGCCGGGCAACGCGGCGACGTCGGGGATGCGCCATGGCTCGGCGGCGTTGGCGAGGTAGCCGTCCGACAACAGAATGACCGGCGTCATGTAGCGCGTCGCCAGTCGGACCGCCTCCATCGCCACCTCGAAGCAATCCCCCGGTGTTGCCGCGGCGATGACCGGGAGCGGTGCATCGGCGTTACGCCCCAGCACGGCCTGGAACAAATCGGACTGCTCCGTCTTGGTCGGCAAGCCCGTCGAGGGACCGGCCCGCTGGGAGTCGATCACCACCAGGGGGAGCTCGGTCGCGATGGCGAGCCCCAGCCCTTCGGTCTTGAGCGCGATCCCCGGACCCGACGAAGAGGTCACGCCGAGGGCGCCTGCATAGGAGGCGCCGATGGCGGAGCAGATCGCCGCGATCTCATCCTCCGCCTGGAACGTGACGACCCCGAACGATTTGAGGCCCGCCAGCGTGTGCAGGATCCCCGAGGCCGGCGTGATGGGATAGGAGGCGAACACCATCCGGTCGAGCCCAGCCGAGCGCAGTCCGGCGATCAAGCCCCAGGCGATGGCTTCGGTCCCGCTGATCGTGCGGTACGTGCCCGGCGCGCTGGGGTGCGGGGCCACGGTGTACGCGCCGATGTGGCTGGGCAGCTCCGCCGTCTCCCCGAAGGCGTGTCCGGCATCGAGGGCCGCGACGTTGGCGCGGGCGATCTCCGGCTCCTTGGCGAATTTCCGGGCCAGCCAATCGACCGTGGCAGCCCGCTCGCGGCCGTACATCCACAGCATCAGGCCCAGCGCCCACATGTTGCGGCAGCGGTGCGCGTCGCGCGACGAGATGGCGAACGGCTTGACCGCTTCGGTGGTGAGCCGTGTGATATCCAGCGGCAGGACCCGGAACGCCGCGAGCGATTCGTCGTCGAGCGGGCTCGCTTGGTAGCCCGCCTTGGTCAGGTTGCGCTCGGTAAACGCCGCGGTATCGACGACGACGGTCCCGCCGGGCCGCAGGTCTTTCAGGTTCACCGTCAGCGCAGCCGGGTTCATGGCCACGAGGACGTCGAGCTCATCGCCGGCGGTCAGGACGTCCGTCGCACCGAAATGGATCTGGAAGGCGGAAACGCCGAACGTCGTCCCGGCGGGGGCGCGAATCTCGGCCGGATAATCCGGGAAGGTCGCCAGGTCGTTGCCGGCGAGCGCGGTCTCGAGGGTGAACTGGGAGCCGGTGACCTGCATCCCGTCGCCGGAATCACCGGCGAACCGGATCACGGCCTGCTCCCGCTCTTCCCGTAACACCGATCGGACTGGGGGTGAGGCGGTGGCCATCGGAGTGAATCATACCGCCAACCGCCTTCCCCTTCAACGGCGCCGCGCTCATCACGTCCGCCGGGGTGGCCCCGGCGAAGTCTCCCCGCTATCTTGCGGTCTCACATGTCCCCTACTCGGCGCCACACCAGTGCCGGGTCGCCTACGACCAAAGGGAGGTGTCCATGACGCGTCGCTACGAGACCGTCTACATCTTCGATAGTACTCTCGAAGAACCAGCGATCACCGAAAAACTCGAGCGCTTCCATCTCCTGCTGACCAAGGACGGGAAGGGCAGCATTGCGAGCACCAACCACTGGGGCAAGCGGACGCTCGCCTACCCCATCAAGAAGAAGGAAACGGCCTACTACGTGGTCGTCCAGTTCGAGGCGGCGGGTGAGCTCCTCCCAGAGTACGAGCGGGCGGTCAAGCTCGATGAGTCGGTACTCCGCTACCTCGTGGTCTTGAACGAAGGCGAGCCCGCGAAGCCGATGCCGACGGCCCCCGCAGTCGTGCCCGAGATGCTGGAGCTCGAGGAGGAGGAAGCATGAGACGGCCGGCGAAGACATGCCCCGTGTGCGAATCCGGCGTGCGGGTGCTGGACTACAAGGACGACCGGACCCTCGGGCGGTTTCTCACCGAGCGCGGCAAGATCCTGCCGTCCCGGCTTTCGGGGATGTGCGCACGACATCAACGGCAGCTGGCCACCGCGATCAAACGTGCGCGGCAGCTCGCCCTGATTCCGTACATCAAGAGCGGCTCGTCGGCTTGACGAAGCAGGGTGGTGGCGGGTGGGGGCGTCTCGCGGTAGGCACCATCGCGCTCCTGCTGCTGGCGCCTGGAAGCCTGGGACTCGTGAGTCTCTCCCTCGCCGCGCTGCTCCTCGTGGCGGGGTTGCGGCGACCGCGCGAGTACGCGGTGGCCGCCATCGCCGGTGCACTCGGGGTTACGGCGGTCGCCTGGCCGGCGACCAACCCGCTGGCGTCCGCCATGGACGCGTACACCGTGATCGTGGCCGTGGCGTTCACGAGCGGCGCGCTCGTCGCGCCCGCCCGTGTGCTGCGCCAGGCAGGGCGAGCGACCGTCACCGGGATTGGGGCGGTCGCCCTGCTCGGTCTTGTGGTGCGGGGAACGGCGTTTTGGAGCGAGTTGCACTGGAGCGTCGTGCGCCAGGTGTCGAGCGCCCTCCGATTGATGGTGCTGGTCCGTCCTGATTCGTACCACATGTTCGAGGCGGCCGTCCGCGTCCTCGGACGGGCCTACCCGCTCCTGGTGATTCTGCAGACACTCGCCGGGCTCGGGTTGGCGTGGCACTGGCACACGCGGTTCGCCTTCGCTCCATTGGAAGCACCGTTCGGTGCTTCAGGCGAACCCCGCCCAGGAGAGCCGGCTGGTGGTGAGAATCGGGCGCCTTTCGTGGTACCGGCCCATCGCTCGATGGTTCGGTCCACCATTCCTTAAATAAAGAGGAAAGGACGATGGAGATCATTTTGCGCGAAGACGTCCAGCACCTCGGGCGTGCTGGCGAGGTGGTCAAGGTCAAGGACGGGTACGCCCGGAACTACCTCCTGCCCAAAGGGCTGGCGTATCCCGCAACGGACGGAAATCGCAAGCGGATCACGTTCGAAGCCGAGCGGCTCTCGCGCCAGCGTGCGACCGAGAAACAGACAGCCGAGGGCGAAGCCGCGAAGCTCGCCGGGCTCAGCCTCACCTTCCCGATGAAGGTCGGTGAGGAGGACAAGCTCTACGGCTCCGTGACCGCCGGCGACCTCCAGCGCCGGCTCGAGGAACAGGGGATCCACGTGGACAAACGGAAGATCGACCTCGCCGAGCCGATTCGGTCGTTGGGCGAGTTCCGCGTGGGCATCAAGTTTCACGCCGAGGTTCGACCGGAGATCACCGTGGTGGTGGTGAAGGAGTGACGCTCCGGTCGTGACCATCGGCATCGCCTACGTCGATGGCCCCCGGCTCCGCCGCTCACTGCTCGCCGCGGCGGACTGGGTCGCCGCCGGCCGGGAGGAGCTGAACCGCATCAACGTCTTCCCCGTTCCCGACGGCGACACCGGTACGAACATGTGCCTCACACTGCGGGCGGTCGCGCACGCGTTGCGCGACCTCGGAGACGCTCCGCTCCCCCAGGTCACCGAGGCGATGGCGCAGGCCAGCATCCGGGGCGCCCGCGGCAATTCCGGGCTGATGCTCTCGCAGTTCCTGCTCGGATTGAAGGAGGGGTTGGCCAACCTGGACCAGGCGACGCCCGCGGATCTGGCGCGGGCAATCCGAGCCGGCTTCGACCGCATCAGCGGCGCGCTGGACGAGCCGGTGGAAGGCACGATCCTCACGGTCGCTCGTGAAGCAGCCGAAGCAGCTGAGCAGGCCGCCGCGGAGCGCGACGTCGGCGTGTTCATGCGGCGGCTGGTGGCGCGCGCCGAGGTGGCCTTGGCGCACACGCCGGACCTCCTGGAATCGCTCCGGCGCGCGGGCGTGGTGGACGCGGGGGCGAAAGGGTTCGTGCGCTTGCTGGATGGCGTGAAGCGGCTGATCGATGAAGGCACGCTCGCGCAAGGCGCGGTCGACCGCCTCGAGCAGCCCGACGCCGCCGCCCGCACCGAAGTGGCGGCCGAAAACGATTATCGGTTTTGCACGGAGGTCATGGTGCGCGGGCAGTCGCTCCCGCCCGTGGCGGAAGTGCGGCACGCACTCCGACGACTGGGAGCCTCCATCGTCGTGCTGCAAAGCGCCGACCTGCTCAAAGTGCATGTCCACACGGATACCCCGGACGCGGTGTTCGCCCTGGGCGCCGGTTGGGGGAGCGTGGAGCAGACCAAGGCCGAGGACATGCGGGTGCAGCACCGGGCGCTGCAGCGCAAACGAGCCCTGGCCTTCGTGACCGATACGGCGTGCGACCTTCCCGACGCGGTGATATTCGAGCACGGGATCGGTCTCGTCCCGACTCAGCTCATCATCGGCGATCATACCTACCGCGACCGGCTCGAGATGACCCCGGCGGAGTTCTTCCAGCGGCTGCGCGCCGGAGACGACGCGACGACGTCCCAGCCGTCGTCGGACGCGTTCCGAGAGACGTTCGCCGACGTATTGCGAACGGCCGAGCACGTGGTGGGGGTGGTGCTCTCCAAGGCGCTCTCGGGCACCTTCGCCAGCGCGGAGCGGGCCGTCAGAGCGCTGGAACCCGGACGCGTGACCCTCGTGAACAGTCGCGGGGCGTCGCTCACCGAAGGGATGCTGGTGCTACGGGGTGTCGAGCTGGCCGCCGAGGGCTGGGATGCCCCGGCGATCGCGCGCGAGCTGGAGCGCGTGCGGGACCAATCGGGCGGCATCTTCACGGTTGACAACCTGGAGCGTCTGATCCGTTCGGGACGCGTCGGACGGCTGCGGGGATGGCTCGGCACGAAACTCGGCGTCAAGCCGATCATTGCGTTGACGCCCGACGGGCGGGCGGAGCCCGTCGACCGGGCCCGGGGCCAGGAGGCAGCGCGGGCCCGGATTCTGACCCGGCTCGACCGGGCTCTGACCCCGCGCCCCGGCGCGTTGCGTCTGGGAATCGCGCACGGCGACATTCCGGACTTTGCCATGACGTTGCGGAACGAGCTGGCGGAGCGCTACCAGCCGAAGGAGATCGTGGTAAGTCCCATCACACCCGTGATCGCCGCCCACGCGGGCATCGGAGCGTGGGGCGTGTTCTATCAGATCGAGGACGGAACAAAGCGGTGAGGCGCGCGCTATGAATAGGAGCCCGGGACGTTCGCCTGGCGGCGGGTCGCGCCGGCATCCCGAGGCCCTGCGCCAGGTCTCCACGGCGCTGGAGGATCGAAAGGCCGTCGACCCGGTGGTGCTTGATTTGCGCGGACTTTCGGAAGCGACCGACTATTTTGTGATAGCCTCGGGAACGTCCGAGGCGCACGTGCGGGGCATGGCCGAGCACTTGATGGAACGCCTGCACCCGCATCACGTGGAAGGCCTGGCGCAAGGACGCTGGGTGCTCTTGGACTACGTGGACCTGGTGGTGCATCTGTTTCATCCCGAGCTGCGGGAGTTCTATCAGCTCGAGCGGTTGTGGGGCGACGCCCCGCCGGTGGCGTGGGGCGAGGTTGGAACCGTCGGATAAGCGAGCGCAGGAAGAAAGGATGGAGCGCGGTATGCAGACGTGGAGACAGGTCGGGACTGCGGCGGCCGTCGCGGTGGCAGCCCTGGTGACGGCGCGGCCCGCGGCCGCCCAGTACTTCGGACAGAACAAGGTGCAGTACCGCTCCTTCCCGTTCAAAATCATCCAGACGGAGCACTTCGAGGTCTACTTCTACGACGAGGAGCGCGCCGCCGCCCTCGACGCGGCCCGCATGGCCGAGCGCGCCTACGCGCGGCTGTCCCGCGTGCTCCATCACCGCTTTCAGACGCGCAAGCCAATCATCCTCTACGCCTCGCACACCGACTTCGAGCAGACCAACGCCATCGCCGGCGACCTGGGTGAGGGGACGGGCGGAGTCACCGAGTTCTTCAAGCACCGCATGGTCCTGCCGTTCACCGGATCCTACGGCGATCTGGAGCACGTGCTGCAGCACGAGATGGTGCACCAGTTCCAGTATGACGTGTTTTCCAGCGGCCGGATCGGCGCCGGCGTCCAGACGCTCGTCAACGTCAACCCGCCGCTGTGGTTCATGGAAGGGATGGCCGAGTACTTGTCGCTCGGACCGATCGACACCCACACCGCGATGTGGCTGCGCGACGCGTCCCTGGAGGGCGACCTCCCCACGATCGAGCAGATGACCTACGATCCGCGCGTCTTCCCCTACCACTACGGCCACGCGTTGTGGTCGTACATCGGGGAGAAGTGGGGCGACGAGGTCATCGGCGAGATCCTGCAGGCGTCCACCACATCCGGGGTGGAGGGCGCCTTCAAACGCGCGCTTGGTCTGTCGCTCGACGAGCTGTCGAACGAGTGGCGCGATGCGGTGCAAACGACCTTTCTGCCGCAGCTCGGCGAGCACTATCGCGCCCGCCGGATCGCGCAGCCGCTGTTGACCGAGAAGCGCACGGGCGGCGGGTATCACCTGGCGCCGGCGCTCACGCCCGACGGACGGCAGGTCGCGTTCTTCGGCGAGCGCAACTCGTTCTTCATCGACCTGTACCTGGCGGATGCCGAAACGGGGCGCTCGCTCGGACGGCTCGTCAAGTCGACGATCAACTCAAACTACGAAAGCCTCCGGTTCGTCAATTCGTCGGGGTCGTTCTCCCCCGACGGCCGGTACTTCGCGATCACGGCGAAGCGGAAGCAGCACGAGGATCTCGTGATCCTCGACGTGAAGCGCCACCGCGAGGAGCGGCGGATTCAGATCCCGTTGAACGGGCTGGAGACGCCGTCCTGGTCGCCCGACGGGCGCCAGCTCGTGTTCACCGGGTTCGACGGCGGACTGTCCGATCTCTTCGTCGTCAATCGCGACGGCACCGGCCTGCGCCGGCTGACGAACGACAAGTATGCGGACTTGCAGCCTGCGTGGTCGCCCGACGGAAAGACGATCGCGTTTGCAACCGATCGCGGCGGGCAGACCGATTTCGACCAATTGCGTTTCGGGAACGTGCGCCTCGCGCTCTACCATCTGGATAATGGAGCGATTCAGGTCCTGGGGCACATGGACGAGGGCAAGAACATCAATCCCGCGTGGGCGCCGGACGGCCGTTCGATCGCGTTCGTGTCCGATCGCACCGGCATCAGCAACCTGTTCCTCTACGACCTCGGCGACAGCGCGGTCTACGAGCTCACCGATGTGTTCACCGGGGTATCCGGCATCACACCGTCGTCTCCGGCGCTGTCGTGGGCGCGTCAGGCCGACCGTCTGGCATTCGCGTATTACGAGAACGGCGAGTACAACGTCTACGCGGTGGACAACCCGCGCTCGCTGCGGCGTCAGCCGTACCAGGACCGGCCCGCGCCGGGGCCCGTCATGCTGCTTGCCGCCGCGCCGCGCCGCGACACCACGGCCGTGACGGCGGCCCGAGCGGATACCGGTGCGCTGGCCACGCCGACCGCGGGCTACAATGACGCCGTGTCGGTCTACCGGCCCTCGAGCGGCGGTTTCCGTCCCTCGAGCGGCAACCCGCCCCCCGCCGATTCGCTCGCGACCAGCGCACCGATTTCGGTGCGGTCACTGCTCGACTCGGCCTCGCTGTCGTTACCCGATACGACCGAATTCTCCGTGCGGCCCTACCACGTGCGGTTCAGTCCCGACTACACGGCACGGCCGACCATCGGCTACGCCCGCGACAATTTTGGTCGCGGCTTTTTCGGCGGCGCGGCGGTCTCGCTATCCGACATGCTCGGGGACCACACGCTGCAGTTTGCCGGCTCGGTAAACGGGCGGATTAGCGAAGCTCAGGTGTTCGCCGCGTACATCAACCAGCGCAATCGACTGAACTGGGGCGTGGGTGGGTCCCAAACGCCCTATTACTTCTACCTGCCCAGCACACTGGACACCGTCGACGCCGGAGCCCCGGGCGGAGCGGACAGCGCCTTCGCATACTCGTTGCGCATTCAGCGATACGTCGTGCGCGACGTCTTTGCGGAGTCCTACTATCCGCTCAGCCGGTTCAGCCGTATCGAGGCCGGCCTCCACGGCGTGAGCCTGAGCGTCGCCACCCTGACGCTGACGGACGGGTACGACCTGCAAACCGGGCAATACATTGGTTCGCTCGAGTCGGACAGCAATCAGGCGTCGCTGGGGTACTTGCAGCCCAGCCTCGCGATCGTCCACGACAACGCGATCTTCAGCTACGTCGGGCCGTTCTCGGGCAGCCGATCGCGTTTCGGCATCTCACCGGCGTTCGGCAACAAGAGATTCACCACGTTCACCGCCGACTACCGCCGCTATCTCTTTTTCCGTCCGTTCACGTTGGCGGTCCGCGGTATGTTCTACGGCAACACCGGACGCAACGCCGACCTGTTCCC
>Ga0307281_10000167_pt1 | contig 15731 bp, 10 predicted proteins | sample ER_DNA_120_FD_194486 | JGI IMG/M metagenome (GOLD analysis project Ga0307281, IMG submission 194486) | Bulk soil microbial communities from the East River watershed near Crested Butte, Colorado, United States - ER_DNA_120 | ecosystem: Environmental > Terrestrial > Soil > Floodplain | place...
CTCGAGCCGCACTGCTGCCCCAAGCGAAGCCTCGTAGAGCATGAGCACCTCGCGCGTGAGCGCGTTGAGATCGACCTCGTGCATGGATGGCTCGGGCGTGCGTGCATATTGGCTGAAGGCGTCCACCATGTTCTTCAACGCCGCGACCTGGTTGATGATGGTCCGCGTCGAGCGCTCCAGCACTTCCGCTTCGGCCTCCGCGAGCTTGCCCTCGAGCTTCGCCTTCAGGCGCTCGGCCGAGAGCTGGATAGGCGTCAACGGGTTGCGGATCTCGTGCGCCAGGCGCCGTGCCACTTCGGCCCACGCCGCCGCGCGCTGGGCCTCGGCGAGATGCGTGATGTCGTCGAATACGACGACGCTGCCGCCCTCCGAGCCCGCCGGCAGGCGCGTGCCGCGCAGCAGCAGTAGCTGGGTCCTGCCTTGCTGGGGACGCTGGACCTGCTGTTCCCATTCGCCATTTCCGCCGCGCGCGAACCCGGTTGCGATCGTCTGTCCCAGCTCGGCGACCCCGGGCATAGCCGTCGGCCAGTGCGCCACCGCGGTGCCGATGAGCGGCGTGAAGTCGATCCCGAGTATGGCGCCGGCGCTGTGGTTCGCAGCGCGGAGATGCGACTCCTCGTCGAACGCCAGCACGCCGGCGGAAAGGTTGGCGAGCAGGCTCTCGAGATACGCCTTGGCCTGGCCCAGCGCCGCCTGGTGCCGCTCGGCCAGCGCGTGGGCCTCGGCAAGCTGCAAGGTCATGCTGTTGAACGATTGGGTGAGCGTCCCGATCTCGTCGCGCGAGACGACCGCGGCGCGCTGGCTGAAGTCGCCGCTCGCCACCGCGCGCGTGCCTTCGACCAGCGCGGCGATCGGCGCCGACAGGCGGTCGGAGAGCACGAAAGCGAGCGCTGCTGCCGAAAGCAAGGCGAGCAGCAGCGTGAGCGTGAGTGTCACCCCGTACAGGCGCTTGAGGCCCCTGCGCGACAGGGTGAGTTCCTGGTATTCACGGTATCCCGACTGCACCGCTTCGGCGTCCTGTTCGAGCTGCTTCGGCACCGGTTGCAGCAACTGCAACAGTCGCTGCTCGCCAGCGGGGCCGCGCAGCGCCGCCAGCGCGCGAAGGTAAAGACCCTTTTCAGGAATCGCCTCGACCATGCCATAGACTTTCCCCTCGCGGAACTGCTCATGCGCGGCCGCCCCGGGAAGCTCCGGCATCAATCCCGCGCCCTCTTGCCCGGAGTAGGCGAGCACGCCGCCGCGCTCGTCGAACAGCGTCACTTCCTGCACGCCAGCCTGCTCGCGCAGGGCGTCTAACGCCGTCAATTGCCCGGCGGCTTCGATCTGCGAGAGCGCGAGCGTCATGGCATCGGTCTTCGCTTCCAGGTCCCTGCGCGTGTTATCGAGCATGCCGCGGCCGAGATTGAGCCCGCCTTCGAGCGCCTTATCGAGGCGCACCTCGAACCAGGACTCGATCGAGCGCGCGAGGAACTGCACCGACATGCCGTAGATCAGCGCGCCTGGCAGCACCGCCATCAGCGCAAACAGCAGCACCAGGCGCAGCGTCAATTTAGAGCCGAACACCCCCGCCTTGAGCCTGCGCCTGAGCGTGACGAGTTGGAAGACAACGAGCGCGGTCAGCATGAGCGCCACCGCGCCGTTCAGCGCGAGCAGCAGCGGGTAGCGCTCCGCAAACGACGCCGGATTGGTGCTCGATGCCACCACCAGGAACAACACGACCGCGACCAGTCCCACGCACAGGATCAGCAGATAGCGCACCCACGCGCTCGACAGCGCAGGCCTGACGGGCGGAAGGGTAGCGCTCATGGCGACACCGTCCAGCGGTGCCAGTCGGAGGAAATGCTCCACTCACGCGAGCCCACCGCGCTCACCTGGAAGGAGCGCGGCAACTGCGAGGAGTCCAGCCGCAATCGCAGGGCGGCAATGTAGCTGCTGCCCTTGCGGAGCGCGCCCATCTCCGCGATATCGCGCACGCGCACCCGGCTCATGAAACCGAGCGCTTCCGGCAGCGAAGCGAAATTCTGGTAGAGGGTCCGGACACCGACGCGATACTGGCGCGTCAATGCGTTAAACGACAGGCGGTACTGATGGCGAGTATTGGAGAGCTTTTCATTCAACCAGTACCAGCGCGGACTGGTCAGCTCGAATTCGAGTGCGAAATAAAGCGGCACGCCCTTGTTGAGCGCCTCTTCCAGGGTGTGGGTCAGCGTAACGTCAAACTCGGCCTCCAGGACATAACCGTCCTCCGCTGAGATCAGCGCTGCTTTCCTGACCTGGATGCCGTCGGCCCGGGCCGGAGCCGCGATTGCGACTCCTATCCACAGTATGATCAGCGCCGCGACTGTGCTAATACTTCTGCAGCAGCGCGTAGAAGAAGCCGTCATGCCGTCCGTCCGGAAGCAGTTGGCCCGCTGGCGGGTGTGTCTCGTCGTCGACCCCGGGAAGGGCGAGGCGCGTCGCGTCCCGATGGCGCTCCAGAAACCGCGCAACCTGCTCGTGGTTCTCCTCGTGAAACACGGAACACGTTGCGTACAGCAATTTACCACCACTGGCGAGCGTCTGCCACAGCGCATCCAGCATGCGGTTCTGCAAGCGCGCGAACTGCTCGATGTCGGATTCGCGCCGCAGCCACTTGATGTCGGGATGCCGCCGCGCGACGCCCGAGGCGCTGCATGGCGCATCGAGCAGGATGCGATCGAAGCGCGCTCCATCCCACCAGGACGCCGGCTCGCACGCGTCGCCGCAGACGACGCGCGCAGCGAGCCCCAGCCGCGCAAGATTCCCGCGCACCCGCTCCAGCCGCGCGGCGTCGTTGTCGAGCGCGGTGAGATCCAACTCAGCGAGCTCCAGCGCGTGGCAGGTCTTGCCGCCGGGGGCCGCGCACGCGTCGAGCACGCGCATGCCTTCGGACACGTCAAGCAAGGGCGCGGCGAGCTGTGCCGCGGCATCCTGCACCGACACCAGCCCCTCGGCCAGCCCGGGAATACGCGCAGCGGGAAGCGCCTTCTCCAACAGCACCGCGGCCGCACCGCACGCCTCGCCCTTGATGCCGTGCCGCGCAAGGAGCTCCAGGTAATCGGCGACGCTCGCGCGGCGGCGGTTCACGCGCAGCGCGAGCGGCGGGCGCGAATTGCCCGCTTCGAGTGCCGCCGCGTAGTGCGCCGGGTACTGCGCGCGCAGCTTGTCTATCCACCACTGCGGGTGGCAATAGCGGGCGGTTTCCGTGCGCAGCACGCGTGCGCCAAGCGTCGCGCGCCTGCGCAGAAAATTGCGCAGCACCGCATTGGCAAGACCCTTGGCTGAAGTGAGACCAAGAGCATGGCAGGCGCTCACTGCCTGGTCCACGATCGCGTGCGGCGCGGCGCGGGTGTGCGCGAGCTGGTAGAGCGCGACCAATAGCAGCGCACGCAGCCGCGCGTCCTTCAGCGGCTTTTCCAGCAACGCCTCAAGCAGAGCCTCGAGCCGCGGGAGAAAGCGCAGCGCGCCGTAGGCAAGATCCTGCACCGCCGCGCGGCTGCGCTCGTCGAGTTGCGAGTGCCGTCGCCACCCTGCTGCAAGCTCGGAGTCTAAGCTGCGCCCGCTGAGCACGCCACCGAGCACGGAGGCCGCGAGCCGCTGGACTTCAACCATCGCGCGACCCGAAACGCGCGCCGCGCACCATTTTGAAGCCGGAGAGGAAAGCACGCACCCCAAGTCTATTTCCGCCTGCACGTTGCAGCTCGGTAATGCGTAACCCATCGTTGCCACACGCCACCACGATACCACCGGGCTCCGCCGCGCAAACCGTGCCCGGTGCTGCGCTGAGCCCATGTTCGATGCGCGCGCGCCAAATCTTGAGTGCCACACCCTCGTGCCGGGTTTGTGCGCCCGGAACGGGATCGAATGCGCGTACCTGGCGTTCAATCTCCGCCGCCGTCCTTTGCCAGTCGATCTGCGCATCGCCCTTGCTGATGCGCGCGGCATAGGTCGCAACGTTCCCATCCTGCGGTCTGGGTGCGGACGGCGCTTCGAGCGCGCGCACGAGCAAGCGCGCCCCCAACAAGGCCAGCTTGTCGTGCAGAGTGCCCGCAGTGTCGTCGGAAGCGATAGCGATCGCCTCCTGCAGCAGGATGGGCCCGGTATCGAGGCCTTGGTCCATCTGCATGATGGTGATGCCGGTCGTGCTGTCACCCGCGAGCAGCGCGCGCTGGAGCGGCGCGGCGCCGCGCCAGCGCGGCAGCAGCGAGGCGTGCACGTTAAGACAGCCGCGCGGGGGGAGTGCGAGCAGCGCGGGCGGCAACATCAACCCATACGCCGCAACGACCACTGCCGCCGGGCGTGCTGCTGCGATGGCACCTAGCGTCGCGGGATCCTTGAGCGCGGCGGGTTGCAGGAGGGGAAGGCCGCGGTCGAGCGCCAGTTGCTTGACCGCCGAGGATTGGCGCTCGAGACCGCGGCCGGCCGGCCGGTCCGGCTGCGTCAGGACCAGCGTGACTTCGTGGCCCGCCTGCAGCAGGCCCTCGAGCGACACTGCTGCGAACTCCGGGGTTCCCGCGAAGACGAGCTTCACGGAATCAGAATTCCTGCCGCCGGGCCTCGGGCTCCACCGTCCGCCGTTCCTGCTTCCTCATTCTGGCAAGAATGCGGCTTTGCTTGAGACGCGAAAGTTTTTCGACGAATACCTTGCCCTCGAGGTGATCCATTTCGTGCTGGATGCACACCGCGAGCAGCCCCTCAGCCTCGAGGGTGAAAAGCTCGCCGCTGGCATCCAGCGCGCGCACCGTCACGCGCTCTGCCCGGCGCACCTTTTCGTATACCCCCGGCACCGAGAGGCAACCCTCCTCAACGTCCGCGTCGCCATTGGCGGCGAGAAGTTCGGGGTTGATGAACACCCGCAATTGGTCGCGAGTCTCCGAAATATCGATCACGATGACCTGAAGATGGACATCCACCTGTGTTGCAGCCAGACCAACCCCTGGCGCGGCATACATCGTTGCCGCCATGTCTTTGATTAATTTGCGAATCCTGTCGTTGACCCGGTCGACCTTGGCAGACCGCTGATATAGTCTCGGGTCGGGATAGCGTAAGATCGATAACAAAGCCATAAAAAGCTTGCGAATTTAACCAGCTAGATGCAGAATTTAATCCAATATCTCGGGCGCAGTTCCGTGTAATGGGGGCTGCGCCTCTTAGTCTGCCAATTGGGGGCGTGCCATGCGTAAAGCAATTATATCCCTGATTTTGCTGATGACTCCGCTCGCACCGGCGCCGGCGTTGGCGGCCGACGCCAGCGCACTCCAGGAGGGGGCGCCCGACCAATATATAGTCGTTCCGGGCGACACCTTGTGGGGTATCTCCGGTCGCTTCCTCAAGGACACCTGGAGATGGCCCGAGTTGTGGCGGATGAATCAGGAACAACTCAGGAACCCCCATCGCATTTACCCCGGTGACGTGATCGTTCTGGATCGCTCAGGCGCTGAGGTGCAGTTGCGGCTGCTCAAGGCCGATGATCCGGCCGCTGCGGCCGCTGCGGCCGCTGCAGCCGCTGCCCCTGGCGCCGCTCCAGCGCCCGCTCGGGATACCGTGAAGCTCTCACCCAGGGTGCGGGCAGAGCCGCTAGCGGACAAGGCGATCCCCGCCATTTCGCCGTCGGTGATCGAGCCATTCCTGTCCCGACCGCTGGTAGTCGGCCAGGACGAACTCGACAGCGCGCCTTTTGTGCTCGCCAACCAGGAGAACCGCGTGGCTGTCGGCGCCGGCAACGTTGCTTACGCCCAAGGCCTGGGCTACGACAAGGGCGATATCTGGCAGGTTTTCCGCAGGGGCGACGCACTGATCGATCCCGACACCGATGAAATACTCGGCTACCAAGCGACCTATCTCGGCGAAGCGCGGGTGATCCGGCGCGGCGAGCCGGCCACGATCGAAATCACCAAGTCCGCGCAGGAAATCTACGCCGGCGATCGCTTGCTGCCCGCCGCGAAAGAGAGGCCGAACTTCTCTTACGTGCCGCGCGCGCCCTGGAAACCCGTGCGCGGGCGCATCATGTCTACCTACGCCAGTCTCGGAGAAACCGGTCCGCTCGGCATCGTGTCATTGTCCAAAGGGTCGAAGGATGGCCTCGAGGTGGGACACGTCCTCGCGATTTACCGCAGCCAAACCACGCTCAGATATGGAACGCGTATGGCACCCCTCTATGGAACGCAGGGATTGACCATGGACGACTCGCCGCGTGCCTATTACGAGGAGCAGATCACGCCGCGCGACGCGCCGCTCTATGAGCGCGGCCGGCGCATCACCGTGGAGGATGCTGCCAATTTGCCCGACGAGCGCTTCGGCCTGGTGATGGTATTTCGCACTTTCGACCGCGCCGCATTCGGGCTCGTGATGCAGGCTTCGCGCCCGGTTGCGGTCAACGACCTCGTCACCAACCCCTGATACCGCTCGGCGCCGCGCCGGCGCGGCGGGCGGCAGCCTTGCGTCCGCCGCATGCTGCTCGACCCGGAACTCGTCCCCTGGCTCAAACTGAGCCTCACCCCGGGCCTGGGCGGCGCGGAGCTGCGTCAACTCCTTACTGCCTTCGGTGACCCCCAGCGCGTGCTCGCCGCGAGCCGTAGCGCGCTTGCACAGCACGTGGCCGATGCCACTGCTGGCGCCATCGTGCAGGGCGGTGCCGTAGAGGCCGTGGCCGCTGTCGGCGCCTGGCTCGAGGACCCGGCGAATTGCGTCCTCACGCTGGCCGACGACCGTTACCCGCCACGGCTCCTGCAAATCCCGGACCCGCCGCCGCTGCTCTACGTCAAAGGCCGCGCCGAGCTGCTCTCGCGCCCGTCGCTCGCCGTTGTCGGCAGCCGCAACGCGACCGCGCAGGGCATGGCCAACGCCGAGGCCTTCGCGAGGACGCTCTCCGATGCGGGACTGACCGTGGTCAGCGGACTCGCGCTCGGTGCCGACGCCGCGGCCCATCGCGGCGGGCTGGCCGGCGCCTCTAGCAGCGTGGCGGTCCTGGGCACCGGCGTTGACATCGTCTATCCCGCCCGCAACCGGGCGCTGGCGCATCAACTCGCGCAGAATGGCGCGCTCGTTTCCGAATTTGCGCTGGGCACGCGCGCGCTGCCCGGGAACTTTCCTCGCCGCAACCGCCTCATCAGCGGTCTTGCGCTCGGCTGCCTGGTGGTGGAAGCCGCGGCGGACAGCGGCTCGCTCATCACGGCGCGTCTCGCGGCTGAGCAGGGGCGAGAGGTGTTCGCCGTTCCCGGCTCGATCCATTCACCACTCGCCAAGGGCTGCCATGCGCTGATCAAGCAGGGCGCGAAGCTCGTGGAAAGTGCCCGCGACATTCTGGAGGAGCTGCAGATGCCGGCGCCGGCACCGGCCGGGCCAGCTCGCGCTGCCCTGACCGACGCGCGGATGCGCCACCTACTCGATGCGCTCGGCTATGAAGCCTGCGACCCGGACACGCTTGCAGCGCGCTGTGGCCTGCCGCCGGCCGAACTCGCCGCCCTGCTCACGCAGCTCGAGCTCGATGGCCACATCGCAACGTTGCCGGGCGGCCTCATCCAGCGCCTGCAGCGCTAGTGCCGTTCCAACCTGATTTTCCCGGCACAGATAGCTCGCCTGCCCGCGATAATCGGTTCCAGCGGAACGGAGCGGATTAATCAGAAATAGTTGGAACGGCGCTAGTCTTCGCCGCTGCGACAAGCGCGCGGCGCTTGCCTATACAAACTATTGTACTTATCATCTTGCGCTATTTTTGCCCGTACACGGGACAAGCGCAGGAATGAGCAAGCAGCTTATCATCGCGGAGAAACCTTCTGTCGCCAACGACGTCGCGCGCGCGATCGGCGGCTTCAAGCGTCATGGCGATTACTACGAAAGCAGCGGCTTCCTGCTCTCCTCAGCAGTCGGCCACCTGCTCCAGCTCGCGGTCCCGAAGGAACATGAGGTCAAGCGCGGCAAATGGTCGTTCGCGCACCTGCCGGTGATCCCGCCGCACTTCGAGCTCGCGCCGATCGAGAGGAACGAGAGCCGGCTTAACCTGCTGCTGCGGCTGATCAAGCGCAAGGACGTCACCGGCCTCATCAACGCCTGCGACGCCGGCCGCGAAGGCGAGCTCATCTTCCGTTACATCGTGCAGCACGCAAGGGCGAAGAAGCCGATCCAGCGCCTGTGGCTCCAGTCCATGACGCCCGCGGCGATCCGCGAGGGCTTCGACAGCCTGCGCCCCGACCGCGAATTGCTGTCGCTCGCCGACGCCGCGAAGTGCCGCTCCGAGGCGGACTGGCTGGTCGGCATCAACGGCACGCGCGCGATGACCGCCTTCAACTCGAAGGAGGGCGGTTTCTACCTCACCACGGTCGGCCGCGTGCAGACGCCAACACTCGCCATCCTGGTCGAGCGCGAGGAGGCCATCCGGGCCTTCACGCCACGCGATTACTGGGAGGTGCACGGGCGGTTCGGAGCCCAAGCGGGCGAGTATCTTGGGCGCTGGTTTGATCCCGGATTCAAGAAGGACGACGACGCCGAGCGCAGGGCCGAGCGCGTCTGGAGCGCGACCGCAGCGGAGGCGCTCGCCGCAGCCTGCAACGGCCAGACTGGCACCGTCACCGACGACACCAGGCCGGCGACACAGCTCTCGCCCTTGTTGTTCGACCTCACCAGCCTGCAGCGTGAGGCCAACGGGCGCTTCGGCTTCTCGGCGCGAACCACGCTTTCCCTGGCCCAGGCGCTCTACGAAAAGCACAAGGTCCTCACCTACCCGCGGACCGACTCGCGCGCCCTGCCCGAGGATTACATCGCCACCGTCAGGAAGGCGATGGACATGCTCGGCGATATCCGCGACTACGCTCCATTTGCCAAGAACGTCCTGAAGAACGGCTGGGTGAAACCAAATCGGCGCATCTTCGATAACTCGAAGATCAGCGACCACTTCGCGATCATCCCCACGCTGCAACCGCCGCGGCATCTGAACGAGATCGAGCACAAGCTCTACGATCTCGTGGTGCGGCGTTTCCTCGCGGTATTCCATCCTGCGGCGGAGTACTTGCAGACCACGCGCATTACCCAGGTCGGCGAGCATCAATTCAAGACGGAAGGCCGCATCCTGCAGACCCCGGGCTGGCTCGCGATATACGGCCGCACCGCTCAGGAAGAATCCCAGAATCTGCCGGCCGTCGCCCCAGGGGAGAAAGTCGCCGCGCTGGAGGTAAGCGTGGTGGCCAACCAGACCAAGCCCCCGCCGCGCTATTCGGAAGCTACGCTGCTCTCCGCCATGGAGGGCGCCGGCAAGCTGATCGAGGACGACGAGCTGCGCGAAGCAATGGAAGCCAAGGGGCTCGGAACGCCCGCCACGCGCGCCGCTGTCATTGAAGGGCTGATCCAGGAAAAATACGTGCACCGCGAAGGCCGCGAGTTGAAACCCACCTGGAAGGCGTTCAGGCTGCTGCTCGCTCTCCACCACTTCGGTGTCACCGAGATCACGTCGCCCGAGCTGACCGGCGACTGGGAGTACCAGCTCAAGCTGATGGAATCGGGCAAGCTCCAGCGCGATGTGTTCATGGACCATATCGAGCAAGTGACCCGCGACCTCGTGGAGCGCATCAAGAAGGGGGACATCCCCGATGAGGCCTACGCCACCGTGGAGGCCCCCTGTCCCAAGTGCGGCGGTGTGGTGCAGGAGAATTACCGCAAGTTTCAATGCCAGAAATGCGATTTCTCGCTGTGGGTCGTATTGTCGGGCCGGGAATGGGCGCCGGAGGAGATCTCAGAGCTCTTCACCCGGCGCTTCGTGGGACCGCTCAGCGGTTTCCGCAGCCGCATCGGCAAGCCCTTTTCCGCCGGTATCCGGCTCACCGCAGACCTCAAACTCGACTTCGACTTCGGGCAGGCCCGGCTCGAGGAGGAAGCGCGGAACCCCCCCGATTTCAGCAGCCAGGAAAGCATTGGCGCCTGCCCCAAGTGCGGCGCGCGCGTCTTCGAGCACGGGGCAGTTTACGTTTGTGAAAAAGCAGTCGGCGCGGCGCGCAGTTGCGATTTCCGCTCCGGCAAGATGATCCTGCAGCAGCCAGTCGAGCGCGCGCAGATGCAAAAGCTGCTCGCCACCGGGCGCACCGATCTCTTCACGCGCTTTATTTCCAGGAAGGGGCGGCCGTTCAGGGCCTACTTGGCGAAGACCGCCGAGGGCAGGGTCGGCTTCGAATTCGAGGCACGCAAGCCGCGCAAGCTGAAAGCAGAGGAGCCTGTAGCCCCCTCGCCGGTCAGCGCGTCACCGAAAAAGAAAGGGCGTGGCGCTTCCGGCAAGCCTGGGGCCACCCAGCGCGCGCCGGCCGTCAAAGCCACCGCCAAACCCGCCAAGACGGTCGCCATCAAGGCACCGGCGAAAACTAAACGCAAGGCTGCTTGAGGATTTTAGCGGGCATAGAGCCCGCCACAATCCTATTGTGAAGGTGCTTATCTGATCAACGCGGCACCACGCCGCGTATGTCTAGATGTCCAGGTTGCGCACGCCGAGTGCGTTCGTCTCGATGAACTGACGGCGCGGCTCGACCTGGTCGCCCATCAACGTCGAGAAGATTTCCTCAGCGCTGATCGCGTCCTCGATTTGTGCCCTGAGTAGCCGGCGCGTCTTGGGATCCATGGTGGTCTCCCACAACTGCTCCGGGTTCATCTCGCCCAATCCCTTGTAACGCTGGACCCCCACCTCGCGCTGAACTTGGCCCAGCAGCCACTCGATTGCCTCGCGGAACTCCCGTACCGGCTGCTGCTTGTCGCCGCGCTTGACGTACGCGCCCTCTCCGAGCAAGTCCTGCAACACCTGCGCCGTGCGCTTGATTTGACCGTAGTCGCCACTCTGCACGAAGTCCGCATCGATATAGCATTGGCGCACGATGCCGTGCTGCGTGCGGCTCACCGCCAGCACGTTACGCTCGGTCTTGTCGTCGTATTTGGCCTCCACCTTCATCCCGCGCGGCGTGAGCACCGTGGCAAGCGCCTTGGCGCTCTTCTGCGCCGCCTTGTCATCGGAAAGATCGAGCGGCACCGGCTGGCGTAGCAACGCGTGCAGCACCTCCTCGTCGATCAGCCTGCTCACGCGCTCGATCACCGCCTCCGCCAGCAGATAATCCTTGGCAACCTGCTCCAGCGCCTCTTTCTTGACCGGCTGGCCCCGCCCCGAGGTGTAGAGCTCCGCGTCCGTCAGCGCCATTTGCAACAACATCTGTTTCAGCTCGTGCTCGTCCTTCAGGTAGCGCTCGCTCTTGCCGTGCTTCACCTTGTAGAGCGGCGGCTGCGCGATGTAGATGTGGCCGCGCTCGATCAGCTCCGGCATTTGCCGGTAGAAGAAAGTCAGCAGCAGGGTGCGGATGTGCGAGCCGTCGACGTCCGCATCCGTCATGATGATGATGCGGTGATAGCGCAGCTTCTCCGGCGCATACTCCTCCTTGCCGATGCCGGTGCCGAGCACGCTGATGAGCGTGATGATCTCCTGTGAAGACAAGAGCTTGTCGAGCCGGGCCTTCTCGACGTTGAGTATCTTGCCCTTCAATGGCAGGATCGCCTGGAACTTGCGATCGCGCCCCTGCTTGGCCGAGCCGCCGGCCGAGTCACCTTCCACGATGTAGAGCTCCGACTGGGCGGGGTCGCGCTCCTGGCAGTCAGCAAGCTTGCCCGACAGTCCGAACGAGTCGAGCACGCCCTTGCGCCGCGTCAACTCCCGCGCCTTGCGTGCCGCCTCCCGCGCGCGCGCTGCATCCACGATCTTGCTGCAGATGATGCGCGAGTCGTTCGGCTTCTCGAGCAGGAATTCGGTGAGCTTCTGAGCGACGATCTCTTCGACCACCGGCCGCACCTCGGACGAGACCAGCTTATCCTTGGTCTGAGAGGAGAACTTTGGCTCCGGCACCTTCACCGACAGCACCGCCGTCAGCCCTTCCTTCATGTCGTCGCCGCTGGTCTCCACCTTCGCCTTCTCGGCAAGCTTGTTGTTCTCGATATACTGATTCAACGTGCGCGTCATCGCCGCGCGCAGCCCAGTCAGGTGCGTGCCTCCGTCACGTTGCGGGATGTTATTCGTATAGCACAGCACCGCCTCCTGATAGGAGTCGTTCCACTGCATCGCCACTTCGACGACGATGCCATCCTTCTCGGCCTTCGAGTAGAAAATGTTCGGGTGCAACACGTTCTTGCTGCGATTGATGTACTCGACGAAGCCCTTGATACCGCCGGTGAACGCGAATTTTTCTTCCTTCCCCGTGCGCTGGTCGATGAGGAAGATTTGTAGACCGCTGTTGAGGAAGGCCAGCTCGCGCAGGCGCTTGGCCAGTATCTCGTAGTGGTATTCGATGCGCCCGAAGATCTCCTTCGCCGGCAGGAAATGCACTTCCGTTCCGCGGCGCTCGGTCTTGCCGGCGACCTTGAGGGGGGCCACGGTCTCGCCCATGCGGAATTCCATCTGGTGGTGCCTGCCATCGCGCCGGATCGAGAGCCGCAGCCACTCCGACAGCGCGTTCACGACCGAGACGCCGACGCCGTGGAGCCCGCCGGCGATCTTGTAGGAATTGTTGTCGAATTTTCCGCCGGCGTGGAGCTCGGTCATCACCACCTCCGCGCTCGAGCGGCCTGCCTCATCCTCCGGGTGCTTTTCGGTCGGGATGCCGCGGCCGTTGTCGACCACGCTTACCGAGTTGTCCGGATGAATGGTGACGGTAATTTCGTCGCAGTACCCCGCCAGCGCTTCGTCCACCGCGTTGTCCACCACCTCGAACGCCATATGGTGGAGGCCGCTGCCGTCGCTGGTGTCCCCGATATACATCCCGGGGCGCTTGCGCACGGCGTCAAGGCCCTTGAGGACCTTGATGCTGCTCGCATCGTAGTCGTCGGCTGTACGCTGCTGCTCTTTTTCGCTCGCCTGTGTCGCCATCCGTCGCCCTTATATGCGCATCGGCATGACCACGTAGCGGAACTCGCGGTTGTCCGCTACCGTGACCAGCATGCTGCTGTTGGCATCCCCGAACGAGCATTCGATAGCCTCGCTGTGCACGTTGTTCAGCACGTCCAGGATGTAGGTGATGTTGAAACCGATGTCCAGAGCGTCTCCCCCGTAGGCAACCTCCAACTCCTCCTGAGCTTCCTCCTGCTCGTTGTTGGTGCAGGAAATGCGCAGGCTGTTGGCCGATACCATCCAGCGCACGCCGCGAAATTTTTCGTTGGACAGGATCGCCGCCCGCTGCAGCGACTGCAACAACTCCTGCCGCTTGATGGAGAAGTGCTTTTGGTAGTTCGTCGGCACGACCCGCGTGTAGTCGGGGAACTTGCCGTCGATGATCTTGGTGGTGAGAACCGTGTTGCCGAACGTGAATCGCACCAGCCCCCCGAATATTTCGACCGCAACCGCGTCCTCGCTGTCCGCGAGCAACCGGCTCAATTCCAGCACCGCCTTGCGCGGAAGGATCACCTCGCGTCGCTCCTGCTGCTGCCCGAGGGGCCGCGCGGCGTAGCTCAGCCGGTGGCCATCGGTGGCAATCACCTTGGCCTGGCCCCCTTCCAGCACGAGCAGCAACCCGTTGAGGTAGTAGCGTATGTCCTGCTGCGCCATCGCATACTGCACCAGCAACAGCAATTCCCGCAGGGCTTTCTGTGGCATGCTCACTTTCGCCTGCGCCGCATCGGGGTTCGCCATCGCCGGGAAATCCGCCACCGGCAACGTCTGCAGGTTGAAGCGGCTCTTGCCGGAGCGCACCTGGAGGCGATTGTTCTGGACATCGAGCGACGCCTCGGTCCCTTCCGGCAACGCCCGCAGAATTTCCTGAAGCTTACGGGCGGATACGGTAAGGCCTGCATCCTCTCCCGAACTCTTCTCGAGTTCCGTGCGCGTCGCCACCTGGATCTCGAGGTCCGTCGCCATCATCAGCAGGCTGTCCTGCTTGCGCTCGATGAGGACGTTCGAGAGGATCGGCAGCGTATGGCGCTTTTCCACGATGCCGGTCACGGCCTGCAGCGGCTTGAGCAAGGCGTCGCGTTGGAGTTGAACGAGCTTCATATCCTATATCTCAGGTTAAGTACAGCTAGTAGTAGTAATAAGGCCTCGACCCTGCTGTGCAAAAGTCGAAAACGGACAACGCTGCCGCCAGTAAGCAGAAAGGATAACGTTGTGCGTAAGCTGGTGGCAGGCGTGAAGAGTTTGTGGACAACTGGCGCATGGCTGGCACCGCATATGAATATCCACAAACAACACAGCAACAGTCAACTCCTCAACACGTTGAGCAGGGAATTGAAGTCGCGAGTCAGCTCGCTGCTGCTCGACTTGAGCAGCGCGATCTTGCGGCACGCATGCAATACCGTGGTGTGATCGCGGCCGCCAAAGGCATCCCCGATGTCCGGCAGGCTCAGTTGCGTCAACTCCTTGGCGAGTGCCATGGCGACTTGCCGGGGCCGGGCGACGTTGCGGCTGCGCTTCTTGGAGTACATCTCCGAGACCTTGATCTTGTAGTAGTCGGCAACGGTCTTCTGAATGTTCTCGATGGAAACCTGGCGATGCTGTATGGCCAGGAGGTCGCGCAGCGCCTCCCGGCACAACTCCACGGAGAAGTCACGGCCCGCAAAGCGGGCGTACGCAACCACGCGCTTCAGGCCGCCTTCCAGCTCGCGCACGTTCGACTGGATATGCTTGGCGAGAAAAAATGCCACGGCTTCGTCCAGTTTGATACCTTCTGCTTCCGCTTTCTTGAGCAGGATGGCAACGCGCATTTCCAACTCGGGAGGCTCGACCGAAACGGTGAGGCCCCAGCCGAAGCGGGAGATCAAGCGGTTTTCCATTCCGGCAATTTCCTTCGGATAGGTGTCGCAAGTAATAACCACCTGCTTGTGCGCTTCGATCAGGGCATTGAAGGCGTAGAAGAATTCCTCCTGAGTGCGATTCTTGCCGCTGAAGAACTGGATGTCGTCGATCAGCAGCAGGTCGAGCGAATGGTAATAACGCTTGAAATCGTCAAACGCTTTGTGTTGGTACGCGCGCACCACGTCCGAAACATACTGCTCCGCGTGGATGTAGCGGATCTTCGTTTCGGGGGCCTGCCCGCGCAGGCGGTTGCCGATCGCCTGGATGAGGTGCGTCTTGCCCAGGCCAACGCCACCGTAGATGAAAAGCGGGTTGTAGGCGGAGCCCAGGCGTTCCGCCACCTGCACGGCGGCAGCGCGCGCAAGCTCGTTGGCCTTGCCGGTGACGAAGGTCTCAAAGGTGAATGCCGGGTTGAGCCGGGAGATCTCACGGCTGCTCGGTTTGACCTGCTGCTCTGTCGCGCCCTGGGCGGCCCGCGGCGGCGGTGACACGGGCAACTCCTTCTCGGCGAGGGTGACCAGCACCTCGATTTCGTGCTTGAAATGCTCGCGCGCCAGTTGCTCGATAAGCGGGAGAAACTTGTCGCGTATCCACTGCAGTACGAAGCGGTTGGGCGCTACCAGTGTCAGGCGGTTGCCCTCGGCCTGGAACCGCAGCGGCTTGATCCAGGTCTTGTACTGCTGGGGCGGCAGCTCCTTCTCGAAGCGGGCCAGGCAGAAGCGCCAGAAACTGTTCATCGGTGGAGCGTTGTTGTTTGAACTCGAGCTGCAAGGAGAGAGGTTTTTCAGCCACGGATTTTATCCTTTTTGGGGGTGGTTATCCACAGAAGCAGTCGTCTCGAACCAGGAATTACAGGTGCTCAGATAATGGTTGACACAGCTGAGAGTTAGAGGTTGTAATAGCGCGCTTTTCAGCAGCC
>Ga0307281_10000168_pt1 | contig 15727 bp, 13 predicted proteins | sample ER_DNA_120_FD_194486 | JGI IMG/M metagenome (GOLD analysis project Ga0307281, IMG submission 194486) | Bulk soil microbial communities from the East River watershed near Crested Butte, Colorado, United States - ER_DNA_120 | ecosystem: Environmental > Terrestrial > Soil > Floodplain | place...
CCGAGCCGCTCCGGTCGGAGAGGAAGACGAGACGCTTGCCGTCGGGCGAGTAGCGCGGCTGGGAGTCGAACGAAGGCCCTCCGGTGATGCGGGTCGCCGTCCCGCCGGCGACGGGCATCGTGTACAGGTCGCCCAGCAGCTCGAACGCGATCGTCTGCCCGTCCGGGAAAAGGTCGAGCGAGAGCCATGTCCCCTCGGAGACATCGAACGACACCGTCCGCGTCGGGACGAGCGGCAACGAGTCGGTCTTCTTGGTGGTGTCCTTCGTGCTGTCCCGGGTCGTATCTGCACCCCACCCCGTCGCGGACGGCGCGGCCCGCGGCGTGGGGAGGCGAAGCATGGGGAGGACGGCGGCGAGCAGCGTCGCAGTCAGCACTCGGCGCATGGCGTGAACTCCTGGATGTGAGAGCGACGGCGTGGCTGCACGAACGGCGTAAGGATGAAGTCGTATGGAAAGGACGTCAAGCGACAGACGTATACGACTCCTCCTTACGCATTCATCCCTTACGCTCTCTTCCTTACGTCGTCTCCTTCCCGTGCCCTCCTACCAAACAGCACCACCGTTCCCACAACGGCGATCAGCGCGAAACAGAACCACTGGATCGCATAGGAGAGGTGCGGGCCATTGCCGAGCGCCAGCGTGGGCCAGCGCCGCAGCCCCGCAGGCCGCGCGACCGCGGTGTCGTCGAGCTGCACCACGACCGGCAGCACGGCGTAGGGCAGCGAGTCCCGCAGTGCGGCGGGATTCACATCGCCCCGGTCGCGGGGGGCGGGGAGCACGAGGCCCGTCACGAGGACGGTGTCCCCTTCGCGGTAGCGCGCCGCGTCCACGTGCGCGGCGTCGGGCGAGCTGGCAAAGCCCCGATCCACGAACACCGCCGAGCCGTCGGCCAGCCGGAGCGGCGTGAGCAAGGAGACGCCTGGAGCGCCTTCGAAGGTGCGGCCGCGCCACACGCGCTCGTGCGCGTAGTCAAACACCCCCCGGGCACGGGCCCGGCGATCTCTCAACGCATCGGGTTCGAGCCGGTGCAGCGGCAGCTCGACCGGCGGGAGGGCGCGGCGCGTGGCGATGATCGCGTTCTCGGCTTGTCGCTCGCGCAGCCGCGCGAGCTGCCAGAAGCCGAGGCGCACGAACAGCGCCGCCACGAGCAGGGCGAACACCGCCCCCACCAGGTCACGCGGCCGCAGGTTCATCGCCGGCGGCCCGTGAGCGCCAGCTTGGCCGCCCGCGACAGCCGCTTGATCGCCGCTTCGCGCGACTGGGCCGCGCCGCGGCTGCCGCGCCGCTCGGTGTAGACGAGGCGCACCGGCAGGCGGGAGCGTGTGTACGCCGCACCCTTGCCGGCCCCGTGGGCGGCCAGCCGGTGGGGCATGTCGTTGGTCACGCCGGTGTACAGCGTGCCGTCACGACACTGGATCATGTAGACCATCCACCGCTCCCCCTTCCCTCTTCCCTTCTCCCCGGTCTTCATACCGCGGCCAGCGCTTGCGCGAGGTCCGCGATGGTGTCGTCCGGATGCTCGATCCCGACCGACAGCCGGATGAGGCTGTCGCTGATGCCTGCTTCCCGCTTCGCTTCGGGCGACACGTCGGCATGGGTCATCGAGTAGGGATGCTCGGCGAGCGATTCCGTTCCCCCGAGGCTCACCGCCAGCTTGACCAGCCGCAACGCGTTGAGGAAGCGGAACGCTTCCGGCTCGCCCCCGCGCAGGTCGAACGACACCATCGCCCCCGGGGCCTTGCACTGCCGGCGATACACTGCCTGCTGCGGATCGCCCTCCTTGAGATGCCCGAGATAATAGACCCGCTCGACCTTGGGGTGGGCGACCAGAAAATCCGCGACGTAGCGGGCATTCTTCATCGCGGAAGTCATGCGCAGCTTGAGCGTCTCGAGGCTCCGCATCAGGAGCCAGCCGGTCCAGGGATCGGCGAGGGTGCCGAAGAAGGTGCGCAACACCCGCACCGGACCGAGCACCGCCTGGCTTCCCAGCGCGGCGCCCGCCAGCAGGTCGCTGTGGCCCCCGATGTACTTGGTCGCGGAGTACAGGACGATGTCGGCGCCGTGGCGCAGCGGCTGCTGCCACAAGGGACCCAGAAACGTGTTGTCCACGAGGATGAGGGGGCGCTCCCCGCCTTCACTCCGCCGGCGCGCGAACTCGGCGCACGCGGCGAGATCCACCAGGGCGTTGGTCGGGTTGGCCGGCGTCTCCACCAGCAGCACCGACACGCGCCCCGTGACCCGTGCCTGCTCGAGGCTCCGGGCGATGTCGTCCGCACTGGCGCAGGCCGATGCCCGAAACGGCACGGGCGTCACGCCGAACCCGGGGAGCACGTGTTTCAGGAGATGGTCGGTGCCGCCATAGATCGGCGTGCTGTAGAGCACCACGTCCCCGGGGCGCACGATGGCCATCAAGGTCGTGGCGATCGCCGCCATCCCGGTGTTGAACACGGCGCACGCCTCTGCTCCATCCCACAGTGCCAGACGGTCTTCCAGGATCTCGAGGTCGGGGTTGTTGATCCGGCTGTAGATCAGTCCCGCCGACTCGGACTCGGTCTTCTGGCGCAGACCGTAGGCGATCTCGAAAAAGGCCTTCCCTTCCTCGGCGGTCTTGAAGACGAACGTGGACGTCTGGAAGATCGGGACCTTGAGCGCTCCCTCGGACCATTCCGGCTTGTAGCCGTAGGTCATCATCAGGCTTTCCGGATGAAACGCCTGCTTGAGACGGGTGAACGTCTCCGAGATCCGTTTGCGTCCGGGCATGGCGTCAAGCTAGCGGGCGGTCCTGGAGCGCGCCATTTTGCGCGCCGTGCCCTCCGCCTCCCTGGATCGCCGCCGTGTGCTCGCGTGGTGTTTCTACGACTTCGCGAACTCCGCCTATTCCGCCGTCATCATCGCCACGGTCTTCAGCGTGTATTTCGCCCGCGTCGTCGTGGGCAACGAGACCGGACGGGGCGATCAGGTCTGGGGGTGGGCCGTGTCGACGTCGATGGTCATCGTCGCCCTCACCTCACCGGTGCTCGGCGCCGTCGCCGATCGGGCCGGCGTGCGCAAGCGACTCCTGTTCGCTTTCACCGGCCTCTGCATCTTATGTGTGGCGTTGTTCGGCACCATCGGGCCCGGCATGGTCGTGTGGGGCTTCGTCCTCGCGGTATTGGCGAACGTGGGGTTCGAGGGCAGCCTGGTGTATTACAACGCGTATCTTCCCGACATCGCGCCCCCCGAGCACCGCGGCTACGTGTCGGGGCTGGGGTACGGCATCGGATACGCCGGGTCGGCGATCGGGTTGGTGATCGCCCTGCCGCTCGTCAAGGCCGGGCACTACGCCGCCACCTGGCTCAGCGTCGCCCTCTTCTTCGTCGTCTTTTCCATCCCGCTGTTCCGGATCATGCCCGCCGATCGGCCCGGAGCCGTGCCGATGCGGCGCGCCGCACTCGACGGCATCACGCACTTCCGCCGCATCCTGCGCGACGCGCTCGGCGTGCCGGCGCTGCGACGGTTCCTCGCGGCGTTCTTCTTTTACATCGACGGGGTGGAGACCACGATCTTCTTCGCGAGCATCTACGCCGCGACGACGCTCGGATTCTCGCCGGGCCAGCTCATTCTGATGTTCCTGGCCGTCCAGCTCTCCGCTCTGACCGGCGCGTTGCTGTTCGCCCGGCCGATCGACCGCTGGGGGCCCAAGCGCGTGATCGACCTCTCCCTGGTCGTGTGGGTCGTGGTGGCGATCGCGGCCGCCCTCACGCACGGCAAGGCGGCGTTCCTGGTCATCGCCGTAATTGCAGGGACGCAGCTCGGCACCGTGCAAGCCGCGAGCCGGGCGTTCATGGCGGCGCTGATCCCCAAGGGCAAAGAAGCCGAGATGTTCGGTTTCTACGCCGTGGTCGGGAAGTCCTCGGCGGTCCTCGGCCCCATCGTCTTCGGCACGGTGTCGCACGCGCTGGGGGGAAACCAGCGCGCCGCCGTCATCGCGGTCGGCGCGTTCTTCGTCGTGGGCCTGGTACTGCTGCAGCGTGTCTCCCGACTGCCTACTGCAGCGTCGCCTCCAGCGTAAACCGCACGTTGCCTTTCAGCGCCCGCGACACGGGACAATTCTCTTTCGTTCCCTCCGCGGCCTTCATGAAGGCCGCCTGGTCGATGCCCGGCACCTTGCCCCGCACCGTCAACGCCATGGTCGAGATCGTCGGGATCCCGTTCACCATCTCGATGGTGCAGGCCGCCTCGGTTTCGACGCGGGTGGCGGGCGTGCCGGCCTTCTCGAGATCGGCCGACAGGGCCATCGAGAAGCAGGCGGCGTGAGCCGCGGCGATCAGCTCCTCCGGCGTGCTCCCGGCCGCTCCTTCAAAGCGCGTCTTGAACGAATAGGCCGCGGCAAACGCCCCGCTCGCTCCCCGGAAATTCCCCCGGCCTTCCTTCAGCTTGCCTTCCCACACGGCACTGGCCCGGCTGATGGTCATCCAACCTCACAAGATGAAGGTGAGACACGGAATCTGGCGGGGGGCCGGGTCGCGCGCTACGCTTCAGCACCATTCGAAGCCGAGAGACGCCATGACCACTCCACGTAAACCGAAACGCCCCAAGCGCAAGAAGCCGGAGACGTTCCGCGCTCGGGAGCTGACGCCCTCATTGACGGTGAACGACTTGAAGCAAAGCGTCGCCTGGTACGAAGGCGTGCTCGGGTTCACCATCGAAGACCGGTGGGAGACCGACGGCACCCTCCGAGGCGTCGAGCTGAAGGCGGGGACGGCGCGGTTGATGCTCAATCAGGATGACTGGGCCCGAGGACGCGAGCGTCTCAAGGGCGAGGGGTTCCGCCTGTGGTTCTCGACCGCCCAGAACATCGACGAGCTGGCGGCCGAGATCCTGGCCCGCGGCGGGCGGCTGGACCACGAGCCGCGGACGATGCCCTGGGGCGATCGCACCTTCGCCCTCTCCGACCCCGACGGCTACCGCTTGACGATCGCGCAGCAGAAGCGCTGAGCGTGGACCACGCCGCCGTACTCGAGGCGCTCGCGGACACGTTTGTGCCCGGGGGTGAAGGCGTCCGCTTGGCCGAGCACCTGGCGGAGACCATCGCCGCGCTGCCCCACCGGGCCGATCGCGAGGAGCTGAACCGGCTGCTCGGCCTGATCGAGAGCCGCACCGTCAACGCCCTGCTCGCCGGGATTCCGCGGCCGTTCACCGGGATGAGTGTGCCCCAGCGCGAGCGCTACCTGCGCGGCTGGGCCGTCAGCCGCTTGCCGCTGCGCCGCAAGGCGTTCCAGGCGCTGAAGCGGATGGCGACGGTCATCTACTACACGTCGCGCGATGCGAGCGGCGGGTCCAATCCCTCCTGGCCGCGCCTCGGATACCCCGGGCCACTTGGCCCGCCGCCGGCCACCCCGAAGCGCATCCGGCCCACGGACCTCACGAGCGACACGACGCTCGACTGCGACGTCGTCATCGTCGGCTCGGGCGCGGGCGGCGGTGTGATGGCGGGCGAGCTCGCGGCGGCCGGGAAGAATGTGGTCGTGCTCGAAAAGGGCGGCTACTACAACGAAGCAGACTTCACGCAGTACGAAGGCGAGATGCTGTCCCGTCTGTACGATGCGGGCGGGCTCCTGACGTCCGACGACCTCGGCTTCGTCATCCTGCAGGGGAGCTGTCTCGGCGGAGGGACCGTCGTGAACTACACGACGTCCTTCCACCCCGCGCCCACCGTACGGGAGCAATGGGCGCGCGAGCACCACCTGCCCCATTTCACGAGTCACGAGTTCACCGCTTCGCTCGACGCCGCGGCCACGCGCATCGGTGTCGGAACCGATCAGAACCGCCCCAGCGCCCGGGACGCGATCTTGATCCGGGGGCTCGAGGCGCTGGGCTGGCACCACGGTCTGTTGCCGCGCAACGTGCGCGGCTGCTCGCAGGGCGAAGACTGCGGCTATTGCGGGTACGGTTGCCGTCGCGGCGCGAAACAATCAACGCTGGTCACCTATCTCCAGGACGCCTTCGACCGCGGCGCCAGGATCCTGGTCGGCGCCGACGTCCGGCGTATCCGATTCGAGCGCGGGCGCGCCACCGGGGTCGACGCGATCGTGCGCCACCCCCAGGCCGCACACCCGTTCAAGTTGACGGTGCGCGCGCGCGCCGTCGTCGTGGCCGCGGGCTCGGTCCATTCCCCGGCGCTATTGCTGCGCTCCGGCCTCACGCTCCCCGCGATCGGCCAGCATCTCGCGCTGCATCCGGCCACCGCGGTGTTCGGGTTGATGCCCGAGGAAACCCGGCCGTGGACCGGGACGCTGCAGGGCCACTACTCGGATCAGTTCGCCGATCTGGATGACGGCTACGGGTTCAAGCTCGAGACCGTCCCACTGCACCCCTCGCTCTTCGCGCTCGCGGTCCCGTGGGAGTCCGGCACCCAGCACGCGGACGCGATGGCGGCGCTCTCGCGCACGACGCAGGTGGCCGTGCTGCTGCGCGACCGCGACGGCGGCCGGGTGCGGGTCGACGACGACGGGAGAGCCGTCGTGTCCTACCAGTTGTCCGCCTACGACGCTGCGCACCTGCGACGCGGCCTCGCCGAGGGCGCCCGGCTGCTCGAGGCGGCCGGGGCGCGCGAGATCTGGTCACCCCAGGCGCGGTGGATCGCCTACCGGCCCGATGGTTCGGGCGCCGCCCGGGATCGGTGGCTCGAGGAAATGGACCGAGCCGGGTACGGTCCGAACCAGATCCAGCTCGCTACGTTCCACCAAATGGCGTCGTGCCGGATGGGGACGAGCCCGCGGGACTCGGTGGTCAGCCCGGATCACGAAGTGTGGGGAAGTCCCGGGCTCTACGTCGTCGACGCCAGCACGTTCCCGTCCGCCTCGGGCGTCAATCCGATGCTTACGATCATGGGGATCGCGCATCGCGCGGCGGGGATCGTGGCGTCGAAGACGTGATATACGCTATCGGCTATCGGCTATCGGCCGGGCCCAAGCTGATAGCCGATAGCTGATAGCCAAGATCATCTCTCCAGGAGACCCGCATGTTCGTTCTGCTCGCCGTCACCACCCTCGCGCTCCAGCAACCCGTCGCCGACACGTCCCCGTTCCGGGCCCTCACCCTCCCCACGCCCACGCGCGTGCGCTCCAGCGGCGGCGCCCCGGGGCCGGAGTACTGGCAGCAGGAAGCGAGTTACACGATCCGCGCGACGCTCGACACGGGCCCCAGCCTGTTGACCGGAACCGAGACGATCCACTACATCAATCACTCGCCCGACGCGCTCGCCTTCGTGTGGGTGCAGATCGAGCAGAACATCTTTTCGAAAGCCAGCATCACCTATCAGCTCAATCAGCCACCGCTCCATTTCGCTGGCGGCGCGGTGTTCGATTTCACCGGCAAAGGCTTCATCGGTGGCATCACGATCGACCACTTCGCCTCCGGGGGGAACGAGCTCGTCCGCACCGAATACGGCACCATGATGCGGGTCGAGCTCCCGGCGCCGCTCGCGCCTGGCGCCGCGATCGATTTCGACGTCGCCTGGCGCTTCCCGGTCCCCCCCTACGGCGGCGGGCGGATGGGACGGATCGGGAACCGGCTCTACGAGTTCGGCCAGTGGTACCCGCGCCTCGTCGTGTACGACGACGTCAACGGCTGGAACCCGCTCCCCTACATCGGGGCGGGCGAGTTCTACCTCGAGTACGGCGACTACGACGTGACCTTGACGCTGCCGGCCGGTTACCTCGTGGCGGCGACCGGCACCGTACAGAACCCCACCGAAGTGTGGTCCCCGACGATCCGCCAGCGGATCGAGCAGGCGACGACGGCGACCGAGCGGGTCCAGGTCGTCACCAAGGCCGAGGCGACCGCCAATGGCGCCCACCCCGCCGCCGGGACCAAGTCCTGGCATCTCACGGCGACCAACGTGCGGGATTTCGCCTGGGCGGCGTCGCCCGAATTTCGTTGGGACGCGAGCGGTTGGAACGGCATCCAGATCAATACTTTCTACCGGCCGACGGCGGCGCCGTGGGAAGAAGCGAATCGGATGGCGCGATTCACCATCCAGCATTTCAGCGAGACGTGGGCCACCTACCCCTGGCCCCACGCGACGACGGTAGAAGGGCTGATCGAAGGGATGGAATACCCGATGCTGACCTTCGTCCCCTCGATCGCGAAACGCGAGGACCAGTTCTGGGTGCTGATGCACGAGTTCGGGCACCAGTGGTTCCCGATGATCGTCGGCTCCGACGAGCGCCGCTATCCCTGGATGGACGAGGGATTCAATACGTTCATCGACTACGGCGCCGCGGAAGGCTACTTCAAGGGCACCGCCTACGGCGACACGGTGCGGCGCGAGCTGCTCACCGCGTTCCGGGTCTCCGCCATTCCGGGCAACGAACAACCGCTGATCACCAAACCCGTCGAACAACGCGACCTCGCCTGGGGCGCCTACCAGAAGCCGGCGTTGATGCTGACCGTGCTGCGCGATCAGGTCCTGGGCCGCGAGACCTTCGAGCGCGCCATGCGTGAGTACGTGCGGCGCTGGAAGTTCAAACACCCGCAACCGGCTGATTTCTTCCGGACCTTCGCCAACGTGTCGGGTCGGGACCTCGACTGGTTCTGGCGCGAGTGGGTGTTCACGACCGCCCGGCTCGACCAGGCCGTCGATTCGGTGCGCGCCGTCGGCAGTGACTCGACCTACGTCTTCCTCTCCAACCGCGCCCAAATGGTGTTGCCGCTGACGCTGCAGCTCCGGTTTGCCGACGGCACGAACGAGACGCGGCTGTTGCCGGTGGAGATGTGGTATCTCGGAGACCGCTTCACCGCGCGGTTCGCCACGCGGAAACCCGTTGCGGCCGTGGTGGTAGATCCGACGGCGAGTCTGCCGGATATGAATCGGGCGAACAACAGGTGGGGCAGGTAAACGGTGCTATCGGCTATCGGCTCAGCTGATAGCCGATAGCTGATAGCGTTTTTACGTCTTCGGTTCTACCGGCATCCCCACCGCCTCCCACAGGTCCCATCCCCCAACGAGGGCGCGGGCTTTTTCATAGCCGGCCTGCTGCAGCTCTCGCGCCACCCGGGCGCTTGTCGCTTCGTTGCTTCACGCGCAGTACGCCACCAGCCATTCGTGACGCGGCAACGCGAGCTCGGCGGCGCGCGTGCGGGCGCTGTCGGGCGGGAGCCGGATCGCACCCAGCGCTTTGACGAGGCTCTCACCCCACGCGCTCTCCTTCCGGACGTCGAGCAGCACCACCCGCTCCCCGCGTGTCTGGAGCTGCTTCAGCTCATCGAGTGTGATCCGCTCGCGCGACAGGGTTGGGGCGGCGGCCTGGGGGGCGGACTCTGCCCTCGTCCCCCGTCCCTCGTCCCCGATTGGCGGGCCGGTGCGTCCTCCGAGCATGAGCGCCCCTCCGTGCAGCACGATCGACGCGAGGACGGCGAGCGCCGCCGGCGGGAAGAGCGCGGCTGCCCCAGGAACGCCGGCGAACACCGGGAGCAGCACGAGCAGCAGCGACGACAACCCCCGGGGACCGTACCAGACGATGAGCCGCCGGCTGTGGGGGTCCAGCGGCTCGCGCCTCAGCGCGACCGCGAGCACCAGGGAACGGCCGAACAATGCAACCATCACGAACGTCAGCGTGCGCCAGGTCAGCGCGTCGAGGCCGGTCCACACGAGCGACGCGCCGAACGCGACGAACGTGAACAGCAAGAACATCTCCGCCGTCGCCTGGCCGTAGTCCACGAAACAGTCGCACAGCTCCGCGTCGAAGGCCACGATCGTCAGCCCGGCCGCGAACGCGGCGAGAAAGCCGCTGCCGTGGACCGCCTCGGCCGCGGCGAAGGCGGTGAACGCCAGCCCGAGCGCGTAGATCGACTCGTAGTCGCGCCGCACGCCGACGCGCTTGCGAACGCCTTCGAGCAGCGCGACGCCGACGAAGCCGACGAGCACCCCCGCCCCGGGCCCGAACACCAGGAGGCCCACCGCCTGCCGTCCCAAGGGCGTCGCGCTCGCGGCCCCGCCGGCCAGCGCCATGGCCAGCAGGACGATCGGGAGCAACACGAGGTCGTTCAGGCCGCTCTCGAGCTTCAGCGCCTGCCGAGCGGCGGCCGGCACCGACTCGCTGCGCAGCAGGCCGCGCATCATGACGGGATCGGTCGAGGCCAGCGCTGCCCCGAGCATCACCGCGAGCGGCGGCGCCAGCCCGAGCAGTCCCCACGCCGCCAGGGTGATGATGCCCGCCGTCAGCACCGTCCCGGGGCCCAGCACCAGAACGGCGAGTCGGGCGTGATTCCGCACCGCACGCGGATCGAGCGAGATGGCGTCGCTGAACAGCACCAGCACGAGTCCGATCGTCGCGATTCCCTCGAGCACGGGCGAGGTCAGCCCGAAGTCGACGAGACCGAGGCCGAACGGTCCGAGCGCGGCGCCGAGGGTGAGGAACATGGCCACTTGCGGCACCCGGAAGCGGTCCACCAGTCCGGAAAACAGCGCTGCCACGACGATGACCAAGCCGACCAACGCCAGCGAGACAACGAACGGCGTCATCCTAGTGCAGACCGCCGCCGGCGAATTGCTTCACCAGGTCACCGATGACGCCTTTGGCGTCGCCGAACAGCATCCAGGTGTTGTCCTGCACGTACAGCTCGTTGTCGATCCCCGCGAACCCCGGGTTCTTGCTGCGCTTGATCGCGAGGACGGTCCGGGCCTTGTCGGCGTCGATGATCGGCATGCCGTAGATCGGTGATTCCTTGACGGTGCGGGCGGCCGGATTCACCACGTCGTTCGCGCCGATCACCAGCGCGACGTCGCACTGCGGCATCTCCGGGTTGATGTCGTCCATCTCGACGAGCGCCGAGTAGGGGATGTTGGCCTCGGCGAGGAGCACGTTCATGTGGCCCGGCATGCGGCCGGCGACGGGATGGATGGCGAACTTGACCGTTACGCCGCGCTTGGTGAGCTGATCGTACAGCTCGCGGACCTTGTGCTGCGCCTGGGCCACGGCCATGCCGTAGCCCGGGATGATGACGACCAATCGCGCCTGTTCGAGCAGCTGCGCCGCGCCCTCGGGCGACTCCTGCTTCCAGACCTTCTGTTCGCCCGACGCGATGGCCTTCTTGACCGTCCCGAAGGCGCCGAACAGGACGTTCGTGAACGAGCGATTCATCGCCCGGCACATGATGATCGACAGGATGAGCCCGCTCGAGCCGTCGAGCGCGCCCGCGGTCACGAGCAGCGCGCTGTTCAGCACGAAACCCATCGCCACGGCGGACAGTCCGGCATAGGAATTCAGGATCGAAATGACGGTCGGCATGTCCGCACCGCCGATCGGAATGATCAGGAACACCCCGAACAGCAGCGCGAGGCCGACGATGGCGAGGAAGGCGTTCGGCGCCCACGGCGCCGTGGGGTGCAACACCACCAGCACGCCGATGACCGCGGCGGCGGCGAGCACCCCGAGGTTCACCACGTTCTGCCCCGGATAGGTAACGGGCCGCTGCGGAATCCAGCGCACTTCCTGCAGCTTGCCAGTCGCCATGAGGCTCCCCGTAAAGGTCAGGAAGCCGAGGATCACTTCGACCACCAGGGCGGCCATGCGGAACGTCGTGATCTGCTCCGCCCCTTCCCCGAGCCACAGGTGGTATTCCGCCACGCCGACCAGTCCCGCCGCCAGCCCGCCGAAGGCGTGCGACAGCGCCGTCCGCTGCGGTACGGCCGTGAGCGGCACGCGCGACAGCTGCACGCCCACGAGGAAGCCGGCGGCGATGGCCAGCAGGATCCAGCCGTGGTGCACGATTTCCGGTTGGATCCAGGTCGCCAGCACGGCGACGGCCATCCCCCCCACGCCGGCGAACACCCCTTTGCGCGCGGTCTTCGGGTCGCCCATCCAATGGAGGGCGAAAATGAACAGCGCGGTCGCGGCGATCGCCGCGAACTGCCCGAGCGCCTGCATCATTGTTTCTTGAACATCTTCAGCATGCGGTCGGTGATCAGAAACCCGCTGACGATGTTGGTCATCGAAGCGAACAGAGCGATGGCGCCCAGGATGCGAATCGTCTTCGGGTAATCGGCGCCGGCGACGACCAGCGAGCCGACCACCGCGATCGCGGAGATGGCGTTGGTCAACGACATCAGCGGCGTGTACAGCAGCCGCGACACCCGCCGGATCACCCCCAGTCCGATGAACGTCGCGAGCACGAAGACAAACAACATGGACCAGTAGCCGGTCATGGCTTCAGCACCTTTCCGTCATGGGTGACGCAGGTGGCCGCGGTGATCTCATCGGCGAAATCCAGATGGAGCTTGCCATCCTTGACGAGCAGACCCAGGAAGCTCGCCACATTGCGCGCGTACATCTGGCTCGCGTGCAACGGCAGGGTGGCGGGGAGATTGACCGGGCCGAGGATGGTGACGCCGTGGTGCGTCACCGGCGTGCCGGCCTGTGTCAGCTCGCAGTTGCCGCCGGTCTCGGCGGCGATGTCCACGATGACCGAGCCCGGCCGCATCCCTTCCACCGCCGCGCGCGTCACGAGGATCGGCGCGCGCTTCCCCGGGATCGCCGCCGTGGTGATCACGACATCCGCGTCCTTCACGCTCCGCGCGAGGAACTCGAGCTCGCGCCGGTGCTGATCCTCGGAGAGCTCCTTCGCATAGCCCCCCGTCCCCTCCGCCTGCACCTGCTCTTCCATCGCGAGAAATTTGGCCCCCAGGCTCTCGACCTGCTCCTTCACGGCGGGCCGGACGTCGAACGCCGAGACGATCGCGCCGAGACGCCGCGCGGTGGCGATCGCCTGCAGGCCGGCGACACCCGCCCCCAGCACCAGGACGCGGGCCGGCGACAAGGTGCCGGCCGCCGTGACGAGCATCGGGAAGAACTTCGGGACGGTGTCGGCGGCCAGCAGGACGGCTTTGTAGCCCGCCGCGGTGGCCTGGGAGGAGAGCACATCCATCGCCTGCGCGCGGGTGATCCGGGGCAGCAGCTCGAGGCTGAACGACGTCACGCGCCGCCCCGCCAGCTGCCGCAGCAACTCGGCGTTCGCGGATGCCTGCAACAGCCCGACGAGCGCGGCGCCCTCGCGCAGCTTCCCGGCCTCGGCCGAGCTCGGCTTCTGCACCTTGCAGACGACATCGGCGGACCAGGGGTCGCCGAGGGTCGCGCCGGCCGAGCGGTACGCCTCATCCGTGAAGCCCGCGGCCACGCCCGCCCCCGGCTCCACCACCACCTCGTGCCCTTCTTTCATGAGCTTCGCGACCGTATCGGGAATGAGCGCGACGCGGCGCTCTCCGGCGACGGTCTCTTTCGGGACCCCGAACTTCATGTGCCGTCCTCGTGGGTGGCGGTGTGAAGAAGGTATAACGTATGGATAAAGATGAAAGGTTGATTGAATCGGTCGTAAAGGCATCTTTAGACGGATGGACAGATGGGCGGATCGTCGCATGGTGGCGGTGGTAACGGTGCTGCTCTCCGTCCATCCGGCCACGCGGCTCTCCGCCCAATGTCCTGACGGCTCTCCCCCACCGTGTCAGCGCGACTTCACCACCGGGCGCGTCGCCATCGACCCGAATGCAGTGGCGATCTTGCCCTTCCGGGTGAGCGGACCGCCCGAGGCGCAGTACCTGCGCGAGGGGATGGTTGATCTGCTGAACATCGCCCTGGATGGCGTCGCCGGCTGGCGCATCGTGCATCCGCGTACCGTGCTCAACACCGCGCGCGCCGGCACCGACCTCGCTGACCCCGCGAACGCGACGCGTCTCGCCCGCGCGGTCGGCGCGGGGAGCGTGATCATTGGTAGCGCCGTCGCCGTTGGCCCGGAGCTGCGAGTGCAGGCCGAGCTGTACGACGCAACGGGAGGACAGCGACTGACTGCCGTCCGGGCGCGGGGAGATCTCGCTCGCCCCGCCCCGATGGTGGACAGCATCGTCGGCGGTCTGGCCAAGCAGCGCTTGCTCGCCCACACCGGGGCCGTTCGTCACGCGTTGCAGGAATACACCACCACCTCGCCGGCCGCGTTGCAGGCCTATCTTGCGGCCGAGCAGCTGGCGCGGAAAGCTGAATGGCAGGAGGCACTCGACAGCCTGCAGAGCGCGATCGCACGCGATTCGACATTCGGATTGGCGTACTATCGACTCTACCTCGTCCGTTTCTACGGCGGCAACCTGGGTGGCTTCCCGGTGGCGGACGTGCGGCGCGCGATGGAGCATCTCGATCGGCTGCCACCGCGCCAGCGGGACTTGCTGCTCCTGGCTTACGCTCAGCTGACTGGATTGCGCGCCGAGGCCCTGAATCGGGCGGAGGAAGTCGAGGCGCGGTACCCCGACGACGCCGAGGCGCAGATGGAGGTCGGGGAGACCTACTTCCATCAGGGCCTGCTCGCTGACATGCCGCCCCAACGCGCCGTACAGCCGCTGGAGCGCGCGCTGCAGCTCGACTCGAGCTTCATCGAACCCTACCTCCACAACGTCGAGCTGCTGTGCCTCTCCGGCGACACGGCTCGGGCGTGGGCCCGGCTCGACGCCGGGGAACGGATGGCGCCGAGTTATCGAAACCTTCGCAGCCTCGCGCAGGCGATGCGCATCGCGTTGCGGGGAGAAGATCCCGCTCGGCTTCCCCGCAGTGACTTGGGGGGCCTGGTGGCGCACGAAATCCTCCGCGTGCTGGACCACAACCCCGGCCGCGCGGTCGCGCTGGCTGATTCCTTCATGGCCCCTCTAACGACTCCCGATTGGCCGAGCGACGCCCGGCGGGGTAATCTCGGACTCCGCCATCTGCTCTTGCTCGCGCTGGGCAAACACGCCGCAGCGTGGAACGCCCTCAGTGCGGCGATCGCGATCGACCCTGGGCAGGAGGACGTGCTTCGCAATACCGTACTCCACGCCGCCGTGACCAAAACACACTTCGAGGACGGAGACACGGCTGCTCTCCAGCTGGCGGCTCGCGACCCCGACCCCCTCGAGTGGTCGCTGCTCGGGTGGTACGCCCTCATCCGGCACGACAGTACCCTATCGACCTCCGTCGAAGCCGCGCTCAGGCGGCCGGACACGCTCTTCTCGACCTATGACGAAGCACATCGCACTGGGCTGCATGGGTTGGCGGCGCTCGCAGCCGGCGATTCGGCGCAAGGACGGCGTCTCCTTGAGTCCGCCGTGGCAGTGCGGCCGTGGGTCGAGACCTTCGCCGGGTCTACGGTGCCCGATGTGCCGTTTGTCCTGGCGCTGGCGAAACTGGAGCTGCGCGCCGGCGCGCTGGAGTCGGCCGCGCGCCGCCTGTACGATGCGTTTCTACCGGAGGCTCTTCCCTACCGCGCCGAGGCCGAAGAGCTGCGCGGCCAGATTGCCGAGCAACGTGGTGACACGGCGTCAGCCATCCGCGCTTATCGGAACTTTGTTGCACTATGGAAGGATGCCGATCCCGTGTTGCAGCCGCGCGTGGCGGCGGCGAGGGCAGCGTTGGCAAGGCTCGAACGATGATACGATGGACGGTTGGAAGGTTGAAAGGTTGGACGGTGGGAACGTTCCTACTTTCCATCCTTCCCACCTTCCAACTTTCCGCCCAATGCCCCGACGGCTCCCCACCGCCATGTCGGCGAGAGGTGATGCCCGCGCGCGTCGCCATCGACTCCAATGCGGTCGCCATCCTCCCGTTTCGCGTCAGCGGTCCGCCGGAATCGCAGTACCTGCGCGAGGGAATGCTCGATTTGCTCAATGTTGCGTTGGATGGCTTCGCCGGATGGCGGGTCCTGCAGCCGAGAGCCTTTCTCCGTCAGGTC
>Ga0307281_10000169_pt1 | contig 15687 bp, 11 predicted proteins | sample ER_DNA_120_FD_194486 | JGI IMG/M metagenome (GOLD analysis project Ga0307281, IMG submission 194486) | Bulk soil microbial communities from the East River watershed near Crested Butte, Colorado, United States - ER_DNA_120 | ecosystem: Environmental > Terrestrial > Soil > Floodplain | place...
CGGGACATTCTGATCCTGCACGCCGGCGGTAAAAAATAGCCGCCAAGGCGCCAAGGCCGCCAAGAAAGGCAATACGATAATAAAATCACGAACCGAATTGCCTCAGCACCACGAAGCGACAGGATCGAGCATGAGAAGTCAGCTCCGCCGCGCGAAATCGATTGTGGGTTTTCAATCAAATTCTATGTTTGGTTTCCTTGGCGTTCTTGGCGTCTTGGCGGCTAATTCTGATTTTTCTTGAATCGAGCGCGTGACGCCGCCCAAGCTCACCGTCAGGAACATCCGCGCCATCCCCGTGAAGGTGCCGATGACGTACGCGCTCGGCACCAGCCAGCAGGCGCTGCGCGAGGCGCCGCTGCTGCTCGTGGACCTCGAAACCGAGGAGGGCGTCATCGGGCGCGCCTGGCAGTTCTGCTATCTTCCAGCGGCGGCGCCCGCGATTATGATATTGCTCGAGGAGGTGCTGCGATCGGTCAAGGGCGACCCGGTGGCGCCGGCCGAACTGTGGGCGAAACTCGCGAAGCGGTTCGTGCTGATCGGCGTGCAGGGTATCGTGCGCATGGCAATGGCGATGTTCGACGTGGCGGCCTGGGACGCGCTCGCCCGGGCGGCCGGGGCGCCGCTCGCGTCTTATCTCGGTGGAACACCCCGGGCCGTGCCAGCCTATAACAGCTGCGGGTTGGGACTGATGGCGCCTGCCGCCGTGGCAGACGAGGCGGAGAAACTGCTGGCCGGGGGCTTCCGTGCAATCAAGCTCCGCCTGGGTTATCCGACGCTGGAAGCCGACCTTGCCGCGATACGTGCCGTGCGCTCGCGCCTGCCCGCCGGCGTCGCACTGATGGTGGACTACAACCAGGCGCTGACCGTGCAGGAAGCGATCCGGCGCGGGCGCGCGCTGGACGGCGAAGGTCTCTACTGGATCGAAGAGCCGATCCGCCATGACGATTTCGCGGGATGCGCCGAGATCGCGCGCACGCTCGCGACGGCGGTGCAGATCGGCGAGAATTTCTCGCTGGTATACGACATGGAGCGGGCGCTGGCTGCGCAATCGTGCGATTGCGTGATGCCGGACCTGGAACGTATCGGGGGTGTCACCGGCTGGCGGCGCGCAGCCGAGCTTGCCGCAGCGAGGGGGATCAGGATGTCCTCGCATCTCTACCCGGAAGTGAGCGCGCATCTGCTCACGGTGACGCCGACGGCGCACTGGCTGGAGTACGTTGATTGGGCGAACGCCATACTCGAGGAGCCATTGCGCATCGTCGATGGCAACGCGGTCGTGTCCGGCCGTCCCGGAAACGGGCTTTCCTGGAACGATGAAGCCGTCCGAAAGTACCGGATGAACTGACCAGCAACGTCCGCCGTGCCCGAATCTTGTCAGCTCTGTTCATAATTTGAAGGCTGGCGTAGATTTCTGCCAGCGTTCAAATTATATGCAGATCACATCCATGCACTTCAAGGCGACGGCGAGCACGAAGCTCACCAACGCCAACCTCCAGTCCGCTCTCAAGCGGCTGCAGGGCAACTTCGTGCGCGGGCGCGCCGACCGCGTGGCCGAGCTTGGCAATTACGAGGAAATCCGTTCCGCCGCCGCCGAGATCCGCGACCGCGCGCTCGCCGACCTCGACGTTTACCTGGAGGAATTCGAGCGCAATGCCGTGGCGCGTGGAGCCGTCGTGCATTGGGCGGAAACGCGCCAGGACGTAAATCGGATTGTGTGCGAGATCGCAAGCCGGCACGGCGTGAAGAAGGCGGTCAAGTCGAAGTCCATGGTGAGCGAGGAGTGCGCCCTCAACGAGGCGCTGGAGGCGGCCGGCATCGAGGTGGTTGAAACCGATCTGGGCGAGTACATCCTGCAGCTGGCGAAGGAACCGCCTTCGCACATCGTCGCGCCGGTGGTGCACAAGACCCGCGGAGAGGTGTCGGACCTGTTCCACGAAAAGCACCGCACCCCGCGCAAGACCGACATCGCGGCGTTGACGCGCGAAGCGCGGGAGATGCTGCGGCGGCATTTCGTCACCGCGGACATGGGAATCTCGGGCGCGAATTTCGTCGTGGCCGAGACCGGCTCCACGCTCATCGTCACCAACGAGGGCAACGGCCGCCTGGTGACGACGCTGCCGCGGGTGCACGTCGCGATCACCGGCATCGAGAAGGTGGTGCCGACGCTGGAGGACGTGGCGACGCTGATGCGGCTCCTGCCACCGCACGGCACGGGGCAGACCATTTCCAACTACATCTCGGTCACGACCGGCGCGAAAGGGGAGGGCGATCGCGAGGGGCCGGAGCATTTCCACGTCATCCTGCTCGACGGCGGTCGGAGCGAGATGATGGGCGGCGACCTGCAGCCGATGCTGCGCTGCATACGCTGCGGCGCATGCATGAACCACTGCCCGGTGTACCAGAGCGTGGGCGGCCATGCCTATGGCTGGGTCTATCCCGGCCCGATGGGCTCGGTGCTGACGCCGAGCTACGTCGGGCTCGAGAATGCGCTCGACCTGCCCAACGCGGCGACGTTGTGCAACCAGTGCGGCGTGGTCTGCCCGGTGAAGATTCCCCTGCCCGATCTCCTGAGGAAGCTGCGCGAGAAGCAGTTCGAGCGCAGGCTGAAGCCGTGGCCGGAGCGGCTGGGGTTCGCGCTGTGGAGCTGGATGGCGCGGCGCCCGGCGGTCTATGCGATGATGACCGCCTTCGGCGCGCGCGCGCTGTCGCTGCTCGGCGGCGAGGAGAAGCTGATACATTACCTCCCGTTCGGCGGTGGCTGGACCGCTGGGCGTGATTTTCCGGCGCCGGAAGGCCGCACCTTCCGCGAGTTGTACGCGCGAAAACTGAATACATAAACCACAGATGAACACAGATGAACACGGATAAGGTCAAAACCATTACTGTGGCTGATTGTTTTTTTGCAATAAAAGGAATATGGCGATGAACAAACCCGTTGAATCTCAGAACGTGGCAAGGGTGCCGTTGTGGATCGGTGGCCGAAGGCAGCCGGCTGCAAGCACCCGCGATGGCCCGGTGACCAACCCTGCCACGGGGGTCGTGACGCGCAAGGTGCCGTTTTGCAACACGGCCGACATTGACAACGCGGTGAAGGCCGCGGCGGCGGCAGCTCCGGACTGGCGCGACACGCCGCCACTGCGGCGCGCGCGCGTGATGCAAAAGTTCCTGCAACTGCTTCAGTCGAACCAGAAGGAACTCGCGCGCTTCGTCACCGAAGAGCACGGCAAGACGCTGCCTGATGCAATGGGCTCGGTGCAGCGGGGAATCGAAGTGGTCGAATTTGCCTGCGGGGTCCCGCATCTCCTCAAGGGCGAGCACTCGGAGAACGTGGGCTCGGGCGTGGACTGCCACACGGTGCGCCAGCCGGTGGGGGTGTGCGCCGGTATCACGCCGTTCAACTTCCCGGTGATGGTGCCGCTGTGGATGTTCCCGGTGGCGATCGCCTGCGGCAATACCTTTGTGCTCAAGCCCTCCGAGAAGGTGCCCTCGGCCTCCCTGCGCATGGCGGAGCTCTTCAAGGAAGCAGGACTGCCCGACGGCGTGTTGAACGTCGTGCACGGCGACAAGGAAGCGGTGGACGCGATTCTCAATCATCCCGGCATCCACGCGGTGTCCTTTGTCGGTTCCACCCCGATCGCGAAATACATCTATGAAACCTGCGCGAAGAACGGCAAGCGCGTACAGGCGCTGGGCGGGGCCAAGAACCACGCGGTGGTGCTGCCCGATGCCGATCTCGAGTTTGCTGCCGATGCCCTGATCGGCGCGGCCTACGGCTCGGCGGGCGAGCGCTGCATGGCGATCTCCGCGGTGGTTGCGGTAGGCGCTTGCGCCGACCCGCTCGTGAAGCTGCTCAAGAAGAAGGCGGAGGCGATCGTGGTCGGTGCTGGAGACAAGGAGGGCGTGGATATGGGCCCGCTCGTAACCGCCCAGCACCGTGACAAGGTCTCGGGCTATATCGACCAGGGGGTGAAGGAAGGCGCGAAGCTCGTCGTGGACGGCCGTGGCCTCAAAGTCCGCGGTTCCGAGGACGGCTTCTTTGTCGGCACGACCCTGTTCGACAACGTCTCGCCGGAAATGAAGATCTACCGGGACGAGATCTTCGGGCCCGTGCTGGTCGTGCTGCGGGAGAAGACGCTGGAAGACGCGATCGCGCTCGTCAACCGCAACCCCTACGCCAACGGCACGGCGATCTTCACCGAGTCGGGCGGCGCCGCGCGGCGCTTCGAGAACGAGATCCAGGTCGGCATGGTCGGTGTGAACGTGCCGATCCCGGTGCCGGTGGCGTTCTATTCCTTCGGCGGCTGGAAGAGCTCGCTCTTCGGCGATCTCCACGTGCACGGTATGGAGGGCGTCAAGTTCTACACCCGCACCAAGGCGATCACCACGCGCTGGCCGCACCAGGACACGCCGGCGCCTGGTTTGAACATGCCCACGCTCGGCTGATTCAGGATCGAGGATCTAGGATTTAGGATCGAGGGCAAGACCGCGAGGCTTTGTGCATTACTCAATCCTCAGTCCTCAATCCGCAATCCTTGTCGCGGAATGAGTTCCCGCGACAACATCCTGGCGCGAATCCGCGCGCGGCAGGGCAAGCCTGCGGCGCAGACGGCCGCGGAGCGCGAGGCCGTGCGCTCGCATATCCAGTCGCATCCCGGGAGCCCGCGCCCGCGCATGGATTGGGACCCGGTCGCGCGCTTCCGCGAACGTGCCCTGGGACTGGCCAGCACGGTGGATGAGGTGCAAGCGCTTGACGCTGTGCCCATTGCAGTTGCCCGCTACCTTGAAAGTAATTCACTGCCGCTCGCTGCGGTGTGCTGGCCGGAGTTCGTGGCGCTGGATTGGCGGAGTGCTGGAATCGAGATTGTGTTGCGAGCGGCACGGGACACCGACCTGGTTGGCATCACGGGGGCCTTTTGTGCCATCGCCGAAACCGGCACGTTGATGACGATGTCGGGCCGGGATACGCCAGCCGCGGTAAGCCTTCTGCCGGAAACCCATATCGCCGTGGTGAGAAAATCGCGCATCGTGCGCGGCATGGAGGAGGCGTGGCAGCTCATGCGCGATGAGCTCAATGAGCCGCCGCGCGCCGTCACTTTCATCTCCGGCCCGTCGCGCACCGCCGACATCGAGCAGACCGTGACGCTTGGTGCGCACGGCCCGTACCGCGTGCACGTTATACTGGCCCCATGACAAATCAATTGATTATCGGCGGCGGCGGAACTTTTGCGCCCGCCGCGGTCAGATAACACAGCTAAAATAATTGATCCCACGGTTCCCGCGCGCACCGAGGAAGGCGCGGAGAACGACAAGCGATTCAGTTGCTGACGGGGAGCGTTGCCCTTGCGGGTGGCGCAGGAGTACGGGCCCTTCATGATACAACTGAACTTCCTGCCTCAGTTCCCGCTTGACGCGAGCCCGCTCGCGCTGTTCGGCCTGCTGCTGCTTGCGGGCGTGATCGGCGGCGAGCTCGTGCGCCGCGTGCTCCGCCTGCCGCGCATTGTCGGCTACGTCCTGGTCGGGCTCGCGCTCGGCGCAAGCGGGCTCAACTGGCTGGACAGCAAGCTCCTGACGGAATCCTGGATCTTCGTCGATATCGCCCTGGGCCTGATACTGTTCGAGCTCGGAAGGCGTCTCGACTTCGCCTGGCTCGGGCGCGAGCCCTGGCTCGCGGCGACTGCCGTGCTCGAAAGCGCGCTCGCATTCGCCTTCGTTTTCCTGGCGCTGCTCTATTTCGGCGTCGAGCCGCTCTACGCGGCGGTGGCGGCATCGATCGCGATCGCCACCTCGCCTGCGGTAGTGCTGGTCGTGGCGCAGGAGATCAAGGCCGAGGGCCAGGTCACCGAGAGGGCTCTCAATCTCACCGCGATGAACAGCGTCATCGCGTTCGTCAGCTCCACGATGCTGCTCGCGTGGCTGCACCACGAGTACCGCGCCAGCTGGGCCACCGTCGTGCTGCACCCGGTCTATCTGCTGGCCGGCTCGGCGCTGCTGGGCTTCGGCGCGAGCATCGTGGCCATGACGCTCGCGCGCTGGCTCCGCAAGACCGAACGCGGGCACCTGGTGGTCTCGCTCGGGCTGATCGTGGTAACCGTCGGCGCCGCGCGCATGTTCGAGCTGTCGGTCGTGCTGGCGCTGCTGGCGTTCGGCACGCTCTCGAAGAACCTCGACCGGCGCCACGACCTGCTGCCGGTGGACGTCGGCTGGATCGGACAACTGTTCGTCGTGGTCCTGTTCGTGGTGAGCGGCGCCAGCCTCAACGCGGCGGCGCTCGCGACCGGCGGCACGCTCGCGCTCGTCTACGTGCTGGCGCGGTTTGCGGGCAAGTCGCTCGGGGTGATGAGCCTCACGTACCTCTCCGGCGTGCGCAAGGGGGCGGCGGGGTTGCTGTGCCTGGCGCTGACGCCAATGTCGGGCACGGCGGTCGGAATGGTGCACCGGACGGGGCAGCTCTACCCGGACTTCGGCGCGAAGCTCGCGGCGATCGTACTGTCCGCAGTGTTGATCCTGGAGCTTATCGGCCCGGTGGCGGTGCAGTTCGCCCTGAAGCAGGCGGGCGAGGCGGCGGAGGACAAATGAGCTCCGCTGAGACGGAATTCAAGCCGTCGGCCGGCTGCACGATGGGCGTCGAGCTCGAGCTGCAGATCCTCAACTCGCGCGATTACAACCTGGCGCGCGATGCGGCAGACCTGCTCGAATTGCTCGGGAAGGTGGGACATCCCGGTGCGATCAAGCCCGAGATTACCGAGAGCATGATCGAGCTCAATTCCTCGATCCACGAAACGCACGGGTCGCTGGTGACGGAGCTGCGGGCGATCCGGGACGCAATCACCCGGTCGGCGCAACGGTTGAACCTGCGTATCGCCGGTGGCGGCTCGCACCCGTTTCACTTGTGGAGCGAGCGCCGCATCTACCCGACGGAACGTTTCAAGCACATCCTCGATCGCTACGGCTACCTGGCCAAGCAGTTCACGATTTTCGGCCAGCACGTGCACATCGGCTGCCCGGGCGGGGACGAGGCGGTTTATCTCACGCACCTGCTGGCGCGCTATACGCCGCATTTCGTTGCGCTGTCGGCGTCTTCACCCTTCCAGCAGGGCGAGGACACTTCGTACCAGTCCTCGCGGCTGAATACCGTCAGCGCGTTTCCGCTGTCCGGGCAGATGCCGTTTGTGCATTCCTGGAGCGAGTTCCGGGAGTATTTCTGGAAGATGCGCGGGTACGGCATCGTCGAGAGCATGAAGGACTTCTACTGGGACATCCGGCCCCGGCCCGAGTACGGCACAGTCGAGATCCGGGTGTTCGACACACCGCTTTCCGTGGAGCGCGCGGCGGCGCTCGCTGCCTACGCGCAGGCGCTCGCCCGCCATTTGCTCAAGGACCGGCCGCGCCCGCCGTCGCGGGAGGTCTACCTGCTCTACAACCACAACCGCTTCGAGGCCTGCCGCTACGGGCTCGGCGGCAAGCTGATCGATGCCGCTACGGGACGGCAGGTGCCCCTGAAGGACGACGTATTAGAGACGATTGCTCTCGTTGCGCCCCACGCCGCGGAACTCGGCGGTTTTGTGGCCTTGAGGGAACTGGAATCCCAGGTCCGCACCGGAGCGGGCGACGCGGAGTGGCTGCGACGGGCCTACAGGGAGCGCGGCACGCTGAGCGACGTAGCGCGCCTGCAAAGCGATCTTTGGATGGGCCTCGCGCGCCCGGCGGCCCGATAAGCGTTCATAATGTTCCCATGAGGACCTCCTTCACGACCATGTGGACGGCGTGGAGCGCGCTGGGCATGCTCGGCATGGTGACGCTGGCGGGCGCGTTGCCGGCCGCCGACACCGTCGCGCCACAGCCGGTGGTGCTGCTCAAGCTGGAGGGCGCTGTGAGCCCCGCAACGGCCGACTACGTGGTGCGGGGCCTGCGCCGTGCGGCCGATCGTGGTGCTGCGCTGGTCGTACTTCAAATGGACACTCCGGGCGGGCTCGACACTTCGATGCGCTGGATCATCAAGGAGATCCTCGCATCGCCGGTCCCCGTCGCCGCGTACGTGGCGCCGAGCGGAGCGCGCGCAGCAAGCGCCGGCACGTTCATCCTCTACGCAAGCCACGTTGCGGCGATGGCCCCGGCCACCAACCTCGGTGCCGCGACACCGGTGGCGATAGGCATGGCCCCGGAGGGCGATTCCGGAAAACAGCGGAAGCCCGGGGCGAAGACCGGGAAGAAGTCAGGCAAGGAGGAGGCTGACGACGAGCCCGACCCCAAGGGCGCCATGACGCGAAAGCAAGTGAATGACGCCGCGGCCTACATCCGCAGCCTCGCGCAGCTGCGCGGCCGCAACGCCCAGTGGGCAGAGCAGGCGGTGCGCGAGGCGGTGAGCCTGCCGGCGGAGGAGGCGAAGAAACGCAAGGTGGTCGATCTCCTCGCAGCCGACGTGAGCGACCTCCTCAAACAGCTGCACGGGAGGAAACTCACCGTGCAGGGGGTGGAGCGCACGTTGGAGACGCAGGATGCTGCAGTCACCGCGATCGAGCCGGACTGGCGCAACCGGCTGCTTGCCGTGATCACGGACCCGAGCATCGCGCTCATCCTGATGATGATCGGGATCTACGGCCTCATCTTCGAGTTCTCCAACCCGGGTTTCGTGCTGCCGGGCGTCGCGGGCGGGATCTGCCTGCTGCTCGCGCTCTACGCCTTCCAGCTGTTGCCCGTGAATTACGCGGGGCTGGCGCTGATCCTGCTCGGGCTGGCGTTCATTGTCGCCGAGGCGTTCCTGCCCAGCTTCGGCTCACTCGGTATCGGGGGCGTGGTGGCGCTGGTGTTCGGCTCGGTGATACTGTTCGATCCCGAGGTCGCCGCCGGCTACAGTCTGCCGCTCTCCTTCGTCGTGACGCTCGCGGCGGCGAGCGCGACCGTTGTATTCTTCACCGTGTGGATCGCGCTCAAGGCGCGCCGCCGCCCGATGGTGAGCGGACACGAGGAGATCATCGGGGCAGGCGGCACGGCGCTATCCGATTTCGAGCGCGAGGGTTGGGCGCAGGTGCGCGGCGAAACCTGGCGCGTGGTGAGCGCGGCACCGCTCGCCAGCGGGCAGAAGCTGCGGGTAACCGGGATCGACGGGCTCACCCTGCGTGTCGAGCCCCAGGACGGCGGCCGCTAGCCCGATGTCTGCCAGCCACGAGCAACGAGTAACGAATCACGGATTTTGGAGGGAGGCACGTCATGATCGAACAAATCGGCGCGGGCGGCATCCTTGTTCTGCTCCTGATTCTCGTTTTCGCGTCACTGCGCATCCTGCGCGAGTACGAGCGGGGCGTGGTGTTTCTGCTGGGGCGGTTCTGGAAGATCAAAGGCCCGGGGCTGATCGTCATCGTTCCCGGTATCCAGCAGATGGTGCGTATCGATCTGCGCATCGTGGTGCTGGATGTGCCGGCGCAGGACGTGGTGACGCGCGACAACGTATCGGTGAAAGTGAGCGCAGTCGTGTATTTCCGCGTGATCGATCCGCAGAAGGCGGTGATCCAGGTGGCGAATTTTCTGGAAGCCACGAACCAGTTCGCGCAGACCACGTTGCGCGCGGTGCTCGGCAAACACGAGCTCGATGAGCTGCTCGCCGAGCGCGACAAGTTGAACCTCGACATCCAGAAGATCCTCGACGCGCAGACCGATGCCTGGGGCATCAAGGTGTCGAACGTCGAGATCAAGCACGTCGACATTGATGTCTCGATGGTGCGAGCGATCGCGCAACAGGCCGAAGCCGAGCGCACACGGCGCGCCAAGGTGATCCACGCCGAGGGCGAACTGCAGGCGTCCGAGAAGCTCTTGCAGGCGGCGCGCATGCTCGCCCAGCAGCCGCAGGCGATGCAGCTCAGATACCTGCAGACGCTCGGCAGCATCGCCGGCGACAAGAGCTCCACCATAGTCTTCCCGGTGCCGATGGATCTGCTCGCGCCGTTTCTCGAGCTGATCGACAAGCGCAAAGCCGGCGGTTGATAGAATTACGCGGTTTCTGATCGTCCCACTACCGAAACAATCGTGACCCGTTCCGGATTCGTGCGCCGCAGAGCGGCGCCCTGCATGACTGCGGTCGTCCTCGCCGCCATCGTGTTTCCCGCATCGGCCGCGGAGGCAGTCGCGGGAGGCGAGGGGCCGTCGTTGCTCGGTATACCGGTCGACTTCATCCTGTTCGGGTTGACGTTGCTGGGCGTTGCGCTGTTTCACCGCCATACCCTGTACGTTGCGCTGGCCGGGCTCGCGGTCATCACCGCCTACAAGCTCGGCTTCACCGGCTTCAAGACCGGCGCGGGCCTCGCCGGCCTGGGCCAGCACATGCTGCACGAGTGGGTCATCCTCACCAACCTGCTGGGCCTGCTGCTCGGCTTCGCGCTCCTGTCCAACCACTTCGAGAAGAGCCATGTCCCGGCCGTGCTGCCGCGCTTTCTGCCCGACGACTGGAAAGGCGGTTTTGTGCTTCTGGTCATGATCTTCGTGCTCTCCAGCTTCCTCGACAACATTGCGGCGGCGATGATCGGCGGCACCATCGCCGCCACCGTGTTCCGGGGCAAGGTGCATATCGGATATCTGGCGGCGATCGTCGCCGCTTCGAACGCCGGCGGTTCCGGCAGCGTCGTGGGCGACACCACCACCACCATGATGTGGATAGACGGGGTGAGCCCGGTGGACGTGCTGGAGGCCTTCGTCGCCGCCGGGGTCGCGATGGTGATATTCGGGATACCCGCGGCAATCCAGCAGCACCGCTATTCGCCAATCGTCAAGGGCGCGCCACGCGGGATGCACGTGGATTGGTCGAGGCTAGGGATCGTGGCGGTCATACTGGCCGCAGCCATCGTTACCAACGTGGTGATGAACCTCGAATTCCCGCAGGTCTCGGACCGTTTTCCGTTCATTGGCGCCGCGGTCTGGGTGGCGATCCTCGCGTGTGCGATCTGGCGCAAGCCGGACTGGGGCCTGCTGCCGGAGTCATTCAAAGGCAGTGTCTTCCTGCTGTCGCTGATCACCTGCGCGTCCATGATGCCGGTGGAGAAGCTGCCCCCCGCCTCGTGGCAGACGTCGCTGGGTCTGGGCTTCGTTTCCGCCGTGTTCGACAACATCCCGCTCACGGCGCTCGCGCTGAAGCAGGGCGGCTACGACTGGGGGTTCCTCGCGTATGCGGTTGGCTTTGGCGGTTCGATGATCTGGTTCGGCTCGAGCGCCGGGGTGGCGCTGTCCAATATGTACCCCGAGGCCAAGTCGGTCGGACTGTGGCTCAGGCACGGCTGGCACGTGGCGATCGCTTACGTGATCGGGTTCTTCGCATTGCTATTCATTATGGGTTGGCAACCCAACGCCAAGCACAAGGGGGGAGAACCGGTGGCGCCGCCTGCCGCGATCACAACGCCGGCTTCGCGGTGAGTCTCCACGACGCTCTGCCGGGCTTACCGCAGGATTGAGAGGGCTGCTGAAGAACCTCGCGCATCGCACGGAACAACAAGAGTAAGTTCAGTGTAAGCTGCGCGGTCCAGGGTCGTTGCAATCTGGCTGGTCGACGCTTGATTTCGAGTACCCTGAGGTATAGCATTGCCACGGAGTAGCAAGGCATTCCGCATAATAAAATCCTCGTCCGTCAGCGATGTCCTGAAATGCTTACTGCGTGATTCCCAGTATTATTATTACCACGTTGCACAACCACACCATCGGAGGAAAAACATGATGAAGAAATTCCTGAGCAAGAACGCGAAAGCGCCGGAGCAACCAAGCGCGACGCGCCGCAAGTTCCTGACCGGCGCCGCGGCGGCGACCACCGGCGCGGCCATCGCCGCGTTCCCGATGATCGCCAAGGCGCAAGGGCCGGTCTCGATGCGCTGGCAGAGCACGTGGCCGGCGAAGGACATCTTCCACGAGTACGCGCTCGACTTCGCCAAGAAAGTGAACGACATGACGGGCGGCGAGCTCCGGATCGAGGTGCTGCCGGCGGGCGCGGTGGTGCCGGCCTTCGGCCTGCTCGACGCAGTTTCGAAAGGCACGCTCGATGGCGGCCACGGCGTGCTGGTCTATCACTACGGCAAGCAGAACGCGCTCGCGCTCTGGGGCTCGGGTCCGGCCTACGGCATGGAGGCAAACCAGCTTCTCTCCTGGCACAAGTACGGCGGCGGCAAGGAGCTGCTCGACAAGCTCTACAAGTCGATCGGCGCCAACGTGGTGTCGTTCCCGTACGGCCCGATGCCGACGCAGCCGCTCGGCTGGTTCAAGAAGCCGATCACCAAGGTGGACGACTTCAAGGGCCTCAAGTACCGCACCGTGGGCATCTCGATTGACGTGTTCACGGGCCTGGGCGCCGCGGTGAACGCGCTTCCCGGCGGTGAAATCGTGCCGGCCATGGACCGCGGATTGCTGGACGCCGCGGAGTTCAACAACGCCAGTTCCGACCGGCTCCTCGGCTTTCCGGACGTGTCCAAGGTGTGCATGCTGCAGAGCTACCACCAGAATGCCGAGCAATTCGAGATCACGTTCAACAAGACGAAGTACGACGCGCTGCCGGCGAAGATCCAGGCGATTATTGCCAATGCCGTGGAAGCCGCATCCGCCGACATGTCCTGGAAGGCGATCCACCGCTACTCGCAGGATTACATCGAGATGCAGCAGAAGCAGGGTGTCCGGTTCTACAAGACCCCCGACTCGGTGCTGGCCCGCCAGCTCGTCGTTTACGACCAAGCTGCCGAGAAGCGGAAGGACAACGCACTGTTCCGGGAAATCGAGGAATCGCAGAGAGCGTTTGCCGCGCGCGCGGTGCGCTGGTTCCTCGACACCCAGGTCAGCTCACGCATGGCCTACAACCATTACTTCGCTCCCAAGAAACCGGCGGCGGAGAAGAAGTCCTGACGGGTAGTGGATAGATGGAAGGCAAGACACCATCCGGCGACCCCGGATGGTGTTTTTTTTGCGCCGGCTGCGGGAAAATTGGAAAATAATTCTCCTCTATGCAGCATTAATTAAGATCCGCACACATGCAAAGTATCCTGCTCTTCATCGACAAGGTGAGCACCTGGATCGGCCAGGCGTTTTCCTTCTGCATCGTGGTGCTCACGCTGCACGTCGCGTGGGAAGTGTTCTCGCGCTATGCGCTCGGTGCTCCGCGTGCGTGGGCCTTCGACTTCATGATCATGATGTACGGGACGCTATTCATGATGGCCGGCGCCTACACGCTCTCGAAGAACGCCCATGTGCGCGGGGACGTGCTCTACGGCTTCTTCAGGCCGCGCACGCAGGCGACGCTCGACCTCACGCTCTACATCGTTTTCTTCATTCCCGGCGTGTTCGCCCTCACTTACGCCGGGTACTACTACGCCGCCGATTCGTGGGCAATCAGGGAGACTTCGAACATTACCTATGAGGGTCCGCCGTACTACCCGTTCAAGACAGTCATCCCGGTGGCCGGGGCGATCCTGCTGGTGCAGGGCATCGTCGAGATCATCCGCTGCATGATCTGCCTCAAGCAGGGCGCATGGCCCTCGCGCCAGGTGGACGTCGAGGAAGTGGATGTGGACAAGCTGAAGGAGGAGTTGCACGTCAAGGACGAGGACATCCGGAAACTCGACGAATACGTCGTGCATCAGGAGCCGGCCAAGTGATTGATCGAACAAGGGGGCACAGCCCCCTTGTGGATCCCCCACATCAGTAACCGACAAATGAAACTGCGTAAGGAACTCTGGTTCGGCTTCTCGCTGATGGCGGTGATCGTCGTCACGGTGCTGGTGCTCACGCCGTGGAGCAACCTGTTCGACGCGCACCTGAGCAGGGCCGACCTCGGCGTTCTCGGGCTGCTCATGCTCGCGCTGATCGTGGTCGCCATCATGCTCGGCTTCCCAACGGCCTTCACGCTGATGGGCATGGGCGTGTTCTTCGCCTGGCTTGCCTATGAGAGCGTGAATCCGAAGCTCGCCGTTCAGCAGACGCTCGACCTTTTCGTGCAGCGCACCTACGGGGTGATGTCGAATGACGTGCTGATCGCGATCCCGCTGTTCCTGTTCATGGGCTATCTGGTCGAGCGGGCGCAGCTGATCGACCGGCTGTTCCACAGCCTGCATCTCGCCACTTCGCGCGTGCCGGGCTCGCTCGCGGTGGCGACCATTGTCACTTGCGCGATTTTCGCGACTGCTACCGGCATCGTGGGCGCGGTGGTGACTCTGATGGGGCTACTAGCCTTACCGGCGATGCTGCGCGCCGGGTACAACATCAAGATTGCCGCGGGCGCGATCACCGCCGGCGGATGTCTGGGCATCCTGATCCCACCTTCGGTCTTGCTGATCGTGTACGGCGCGACCGCCGGCGTGTCGGTCGTGCAGCTCTACGCCGGCGCTTTCCTGCCGGGGCTAATGCTGGCGGGGCTCTACGTCGGCTACATCATTGTGCTCGCGAAGTGGAAGCCGGCGCTGATGCCGCCGCTTTCGGAAAGCGAACAGCGGGTCCCGCTACCGCCCCTGGCGCGGACGCTGGCGCAGCAGGGTAGCCACGCATTGGCAGGATTGTGGCGCGCGCTTAGAGGAGATGGACGTCCAGGCGTCTCGAAGCGCGCGGTGGCCGGGCAGCTCATCGTATCGCTTTTGCCGGCGCTCGCCATCATCGCCGTGCTGGGAGTCACCTTTCGGTCGGCGACTGCACCGGAAGTCGAGGCCAGCGTGGCGGGCCTGATCCAGGCGGGCGGCGACGTCGCCGCGGCGGCGACTTCGCAGGAGGAGGAATCCGGAATCATCGGAGGGCCACCGCAGGAAGTGGAGAAACCGGAAGGCGCGCAGGAACCGCCGGCCGAAGCGCCGAAGGATCTTGGTGCCCAGCCGGCGGCGGATCTAGTCAAGTCCGAAAGCGCTCAGGAGCCGGGATCAACAGCGAAACCCGCCGCGGAACAGTCGGCGCAGAAAGCAGCCGGGACCACCCCGCAAGAGCGACTCCCGACCCCTGCCTGGTTCTGGATCGTGCTCGCCATCGGCATCGCCATTACCGGGATCATCTACTGGCTCTGGAACTGGGAGCGGCTCGAGGTCTTCAAGCTGCTGCTCGCCTCCTTCTTCCCGCTGGCGCTGCTGATCCTCGCGGTGCTGGGCTCGATCGTGGCGGGCCTGGCGACGCCGGCCGAGGCGGCGGCGGTCGGCGCGTTCGGCGGATTCCTGCTGGCGATGGCCTACCGATATATCGGGCACCTGCAGGGGGGATCGGGGGGCCCGTTTTCCGGGGCCGTCATCGGCGGCACGCTGAGGGAATTCGGGACGATCATCAAGGAGTCGTCGTTCCTCACCGCCAGGACGAGCGCGATGGTGTGCTGGCTGTTCGTCGGCTCCGGCATCTTTTCGGCGTCCTTCGCGCTGCTCGGCGGGCAGGAGCTGCTGGAGAAGTGGGTGCTCTCGTTGGATCTCACGCCGGTGCAGTTCATGATCCTCGCCCAGTTCATCATCTTCATCCTCGGCTGGCCGCTCGAGTGGACGGAGATCATCATCATCTTCATGCCGATTTTCATCCCGCTGCTGCCGCACTTCCAAATCGATCCCCTGTTCTTCGGCCTGCTGGTGGCTCTCAACTTGCAGACGGCGTTCCTGTCGCCGCCGGTGGCGATGGCCGCGTTTTACCTCAAGGGCGTATCGCCGCCGCACGTCACGCTCAACCAGATCTTCGCCGGCATGATGCCGTTCATGGGGATCCAATTGGTCGCGC
>Ga0307281_10000170_pt1 | contig 15665 bp, 16 predicted proteins | sample ER_DNA_120_FD_194486 | JGI IMG/M metagenome (GOLD analysis project Ga0307281, IMG submission 194486) | Bulk soil microbial communities from the East River watershed near Crested Butte, Colorado, United States - ER_DNA_120 | ecosystem: Environmental > Terrestrial > Soil > Floodplain | place...
GCATGCCCCTTCGTTATCGCAGTTCGAGGAGGCCGAAACGGCCCGCGACCTTCACTGGCGATAGTTGTAGGCCCGGTTCCAGTCTTCGATCCAGGTCGCACGCAGCTCCTGGTACTGCTTGAAGTTCGGAATCCAGGACTTCACCTTGTTCGGATCGTAGCCTTTGGCGAGCACCGGCGGGACCTTGAGCGAGGTCAGATTTCCCTGCTCCTTGATCATGAAGGCCTGCCCTTCGACCGACAGGCACCAGTTCAGGAAAAGCTTGGCGGCGTTGGGATTCTTTGCGCTGGCCGGGATGCCGGCGGCATAAGGATTGATCGGCATGCCCTCGGGAGCAAAAATAATCTCCACCGGCGCGCCGTCGCGCTGCTTGGTGAAAACAATGTTGTAGAGCGACGGCAGGATCGAGACCTCGCCGCGCACCAGCGCATCGGCCGCCGGCGCGCCGGAGGGAAACAGCGTGACCTCGGTCGCGGCCTGCTTCGTCCAGTAATCCTCGCCTAGTACCTGGCGCTCGAACATCACCCGGGTCCAGGTCGTGCCGCCCGACGGCCCGATCGTCTGCCCGATCTGTTTGCCCTTGTATTCAGGCTTGGTCAGATCCATCCAGCTCTTCGGCGGGTTCTTCACGATCGCCGAGTTGTAGGCGATCGCCCAGCCCAGCGTCGCCTGCGGCCAGAATTTCGGCGACGCCAGCACATCGGGCAGATAGTCGGCCGCATTCGGCGGCGCGTAGTCCATGAACAGGTTTTCGATCTCCAGCATCAGACCGCGGTCGGAGTGGTTGACCAGGTCGGCCAGGAGTTTCCCGGCAGCGGCTTCGGTCTTGATGCGGGTAATGAGCTGGCCGCCGGGCGCGCGCACCATCTCCACCTTGATCTCGGGGAACCGCTTGTTGAAGGCCTTGATCACCTCCTGCTCCACCTCGGCGAAGTTGGCGGTGTAGAACACCAGCCGGCCTTCCTTCTTCGCCGCTGCGACAAGTTCGGGCGGTCCGAAATTCTGCGCTGCAGCGGGCGTGACGAGCGCGAGGGCAAGTCCGAGCGCGGTCAAGATCGATTTCATGGCAAAAGTCCTCCCTTGATTAGCCCGAGCGGCCCACGCTGCTGTTCGTACCTCCGCTGGAGAGCCAGCTGGCGACACCGATCAGCACGGCAAGCAGCGCGGTCTGTACCAGGCTGAAGGCAGCGGTCTTTCCGGTATTGCCCCCCTCGTAGTAGTCGAGCAGCAGCACCGCCATGACGGTGGTGTCGCTGGTGTACAGAAACAGCGAGGACCCGAGTTCGCGGATCGCCAGGATGAACAACAGCGTCATGGCCGCGATGGTGCCTGGCCGCGCCAGCGGCAGCACGATGCTTCGGATGGTACCGAGGCGGCCCCTGCCGCAGACCCAGGCCGCTTCCTCGAGCTCGCGGTGGATCTGAAGAAACGACGTGGACAATGCTTTCATGGTGTCAGGTATGAAGCGCGCGATGAAGGCAAGCGCGAGAATCCAGATCGTGCCGTAGAGCCCGCCCGGCAGCCCGATCCAGGCCCAGAGATAGGCGACGCCGATCACCAGCCCCGGGATCGCCACGGGCAGCGTGGCGACGAGGTCGATCGCGCGTCGTCCAGGCACGCTGCCGCGATGTACGGTGTAACCGATCGCAAACGCGAGCAGGCCACCGAGCACGGCGGTCACCAGCCCGACCTCCATGGTGTTCCAGATCGAGCGCATGGTGAGGGGGTTGTCGAAGATGCTCTCGAAATGCACCAGCGAGTAATGGCGCGTGTCGAACAGGCTGGCGGCGTCAGGGATGAACAGGAAGCGGCGGAACGCCGCGACGATCAACGCGAGCATCGGCAGCACGACGACGACGAAGAGGTAGAGCAGCGCGAGCGCGAGCGTCAGCCAGCGCCAGGGCCCGAGATCGAGCGCGCGCGGCCGGAACGCCTTGCCGGCGACAGTGATGAAACTGCGGCCCGCCAACACGCCCTGCTGCAGCAATACCAGGGCGCCGGTCACCACCATCAGGATGATCGCAACCGCCGCGGCCGTGCTGTAGAGCGGCGGGCTCCAATTCGTCAGCTTGAAGATATAGGTGGTCAGAACCGAGATATTGGCCGGCGCACCGAGCACGGCCGGGATGCCGTAGATGCCCAGCATCACGATGAAGGACAGCAGCATGCCGGAGATGATGGCCGGCGCGATCAGGGGAAACGTGACGGTAAACAGGGTGCGCACCGGACCGACGCCCGCGACCTCCGCAGCCTCCTCCAGGCTGGGGTCCATGTTGCGCAGCGCCGAGGCGGTGAACATGTAGACGTACGGCGCGTAGTACATGCCGAACACCACGATCAGTCCGGCCATGGAGTAGAGATCGATCCGCCAATCGAGGCCGATCCATTTCATCATGGTATTGAGCAGGCCGGATTTCGGGGAGCCCAGAATCGACCAGGCGACGCCCGCGACCAGCGGCGGCACGAACAACGGCACCAGGCTCGCAGCGCCAAGAAAACCCCTGAACGGCGTGTTCGTGCGCACGACGATCCAGGAAAAAGCCAGCCCGATCGCGACCGCGAGCGCAGTTCCGCCGGTGCAAGCAATCAGAGAATTCGCCAGCGCATGGTGGACATTGGTGTTGCCGAGCACGCTGACGAAGTTGTCGAGCGAGAGGTCGAACACGCCGAAACCATCCACCACCGGGTTGGTGTTGGTGAGCGCGCCCAGGAGCAACATTGCGACGGGGTAGAGGACGAGAAACGTCAGCACGGCGAGCAGCGCGCCCGACCACAGCCAGCCGGCAACGACGCGAAGTCGTGCCGCGCGCTCGGCCTTTGTTACCGGCGCGGCAAATGCCGCGGCTTCTGCCGTCACGCCCTTCCCTCCGGCAATCCTCGACGCTCGTTCTGGCGCCCGTTGTTGTTGCAGCTATCGGTAGCACAGAACGGGTCGTACGGGGAGCCGCCCCGGGGTGGGCAAATGCGCGCGCAGCGCATCGACACGGCATGACCGCGAGCGGCACGGCCTCCGATGGGCCAAGCGAAGGCTTGGCCCGGCAAACACCGAACCGGATTTCGCTGCCGCTCCATCCGGGCTACCATGACGGCGATGTCAGTCGTTGCCGCTCGATCACCGATTGCCAAACCCGACGTTCCCGATCTCCTCGCGCGGGCGCGCACGATCGCCTCCCTCGCGCGTGAGCGGGCGCAACAGACCGAAGTCGACCGGCGCGTCGGCGAGGACATGATCGCGCGCATGCGGGAGTTGGACCTCTTCCGCATCATGCGGCCGCAAGCCTATGGCGGGTTCGAATACGGCTTTAACGTCTTCTCCGACATCGTCGCCGCAGTCTCGAGCGGCTGCGGCTCGACCGGATGGGTCTATGGCCTGCTCGCCTCGCACCAGTGGCTTATCGCCTGCCTGGCGCCCGAGGCGCAGGACGAGGTCTGGCACGACCGCAGCGCGCTCGCGACCGGCAGCTACGCCCCGGTCGGACAGGCGGTGGCGGTGGACGGCGGCTACCAGCTCTCGGGCGCCGGCAGCTTCTGCAGCGGCTGCGACAACGCGCAGTGGCAGTTCCTCGGCGGCATGATCCCGCAATCGGATGGAGCGGCGAAGCCCGGATTTTTTCTCTTGCGCAGCGCCGACTGCACCATCGACGACAACTGGCACACCATGGGGCTCGCCGGTACCGGCAGCAAGACCATCGTCGCGCGCAACGCGTTCGTCCCGACTCACCGCACGGTCACCTTCGCTGCGCTATCCGACGCCAGCGCGCCGGGGATGCTGGCGCATCCAAATCCGCTCTATCGGCAATCCTTCCTCGCCGTGCTTCCGATCGCCATCGTCTCGCCGTTGCTCGGCATGGCGGAGGGCGCACTCACGGATTTCCTGGCGATGGCGGGCGTGCGCACCACACGCGGTGCAGTCGCCGGCGGCAACCGCCGCATGGCGGAGCTCACGACCGTGCAGATGCGCGTCGCCGAGGCGAGCGCCTTGATCGACGCGGCGCGGCTGCTGATGGCGCGCGATCTCGCGGAGGCGTTCGCGAGCGCAACGCGCGGCGAGCCGATCAGCATCGGCGTGCGGCTGCGCAACCGCCGCGACCAGGCGTTCTGCGTGCGTCTGCTGGTGCAGGCGATCGACGCGCTGTTCCTCGCGGCCGGCGGGCAGGGGTTGTTCCTCGACCAGCCGTTGCAGCGTACCTGGCGCGACGCGCACGCGGCCGCCTCGCATATCAGCCTCAACTGGGATTCGACCGGCAGCATGTATGGCCAGTCCCTGCTCGGCCTGGAGCCGAAGGGACAGTATTGAGCCGGCGCCGATCTATGTGTCAGGCGCTTTACCCGACATGCTTCCAAAAGAACTCGAGCGTGCGGCCGAGCGCGATCTGTGCCGACCCAGGCTCATAGTTGGCGCGCGCGTCGCAGTTGAATCCGTGCCGGCCGGGATAGACGTGGATCGACACGTCGGGCCTCGCTTGCCGGATCTTCTCGACATCACTGAGCGGGATGCTGGCATCGATGTCGCCAAAATGCAGCATGGTCGGCACCTTCGGAATCTCGTGCGCGCCGGCGACGATCTGGCTGCCGTAATATCCGACCGCGCAAGTCAGGCCGCGCAGCCGCGTTGCCGAGTAGAATGCCAGCGAACCGCCCCAGCAATATCCCACCACGGCGACCTTGCCGAACGGCTTGACGAAATCGATCCCGGCCTGCGCGTCGAGCAAGCTGTCTGCGATCGGGATTCTGGCGCGCAAGGCATGTCCGGCGGCGATGCCGGACGGGTCGTAGCCGAACTCGGCGCCCGGTTCGGCGCGATCGGACAAGCCTGGCACGACGGCTGCATATCCCAACGCCGCAAACCGGTCCGCGACGTTGCGGATGTGATCGTTCAGGCCGAAGAACTCGTGCAGGACAACAAGTTGGCCGCGCGGCGCAGCGTCCGGGGTGATCCGATAGGCCGGCAACACGTGACCATCGCCGGCCGTCAGCACGATATTCTCTTTCATCATTTGCTCCATCGTTTCATGATGGCACCGAACCGCGGGATTCACATCATGACTTTGCACCGGCGAAAATTCGACACGGGTCGCTTCCGGCTTGGCCTGCCGCGGCTGTTCGCGTGCATGGCGCTGTCGGTAACCGCGGGGCTGGTTGCGACCAGTGCGCGGGCCGAGACCGTGCGCGTCGGCATTGTCGGCGCCAGCAGCGATGCTCCTTTTTTCATCGCCGATGCCAAGGGCTATTTCAGCGCAGAGGGGCTGGCGCTGGAGCTGACATCGTTCGACTCCGGCGCGAAGATGGTGGCTCCGCTGGGCACCGGCGATCTCGACGCCGGCGGCGGTGCCGTCTCGGTCGGGCTATACAATGCGGTCAAGCGCGGCGTCGGCCTCAAGATCGTGGCGGACAAGGTCCATTACGGTCCGGGCTACGGGTTTGCTTCGCTCCTGGTCCGCAAGAGCCTCGTCGATACCGGCAAGTTCAAGCACTACGGTGATCTCAAGGGTCTGCGTGTCGCGATCTCCGGCGTGGGCATCGGTGATGAATCCGTGCTCAACGAAGCGCTCAAGCGTGGCGGGCTTAAATGGGCCGATGCGACGCCGGTCTACATGGGCTTTGCGCAACACCCGCCCGCGCTGGCCAATGGCGCCGTCGATGCGAGCATCACCAACGAGCCAACGTCGACATTCATTCAGCGCCAGGGCAGCGCCATCCGATTTGCCGGCAACGACGAGTTCTATCCCAACCAGCAGACTGCCGTGCTGCTGTATGGCGACCCCTTCATCAAGAACCGGCGCCCAGTGGCGCTCAAATTCATGCGCGCTTACCTGCGCGCGGTGCGCTTCTACAACGATGCGTTGGCCGATGGCCGCCTCGCGGGTCCGAACGGCCCTGAAGTCGTGTCCATCCTGACCAAATATTCCGCGCTCAAGGACGCCGACCTCTACCGCGTCATTACCCCGCCGGCGATCGATCCCAACGGTGTCGTGAATGTCGAGAGCCTCACCAAGGATTGGCAATTCTTCAAGGACACCGGCCAGCTCGACGGCAAGGTGGGGCCCAACGACATCGTCGACACCAGCTTCGCCGCCGAGGCGGTCGCGGCGCTCGGACCCTATGTTGCGGGAAGCTCCGCGAAGTAGCGGCGGCTATTCTTTCCCCTGCTCCTCGCTGGTCCCTGCGGAGGCAGGATCGCGACGACCGGGCCGAATTCGCATCAGCGCGGCGCGCTGCGACATGATCATGCGCTTCAGCACGCCATCCACCGCCGCGTCGGAGGTCCGCGTCCGGCGCCAGCGGTAAAGCAAGCCGTGCACGAGCCAGATCACCAGGAAGCTGAACACCCCCGCAAACACGACGTCGCTGAAGAAATGCGCGCCCGCCACGATCCGCAGCACTCCCACCGCGGCGCCGAACGTGAGCGCCGCGCCATACGCGAGTGCGCGCCATTGCGGCGGCACGACCGCCGCCGGGGCCAATGTCCAGAACGCACCCGAGGGCTCACCGGCCACGAAGGAACAATTCTTCGGGCAGTCGCCGCGCGGATCCCACCACGGGCGGAAATGCTCGGTGCCACCGAACTCGGTTACGTCGATGGGTCGCGGCCGGCCCCAGTGCTCCTTGAACACGAGATTGGCGACCACCCCGGGCCCGAGCGCGAGTGTCACCAGCATCAGCACGATGGCGCGGCCAGGGATCAGCAGCGGCCGTTGCGGGCGGACGAGCTTGATCACGAGTGCAACGACGGCGGGCATGACAACGAGCGTGATCAGCCAGGTGGCGGCGTCACGTGCCCGGAGATAGGTCGGATCGTAGGAGCGCCAAAATCCCCCGCGTTCTGGGTCGAAGAATAGGCCGGCGAGCTTGAGGTCGAGATCGGGCCGGAGGCCGAAGATAACTCCGGCTACGGCGGCAACGGCGAGCGCGATCACGAGGCCGGTTCGGTTCATGGTTTCGATCCCCCGGTCGGTCTAGCCGAGGTGCCGGATGAGTTCAAATCGGGCGCCGGATCAGGCGCTGCTGCGGAAAACGGGACAAATCGGGATCGTTGCGACGGGAATGTCCTCACCTTGCCAGCGATTTCAAATTCATGCAGCGTTGCTGAACAACAGTTCGCTCGAAAACTCAACACCGTGAGGTTTAATGCCGCAACTGTCCGAGGCCACGCTGCGGCAACAGCTTGCCGATTGCCACCGCATGATGGTGATGGCGGAGCTGCTCGATTATAGCGGTCATGTGAGCGCCCGTATTCCCAACACCGATCGCGTTCTCATTCTGCCGCGCGACGCCAGTCGCGCCGGCGTCACCGCCGACGACATGCTGGTCGTCGACCTCGACGGCAAGGTCCTGGACGGAAACAGCCTGCCCCCGACCGAGACCGCAATCCATCTCGGCGTCTATCGCGCGCGCGAGGACGTGCAGGCCGTCGGTCACGGCCACCCGCCGATGTCGACCCTGTTCACCATGGTGGACCGGCCGGTCATCGCCATGCGCAACTTCGGGTTTCGCTTCATCGGCATGCCGATCCATCCCGACCCGACTCACATCCGCACCGTTGAGCAGGGCGCGGCGGTCGCGTGCACGCTCGGCAAGCACAAATATTGCCTGTTGCGCGGCCACGGCAGCGTCGTCGCGGTCGACGGTGTCAAGGAGGTGTTTCTCGACAGCCTGGAAATGGAGGAGAATGCGCGCAGCACGATCCAGGCGGCCAGCCTCGGACCGCTCAAGCCGATAACGCCCGCGGAGGTCGAACTGCTCAAGGTCAGCTTCGCGAGAAACGAGTACCGGATCGCAAAGACCTGGGAGCACTACCGCGAAAAGGCGCGCCAGGCCGGCCTGCTGTGAGCCACCGAGCCCGGCCGCTCGATCACGATGAGTGTTGTGGAATAAAGCGCCGCCCGCGCTACTCGCCGGCAATGCTCCGGGCCCGCGCCAGGATACCGGCCGGAGTCGCGTAGAGCTCGGCAATCTCGCGATCCACCGCGCTGCCGGTCATTGGCGTGACCGTCAGCCCGGACCTTTGCGCCTCGGCAAGGAAGGCAGCGTCCGCGACCATGGCGTCGAACGCCGTGCGCAGCGCCGCGATGCGATCAGGCGCGACTTTCCCCGGCATGATGAAGAGCCGGCCGAGCCGTTCCGGCGCGGTCAGGAAATCGTAGACTTTGCGATCGTGGTCGTTGACCAGGAGATCGCCGCCAAACGGCACATCGCGATCCATCCCCGCCACCAGCATCGGCGACAACCGGAGAACAACGTTGATCTTGCTGCTCCGAACCCAGTCCTCCGGGATCGAGGTCCAGCCGCCGCAATCGCCGTCGATCTCGCCCTTCTCGAGCGCAAGGCGTTTGTCCGCGCTGCCGGCATAGCCGTGCACCTGCTTGAGCCTGACGCCGAACAGGTTGCGCAACATCGCAGTGTCGACATTTCCTGACGTGCCGGGCGCGGTGGCTCCGAAAATGACTTGCTCGCGGGCCAGCAGGTCGCTCCAGCCGCGCACGCCCAAGGCGCTGCGGGTATAGCAGACCCTGATGTCCTCGCTGACATTACCGATGGAGGCGAAGTTTCGGAAATCGATCTTCACGCGCTCCGGCATCGATATCGCTTCCGTAAGAAGCGACGAGCTGAAGGTGCCGACGACATCCTCGAGCGAGTTGACCAGCGCCATCACCGATCGCAGCGAGCCCGCCCCCGGCATGTTCTGCACCACGATTCCCGGCGAGCCGGGCAGGAAACGCCCGAGATGCCGCTGCGCCAGGCGCGCATAGCTATCCACCCCGCCGCCGGGAGGCATGCCGACGATGATCTTGATGGTCTTGCCGCCGAACGAGGCCGTTTCGGCGTGGGCAGACATCGGTGCCACCGCAGCGAGCGCAAGCAATGGCAGATACAAGAGGTGGCGTGGGTCGGGCACTGCCGGCTATTGCGGCCGCGGCGCCTGCTCGCGGCAGGCTTGGCTCTCGCCTTGCATCAACCAGCCTCCGCATTTATCGCAGCCGGCGAGCGTGGCGCCGAGCAGGATCATGCAGGCGATGCGGCAAACTTTGAGGCCGCGCGTGGTCGTGCGCAATTCGGTTTTCGGGATTGCTGGCATGGCAACTCGCGCTCCGCGCCTCGATCAATAAAACCATTGGTCGACGTCATCCTACCGCAGATTTCCTAACGGATTTCCGGCGGATGTGAGGCCATTTTTGGCGGCAGCGCGACTGGCTCGGGACGAAAGACGGGTTTCCAGAAGCCGGCGCTCCAGCCCGCGATTACCCAATAGGCCAAGCCTCCAGCAAGCCCCGCGGCGACCACCGGGAGCGGCTCATTGAGCGGGATGCGGCTGTCGTCAATGTAGCCGAACAGGCTCCATCCGATCCAGGCCGAGACCGCGCCATTGCCAGCGTGGAACATCCAGGACCGGATCGCGAATGTTTCGGAAATGAGCACGCCGATGGCGGCGGGGAGCCACATCATGCTGAGCAGCATCACCAGGAGCACCGGCGCGGCGAACACGAAACCGAACATCGCGAACGGCTGCGCGTCGGGATCGGACGCGGCGACACCGAGTTTCCACGAGCCGAACACGATCACCAACGTGCCAATAATCACCGCGACGAAATAGCCGAGCGGCACCAGCACGACGCGCAGCAGCAGCCGTCCGAGGCTGTCCATGCGTCGGTTCAGTCCGTCATCGCCATAGCCCGCAGCGCGAGGCGCTCGCGCGCGGAAAGCTTTTCGGTCGCGCTCTTGAGCTGGCCGCACGCAGCCAGGATGTCGCGCCCGCGCGGCGTGCGCACCGGCGAGGCATAGCCTGCATTGAAGATAATCTCGGAGAATTTTTCGATCTGCCCCCAGTCGGAGCACTCGTAGGCGGTCCCGGGCCACGGATTGAACGGGATGAGGTTGATCTTGGCCGGAATGCCCTTAAGCAGCTTAATCAGGGCCTTGGCGTCGGCGAGCGAATCGTTGACCCCCTTGAGCATCACGTATTCGAACGTGATGCGCCGCGCGTTGGAGGCGCCGGGATAGCTGCGGCAGGCGTCGAGCAGTTCCTTGATCGGATATTTGCGATTGAGCGGCACGAGGTCGTTGCGCAGGTCGTCGCGAACCGCATGCAGGGAAACAGCGAGCATGCAGCCGATCTCGGCGCCGGCGCGCGCGATGTTCGGCACGACGCCGGAGGTGGAGAGCGTGATGCGGCGCCTGGAGATGGCAATTCCCTCCCCGTCCGCCACCAGCAGGAGCGCATCGCGCACCGCTTCGAAATTGTACAGGGGCTCGCCCATGCCCATCATCACGATGTTGGAGACCAGGCGATCGCCGGTCCCGCCATCGGCCCCGCGTATACCCAGCCAATCTCCCAGGCGATCGCGCGCGACCATGATCTGGCCGACAATTTCGCCCGGCGTCAGATTGCGCACAAGGCGTTGCGTGCCAGTATGACAGAACGAGCAGGTGAGCGTGCAGCCAACTTGGCTCGAAACGCAGAGCGTCCCGCGGCCGGCCTCGGGAATGTAGACGCACTCGACCTCGTGCGGCTGCTCACCGGCATGCTCTCCCGGCAGTCGCAGCAGCCACTTGCGCGTTCCGTCGACCGAGACCTGCTCGGCCACGACTTCGGGGCGCGCCAGGGTGAAGTGCCGGTCGAGTACCGCACGCAGCTCTTTCGACACGCTGGACATCTCATCGAAGCGCGTGGCGCCGCGTACATAAAGCCAGTGCCAAATCTGCTGCGCCCGCATCTTGCCCTGCGCCGCCGGCACCCCGACGGTGCCGAGCGCCTCTGCCAATTGCACGCGCGACAAGCCCACGAGCGAAGGCTTTGCCGGCGGCACATAGCGCTCGAGCGGCGTCTTTTCGATGAAACCCGCGGACGCCGGGTGAGGCGCCATCTGCGGGGGATCGGCGGTCTGGGACGGATCGGTCATCGAAAGGGCCATGTCTCGGTGATTCTAGCATAGATGGTGTGCGAAGGCCGATCTCGATAGACTGCCCGAGGATTTGGCAACCTCTCACTTGAGCCGTTCGATCAGCGCCATCGCTGCCGCCGGGGCCCGCACTTTCGCGCCCGATATCATGTAGATGAACACATCCCGCCGCGCCGGCTCCAGTGCCCCCTGCGCGATGGTCGCGAGATCATCCGGCGCGCCCCCGTCGGCGAAGGTCTGCGCGCGTTTCGCCCAGGCGTCGAGTGCGCGCGCGGAATAGCCGGTCTTTTCCTTCTCCGACGTGCGTTGCAGTCGAGCGTAGACGAAGTCACTCGTGACATCCGCGATCAAGGGGTGCTTGTCGGACTCCACCAGGACCGGTGCCACCGAGAACTCGCGCAGCAGTGCGATGAACGGCGGCGCCAGAAAGCTCTCGTGCCGCACCTCGACCGCATGGCGGACGGGCTTGCCGTCGAGGCGCCGCGGCAGCAACGCGAGAAAAGCCCCGAAGTCGTCAGGCTCGAATTTCTTGCCGGGATGAAATTGCCAGAGGATCGGTCCGAGCTTTCCCTTCAGTTCCGTCACGCCGCTCGAAAAGAAGCGCTCGATCGATTCGCCCGCTTCGGCGAGCACGCGCCGATGGGTGGCAAAGCGTGGCGCCTTTAATGAAAACACAAAATCATCCGGCGTCTCGGCGGCCCATTTCCGAAAGCTCTCCGGTTTCTGCGTGCTGTAGAAGGTACCGTTGATCTCGATCGCGGTCAGCTTGCGGCTGGCGTAGTCCAGTTCGCGTGCCTGCGGCAGCCCCTCGGGATAGAACTCCCCGCGCCAGGGCTTGAACACCCATCCGCCAATACCGACCCGGATCATCGATCAATCTCCACGGCGCACCACCAGTCGCCCTTCTACTTGAACACGGCGGCCAGGTCCTTCGCGCCCTGCAACCTGATCTCTTCATCCATCCTGGCATTGGTCGTAGCCAACAGCTTGGAAACCACGCCGCTGCGGCCGGCGATGGGATTGCGCGCATAGCCTCCCGGCTGGAAGAAATTCGCGGTGGGCACGCGTTCGCGCCATGCCGGCGGCATCATGATCATATCGATGCCGTTGCCATCACCGGTCAGGTTCATCATCTCGAGCTCGGCTGCGGTCAATGTCGCGTCGTAGCCTTGCTTGCGCGCGTACACGATGGAGTCGAGGAGCTTCTGGGTTTGCAGCAGGGGACCGACATCGATATCGAGATTCAGCGCGTGGATGGCCAGGCCTTTCGACGTGTTCGCCAGCCTGTCATGGGCGCTCCAGGTGTCCGGCACTGTGCGGCTGAACGCAATCATGGCCTTGAGCACGGCGATCTTTCTTACCAGCGCATCTCTCGCGTCCCCGCTCAATCCCGCCGCCTTTGCCTGCAGGATCTTGATGAATTGATTCCCTTTCTCCGCCAGGAGTTCGACGCTGTTGGTGGAGAGCAACTGGTTGTAGCCAAGCGCTGTGGAAACTGCCTGCGCGCCCGGCCGCGGGTATTCCAGCCCCGCCTGCACGTCGTATTTGCCGTTGCCGCTGGCCTCGAAAGCATAGATGCGAACGGCTTGGTCCTTCGTGATGCCGGCGGCCGCGGCGACCCGGGCATAGGCGCGCTTGTATTCGATCTCGCTTTGCGGCTGCTGCGGAGCAAACCGGAATTCCCGCGCCGCTGCTTCCAGCAGGTCGGCGACCACCGGTACGTATTTCCTCGGCGGCGGCTCCTCGACCGGCGCGGCGGGATCGACCGGTCGCGGTGGTCCCGCATAGACCGGTGGCTGGCTCAACACGTAGTCCTGGAGCAGGGCGCCTTGATTGTTGCGGCGCTTCACCGCCCGCGCCCGGCGATTGGTTGCAATGAGGTCCCAGTAGGTGTCCGCCTCGGCCTCGTATTGCTGTCGCGCGGCGTTGTACTCCGCCACCTTGCGACTGTACTCGAATGCGCCGAATATCGACTGCGCAACGCGCATCGTCGCGCGCGATCTCTCCGCGGGCTCGGCTGCAAATCCCTGGGACGGCGATAATAGCAACGCGGCGAGCAGACACCTGCAGCTGTTACGGACCGAATGGAGCCGCATTGCCCCTCCAGGCGATGCTCAGCGCTTACCGAACATTTGCAATCGAAGGTCGATCGACCTGTACCGCTACGGCGCTCGACCATCCACTAAGGCGGATGATCCGCGGACCATGACACCGAGACGTTACTCAAATCTGAGTGAGCTACTTGCACTCCTGCTCGATCTTCTCGAGCGCCTGCGCGAGCCCCTTGAGCGAATACTGATCGGTCGACGCGGTGCCGCGACCCGACGTGCCCTTCACCGTCAGGTCGGCGCCCTTGCGCATGGCATCGACCATACGCGCCTCCTCGGCGACGTTCTTGATCCAGGCGCCATCGTTCTGCGTGTACATCGCGAACTTGGCGGCGCCGACCTCGGCGGTGGCATCGGAGCTGGTCTTGAACGGATAGCCGATGATGACCGACACTTCGTTTTTCACGTTTTCGGCCGGACGGGTCGAGACGAAGACGTAGGACGGATCGCGCTTGCGTCCAACCGGCTCGACCTTCGTCGTCTTCGGCTTGGCAAGCGCGAAGCAGACCTTGCCGCCGCCGGGCGAGGCGGCATAGGCGCCCCAATCGCCGTACTGGCCCAGCAAGGCGGGCTGAGCGGTTCCGGTCGGCGCCGCCGCGGTGGTGGCGGGTTTCGCCGGCTGGGCAGCGGCCGGTTTCGCGGGCGCCGCCGCCGCGGGAGCAGCGGGCTTCGCCGGCTGTGGCGCCGGAGCGGCGGGTTTCGGCGGTTGCTGGGCAAACGCGACCGATGCCAGTGATGTGGCAAGGATGAATGCGCTCGCGACAGCTCGAGTTCCGGTCATCGGCCCACCTCCGTGACGGCGGCAAACGTTGAAAAAGCAGCCCCTGGCGGCAAGCACTAGCTTGGGGAATTCGGCAATGTGAAGGCGAATTCCGCCGCCCTTGCCACCGACGCCGCTATATAGATATCCCACGCACAGTACCAATCCGTCGGCGTCCTTCCGGCGCCGCCCCTGCCATATTGGCGTTCCGACCCCGCCCGAGTAGTCCATCCGTGAAAGCCATTCTTTGTGAACGTTACGGCGCACCCGAAGACCTCGTATTCGCGGATGTTCCCGACCCGGTTGCCGGACCGGGCGAGGTCGTGGCCAAGGTCGCGGCGGTCGGACTTAATTTCTTCGACACGCTGATCATCGCCGGGAAATACCAGACCAAGCCGCCGTTCCCGTTCTCGCCCGGCGGCGAGTTCGCGGGCGTGGTCGAGAGCGTGGGCCCCGGGGTTACCGAGTTCCAACCCGGCGACCGCGTCATGGGCTACACCAACTTCAACGCGGCGCGCGAACGCACAGCGGTCGCGGCAGGCCAGATCGTCAAGCTCTCCGCTGATCTCGACTTCGAGCGCGCGGCGGCGCTGACCATCACCTACGGCACCGCCTACCACGCCCTCAAGCATCGGGCTCGGATGCAGCCGGGGGAGACATTGGCCGTGCTCGGCGCCGCGGGCGGCGTCGGCCTCGCCACGGTCGAGCTGGGCCGGATCATGGGCGCACGGGTGATCGCCTGCGCCTCCAGCGACGACAAGCTCGCGTTCGCGCGCGCGCACGGCGCCCACGAGGTGGTGAACTACGACAGCGAAGACCTGCGCGCCGCGCTCAAGCGCATCGGCGGCGATCACGGCATCGACGTTGTGTTCGATCCGGTGGGCGGCCCCTACAGCGAGCCGGCGGTGCGCTCGCTCGCCTGGCAAGGACGGCATCTCGTAGTCGGCTTTGCCGCCGGCGAGATTCCGAAGCTGCCGCTCAACCTGGTTCTGCTGAAGGGCTGCGCCATTCTCGGCGTGTTCTGGGGATCCTGGGTCCGCCGTGACAAGGACGAGTACAAGGCCGCGATCGATCAGCTCGCGCACTGGTGTGCCGACGGCAAGCTGTCGTGCCACATTCAGGAGGTGTATCCGCTGGCCGAGACGCCGACGGCGCTCAAGGCGCTCGCCGACCGCAAGGTGATGGGCAAGCTGGTCGTGCGGGTGTGACAAGAGCTCCAGCGCCAATCCCGCCTTGGCCGCGCCCGCGCGCGGAATAAGGCCGCCGCTCGGCTGCTCGCCGCCCTACCCCTCGCCGGCCTTGATCCGTTCGAGCGCGCCGCGGGCCGCATCGCGATGCTCCGGACGCAGGTGGCCGGCCACCATGCGCAGCGCGGTGAGCAGCACGGCGGCATCGTCGGTGAAGCCGAGGAGCGGCAACACGTCGGGCATGAAGTCGAAAGGCATGACGAAATAGGCGAGCGCGCCGACCAAGGCCGCTCTCACCCGGAAGGGCGTCGCCTGGTCGAAGGCGCAGTAATAGGCGGCGAGCAGATCCTCCGCGAAAGGCAGTCGTGCAGCCACCCGCGCGGCCTTACGCCAGAAATCGCGGCGTACCCGCTCCTCGTTGGGGGCGACGTGCTCATTTGAACGCCCATGCCCGAACGCCAAGGCAGGCCCGAACGTCATCGCAATACTCCTAGTCCTCAGGTCACCGTCGCCCGATAGATGGTGACCGCTCCAATGCGCTGCAAGTGAAATGACCGGCGAAGCAAGACCTCAGCGCGAGGCGTCGGCCAGCCTGTCCATGGCGGCGGCGAGCTCGATGTCGCGCTCGGTCACGCCGCCCGCGTCGTGGGTCGCCAGCGTCACCTCGACCTTGTCATAGACGTTGAACCATTCCGGGTGGTGGTCGAGCTTC
>Ga0307281_10000171_pt1 | contig 15627 bp, 14 predicted proteins | sample ER_DNA_120_FD_194486 | JGI IMG/M metagenome (GOLD analysis project Ga0307281, IMG submission 194486) | Bulk soil microbial communities from the East River watershed near Crested Butte, Colorado, United States - ER_DNA_120 | ecosystem: Environmental > Terrestrial > Soil > Floodplain | place...
ATCGTGACAGGGGCGTCGATCGGCGTGCTCGTGTCGCACGGCGAGGTCATCGCCGCCACCGGGCGGGCGAGCATCATGACCGACGAGTTCACGGTCGGCTTCATCGTGATCATCCTCGTGTCGGCCGGGATGGCGGTCGTCGTCCGCGTCGCCGCGGATGCGGAGGCCCGGGCGACACGGCTCGCCGTCCGCAGCGGGGAACGCGTCGACGTCCTCGAGCGCGTCAATGCGATCGTCGCCCGCTTCGACGGATCGCAGCCCATCCCGACCGTCATCCAGGCGGTCGTCGATGACATCGCCCGCGAGTTCGAGATCACCCTGGTGTCGCTGTACCTGCCGTTCGGGCGCGAGCAGCTGACGATGGTCGGCGTGGCCGGCTATCCGGCGCCGTTCCACGAGATCGAGATCGGGGTCGGGATCATCGGGCGGGCGGCGGCGACCCGACAGACCCAGTTCGTGCCCGACGTCCGCAAGGACCCCGACTACAGGGCGGCCCGTGACGACGTCCGCAGCGAGGTCGCCGCGCCGGTCGTCCACAGCGGCGATCTGCTCGGGGTCGTCAACTTCGAGGGCACGCTCGAGCACCCGATCGGACCGTCGCAGGTGGCGCTCGCGGAGATGGTGGTCCACGCGCTGTCGGCCGCCCTACGATCGGCGCGGCTCGACGACGAGCGGCGCGACCGGCTGTACGCCATCGAGCGAGTCCTCCACGTCAGCCGAGCGCTGGTGGCCGATCTCGACCGGCCGCGGATCGTCGCCTCGATCGCCGGCACGGTGGCCGAGCTGCTCGGCGCCGATGTCGTCGCCCTCTTCTCGCGCGGCGCCGACGGCGTCTTCCGCCTCGAGGCCGGGGTCGGCTTCCCGGCACGTGCGATCGGTCTCGAGGTCCACGGGCGACGCGGGATGGTCGGCCGCGCCATCGTCGAGCGCGTCCGGGTCGACGGGCTTCAGGAGATCGCCGCCTGGCCGGCGGAGTTCCTCGACGACCGACCCGGCGGGGCCACGCCGCACGTCGCCATGGCGCTGCCGATCGAGGTCGGAGGCGACGTCGTGGCGGTCCTGTTCGTCACGAGGATCGGGCCCGAGCGCGCCTACACCGAGCTCGAACGAGGGATCGCCGACCTCCTGACCGCGCAGGTCGCGATCGCGCTGCAGAACGCCGACCTGCACGCACGCGTCGCCGAGTCCGCCCTGCGCGACCCGCTGACCGGCCTGCTCAATCGCCGCTTCTTCGACGAGGCGGTCGAGGCGGCGATGGCCAACGCCCGCCGGGCCGGCACCGACCTGAGCCTCATCGTGCTCGACCTCGACCGGTTCTCGGCGGTCAACAACGAATACGGCCACGCCGTCGGCGATACGGTCCTGCGGCGGGTGGCGCGCGCGATCAGGGGCGCCGTCCGGGACGGCGACATCGTCGTCCGCTATGGCGGCGAAGAGTTCGTGGTGATCGCGCCGGGCAGCGACGGCGACGGTGCGGTGGCCGCCGCCGAGCGGATCCGCGATGCGGTCGCGGCCTCGGGCGCGGAGACCGTCGACGGGCGGCTCGTCCCGCTGACGATCTCGGCCGGGGTCGCGTGCCTGGTTGACGAGACCGACGGCCGCGGGCTGTTCCGTGCCGCCGATTCGGCGTTGCTCGCGGCCAAGCGGGCAGGACGGGATCGGGTCACGCGGATCTAGTTCCGGGGCGTGAGCGCGGAGCGCAGGTCGGAACGCGCGCGCCCTCCCGCGGCGCGCCTGCGTCGTCGTTCTGAGAATCGCGGCGGCGGGACGGTCCGTGGCAAGGCGGCGTCCGAGCACCGGCGAGCGCACCCCAAGGTGCGTGAGCGCGGAGCGCAGGCGCCAACGCAGCCAGGGGCCGTCCAGCGCCGCGCTAATCGACGATGGTGCGTGACTGTTCGCGTAGGAATTGGGCGACGTAGTACATCGACAGACCGGCCTTTCCGGTCGAGCCACTCCCCTTCCAGCCACCGAACGCCTGGATGCCCGGCCACGCCCCGGTGGTCGCCCCGGCTCGCCGGTTCACGTACAGCACACCGGCCTCGATGCGGTCGAGGAACAGCTGGACCTCGGCCGGGTCCTCGCTGTACACGCCGGCGGTGAGCCCGAGCACGGAATCGTTGGCGAGCGTGATCGCCTCATCCATCGAATCGACCGCGGCGACCGCGGTGAACGGCACGAACAGCTCGTCGCGGAACAGCCGGTGCGAGTTTGGCAGTCCACCGACGACGGTGGGTTCGACGTAGAAGCCGCGCGCAAGGTCGCCGTCGGCCAGGTGCTCGCCGCCGGTGAAGACGGTCCCGTCGCGGCGCGCTTCGGCGACCGCGGCCTGGTGGCGGTCGACCGCTCGCTGGTCGATGACCGGACCCATCCAGTTGGCGCGGACGAGCGGGTCGCCGATGGTGACCTTCTCGGTCTTCTCGACCAACAGCCGGACGAGCTCGTCGTGGACCGGTCGCTCGACATAGACCCGCGAGTTGGCCGAGCACTTCTGCCCGTCGAAGCCGAACGCGCTGCGCATGATCCCCTCGGCGGCCTCCTCGAGGTCGGCCCTGCGCGACACGATCGCCGGGTTCTTGCCGCCCATCTCGACGATGCTCGGTCGCGGCCAGGTCTTCGAGAAGGCGTGGAACAGGCGCATCCCGACCTCGTACGAGCCGGTGAACACGATCCCATCGATGCCCGGGTGGTCCTGGAGCGTCTGGCCGACCGTCTCGCCCGGTCCCATGACCAGGTTGATGGCACCCTTCGGGACGCCGGCCTCGACATACGCCTGGATCAGGTTCTGGGCCGACAGGGGCGACGCGGTCGACGGCTTGAGGACCACGGTGTTGCCGGCGATCAGCGCCGCGCCGGTCGGACCGGTCGCCAGCGCCATCGGGAAGTTGAACGGGCTGATGACCGCGAAGACGCCGTGCGGGCGCAGCACCGATCGGGTGTGGACCGCCGTGTCGCCGAGGTTCCCCATCGCGTGGTCGTACCCGTCGTTATCCTCCATCGTCTGGGCGTAATAGCGCAGCAGGTCGGCCGACTCCTCGACCTCGCCGAGCGCCTCGATGCGGTTCTTGCCGACTTCGATCGCCATGTCGGCGGCGTTGTCCATGAGGTGGTCGCTGATGTATTCGGCGGCCCGGCGGACGATGGCCAGGCGATCGCGCCAAGGGGTCGCGGCCCAGGTCGGTTGCGCGGCGCGGGCCGCGGCCACGGCCGCATCGATGTCAGCCGACGTCCCGCGGGCGAACGTCCCGAGCACGAGCTCGCGATCGATCGGCGAGCGGACCTCGAAGGTGCCGTCGCCATCGCGCCACGCGCCGTCGATGAAGTTGCGGTAGTGATCGCCGAGACTCGCTCGCGCCGTCTCGACGGCCGCCTCGAACCCCGCGTGGAGGTCCTCGTTATCGGCGCTCAGGGTCGCGTAGGTGATCTTGATCCGCGGCTTGGATCCGGTCGTCATCGTCGAGGGTCCTCGTGGGGGTCGGTCTCGGGAACGTTGCGGTCAGTCTAGCGCGGCCACCACATCGGCCAGCGCGTCTGCGACCCCGTCGGGACCGCGTCCGCGACGCGGTTCGGTCGCCAGATCGGACCGGCTGGTCTTGCCCGAGAGCACCAGGATCCCGCGCAACCCGACGCGCTGGGCCGCCGCGATATCCGCTCGTGGGTCGTCGCCGACCATCGCGAAGCTGAAGGCCGGCAGTCGTTCGCCGAGGTCCGAGCGCAGGGCGGCCGCGGCTTGCCGGAAGACCTCGGGGGCAGGCTTGCCGAGGACCCGGGCTGGCCGACCGGTGGAGAACTCGAGCCCGGCGACGAACCCGCCGGCGTCGAGGGTCTCGCCCCTGTCGGTCAGCCACCACGGATTGCGATGCATCGCCAGGAACTCCGCGCCACCGCGGATCAGCCGGAACGCGACGTCCAGGTTCCGGTACGACAGGTCGTCGCCCGCGTCGCCGATCACCACCGCGCCGACCGCTCCGGGTCCCAACCGTTCAGCCTCGTCGGCGGCCACGAGACGCTGGCCGTCGAATTCGCGGCGGGCGTCATCGGCGGCCAGGACGAACAGCGCGCTCCCGGCCTGGTGGGCCGCGGTGTAGGCAGCCGTCGCCGAGGTAGCCGTGATGATCGCGTCGGGGTCGATCACCAGGCCGCTCCTGGCGAACCAGCCGGCGAGCGTCTCCCGATGGAGCTGCGAGAAGTTCGTCACGACGCGGAACGGGAGGCGCCGCTCCTGGAGGGCCCGGACCGCCTCGACCGAGCCCGGCAGCGGGGCGCCCTTGAGGACGATGACGCCGTCGGCATCGAGCACCAGGCCGCGTACACCATGGAGCGCAGCGCGGAGTCGGTGGTGCGTCATCGGCCGATGGTAGGCTGCCGACCGACGGCATGTGCGGAGGACCGGATGGGACTGCTCGACGGCAAGACAGCACTCATCTTCGGCGTCGCCAACGATCATTCGATCGCGTGGGGCATCGCCCGGGCGCTCCATGATGCAGGCGCGGAGGTTGGCTTCTCCTCGGTCGAGAGCCTGATCGAGAAGCGCGTCCGGCCGCTCGCGGATTCGATCGGCTCCATCTTTGTCGAGCCCTGCGACGTCGGCTCGGACGAGCAGATCAGGGCCGTGTTCGCGCGCTGGGGCAAGACCCACGATTCCCTCGACATCCTCGTCCACGCGCTCGCCTACGCAAAGCGTGAGGACCTCGACGGCGCATTCGTGGACACGTCCCGCGAGGGGTTCGCGCTGGCCCTCGACATCTCGGCCTACTCGCTGGTTGCGCTCGCGCGCGAGGCGCGCCCGCTGCTCCGGCGCGGGTCGTCGATCATCACCCTGAGCTACTACGGGGCGGAGAAGGTCGTCGCCAACTACAACGTCATGGGCGTCGCCAAGGCCGCGCTCGAGGCGTCGGTGCGCTACCTCGCCGCCGACCTCGGGCCTGACGGCGTCCGTGTCAATGCGATCAGCGCCGGCCCCGTGCGGACGCTCGCGGCCGCCGGGATCGCCGGGTTCAAGGGGATGTATCGCGGCTTTGCCGAGGTCGCGCCGTTGCGTGCCAACATCACGCCCGAGGACGTCGGCCGGAGCGCGCTCTACCTCGCCTCGGACCTGTCGAGCGCGGTGACCGGCGAGACCCTGTACGTGGACGGCGGGTTCAGCATCGTCGGCGTGCCGACCGGGGACTGACGCCGTGCCGAGCAAAGCGTGTGGTGAGGGCCCTGGACGTGTTGCGTTGACCGCGGGTCAACGATCTTGGAGGCTCCGGTCCGGAGCCGGCCGGTCACGGTCGCCTCGTTGACCTCGGGTCAACGTTTCACGACATAGGTGTCGGCAACCTCGTCCGCCGCGCTCACACGTTGACCATCGGTCAACGTTCAGGACCTTCGGGTTCGTGGCGGGCGCGAGTCGGCCGTTTTCGTTGGCCGCGGGTCGACGACCATGCGAGCCACAGTCCGTGTCGGATCGCGGCCGCATGGATCGTTGGCCGCCGGTCAACGACCAGACCACCGGCCAGGTCGCACCGGCCGGCTCGGCCGTGATCGTTGACCGCCGGTCAACGACGACCCATCGCCGATGGTCGACACGCTTGCGGCCCTACCAGCCGAAGGAGCCCGGCCCGCCCTTGATCGGACCCACGATCCGCGACGTCACCCAGCCCCCATAGAAGTGGCCAGGTTGCGGCGTCGCCCGTTCATCGCCGACCCATGCCTCGTCAACGCGCCCGGCGTAGAACGCGAGGTGGTCACGAATCGCCTCGTACCCCGGCGACGGCGACGGGTAGGACCAGGCGACGTTCTCGATCCGGCGGCCGCCGCGGCCAGGGCCGCCATACGACCAGTAGGCCGCCACACCCTTCCACTCGCAGACCGACGTGTGCGGGCTCGGCTCGAGGCGGCCCATCCGGACGTCGTCGGGTGGGATGTAGTAGACCGGCGCGCCGGCGGTCTCGAGGACCCGGAACCCGCGCGTCGTCTCGGCGACGACCTCGCCGTCCACCATCACCCGCAACGTTTCTGGGACCGCCTCGACCCGCGGGGGTCGCGGATAGTCCCAGACCGATTCCTGGCCGGGCCCGGCCACGACCCGATCGACCGGTCCCGGCCGCGTCCCGGCCGCGACCTCCCGACCCTGTCCGGCGCTGTCGGTCTCCGTCACCCGCCCAGCCCCGCGGTACAGCCGGCGCAGCGGCCGGCGATCGAGAGGTGGCTGAGGTCCACCGCGAAGGCGCGCCCGCGCTCGAGCGAGGCGACGAGCGCACGGGCCTCCGCTTCGCCGATCTCCCACGTGGTGCCGCAGGCGATGCAATGGAGATGGCCGTGCGCCGCGGCGGGCAGGACGTGGAACTCCTCGCGGCCGTCGGCGCCGTGGCTGTGGCTGAGCAGGCCGAGCTCCTCGAGCACGTCCAGGGTCCGATACACGGTCGACGGGATCGTGCCCGGATCCACGGCCCGGCAGCGCTCGACCAGCTCCGCGCCGGTCACGTGCCCGTCGGCCCGGGCCAGGACGTCGATGAGGATCCGCCGTTGCGGCGTCCAGCGCAGGCCCCGAGCGTGGAGCCGATCGCGGACATCGGCCCAGGCGACGGAGGCGGGCGTCTCGAGCGATCCAGATGCGGTCATCGCGCGAAAGCATAGTCGGTGGATACAACGGGACACAAATGCGACCTGTTGCGATATCGCTCGGTGTCGGGTACCCTCTGGACCCGTCCCACGCGAGGATCCACGCATTGATCGACCTTATCGGCGCCACCTCCACCATCGCCCCGACGGCCGTGGACCTCGGCCTGCTGCTGACCGCCCTGCTGCTCGGCGTCCGACACGGGATCGATTGGGACCACATCGCGGCGATCACCGACATCACCAGTACGACCGCCGCCGCGGGGATGGGCGATGCCGCCCATGCCGGCCAGCACCGCGACAACTCCGGGCATGCCCACGGGCACGGTGGCGCCCCCGAGATGCGCGCCCACGACGCCGGACCGGGCGGTGCCACGCTGGCCCCCGCCTTGGCCATGCGGCCGTCCGTAGGGCGCGCACGCTTCCTCTCGGACCAGGTCGACGCGATCCGTCTCGGGACGCTCTACGCGATGGGTCATGGACTCGTCGTCGTCGTCCTCGGGCTGGCCGCCATCGCCTTCGGAGCGCTCCTTCCGGACTGGCTGGACCCGATCATGGCCCGGATCGTCGGGTTGACCCTCGTCATCCTCGGGCTGTGGGTCATGTACTCGATCTACCGCTATGCACGGGCCGGTGAACGCTTCCGCCTGCGTAGCCGCTGGATGCTCGTCTTCGACGTGATCCGCTACAGCTGGCGCCGCTTCCAGGCCCGGCTGCATGGGCACGAGCATGTCGAGCCGCTCGAGATGAGCTCGTACGGAGCCAAGACCTCGTTCGGGGTGGGGATGATCCACGGGATCGGCGCCGAAACCGGCACCCAGGTCCTGCTGATCGCCGCGGTCGGCGGCGCGTCCGGCGCTGGGCTCGGCGTGCCGATGCTCTTCGCCTTCGTCGTCGGGCTGCTCCTGTCGAACCTGGGCGTCGTGCTGATCAGCTCAGCGAGCTTCGTGACGAGCCAGACCCGGGAGCGTTTGTACGTCTCGATCGGCGCCGTGGCCGGCCTGTTCAGCCTGTTCGTGGGGACGATCTTCCTGTTCGGGCTGAGCGGCGCGCTGCCGGACCTCGGCGCGATGCTGCCGTTCTGAGCCGTGTCGTCAGCCTCGAGCGCCGGACGCTAGTTCGGGATCGCCGTCGCTGGCTCGGGGATCGGCCTCGAGATCCGCTTGACCGGTCGGAGGAAGAGCGCCAGGACGACCACCACGTAGGTCAACCAGGCGACGAAGGTGATCACCTCGGGCGTCGAGGTGTAGCCGAAGATCGCGTGCAGGAACTGGCCGACGACGCCGCCCGAATCCTCTCCGCCGCGAAGGATGGCGCCAAGGTCGAAGAGCGTCTGCGTCCCGATCGTGATGACGTTGATCTCGATCAGCTCGTGGACCGCCTTGGCGACCAGCCCGCCGGCGATGAAGACGAGGGCGATCCCGGTCCACCGGAAGAAGACCGCGAGGTTGAGCCGGCGCGAGCCGTGGTAGAAACCGATCCCCAACATCGCGGCGATGCCCAGCCCGATCACCGCGCCGACGAGGACCCAGATCGCCCCCAGCTCCGCGGATGACGCCTGGCCGGTCAGGAAGAGCGCGGTCTCGATCCCCTCGCGGATGACCGCCACGAATGCGAGGATCGCGAGTGCCGCCACCGAGCCACCGACGAGCGCTCGATCGACCGCGGCGTGGAGCTCACCCCTGACCGCAGCGGCTTGCCGGCGCATCCAGAACAGCATCCAGGTCACGACCCCAGCGGCGACCAGCAAGGTCGCCGCCTCGAACAGTTGCTCGTACGGTTCCTGGAAGCTCCCGACGGTGAGGTACAGCCCGAGCCCGAGGACCGCGCTCAGCACGACCGCGAGCCCGGCGCCCAGCAAGACCTTGGGGAAGTAACGCGCGTTACCCGTCTTGGCCAGGTAGGCGCAGATGATGGCGACGATGAGCGCCGCCTCGACACCCTCTCGAAGGCCGGTCAGCAGGCCGCTGGTGAACGCTCCGACATCCATCGAGTCCGGGGGGTCTCCGTAACAAGGGGGCATGACCCTGTCATTCAAGGCCACTTGTCAGTCGGAATCTAGCGATGCCGCGGGATTCGGTCAACCGCGGCGCGCGGGCCCGGTCAATCGCCCCCGCGCACCTCGAACCGCGCGAGCTTCCAGCTGGCTAGCAGGAACGACCCGACGAGCACGACGCCGAGGACGAGCACGCTCACTTCGGGGCTCAGCGGCTGGCCGCCCGGCACGTTGACCCCCAGCGCCGCCGCGAGGCCGAGGGTCGCCTGTCGTATCGACAGGAACTTCGTGCCCTCGAGCAGGCCGGCGAGGACACCCTCCCAGATCAGCGTGTAGGCGAGCCCGATCAGGAGCGCCCTCGAGGTGAACACGCTGAGTGTCATGAACGCGGCCGCGTAGGCGCTCCCGCCGACCAGACAGGCGACCGAGTACCCGACGATCGACGCCATCGGATCGGTCCGACCGCCGAGCAGCAGCCCGGTGATGATGATCGCCGGGACGACGAGCAGGCTGGTCAGGCCGGCCGCGACCAGCATCTTGGCGAGCGCGATCTTCCATCGAGCGATCGGCTTGATCATCAAGTAGACCGCCGTCCCGTCCTCGATCTCCGAGCCCATCGCAGCGGTCCCGACGATGAGTGCGACGAGCGGCATCACCGTCCGCACGACCAGCGTGTCGAGGACGCGATCGGCATCCGGCCGGCCGCCGCTGACCCGGACGAGCAGCCCGATCAGCACCGGCAACGCGGCCAGCAGCACGAGCAGGATCGTCCGCCGCCGGCTCAGCATCCCGCGCAGGGTCACCCCGACGATCGGGCCGACGACGATCACCGGCGGACCAGGTAGCTGAAGACGCTCTCGAGCGAATCGTCGGTCGGGGCAACCTCGAAAAGGGTCACGGCATTCGCCCGCGCGATCTGCGGCAGCGCCCGGGTGAACGCGTCGTAGTCGGCCGTCCGGATCGCCAGCCGGCCACCCATCAGCTCTGCACCGAAGACCGACGCATCGGCCATCAGCGCCGCGGCCAGATGCCGGTCATCCGACGACGAGACCGTGAACGTGTGCGGCCGGTCGGTCATCAGCCGGCGTATCGAGCGGAAGTCGCCGGCCGCGGCCAGCCGTCCGGCGTAGAGGACGAGGACAGAATCCGCGACCCGTTCGACCTCTTCGAGGATGTGCGACGAGAACAGGATCGTCCGGCCTTCCGCTGCCATCGAGCGCAGGAGCGCCATCATGTGCAGACGCTGGCGCGGGTCGAGGCCGTTGAACGGCTCGTCGAGGAGCAGCACCCGCGGGTCGTGGACCAGCGCGCCAGCCAGCTTCGCGCGCTGGCGCATCCCCTTCGAGTAGGTGCCGATCGGCCGACCCGCGGCCTCGGTCAGGTCGACGATGGCGATGGCCCTGGCCGCGGCGGCGTCGGGGTCGGGGAGGCCTTGGAGCTGCGCGTTGAGTCGGGCGAAGCCGAGCCCGGTCAGGTACGGATGGACCGCCTCGCGTTCCGGGACGAGACCGATCTGGCGGTACATCGCGGGCCGCCGCCAGGCCGACTGGCCACCGACCAGGACGCGGCCGGCGGACGGGGCGAGCAGGCCGGCCAACAAGTGCAGGAGCGTGGACTTGCCGGCGCCGTTGGGGCCGAGCAGGCCGGTCACCCCGGCACCGAGCGCGAACGAGATGTCGTTGACGGCCACGACGTTGCCATACCAGCGCGAGACGTGGTCCACCTCGAGCGCCGCGTTCGGGTTCGGCGGGGCCGCGCTCGTGGCCGCCGGCAGGCCGGTCGGCTCGGTCATGCGGCGATCCGCAGGTAGCGTCGGACCGTGAGCCCGACAGACGCGGCGATCTCGACCGCGACCGCCCCGACGTAGACCCAGCCGGCGAGGTCGAGCGCAGCGACGACCTGGCTGTCGGGGATCGAACCGAAAATCGCCGCGTTGGACCCGTCGAGGACGTCGCCCGGGCTGAACAGCACGATGGCGCGGGCAAGGTCCTGGTTGGTGAGGCTCCCGACGATCGCCACGATGATGGGCGGGATGATGAAGACCGCGATGATCGCCGCGGTCGCGTAGGCGCGGCGCGGCGTCCAGGCCGCGATCAGGCTCGCCAGCCCGCCGAGCAGCCCCGCCACGAGCAGCGCCTGGAGCGTGAAACGCGGCACCTGGCCGAGCTCGTTGGTGAGGCCCGTCACCGGGTCGGGGGCGACCAAGACCCGTCCGACGAACAGGACGACATAGGGCACGACCACGACCAGGAACAGGGCCGCCATCAGCCCGCCGATCTTCGCGACAGCGTAATCACTGCGAGTCAGGACGCGCGAGAAATAGAGCGGCAGGACGCCGTAGCGCTGGTCGCGCCCGAACAGCTCCGGTGCCTGGGCCGCACAGAACAACATGATCAGAACCCCGACCAGGCCGCTGTAGGTCTCGTAGCGGATCGGTGACGCGTCGCTGAGCGACCCGCCGGCGCCGGCCTGCGCGGCGAGCGAGGCAAAACCGACCGCCAAGACCGCCGGCAGGATGGCCAGCGCGGCTAGGGTGAACGGCGCGATCTTGGCGCGTCCCCCGCGGCCGATCCCGAAGCTCGACCGGAGCGTCTGCGTGAACAGCGCGACCACGGCGCTGCGTCGGCCTAGACGTGGGCCGGTGTAGGCCTGGTAGCCAAGGTCATAGATGCTCCCGCCCGGTCCCCTCGCCGAGGTCGGGGCGCCGCCGGCGGGCGGCACGCTCGGATCGCTCACGCGACCCCGTCCCCGCCGGCAGGCGGCACCGGGCGGTCCGCCGTCGACGACGGACTCGCCGCCACCGGCGTGGCGGCCACTTCGTCGCGGAACAGGTCCTCGAGGCTCTGGCGGCGGGGCTGGATCCGGACCAATCGGAGGGACAGGTCGGCGACCGCGTCGCGGACGATGTCGTACTGGGCGTCCTCGGTGACCGGGAGCAGGACGGTCCGGCCGTCGGCGACCGCGTGGAGGCCGCGCGCGGTGAGCGCGGCGGCGAGCGACGCCTCGCCTTCCTCGACCTCGACGGCGAGGACGCCCGTCCGTTCGGTGAAGGATCCGAGCGGCGCGGCGCGGAGCAGCCGTCCGGCATCGATGGCGACGAGGAAGTCGCAGACCCGCTCGATCTCGCCCAGCAGGTGGCTGGCGACCATGACCGCGATCCCGAATTCCGTGCCGGTCCGGCGCACAAGCGCGAGCATCTCGTCGCGGCCGGCCGGATCGAGACCGTTCGTCGGCTCGTCGAGCAGGAGCAGCCTCGGTCCGTGGACCAGCGCCTGGGCGAGCTTGACCCGCTGCTTCATCCCGGTCGAATAGCCGCCCATCGCCCGGTAGCGCTCCTCGTACAGCCCGACGTGGCGGAGGACTTCGGCTGTCCGCTCGCGAGCGGACGCGCTCGGCAAGCCGGACATGCGCGCCATGTGGGTGACGAAGTCAGTGGCGGATGAATCGGGCGGGAGGCAGTCGTACTCGGGCATGTAGCCGACGAACTGGCGGATCGTGGTGCCCATCGTCCGGACGTCGAGGTCCATCACCGACGCCTTGCCCGAGGTCGGCGGCAGGAGCCCGAGCAGGATCTTGATCAGCGTGCTCTTGCCGGCCCCATTCGCCCCGACGAGGCCGATGATCCCGGGCTCGAGGTCGAGGGTCAGGCCGTCGAGCGCGGTGACGCCACGCGGGTATCGCTTGGTCAGCTCGTGCAGGGCGATCAGGGTCATGGGCCGGTCAAGGGTAACCGCCGCCGACCGGGCCGGTCGTCCCGGCCGCGCTTCAACGGAAGTGCACGCTCGTGGCGACGGGCATCGCGATCTTCACGATGGCGGTCGACTGCCCGTCGCCGGTGGCCTCGATGGCGATCACCAGCGGTCCGGCGACGCCGTCGATGACCACGATCCGCGTGGTCCCGTTCGGCTCGAGGAAGAAGGTCTGCGAGCCGCTCCCGAACAGCGGGACGCGCTCACGCCCGGTCGTGGACAGATCGACGGTCGTCGCCCGCCGCTTGTCGATGTGCCGATCGGCGGGCTTGCCGGCGGCGATGCCGTCGGTCCCGATGAAGGCCTCGACCAGCATGCGGGCGGTCGTCGGGGCGTCGGCCGGGTCGCCGGAGGGATAGACCGTCGCGATCCCGCTGGCGAACGTCATCTGGCCCTCGTCGCGAGCGAGGGCCAGCAGGTTCGGCTGCGAATCCGCGACGGACCAGCCCTTGCCGATCTTGAACCGGATCGACGGCGTGAATCGGGTCGGCTCGTAGGTGCCCGCGTCGAGGCCACAGGAGACGCCGAAGAACGGGTCGCAGACGTCGAGTGCCCCAGGGCTATGCGGCGGATCCGCCTTCGCGTTGGCCGTCGGCTTTGCGGTCGGGGCCGGGGTCGGTCTGGTTGTCGGGCGGGCGGTCGGTCGTTGGGTCGGGGTCGCGGTCACCACGGCGGCCCGACCCGTCGGGCTCGCGAAGGCGACGCCGCGCGGGGCGCCTCCGGGAAGCGCCGCGAGCAGCAACGCGGCGGTCACGACGCCGATCACGATCATCAGCACGACGAGCGGCGCGGCGATGACCGGCGGGGCACGACGTACCGCGCCGAAGCCCATCGGCGCGGCGGGCAGGCCGCCCACCGCCGCGGGACGGAGCGGGACCATGGGCTCTGGCGGTGATGCCGGACGGGCGGCCGGGCGCTCACCACCGGCCGCGGCATCGGCAGCCCCCGCGGCCCCGGCGGCCGTCGCCGCAGCCGCGCCGGCGAGGGCGGCCGTGTCGGTCGCGACGGTCGGGCTGCCGGGATCGGGACGGGTCACCAGCGGTTCGAGAGCGGCCGCGATCGCCTGGCCATTCGGGTAGCGGCGGTCCGGCTCGGGATCAAGCGCCCGGACCACGATCGCATCCAGGGCCGCGGGCACATCGGGTCGGACGTCGCGTGGGTGGGGTGCCGGGGCGCCGATGCGCACGGCCGCCAGCTTCGCGGTCGATTCGCCGGTCCACGCCCGCTGGCCGGTCAGCGATTCATACAGGACGAGTCCGAGGCTGTAGACGTCGGACGCGGCGTTCGTGGTCTCGCCCTTGGCCTGTTCCGGGCTGAAGTAATGGACGGAGCCGAGGGTCGTGCCCGGCACCGCGCCCTCGGCGTCGGCCGAGAGCCGGGCGATCCCGAAGTCGGTGACCATCGCCCGCCCGTCGCGGGCCAACAGGATGTTGCCGGGCTTCACGTCGCGATGGACGATCCCGCGGATGTGCGCGACGCCGAGCGCGCGAGCCACGTCGAGCCCGATCCGGGCCGCCTCGCTCGGGGCGAGCCGACCGACGCGGCGGAGGCGCGCTGTGAGGTCCTCGCCCTCGATCAGTTCCATGACCAGGAACGGCTGGCCGTCGTCGGTGCCCGTCTCGAGGCAGCCGACGATGTTGGGGTGGCGCAGCACGGTGGCCGCCAGCGCCTCACGCCGGAAGCGCATCGCGATGTCGGCGTCCTCCACGACCTCGCGCCGGAGCAGCTTGACGGCGACCGTGCGGCCGAACTTCGTGTCGGTCGCCCGGTGGACCGTCGCCATGCCGCCGACGCCGATCCGCTCGGCCAGCCGGTACCGCTCGGCGACCAGCCGCCCGACGTCAGGGGCGGTTGGGGCGGGCTCGCGCGGTTCGGTCACGCCGCGACGATAGCCGAGGTGCCGGGAATCGGTCGGAAATGGCGCGGGAGACGCGTTCGGAACGTCCCGGGGCATGACTGGTTTGCCGGTCAGCGGCGTCGAAGCCAGCGAACCAAGCCGATGACCGCCAGCGTCTCGATGCCGAGCAGCGGGAGCCAGGCCAGGCCGCCTGGATCCGACGGACCCCTCCCGATCCCGGTCGGACGGATCCGCACCACCGGCAGGGCGTGCCAACGGTCGAAGACGGAGGCATCCGACGCGGAGCGCGCATCAGGGACCATGAGTCGTCCGATGATCCCGATGTTCCCGATCACCAGACGGAACCCCGCCAGCCATGCGTCGCGGTCGGTGATCTCCTCGGCGATGCCGTAGAACGCACCGCCCGGCAGGATCACCTCGACGCGGGGATCCGCCTCGATGTTGCGGAACCAGTGGGTCGACCGGCCGAACCCCGCCACACACCACACCGCGCCATCGCCGATCGCGTATCCGAGCGGTACGTCCCGAACACGACGGCTCTGCCGTCCCGTCGTGCGCAGGACCATCATCGACCCGGTCAACGGCGTCGCGAAGAGCGGACCGAGGCCGGCCTTGATGGCCGGTACCGTGCACCGATTCACGGCAAGAAAGCCGCGGTGCAGCGGTGCGAGCAACGGCTCGAACCGGGAGCCATAGCCGAGCTCCCCGAACCCGGTCGTCGCCGATCCGACGGAATCCCCCTGCGCCCCCGCGGGCATGGCACGCCTCGTCATGGTTGTCTCGAGCCTGCCGCGATGGGTTCAGTCACTGCCGAGACCGGGATCTCGATGATCGTCTTCACCAGTTCGGGTGGCGTGCCCGGCTCACTCACGTAGACCTCGCGAGGCGGACCCGCGACGCCCAACCCCATGGCGGAGATCCGGGCCATCAGCACGTCGTACGCCATCGCGACCGTGTCGTACGGACCGACGTGGAGGAGCGTTGCGAACGTCCCGGCCGGTAGCATCTGCACCTGCCAGCCTGCCGGCGGATCGGTCGTTCGTGCGATCGGCGCACAGATCTCGACATCGAACGGATCGTCGCCCGTGGGGGCGCCGTGGTAGATGACGAAGGGCGGCCCGTCGGGCTCGACCCGTCGGCTCGCGAGATATCCGTAGACCTCGCCAAACGCTGCGCCCAGCGCGGCGCCGATCTCCGACAGCCTGACCGGCCGCCGCTGTGACACGATGAGTAACGCCTCGCGACGCCCGACATTCACCTCGCGTCCCATTCGACGCCTCCTTTCGACCCGCATCTGACAACGGACGGTCAGGGGTCCAGTCTTGGAGTCGTCGCAGCGGGCGGACAGAGTCCTTCGGATCGAAGTGCCTTCGTACGGCGATATGCGCGAGGAGGACGGTCACGCGGCAGGACGCGATCCGACG
>Ga0307281_10000172_pt1 | contig 15579 bp, 16 predicted proteins | sample ER_DNA_120_FD_194486 | JGI IMG/M metagenome (GOLD analysis project Ga0307281, IMG submission 194486) | Bulk soil microbial communities from the East River watershed near Crested Butte, Colorado, United States - ER_DNA_120 | ecosystem: Environmental > Terrestrial > Soil > Floodplain | place...
CATCGAGTTCGCGCGCCACGTGGTCGGCTGGCAGGAGGCCAACTCGAGCGAGTTCGATCCGCAGGCGGCCCAGAAGGTGATCGACCTGATGCCCGACCAGTCGGGCATCACCGAGAAGGGCGGCACCATGCGGCTCGGCGCCTACCGCTGCGAGCTGAAGGAAGGGAGCCTCGCCGCCCGCGTCTACGGCCGGCGCGAGATCGACGAGCGCCACCGTCACCGCTACGAGTTCAACAACAAGTACGCCGCCCAGCTCCAGTCGCGCGGGCTGGTGCTGTCCGGCAAGTGCGTGGGGCGCGAGCTGGTCGAGATCATCGAGCTGCCCGACCACCCGTGGTTCCTCGCGGTCCAGTTCCATCCCGAGCTGAAGTCGCGGCCGCACGAGCCGCATCCGCTGTTCGTGGACTTCGTGCGCGCCGCCCTCGAGCGCCGCCGCGTGCGGCTCGGGGACGACCGCTTCGACCCCGCGCAGGAGACGCGCGAGACGACGCCTTCCGCGCGGGACGAAGAGCACGCGGCCGGGGCTCCGGGCGAGGGCCACGCGCAGAAGCGGGGCGCGCGCGCATGAAGCGCTTCGCGATCGGGAACGCGGAGGCCGGGGGGGCGAGGCTCCTCGTGATCGCCGGACCCTGCATCGTCGAAGGTGCGGACATGTGCCTCAGGGTCGCGGCCCACATGAAGGGGGTCTGCGCCGCCCGCGGCGTTCCCTACGTCTTCAAGGCCTCCTATCGCAAGGCCAATCGCTCGAGCGGGCGCTCCTTCGAGGGGCTGGGGATGGAGGAGTCGCTCACGATCCTGAGCGAGGTGAAGTCCGAGGTCGGCGTACCCGTTCTGACCGACGTGCACGAGGAGCGCGAGGTGCCGCTCGCGGCCGCGGTCGCCGACGTGCTCCAGATCCCGGCGTTTCTCTCCCGCCAGACCGGGCTGCTGCAGGCCGCGGCGCGGACCGGGCGCGCGGTGAACGTGAAGAAGGGGCAGTTCCTCGCGCCCGACGACATGGCGCAGGTGGTCGAGAAGCTGACCGCGGCCGGCGGCGAGAAGATCCTGCTCACCGAGCGCGGCACCACGTTCGGCTATCACGATCTGGTCGTGGACATGCGCGGGCTCGTCACCATGCGCGAGCTGGGCTGGCCGGTGGTGTACGACGCCACCCACAGCCTGCAGCGCCCGGGAGGCGTGGAGAGCGGCGGCGAGCGCCGCTTCGCGTTCCCGCTGATGCGGGCGGCGGTGGCCTGCGGCGTGGACGGCCTCTTCTTCGAGGCCCACCCCGATCCGGCGCGCGCGCGCTCGGACGCGGCGACGCAGCTTCCGCTCGATGAGGCGGCGGCGTTCCTCGACGACGCGCTGCGCGTGCGCGAGGCGATCGGGAGCCGCGCGCATGCCTGAGCGGGGCGCACGCGGCGGCACGAAGCCTGTGCTACGCGGCACGCGCCGGCGCCCGGCTCCGGTCCGGGGCGCGGTGCGCATCCTGTTCCTCGACGTGGACGGGACGCTCACCGACGGCGTGATCGGCTTCGCCCGGGACATCGACTACCGGAACTTCTACGTGCGCGACGGGCTGGCGCTCGACTGGGCCCGCGACCTCGGCCTGCTTCCGGTCGTGATCTCGGGGCGCGCCTCGACCGCGGTCGCGTCGCGCATGGCCGATCTCAAGCTCGAGCACTACCTCGGAATCCGGGACAAGGTGGCGGCGGCCGAGCAGGTGCTGGCGCGCGAGGGCGTGGAGTTCCGCGAGTGCGCGATGGTGGGGGACGACCTGCCGGACGTGGCGCTCCTCAAGCGCGTGGGCTGGCCGATCGCGGTCGCGGATGCCGTGCCCGAGGTGCTGAAGATCGCGCGCACCGTGACCCGGATGCCGGCGGGAAGGGGCGCGGTGCGCGAGGTGGTCGAGATGCTCCTGCGTCACAACCGGACCTGGCCGCGGGTGCTCGAGCGCTACGAGGCGGCCGAGTGAAGCGGGCTTCAAGACGCTCGGCGCGCTCCGGCGCCGCGCTCTCGCGCGGGCCGGCGCCGGCCCGCGTCCCCGCGTCCGGCCGCAGGGACGAGCGCGCCGCTCGCGTGTCCCCTCCTGCCGGACCCCGCGACCTCCTGGCACTCGCGCGCTCCGTCGTGCGCACCGAGGCGGCCGCGATCGCGGCGCTGGAAGGGAAGCTCGGAGACGAGTTCCTCGCGGCGGTCGGGATCCTCGCGGCGTGCCGCGGCAAGGTGATCGTCTCGGGCGTCGGGAAGTCCGGCCTCATCGCCCACAAGCTGGCCGCCACGCTCACCAGCACCGGCACGCCCGCCGTGTTCCTGCATCCGGCCGACGCGCTCCACGGCGACGCGGGCCTCTTCTCGGCCGGCGACGTCGCGCTCTTCGTCTCGAAGAGCGGCGAGAGCGACGAGATGCTGGCGCTCCTTCCGTATCTCGAGCGCCACGGCATCCCGCTGGTGAGCGTGGTCGCGACGCCGGGGAGCGCGCTGGCGCGGAAGTCGAAGGCGGCGCTCGTGACCGGGCCGGCGCGCGAGGCCTGTCCCATGGATCTCACGCCCACCACCAGCATCACGCTGGCCCAGGTGATGGGCGACTGCCTCGCGGTCGCGCTGCTCGAGGCGCGGGGATTCAAGGCGGACGACTTCCGCTTCCTCCACCCGGGCGGCGTGATCGGGCGAGCGGCGGCGCGGCGCGTGGAAGAGCGGATGCACGCGGCGGCCGAGCTCCCGCGCGTGAAGGAGTCCGCCCCGCTGCGCGAGGTGATGCTCGAGATCATGAACAAGCGCCTGGGTCTGACGACGGTGGTGGACGGAAGCGGCGCGCTCGCGGGCGTGGTCACCGACGGCGACTTCAAGCGCATCCTGGTGCGCCACTCCGATCCCTGGTCATTGACCGCGGCCGACGTGATGACGCGCGGCCCGAGCACGATCGCGAAGGACGCGCTGGTCGCGGCGGCGGTGCGGGTGATGGAGGAGCGCCCCGCCGGCCCGATCACGGCGCTCGTGGTCGTGGACGACCGGAACCGCCCGATCGGCGTACTCCACCTCCACGACTGCCTGAGGGGCTGACACGCCCCGCGGTCCGAGGCGCACCCCGGGGCATCCAAAGCACCGCGGGCAGATCGAAGCTCGGACGCGATCGGCGTGCCGGCCCGCGGTGGTCCAGCGTTCCCGCGTCCCCGCGCCGTCACAAACCTTCAGCACGTGGTCAAGTCCGCGGGGGCGAAGCCCGATAACCCCTTTGGACTGCAACGTGCAATTCGTCTGGCACAGAGCGTGCTTGCGACCACCCAACCCCTTTGCTAGCGTGGGTCCTGACCGATGAACCGGGCTCCCGCTCTCCCTGGCCGACGCAGCAGGCGCCGGCATGACAAGCGGCGTGGGTGGCCGCGCACGCTGGCGATTCTGGTTGTCTGCCTGCCGCTGCTCGGGGGCTGCGGCCGGCAGCGGTCCACGGGCCCGGTGGGCTCGAGCGGCGAGCTGCCCGACCAGGAGGTGCGCAACTTCGTGCTCACCGAGACCGACAAGGGCGATCCCGTCTGGAAGCTCTACGCGCGCTATGCGGCGATGTACGACGCGCGGAACAGCATCGTCGCCCGCGGTGTGCGCGTGGACTTTTTCGACGCCCAGGGCAAGAAGACCTCCGAGCTGAGCGCCCGCGAGGGCGAGATCGACCAGATGAGCCGCGACATGACCGCGCGCGGCAACGTCGTGATCCAGACCACCGAGGGCACGCGCATGTCGACGGAGGAGCTGCGTTTCCTGAACCGCACCCAGAAGGTGCGTTCGGACCGCGAGGTTCGCTTCGAGCGTGCGGGCAACGTGCTCACCGGCGTCGGGTTCGAGAGCGATCCCGGCCTCGAGCACTACAAGTTCCTGGGCCGCGTGCACGCCCAGGTGCGCACGAGCCCGGGCGATCTCACCGGGCCGCAGGGAGGTCCCAAGTGACGGTGGCGCCGGAGACCCGGCCCGCGGTCGCCCCGACCGCGACGCTGCCGGAGGGCGGGCTCACCGCGGATCACCTGGTCCGCTACTACGGCCGGTGGCGGGTGGTGAGCGACGTCACGCTCGACGTCCAGCGCGGCCAGGTGGTGGGACTGCTCGGTCCGAACGGGGCCGGCAAGACGACCTCTTTCTACATGATCGTCGGGCTGCTGCGGCCGCACGCCGGACGCATCCGGATGGACGGGAAGGACATCACGCAGGAGCCGGTCTACCGGCGCGCGCGCATGGGGATCGGCTACCTGTCGCAGGAGCCGAGCATCTTCCGCCGCCTCACGGTGCGCGAGAACGTGCTGGCCGTGCTCGAGACCATGAAGCTCACGAAGGCGCAGCGCCTGGAGCGGCTCGGAATGCTGCTCGACGAACTCAACCTGACACATCTCGCCGACCGCCAGGCCAGCAAGCTGTCGGGCGGCGAGCGGCGGCGCGTCGAGATCACGCGATCGCTCGCGCGCCAGCCGAACTACATGCTGCTCGACGAGCCGTTCGTGGGCATCGATCCGATCGCGGTCGGAGAGATCCAGGAGATCGTGGGCCGGCTCCGCACGCGGGGCATCGGCGTGCTGATCACCGACCACAACGTGCGCGAGACGTTGCGCATCACGGACCGGGCGTACATCATGTACGAGGGCCGGATCCTGATCCAGGGGACGGCCGCGGAGCTGGCAAACGACCCCAAGGCCCGCGAGATCTACCTGGGCGAGCGTTTCACCCTCTAGCATGGGATCCGAATCATGGAGCTGAAGCACTCCCTCAACCTGACGATGCGGCCGGCGCTCATCATGACGCCGCGCCTGCAGCAGGCGTTGAAGCTGCTCCAGGTCCCGACCATCGAGCTCCAGCAGATCCTGAAGCAGGAGATCATGCAGAACCCCCTGCTCGAGGAGGTGGACGAGGTCACCGAGAGCGAGGATCTCGCCAAGGAGGACTCGCCCGAGGAGGCGGCGGAGAAGGAGGCCGAGGACCCCGCCGAGGAGGACCCGATCGACTGGAGCGAGTACATGCAGGACGGGGCCTTCGACCGCGCCTACGTGCCGCAGGGCGAGACCTCGATCGAGTTCCTGGAGAAGGTCCCGGTCACCCGCACCACGCTCGCCGAGAGCCTGCTCGAGCAGCTGCACTTCCTGAACCTGCCGAAGGAGCACATGGAGCTCGCGGAGTTCCTGGTGGGCTCGCTCGACGACCGGGGCTGGCTCGCCACGCCGCTCGACGAGGTGGCGCAGGCCACCGGGCGGGGGATCGAGGAGTGCGAGCGCGTGCTCAAGGTGATCCAGGCGCTCGAGCCGGTCGGGGTCGGGGCGCGCGACCTGCGCGAGTGCCTGCTGATCCAGCTCGAGGCCCGCAGAGAGCGGGACACGCTGCCGTGGAAGATCATCGCGGACCGCTTCGACCACCTCGTGAACCGGCGCTTCCCCGAGATCGCGCGCCAGCTCCGCTGCTCGGTCGAGGACGTGCAAGCCGCCGCCGACGTGATCGCGACCCTGAACCCGCGGCCCGGGCTCCAGGTCTCGGCCGAGGATCCGCGCTACGTGGTGCCCGACCTGATCGTCGAGCGCGTGGGCGAGGATTACATCGTGCTGCTCAACGACCGGCACCTCCCGCGGCTGCGCATCGCCTCGGCCTACGAGGGGGTCCTGCGGGAGAAGAAGAAGTCGGAGTGCACGGACGGCGAGGTCAAGACCCGCGAGTACATCCAGAGCAAGCTCAATTCGGCGCGCTGGCTGATCCAGACGATCGAGCAGCGCCGCCGCACGATGATCAAGGTGATGAACTGCATCATCCGCGAGCAGCGCGAGTTCTTCGACAAGGGCATCGCGTTCCTGCGGCCGCTCACCCTTCAGCAGGTGGCACGCCAGATCGACATGCACGAGTCCACGGTGAGCCGGGTCTGCAGCGGCAAGTACGTGCAGTGCCCGCGCGGCGTGTTCGAGCTCAAGTTCTTCTTCTCGAGCGGGCTCGAGACCGACGACGGAGAGGACATCTCGGCACGCACCGCCAAGGACATCATCAAGACCCTCATCGACGAGGAGGACAAGCGGGGTCCGCTCTCGGACCAGCGGATCGCGGAGTTGCTCCACGAACGCGGCCTGCGCATCGCGCGCCGCACCGTGGGGAAGTATCGTGAACAGCTCACCATCCTGCCGGCGCGCTTCCGGCGCCGGGTGGCGTGACGGTGCGGCTGCGCGGCCGCGCCCCAGTGCCCGCCCGCCCGGAGGCGCGCGGGCCGGACCATCGTTTCCGGAGCCGCGCGAGGTAGGCAATGCAGATTCTCACGACCACCCGTCACTGTGAGCTCGATCAGGAAGTGAAGCTCCACGCGCAGCAGCGCCTGGAGAAGCTTGGGAAGTTCGCGCGCGACATCCGCGAGGCGCACCTGACCGTGACGGCCGAGCGCTACCGGCACAGCGCCGAGATCAAGCTGCGGCTCAACCACCACGAGCTCGTGAGCCGGGAGGAGTCCACCGAGGCCCGGATCGCGATCGACCTCGCGGCCGACCGCCTCGAGCAGCAGCTCCGGCGGTTCAAGGAGAAGCGCGTGGGGCGGAAGCGCGGACGGGGAAGCGACCGTCCCCGGGGCCCCGCGGAGCCCAACGGCGGCACGCCGCCGGACGAAGAACTCACCGGAGAGGACTGAGAAGCGGTGGAGGCGCTGAGCGTCGCCCGCCTGTTCGAAGACCAGCGGCAGGAGCTGCAGATCGAGCAGCTCACGGAGACGCTGGCTTCGCGCCGGGAGATCACCGTGAGCGACATCCACCGCCCGGGGATGGCGCTCATGGGGTTCGTCGAGAACTTCCTGCCCGAGCGCATCCAGATCATGGCGCAGACCGAGCTCACCTATCTCGCCTCGCTCTCGCCGCCCGCCGTGCGCGAGGCGATCGACCGGCTGTTCCAGTTCTCGATGCCCCTGATCGTCGTGTGCAAGGGGCTCGAGGCGCCGCCCTACCTGATCCAGCGCGCGAACCAGGAGCAGGTGCCGGTGCTGCGCACGCCCCACAGCACCACGCCCTTCATCCACTCGCTCACGTCGTATCTGGACCACATGTTCGCGCCCGAGATCACGGTGCACGGCTCGCTGGTGGACGTCTACGGGTGCGGCCTGCTGTTCACCGGGCGCAGCGCGATCGGCAAGTCGGAGACCGCGCTCGACCTGGTCGAGCGCGGCCATCGCCTGGTGGCGGACGACGTGGTCACGATCACGCGGAGTCACGGCGACGTCCTGATCGGCAGCGGCAACCAGCTCCTGCGGCATCACATGGAGATCCGCGGGCTCGGGATCATCGACGTGCAGGCCGTGTTTGGAATCAGAGCCATCCGGCTGCAGAAGCGCGTCGAGGTCGAGGTGAACCTCACCGAGTGGTCGTCGGAGCAGGACTACGAGCGGGTCGGCCTCGACGAGCGCAAGACCCCGCACCTCGGGGTCGAGATCCCCTTCTGCCAGGTGCCGATCACGCCGGGCAAGAACATCACCGTGATCGCCGAGGTGGTCGCCCTCAACTACCTGGTGAAGGTCTACGGCGGCTACTCGCCGGCCGAGCGCCTCAACCGCCACCTGATCGAGCTCATGAAGCGCAAGAGCGCGGCGCGGGCCTGGGTGCGCGAGGACACCGAGTGAGCGCGCGCGTTCCCGCCCTGCTCGTCATGCACGCCGACCTGTCGGCCGCCCTGCTGCGCGCGGCGGAACAGGTGACCGGCCCGATCGAGGGCGTCGAGACGCTCTCGAACGCCGGCCTGTCGCGCGACCAGCTCGAGCAGGAGATCGCGGAGCGCGTCGGGCGCTGGCCCGCGGGCGGCCTGGTGTTCGCCGACTTCTGGGGCGGCTCCTGCCATCAGTGCGGTGCGAACGCCGCGCGCGGGCGCGGCGAGGTGGTGGTGGTGACGGGTCTCAACCTCCCCACGCTGATCGACTTCCTGCACAACCGCGAGAACTATGGCGTGGTCGAGCTCGCCGAACGCCTGCAGAAGAAGGGACAGGAGAGCATCCGACTGCAGCGCGGCAAGGCGGCATGAGCTGGATCCTGCACCGCGTGGACGACCGCCTGATCCACGGCCAGGTCGTGATCGCGTACGGGCACCGCCTGCAGCCGAAGCGCATCTGGGTCGTGGACGATGCGGCGGCCGCCAGCGTCTGGGAGCGGTCCCTGCTGCTCGCGGCGGCGCCCGGCATCGAAGTGCGCGTCGTGACCGTGGCCGAGGCCGCGGCCGCGTACGCGTCGGAGTCGGGCGAGCCCGGCGGTGCCTTCCTGCTGCTGCGCGATCTCACCGCGGCGCTCGCGCTGGTCGAGGCCGGGGTTCCGGTGCCGTCCCTCAACCTGGGCGGGCTCCACTACGCTCCCGGGAAATCCAAGGTCAACGAGTACATCTACCTCGATGAGCGGGACCGGAGCGCGGCGCGGTCGCTGCTCGAGCGCGGCGTCATGCTCGACGTGCAGGACGTCCCGGCCACCCGCGTCCAGCCGCTGCGCGCGCTGATCCCCGAGCTCAGCTCCACGTGAGCCGCGCGCGGGCGCGGCCCGGGTTCCCATGCGATCCGTAACGCTGGTGATGGTGGTCCACGACCACCAGCCGGTCGGCAATTTCGACGACGTGTTCGTGGCGGCCTACGACGACGCCTACGCGCCGTTCTTAAGTCTGCTCGAGCACCGTCCTCTGCTCCGCATCGGGCTCCACACCAGCGGCCCGCTGCTCGAGTGGCTCGAGCAGCACCGCCCCGAGTACCTCTCGCGGTTGCGCGCGCTGGTCGAGCGCGGCCAGGTCGAGCCGTGGGGGGGAGCGATGTACGAGCCGATCCTGCCCTCCATCCCCGAGCACGACCGGCAGGGACAGATCGCCGCGATGGCGGACCGCCTGCAGAGCCTGTTCGGGCGGCGACCGCGCGGCCTGTGGATCGCCGAGCGGGTGTGGGAGCCGGGGCTGGCCTCGAGCCTCGCGGCGGCGGGCGTCGAGTACACCGCCGTGGACGACGCCCACTTCGTGGCGGCGGGCTTCGAGCGCGACCAGCTGTGGGGCTGCTTCCAGACCGAGGACCAGGGCCTGGCGCTGCGCGTGTTCCCGATCCATCGCGAGCTGCGGTATCTCGTCCCCTTCGGCGAGCCCGAGGAAGTGATCGACCTGCTGCGGCGGGTGGCGGAGGGCGGCGAGCGCCGCATCGCCGTGCTGGGCGACGACGGGGAGAAGTTCGGCGTGTGGCCCGGCACCCGGAAGCGCTGCTACGAGGAGCGCTGGCTCGCGCGGTTCGCGGAGGCGCTCGCCGCCAACCCCTGGATCGCGGTCCGCACGCCCGCCGAGGCCGTCGCTTCGCACGCGCCGCTCGGGCTCGCCTATCTGCCCTCCGCTTCGTACCACGAGATGCAGGAGTGGGCGCTGTCGCCCGCGGCCCAGTCGCGCTATCACGAGGCGGCGAAGGCGCTCGAGGAGAGCTCCGGCGCCGCCGCGCACGACCTGCTGCGCGGCGGGCACTGGCGCAACTTCCAGATCCGCTATCCGGAGGCGAACCGCCTCCACAAGCGCATGCTGCGCGCCTCGCTCGCGCTGCGGGCGCGGGGTGAGACCCGCGGCGGGGAGTGGGGCGAGGCGCGCACGCACCTGTGGCGTGCGCAGTGCAACTGTCCCTACTGGCACGGCGTGTTCGGCGGGCTCTACCTGCCGCACCTGCGCGGCGCGGTCTATCACGAGCTGATCGCGGCCGAGACGTTCCTGGCCGGGGCCGCGGTGCGGGTGGAGCGCCGCGACCTGGACCTCGACGGCGTCGAGGACGCGCTGGTCGAGAGCCGCGCAGCCGCGGCATGGATCTCGGCGCGCGGCGCGCGGCTCTGGGGGTTCGACGACCGGGTCCGGGGGTGGAACGTGCTCGACACGCTCGCGCGCCGCCCCGAGCACTATCACGACGCGCTGCGCGAGGCCGGGGTCGGCGCGCGCGCGGGCGAGACCATCCATGGAACGCTGCGCGCCCGCGAGCCGGGGCTGGCGGCGCTGGTCGAGGAATACGACGCGGACGGCCGCGACTCGTTCCTCGATTCCTGGCGCGACGGCGGCTCCGGGCTCGAATGGGCCGGGCAGTCCTTCTCGTTCCTCGCGGACGCGACTGGCGGGGTGACGCTGCGCGCGCCGGGGGGCGGGCAGCCGGCGCTCACCAAGCAGTACCGGCTCGCGGAGGGCGGCGCGCTGGAGGTGGCCTACACGCTGGAGGCGCACGAGTCGCGGCGCGGCGAGCTCGCGGTGGTGCTCAACCTCGGGCTCCACGTGCCGCGGGCGGACGACCGCTTCGTCGAGATCAATGGCGCGCGCGCGGAGGCCGCGTACTTCGGCGCCCGTGCGCGGCACGAGGCGGTCGCGCGCTGCGCGTTCGTGGACCGCTGGGCGGGCCGGCGGATCGAGATCGAGACCGACCGCCCGGCCGGGCTCGCACGCGCGCCGATCGAGACGGTCTCGCTCTCGGAGCAGGGCGCGGAGCGCGTGTTCCAGGGACTCGAGCTGCGCTACACCTTCGCGGCCACGCTCGAGGCCGGCCGGCCGTGGAAGCTCACCTTCCGCCTCGCGGTGGCGGGAGAGGGGGACACGGGAGCCGTGGGGACGGCAGGAGCGGCGGGCGTCGCGGGCGCCGCGGAGGAGGCTCCGTGAGCGTGCGCATGCTCGCGACCTTCCTGCTCGGCGGGGTCGCCGCCCTCGACGCCACGCCGGTGGCGCAGACGCTGCTCTCGCAGCCGCTCGTCACCGCCACCGTGCTGGGCGCGCTGTGGGGCAACCTCCCGCTCGCGCTCGAGGTCGGCATCGTGCTCCAGATCCTGGCCGCGAGCACGCTGCCGGTGGGCGCGCGCACGCCCGAGGACTACGCGGTCGGTGGCGTGGTGGGCGCGGGCGTGGCGCTCGCGCTCGGATCGCAGCAGCCGTTCGAGGTCTCGCGCAACGCGAGCGCGCTGCTCGGCGTGCTCGCCGGCGTGATCGGCTCCGTCCTCGGAGTTCCGCTCCTCAAGTGGCAGCGGCGCAGGAACGAAGGCTTGAGCCGCTGGTGCGAGGAGGCGCTGGGCCGCGGCGAAGAAGGGGCGCTCGCGGCCGCCCAGCGCGCGGGCGTGGTCCTGTCGTTCGCGACCGGCGCATGCCTGACGGCGGTGCTGGTGGGCGGGGCGCTGCGCGGGCTCCAGGGGCTGGCGGCGCACGAGTCGCTGCGGCTCGCGCGCGCCTGGGCGCTGGCGCAGCCGCTGTGGATCGGGCTGGGCCTGGCGCAGCTCCTGCACGCGTTCGTCCAGCGCCGGCTCACGCGCGCCGCGCTGTTCGGCATCGCGCTGCTGGCGGGCTGGCTGGTGCTGATGGTGAGCTCGCAATGAATGGCGGACGGCTCACGCGCTGGGACCGGTGGAGCATGGCGCTGCGCCTGGCGCTGCTCCAGGCCACTTGGAACTACGAGCGCCAGCAGGGACTGGGCTGGGCGTGGGCCCTGAAGCCCGCGCTCGACCGGTTTTATCCCGACGCCGAGCGGCGTCGCGCCCGCCTCACCGAGCACACCGCCTACTTCAACACCCAGCCCACGCTCGCCTCGCTGGCGCTCGGGGCGGTCGCGGGCCTGGAGGAGCAGCGCGCGGCCGGCGCCCCGGTGGACGCGGCGGCGGTGGCGCGCGTCAAGAGCGCCCTGGGATCCTCGCTGGCGGCGCTCGGGGACCGGCTGTTCTGGCTTACCCTGCGCCCGGTGGCGGCCTGCGTGGGGCTGGTGTTCGCGCTCAACGGGCGCTGGTTCGGAGCGCTCGCGATGTGGGCGTGTTACAACTGGATCCACCTCGGCCTGCGGGTGGCGGGAGTGGAGTGGGGATATCGTGAGGGACCCGAGGTGCTGGGGACTCCGTTGCGCGCGCGGCTCGAGGAGCTGGTGCGGGGCCTGGGTGCGCTCGGAGCGGCGCTGATCGGCCTGATCGTGGCCACCGTGCTGGTGCCGGGGGGCGAGCCGAGGCCGATGGTGTTCCAGGTCCTGCTCGCCGCCGGCCTGGTCCTGGGGATGCTCACGGCGCAGCGCGCGCGGCCGTCGCCCACCGAGTGGGCGCTCGGCATCGGCGCGCTGTGCATCGTCGCGGGGTGGATACGTTGAGTGAAGCCGAGCTGGTGATCCGGAACCAACTGGGGCTGCACGCCCGGGCGTGCGCGCTGTTCGTCAAGACCGCCGCGCGCTTCCAGTCGCACATCCTGGTGAGCCGCGACGACCTCGAGGTGAACGGCAAGAGCATCATGGGCGTCATGATGCTCGCCGCCGAGGAGGGCAGCACGATCCGGGTGCGGGCCGAGGGCCCCGACGAGGGCGCGGCCCTCACGGCGATCGCCGAGCTGGTGAACGGCAAGTTCGGAGGCGAACCGTGAAGTTCGAGGGCATCGCCGCTTCGCCCGGCATCGGCATCGGGCCCGTGGTGCCCCTCGAGCGCGAGGAGCTCGCGGTGCGCGACACCCCGGTCCCGCGCGACGGGGTGGATCGCGAGGTCGAGCGGTTCCTCGCCGCGCTCGAGGCCTCGCGCCACGACGTCACGGCCATCCGCGACGGGATCGCGGCCGAGCTGGGCGAGCAGGAGGCCCGCATCTACGACGCGCACCTCCTCATCCTCGACGACCCCGATCTGAAGGGCGTGGTGAGCGACAAGATCCGGCGCGATGCCCGCAACGCCGAGTTCGTGTTCCGCGGCTACATGGAGGGCGTGGCGGCGCACCTCGAGAACGTCAAGAGCGACTACATGCGGGAGCGCACCGCCGACGTCGTGGACGTCGAGCGCCGCGTGCTGCGCCACCTGCTGGGGAACGGCCCGCGCGTTCTGCCGCGGCTCGAGCGCCCCTCGATCCTGATCGCGCACGACATCGGCCCGAGCGAGGTTGCGCTCCTCGACCGCGAGCGGGTCGCCGCCCTGGTCACCGAGGTCGGCGGGCGCACCTCGCACGGCGCGATCGTGGCGCGCGGCCGCGGCATCCCCGCGGTGGTGAGCGTGCGCGGCGTCCTGCAGCACGTGTCCAGCGGGGACGTCGGCGCGGTGGACGGGTTCAGCGGCCTCGTCGAGATCAACCCGGAACCGGCGGCGGCGGCGTTCTACCGCACGCGCCGCGAGCAGCTCGAGCAGGAAGCGCGCACGCTCCGGATCCTGCAGGCGGAGCCCGCCGTCACGCTCGACGGGCGGCGCGTGGAGCTGGGCGCCAACATCGAGCTGCCGGGCGACGTGGACCACGTCCTGGCGGCGGGCGCCGACAGCATCGGGCTCTTCCGCACCGAGTTCTTCTACCTGAACCGCGCCGAGCTCCCGAGCGAGGAGGAGCAGTATCGCGCCTACCGCGAGGTGGCGGAGCGCATGGCCCCGCGCCCGGTGATCTTCCGCACCATGGACCTGGGCGGCGACAAGGTCGCCTCCTACCTCGGCACCACGTACGAGACCAACCCGTTCCTGGGCTGGCGCGGCATCCGCTTCGCGCTCTTCCACCCCGAGGTGTTCCGCACCCAGATCCGCGCGATCTACCGCGCCAGCGCGCACGGCAAGGTGCGCATGATGTTTCCGATGGTCTCGAGCCAGAACGAGCAGGCGCGGGCGCTCCAGCTCTGCGCGGACGTCGAGGACGAGCTGCGCTCCCGCGGCGTGGCGCACGATGCGGATCTCGAGATCGGGCTCATGATCGAGACCCCGAGCGCGGTGTGGATCTCGGACGTGCTCGCGCGCCAGTCCAAGTTCCTGTCCATCGGATCGAACGATCTGATCCAGTACACGCTCGCCATGGACCGCGACAACGAGCGGCTGTCCCACCTCTACGAGCCGCTCGAGCCCTCGGTGCTGCGCAGCATCCACCACACCATCGAGGCGGGCCACCACGCCGGCCGCTGGGTCGGGATCTGCGGCGAGATGGCGGGCGATCCGCGCACCGCCATCCTGCTCGTCGGCCTGGGCGTGGACGAGCTCAGCATGTCGTGCTACGACCTGCCGCGGGTGAAGGCCGCGCTCCGCAGCGTGCGCCACGAGGAGGCGCGCGAGGTGGCGTTGCGCGCGCTCGAGCTCGCGTCCGCGGGCGCGGTGAAGGAGCTGCTGCGCCAGCGGCTCGACGTGCTGCTGCCGAGCTTCCTGGTCGCGAAGCGGAGCCCGCTGTGAGCGGGGCGCTCGAGCCGCCCTACGGGGACCGCGACGCGGGGGGGATGGCGGCCCGCATCGACGGGGAGCCGGAGCAGATCGAGGAGGCCCTCGAGCGCGGGGCGCGCGAGCCGTGGCGGGTTCCCGGGCGTCCGCCCGCGCTGCTGGCGGTGGGGGCGATGGGGGGCTCTGCGATCGCGGCCGATCTCGCGGCCGCGCTCTACCGCGACCGACTGCCGCGGCCGATGCTGGTCGTTCGCGACTACCGCTGGCCGGCCTGCGTCACGGCCGAAGCGTTGGCGCTGCTGTGCTCCTACAGCGGGAACACCGAGGAGACCCTGGCGCTCTTCCACGCGGCCGGCCGCCTCGGCGTGCCGCGCGTGGCGCTCACCACCGGCGGCCGGCTCGGCGAGGAGTGCCGCAGGCAGGACATCGCGTGCGTCTCGCTGCCCGCCGGCTCCCCGCCGCGCGCCGCCGTGTTCTCGTGCTGGGTGGCGCTCACCCGCCTGCTCCACGCCCTGGGCTGGGTGGACGACCCGGCGGGCGCCTGGGACGAGGCGGCGGCCGCGCTGCGGTCGCACGGGAAGGCGCTCTCGCCGCGCGCGCCCGACACCTCCAATCCGGCCAAGCGCCTGGCCCGCGCCCTCTCCGGCCGGTCGGTGTTCGTCTACGCCGGCTCGGAGACCCTGGGAGCGGTGGCCACGCGCCTCAGGACGCAGCTCAACGAAAATGCTAAGCTGCTCGCGCACTCGGCGCTGGTGCCCGAGCTCAACCACAACGAGATCGTGGGCTGGGAGCGGCCGGGGGCCGCGCACCGGCAGGTTTCGGTGCTGGCTCTGCGGGATGCGGAAGACGCCCCCGAAGTCGCACGGCGGCTCGCGCTCACCGCGGAGTACGCGCGAAGGCAGGGGGCCGAGGTCCACGAGATTTCCTCCGCCGACGGCGGGCGCCTCGCGCGCATGGCGTCGCTGGTGCAATGGGGAGACTACCTGAGCTTCTATCTGGCGCTGCTGAACGGCGTGGATCCGACGCCGATCGCGAGCATCGACGAGTTCAAGCGCCGGCTGGCCGAATCACGAGTCTGAGTTTCCAGAGGGACCGGCTGCCCGGGGCGCCGGTCCTTCGGCGGGCATCCCGCCACGCAACCATCCCGATCGAACGAGGAGCATGCATGGGCGCACGTCATCTGTTCACGTCCGAATCCGTGACCGAAGGCCACCCCGACAAGATCGCCGACCAGATCTCCGACGCGGTGCTGGACGAGTTGATCGCGCAGGACCCGATGAGCCGCGTGGCGTGCGAGGTGCTGGTGACCACGGGCCTCGCGATCGTCGCGGGGGAGATCTCGAGCAAGGGGTACGTGGAGATCCCGAGCCTGGTGCGCCGCGTGATCGGGGAGATCGGATACGACAGCGCCGAGTACGGGTTCGACAGCCACACCTGCGCCGTGATCACGGCGATCGACGATCAGTCGCCGGACATCGCCCTCGGGGTCGACAAGGGCGGAGCCGGGGATCAGGGTCTGATGTTC
>Ga0307281_10000173_pt1 | contig 15488 bp, 12 predicted proteins | sample ER_DNA_120_FD_194486 | JGI IMG/M metagenome (GOLD analysis project Ga0307281, IMG submission 194486) | Bulk soil microbial communities from the East River watershed near Crested Butte, Colorado, United States - ER_DNA_120 | ecosystem: Environmental > Terrestrial > Soil > Floodplain | place...
CGACCGGATCCTGGTCAATGGCTGCCGCGACCGGTTGCGCCGCCGGAACGTCGTCCGCTTCATCCCGATGAGCGCCGACATCGACCCCGCCGGTCGCGATCCCTTCCAGACGTTCCTCGAGCGCGACGTCCTGCTCGCCGGCCTCACCCGGCTGACGCCCGACGAGCGGATCGTTGTCGTCCTCCGCTACTGGGCGGATCTCCCGCTCGAGGCCATCGCCGACCGACTCGGCTGGCCGCTCGGCACCGTGAAATCCAGACTCCATCGAGCGCTGGACCGCCTGCACGACGTCCTCGCGTCCGATCAACGTGAGGCAGGTCGATGAACGACGACCTCGAACCGCGCCTGCGCGGCGCCCTGCACTCGGGCTCGCTCCCGCCGGCACCGGCCAGCCTGCTCGATACGCTGCAACGCGTCCCCGAAGCACCGGTCCGCCTCCAGAAGCGGCGTGGTGCGGGGCCCATCCTCGGGCTCTTCGCGGCCGCGGCCATCCTCGTCCTTGCGAGCGCGGTGGCCCTGACGGGTGGCTCGACCCCGCGGCCCGGTCCGACGGCGGGGACTCCGGGTCCATCGGCCGCGGTGGGCGTGCCCGGGCTCCACCTCGAATACACCGCGCAGACCGTGAACGGCGTCCCTCCGACGCCTGCCGACATGGCGGCGATCGCCTCGATCCTGCGTGCCCGCATCGACCCGATGGGCGTTGCCGGCGCGACCGTCACGACGAAGGACCTGGGCGTCATCGTCGATCTGCCCGGCGTGGCCGATTCCGACGCCGAGACCGTCCGGAAGGTGCTCGGCCAGACCGGCCAGGTCGCCTTCGTGCCGCTCGGGGATACGCAAGTCAGCGTGGGTCAGGCGATCGACCTGGCCATATTCCCGCCGCTGATCGCCGGCGACCAGATCGCGAAGGCGACGGTCGGCACCGACCAAGGCGGCCTCCCGACCGTCGAGTTCGTGCTCACCGCAGACGGCACCCGCCTCTTCGGCGACTACACCGCGTCGCACATCGGGAACTCATTTGCGATCACCCTCGATGGCGTCGTCGTGTCGGCGCCGATCATCCAGAGCGGGATCGCGAACGGCGACGTCCTGATCAGTGGTGGTGGCGCCACGGGCTTCAGCGCCGCCGACGCCCAGCCCCTGGCGGCGATCATCGGCTCAGGCCCGCTGCCGTTTCCGATCGCCCTGACGTCGTCGTCGGCGATCGACCACCCGAGCGCTGAGCCGTCCGTCGGGGTCGTCTCGTCCGGGCCGTCTGGACTCCACCTCGAGTTCGCGCCCGTGGCAGCCGGCCCGGGGGTCGCCGACAGCATGACCAAGATGGTGGCCGTCCTCCAGGCCCGGATCGCGGGCGCCGGTGTCGTCGGCGCGACCGTCGAAGCGCAGGGAACGGACCGACTTATCGTCGAGCTCCCAGGCGTGACGTCCTTCGACGACCCGGTCGTGGACGTGGTCTCTCGGACGGGCCGCGTGAACCTGGTCGAACGGCGTCCGGGACAAGTCTCCTACGGCAGTCCCACCGATCCGACCATCGATCCTCCGCTGTTGCCCGAGGGCTCGGTCGAGTCGGTCACCTATCGCGTCGAGCAAGCGGGGGCGGCGACGTTCGACCTCACCCTGACGCCAGACGCGGCGTCCGCATTCATCGGATACGCGGCGGCGCACCTCGGGTCATCGAACGCGATCGTGCTCGACGGGAACATCCTGCTCGTGCCGGTGACCCTGCGCGCCCTCACCGACGACGTCCTGACGGTGACCGCCGATGGGACAGTGGTCGACCCGTCAGTACCCGGCGGACGAGCGATCCTCACCCTTCTCGAGGCGGGCCCCCTACCGTTCGACCTGAAACGAGTCTCGACCCAGGTCGTGCTCGAGCCGAAGCCGAGCGCGCCCTGACGGACGGCGGGACCGAACGGTCATCGACGCGGGCCGACCACCCAACGGCATCCGAACAGCTCGATCGCGCGCTCGTGCGCGACCGGCGCGCGGAGCCGGATCACCACGGTCGCCGGACCGCCTCGTCGCGGTCGCAGCCTGACGATCTGACGTCCGATGCTGGCGTCTCGGGCGCCACCGCCCGCCAGCGATGGCCGGAATCGGAGCCCGACGGTCCGCGTGAGACGCTGGCTCGCGACGTTCGGGTCGTCGACCGGCAGCTCGAGCGCGTCGATCCCGATCGGTCCGCCAAGGCGTTCCGCCTGCGCGGCGCGTTCGGCTCGGTCGGAAGGCGCCCACTCCGCACCCGTCTCATCGTGTTCGATCAGGAACGGCGGCTCGCCCGGCCCGAGCAGGTCCGGCGCCGCGAGCCGCCAACGGACCACGGACCCGTCGTCCCGTCGCCGTTCGCCCGGTCGCGGCTCGCCGAGGCTCGATCCACCGGGTCGCAGCGCCGCGATGTCGCCATCGATGTCGTCGGTCGCGATCGCCCAGGTCGCGAACCCGCCGTCGGTCTCGAGCGCCCGCCGCGCGGGCCTGCCGACCCACGACCGCTCGGCAAGGCTCGGATCGAAGATGCCGATGAACTCCAGGTAGGGATCCCCGAGCCAGACGATGCGATTGAAGGTGCCCAGCGCCTCGTGCCGGCCGCCGCCGGTGGGCGCCCGTCCGACCGCTCGCTCGAACGCTACGACCGCTTCGTCGGGGTCGGCGACGGCGATCACGAGGTGGTCGATGCCGAGGTACATTGCGGCAGCGTAGCGGCCGATCGAACGCCCGACCGACGGGGTATCGTCGCGGCCATGGTTACGGGCCGGACGGAGCGGACCTGATGCCCCGCGAGGTGATCGTCGTCGGTGGCGGGATCGTCGGCTGCGCGACCGCGTACTTCTGCGCCCGTGACGGGATGCGCGTCACGCTCCTCGAGCGCGAGATGATCGGCTATGGCGCATCCGGCCGCAACCCGGGCTGGCTCTGGCTGCATTGCCGGACACCCGGCTTCGCGCTCGACATCTCGCGCGCCGGCCGGAAGCTCTACCCGGAGCTGCTCGACGAGCTTCCCGGCGGCTTCGAGTTCCGCGCGAGCGGCGGGCTGATGTACTTCATGACGCCCGACCAGGGCTCGGTCTTCGAGGCGTTCGTCGCGGCCCGCGGCGCCGACGGCCTCGACATCTCGCTGATCGATGGCGCCGAGGTCCGCCGTCTCGTCCCGCCGATCCGCACCGACGTGCTCGGCGCGAGCTACTGCAGCGAGGACGCCCAGATCGTCACGTCCACGGTCGTGGACGCGCTCGTCCGGGGCGCCCGTGCCGAGGGCGCTTCGATCCGCGAGGGCGTCGCGGTCGAGCGCATCGTCGTCGACGGCGACCGGGTCGTGGGCGTCGACACCGACGCGGGCAGATCCACCGGCGACGCAGTCGTCATCGCGACGGGCGCCTGGAGCACCCGGCTCCTCGCCCCGACGGGCATCGAGGTCCCGATCGGTGGCGAGCGGCTCCAGATCGTCAGCACGGTCCCGCAGCCATTCTGGATCGAGCCGTTGGTCTACGGCCCGAACGCGACCAAGCAGTACGCCCTCTTCCGTGACCTGCCGTCGTGGGACCCGAGCCTGTTCACGACCGAGGGCGACGATCCCGATGGGCTCACCTTCCTGCCGCTCCTCGTCCAGCGTGCCTCGGGTGAGGTCCTGCTCGGCTGCGCCACGGACTATCCCGACGACCTCGACCCGGACCCGACGCTGGCCGGTCTCGCCCAGATCGCCGCCGGGTTCGCGGCCGACTTCCCGGCCCTGCGCAACGTGCCGGTCACCCGGTCGTGGGCGGGGATCCTGCCGTTCACCCCGGATCAGGCCCCGGTCATCGACGAGGTCCTGCCCGGGCTGTTCGTGGGCGCGGGGCACGCGTTCGGGAACACCTCGGGCCCGGTCACCGGTCTGGTCCTCAGCCAGCTGATCGCCGGCCGCGAGCCGTCGTTCGACATCGCAGCGTGCCGCTATGGCCGACCGCTCGACCCGATCGCGGTCGGCGCCCCAACGCACTGGTGAGCGCCATCCGATGAGCCGGATCCTGGTCCTCGGCGGCTCGGGCGAGATGGGATCGGCCGCCGTCGCCGACCTCGTCGAGCGGACCGATCACGACGTCACGATCGGCGACATCCGCCCGGACGCCGCGGCCCAGCTGCTGCGCCGGCTCGGTGCCCCCGAACGCGTGGTCCGCGTCGATGTCGACGACCGGGCCTCGCTCGCGGCGGCCCTCGCCGAGACCGAGGTCGTCCTCAACGCCACCTACATGCGCCACAACGTGCCGATCACGGACGCAGCCGTCGCCGCGGGTGTCCACCTGGTCGACCTCGGCTCGTACTACCCCGAGACGCTCCAGCAGCTCGATCGCCACGAGCGCGCCGTCGGGGCCGGTTGCCGGATCGTGCCGGGCTGCGGCGTCGCGCCGGGGCTGACCAACATCCTCGCCCGGCTCGGCGCCGACCGGCTCGACGCAGCTGAGGCCGTCCGCCTCTACTCGTACATCACCCACCCGATGTGGACCTCACCGGGCATCGTCGTGACCCGATTCGACGCGAGCACCGGGACGTCGGTCGTGCTCGAGGACGGCCGGCTGGTCGAGCGCCCGTCAGCCAGCGGCGAGGAGTCGGTCGTCTTCCCGGAGCCGTACGGCGCGCAGGCGGTCCATCTCGTCCCGCACCCGGAGCCCGTCACGTTGCCGCGCTACCTGGACGTCCGGGATGTCGTCTTCAAGGTCGGCTATCCCGCCGACGAGAGCCGGCGGATCGAGGTCCTGCTCGAGCTCGGCTTCGACCGCGAGGCCCCGTTCGAGCTCGATGGCGTCGCGATCTCGCCACGGCGGTTCGCAGCCGGGTACATCGGCAGCCGTGGCATCGGACCGACCGAACGCAGCGCCAACGTCAAGCAGGTGCAGATCGACGGCGTCCGCGACGGTCGTTCCGTGACCGTCGTCTATGACTTCGCGGTCGAGCAGGTCGGGCGATCCGCGTCGTCGGCCATCACCGGCACCGTGGCCGCGATCGCGGCCGACTTCGTGGCGGGTGGGGGACCGGTCGGCGTCCATCCGCCCGAGGGTGCCTTCGACGCGCAGGCGTTCATCGACGCCCTAACGGAGCGCGGCTTCGCGATCACCGAGCGCGAGCTGATCCGACACGGCGACGGGTCGACGGGCGACTAGCGGAAGATCGGACGCAGCCCGAGCTCGTCGATCGTGTGCAGACCGGGAGCGAGTGCCATCAGCGGCCGGACGGCGGCCATCGCGCGGACCCCGGTCGGCGGATACGTGTCGAGGAAGAGGTCGCCCCGGACGATCGTCTCGAACCGCGGGTCGCCGTCGACGACGACCTTCGCCGACGCCTCCATCGCGTCGCGCTCGGGATCGAGCCCGAACCGACCGCGCCACAGCGACACGAGCCGCCCCCCGCCACGGACGTCGGCCGTGACTTGCCGGTCGTGACCGACGATCGTGCCGGGCTCGACGACATAGCCGGCTCGCTCGCGACGGACCTCGGACAGCACGGGCACGCTCTCGAAGACGGGCTCGTCGACGTCGATGGCGCACGACTCGGCGAGGAGCAACATCGCCTCCATCAGGAAGTTGCGCATCATGAACCCGTCGCCGGCGGCCTCGACCGGCCCGCCGATCCCTTCATCTCGCAGGATCCCGTGGCCCCACAGCGACGTGTCGGCGATCCGTTCCAGGCGGAACTCCTCGAAGCCGAACACATTCGAGATCGCGGCGAGGGGCAGGGTGATGGTCAAGAAGTCCCAGAAGCCTGTGCCGAGGATCCGGTGGCCCGCCGCGCGCGCCCCCGCATCGAGCGCAGCGGCGCCAACAGCCCCGAGGATCGTCTTCGGATGGACGAGGCCGGCGATCGTGATCGCGTCCTTGCCGGCCTGGTTGGCGCGGAGGCAGGCGGCGGCCACCTCCTGCGGCGTCCCGATCCCGGCGTAGAAGACGACATCGATGTCCGGTCGGGCCAGGACCGCGTCCACGTCGGCGGACACGGCTGCGCCGACCCGGACACCGAGGCCGCATGCCTCGCCGAGGTCCATGCCTTCCTTCGCCGGGTTGTAGACGATCCCGCCGCGGAACTCGAGCCACGGCCGGGTCAGACCCGCGCGCACGATCTCCTGGCCAGCTCGCCCGGTCGCCCAGACCGCGGCACCGATCCGCTCCATGACGATCCCTCCAGCCGTTGCCGCCCGAGTATGCGTCAGGAGGACCGCCGCCGCCGGTCCTCGCGGGTCATGCCGGCGAGAGCACCGATGTGTTGACCGCAGGTTCGCGATGCAGCCGCAACCGGCGCAGGAGCTGGGCGTTGGCGGCCACCACGATGGTCGACGCGCTCATGGCGATGGCGCCCACCGCCATCGACAGGTCGATGCCCCACGGTGTCAGGACGCCCATCGCGACGGGAATGGCGACGAGGTTGTAGCCGGTGGCCCAGACCAGGTTCTGGACCATCTTCCGATAGGTCGCGCGCGACAGCTCGATCGCGCCGACCACGTCGCGCGGGTCGCTCCGGACCAGCACGATCCCGGCCGACTCGATCGCCACGTCGGTGCCGGCGCCGATGGCGATGCCGACGTCCGCGGTCGCGAGCGCCGGGGCGTCGTTCACGCCGTCGCCGACCATGGCGACCGTGCGGCCACCCTCCTGGAAGCGCTTCACCGCGGCGGCCTTGTCGGCCGGCAGGACCTGTGCGGCGACCTCATCGATGCCCAGCCGACGGGCGACCGCGTCGGCGACCGCCTGGCTGTCGCCGGTGATCATCGCGACCCGGACGCCGATCGCGTGCAACGAGTCCACTGCCTCCTTCGATTCGGACCGTATCTCGTCTTCGACGGCGAGGGCCCCGACCACTCGACCAGCGGAGACGACATGGAGGACGGTCCGACCGAGTCGGTCCCACTCCGCGGCGATCGCCACGGGTTCGAGCGATAGGTCGGCGAGCAGCCGGGGTCCACCGACCGAGACGACCGCGCCGCCGACCTGGGCTCGAGCCCCGCGGCCCGCCAACGCCTCGAACCGGATGGCTGTCGGGACGGACACGCCGCGGGTGCGAGCGCCCTCGACGATCGCCCGTGCGAGCGGGTGCTCGGAGTCGGCTTCGACCGCCGCCGCCAGCCCCAACGCGTCGTCGCCGCCGGCCACATCGACCAGCACCGGCTCGCCCTTCGTCAGCGTGCCGGTCTTGTCGAAGATCACGGTGTCGAGGTTGCGCGCTCGCTCGAGTGCGAGGCGGTCCTTGATGAGCAGGCCGTTCCGGGCGCCGAGCGAAGTCGAGATGGCGATCACCAGCGGGATCGCGAGGCCCAGGGCGTGCGGGCAGGCGATGACCAGGACCGTGGCGGTCCGGGTGAGGGCGCCTTCGGGATCGCCGGCGACCCACCAGTAGACCAACGTGATCATGCCGGCCGCGACGGCCACGTAGAAGAGGATGGCGGCGGCGCGATCGGCCAGCGCCTGCGCCCGCGACCCGGAGGCCTGGGCGGCCGCGACCAGCCGCATGATCCCAGACAGCGCCGTCGCGTCCCCGGGGGCGGTGACCTTGACCCGCAGTGAACCACCGCCCGCCACCGTGCCCGCGATGACGGTGTCGCCAGGTTCCTTGGGGACGGCACGTGACTCGCCGGTGATCATCGACTCGTCGAGATCGGCGTTGCCCTCGACGATCACGCCGTCGGCCGGCACACGTGCACCGGGACGGACCAGGATGAGGTCGCCGAGCGCGAGCGCGTCGATCGGAACGTCCTCGGTGCCGGTCGCGGTCACCAGCTCGGCGCGGTCGGGGAGGAGCTCGGCGAGCGCGTTCAGCGCGCCGCTGGCTTGGGCGATCGAGCGCATCTCGAGCCAGTGGCCCAGCAGCATGATCGTGATGAGCGTCGCGAGCTCCCACCAGATCTCGACATCGAACAGGCCGAGCGTGCCGGCCCACGAGGTCACGAACGCGACGACGATCGCCAACGAGATGAGGGTCATCATCCCGGGCTGGCGATCGGCCAGTTCGCCTCGCGCGCCGCGCAGGAAGACTATCCCGCCGTAGAAGAAGATGATCGTCCCGAGGATGGCGGCGGCGTACGCCTCGCCCGGGAAGGACGGCAGCGAGTAGCCGAACCACTCCTGGATGTCCGGGCTCAGCAGGACGACCGGGATGGTCAAGACCAAGGTCAGCCAGAACTTGTCCCGGAACATCGCTACCGAGTGGCCCTCGTGCCGGTCGTGGCCGACCTCGTGACCGCTGGTCGTCGGGTGGTGCTCGCTGTGATCCATCGGTCAAGGATACCCCCCGGGGGTATCCTACGTAGGGCGTCCCAGCTGAGCGTTGGCTGCGGGCAAGACGCCGACGAGGAGCCCGACGTTCATCACATCGTGTAGAGAAGCCCGAACGTCATGGCCACCACCGCCAGGGCCAGGCCCGTCTTGACCCACGGACTGTTGGCCCGGTTCCATCGTCCCATCTGGCCGAGGACCCGGCGGTTGCTCACGGCCGCGAGCAGCAGGACCAACGGCGCGATGTAGGCCAGGTTGTAGAGCGCGAGCAGGGCGAGCCCGGTGATCCCGCCGCCGGACGCATGTAGGACTGCGACGATCGCGAGATAGATCGCCCCCGAGCATGGCACCGTGCAGATGCCGACGAGAACGCCGGCGATCAGCATGCCGGCCAGGCCGCCTCGCTCGATCGCCTTGTGCATCCGTCCGGACGTCCCATGGGGCGCCATCATCGATGGCCCGACGCCGGGCAGGAACACGTCCTTGAGCATCCACAAGGCCATGACCATCGCGAGCACCGAGGCGATGCGCGTCACGAGATGGTCCTGGCCGAGCCAGGAGAGGAACGAGAGCAGGCCGAGGCCGATGATGAAGTAGGTGATCCAGACGGCCCCGACGTACAGTGATCCGGCGCCAAGCAGCCGACGGCGTGCCTCGAGGGTCGCCGTGCCGTCGGCGGTTACCGAGTTGACCAGCGTGAGGGTGTAGGTCGCGAACAGGACGAGCAGCGCGAACGCGCACGGGTTGAGCCCGTCGGCGAAGCCCGACGACAGGACGACCGGCACGGTCAGGCCGCCGAAGGCGGCGGCATCGAAGGGCGAGACGAGGATCGAGGCGAACGAGACGAGCGCGACCGATCCGAGCGCGATCGCCAGCAGGACCGCCGCGCGCGGGTAGCCGGCGAGAAGGGCCGTGCGGCCGGTGAGCGCCGCCCCGGTCGTCACCGGGGCGGGGGTGTCATGACAGGCGGGCGCGCGGCCCATCGCTCAGGCCTCGTCGACGACGATCTTGCCGTGCATGGTCGGGCTGGCCTTGCCGCCACAGCACGTGTCGCAGTAGATGTCGTATTCACCGGTCCTCATCGGGGCGGTGAACGCGACGAGTTTCCTCGACTCTCCCGACGGCCCAGCCGCCGCGAGTTCCTCGTGGAGTCCGAGTTCGTCGCTGATCATCGTGTGAACACCGCCCTGGAGGTGCTGGGCGGCGTCATTGGTCCACCAGTCGAGCTTCACGGCCTGGCCGGCCTTGACGTGGATCGCCGGCCCGAACCCGGCCATCGAACTCTGGACGCTGATCGCATCCGCCGTGGTCGTTGCGCCGCGCTGGCCCAGGAAGTCACCGAAGGCGAGATAGCCACCAACGGCCAAGACCCCGACGACGATCAGGACGAACGCCCCCTTGCGGATCCGCTCCGTCCGGCGCTGCCGTGACAGGAACGCGACCGACTGCGTGCGCTTGCGCTCGGCGTGCCGCTCGGCGAGGAGGGCTTCACGCCGCTCGGCGCGCGTCTTGACGTCATCACTCACTTCACACCGTCCTGGGTTCGCCGGTCAGCAAGCAGGGCGCCCATCGCCTGCTCGAACTCGGCCTGGCTGATCTCACCGCGCGCGAAGCGGGCGCGGAGGATCGCCATGGCGTCTTCCGCGGTCGAATGCTCGGAGGGGCTGCGGACGATCAGCCAGACCATGAAGAGCAGGGCGGCGATCCAGACGAACATCCAGACCCAACCCCAAGGCTCCATCATGTCGGGCCTCCGAGCGTCCCGTCCGACGGTCTTCGTCGGGCTCTACGACCACGATGGATCGACGCCAGTGCGGGGTCCATGGAGGCCGGCTCAGGGCCTCGTCAAGGTTTGGTCAAGCCGCAGGCAGCGCCACCAGGAACGTCGAACCGGTGCCCGGGCCGTCGGACTCCGCCCATGCGCGGCCGCCCATGGCGTCGACCAGCGCCCGGACGATCGCGAGACCGATCCCGGAACCGCCGAGCGCGCGCGAGCGCGATGGATCGATGCGGTAGAAGCGTTCGAAGACGTGGTCGCGCTGCTCGGCCGTGAGGCCTGGGCCCTGGTCGCGGACTGTCGCAACGACCTCCCCGTCAGCACGGTGAGCGCTCACGAGGATGGCCGCACCGTCGGGGCTGTAGCGGATCGCGTTCGAGAGATAGTTGCCGAGCACCTGCGCCAGTCGGTCGCGGTCGGCCCGAACCGTGAGGCCGCTCGCGAGGTCCAAGGTCATCGACAACGACCGCGTTGTAGCCTGCGAGCGGAACTGCTCGATGACGTCGACGACCAGCGTCGCGACGTCGACAAGCTCCATCGTCAGTGGCAGCTGCCGCGCCTCCGCACGCCACAACTGCGAGAGGTCATCGACGAGGCGGTTCAGGCGGCCGGTCTCGCGTCGCAGCAGTGTCCACGTCTCGGGCGCCGGCTCGACGACGCCGTCCTGCAGGCCCTCGAGATAGCCATCGAGCGTCGCGAGCGGCGTCCGCAACTCGTGGGCCACATCGCCGACGAGCTGCAGTCGCCGGCGCTCGGTCGCCTCGAGCGACCCGGCCATCGCATTGAACGTCACGGCCAGTTCGCCGATCTCGCCCTCGCCCGACTCCGGCACCCGCTCGGCGTAGTGGCCGGCCGCGACACGTCGAGCAGCGGCGACCAGCCTCGTGACTGGGGTCGCGATGCGGGACGAGAGGGCCAGGGCCACGATGACCGCGGCGACGAGTGCGATCGCGAAAGCCGCGAGCAGCGCCGTGCGGACTGCGTCCTGGAAAGCGGCCAGGGTGGCGGCGTCCATGGCCTGGCCCTCGGGGTCGCCGGGACGGTGGCCCATCGCGTCGGCGAAGTACCCCGGCCCGACGAGCGAGATCGCGACCAGGACCGTGCCCAGGGCGGCAAGGGCGACCACGAGGTGGGAAACGACGAGCCGCGAGCGGAGCCGTCGAGGCAGACGCATCAGGCGAGCGCGAGGCGATAGCCGACGCCGCGGACGGTTTCCACGAAGCGCGGGCGTTCCGGGTCGTCGCCGAGTTTGCGCCGGAGGTTCGCCACGTGGACGTCGACTAGGTGGTCGTCGCTGTAGCCGGGGCCCCACACCGACGCCAGCAGGGCGGGGCGGTCGACGACGACGCCGGGTTCCCGGGCGAGCGCGGCGATGATGTCGAACTCGGTCCGGGTGAGGCTCACCGCCGTCCCATCGACCCGCGCGATGCGCGTGGCCGGGTCGACCTCGAGGCCGGGGGCGGCTGTCGCCGATGAGCGGGCCCGTCGGAGGATGGCCCGGATCCGGGCGACGAGTTCGCGGGGACTGAACGGCTTGGTGAGATAGTCGTCGGCCCCGACCGCGAGGCCGATCAACTTGTCGACCTCCTCGGACTTCGCGGTCAGCATGACGACGTAGGCATCGCTGAATGTGCGGATCTGGCGACAGACCTCGACGCCGTCGACCCCCGGGAGCATCAGGTCGAGCACGACGACATCGGGATGCTCGGACCGCGCCATCTCGAGCGCCTCGTTCCCGTCGCCCGCGGTCACGACCTCCCAGCCCTCGCGGGCCAGATAGCCGCGCACGAGTTCCACCATCGGTGGCTCGTCGTCGACCACGAGGATCCTGATCGGGCTCATGACGCCAGCATGTCCGAGGAACCCCTTGAGCGCCAGCCCTCGGCCGAACGAGTGGTGGCCGGATCCCGTCGCCTCCGATCCGGCTTGACCGAACCTTGAGGAAGACTTGCCTTCGCCTCCATGGGAGCGCGGCCGTTCGGCGGCGATGCTGGCGACGTACCGGGGCCTCCGGTGCCCGCCGGGCGCGGGAACGCACGAACCAGCAGGCAGCATCACGATGTCGCGTCGCCACCGGAGAGCCAACGCCAACGCGCAGCACCGTCGCGCGCCCGTGACGTCCGCGCCGCGGACTCCCGTCGCGGTGGCGGGTCCGGCGACCCAACCCGTGCGCGATCGGCTTGCCTTCGAGAAGATCCTGGCCGAGACGGCGTTCGACCGGGCCGTCTCCGAGCTCGTGGCGGCTCGGCAGACCGTCGCAAAGCAGGGTGGCCTCGCATCGGCGTCGGAGGATGCGACACATCGGCTGGCCCTGGCCGAAGCCGCCCTCACACGCGCCGCCTCGGGGCCCGCCGTCAGCGAAGCCTCAGACGAGATCGTGGTCGAGCCGGCACCGAAGGTGCATCTGATCTCCGTGCCGGTCGCCGGCATGACGTGCCGGTCGTGCGAGGTCCGGATCGGCAAGTTCGTGCGACGGATCCCTGGCGTCGAGCGGGTCACGGCCTCGGCGGTCCACGGGCGCGTCGACGTCGAGAGCCACACCGCCATCAGCTCGTCGGCCATCGGGGCCGCGATCAATGCAGCCGGCTACGAGGTTGGTCACACGCCGTGGCTCGTCCGCGACGGCACCATCTGGCTCACGGCAGGCGCCGGCGTCCTGCTCGTCGCCGCCCTTGCCATCGTCGCCGAGGCGACCGGGCTCGCGGGACTGGCCTCGGGGGCCGGGGACCTGAGCCAGGGCGGCCTCGTCGTCGCGTTGCTGCTCGGGCTCGCCGCGGGTGTCTCGACCTGCATGGCCCTGGTCGGCGGCCTCGTCCTGGCGCTCTCGGCGTCGTACCAAGCGCGTCGAGCGGAGGCGTGCCTCACGGACGGCGGACTGACTGCCATGCGACCAGCCCTCGTGTTCATCGCGGGGCGGATCGCCGGGTATGCGCTATTCGGGGCGATGCTCGGTGTGATCGGCGCCAGCGTCGCGATGCCGCCGCAGGTCACGGCGGTGATGATGATCGCCGTTGCGATCGTGATGACCCTGCTCGGGACACGACTGACCGGCCTGTCGCCGCGGATCGCGGCCTGGTCGCCGACCCTGCCGATGGGCGTGGGGCAGCGGCTGGGCCTGGGTGACGGCACAGCGGGCGCCTATTCAGACACCCGCGCCGCCGGTCTTGGCGCCGCCTCCTTCTTCCTGCCCTGCGGCTTTACTCAGGCCGTCCAGATCTATGCCCTCTCGACAGGGTCGCCGATGTTCGCGGGCCTGCTCCTCGCCACTTTCGCGATCGGCACCGCGCCGGGACTCCTGGCGCTCGCTGGGCTGCCGGTCGTCGTGCCGAGCACGGCTCGTCCGACCCTCTTGCGACTCGTGGGCGTCGTGGTCATCGGCTTCGCCTTCGTGAACGGCAGCGCCGGGGTCCGGCTGTCGGGTCTTGCGATCCCGTCATTCGGCATCGAGTCCGTCTCGGCAGCCGTTCCGGCGGGTCCCGTGGTGGACGGCAAGCAGAACCTGCACACCTACCAGGACCTCAAGGGCTACCGCCCGGGCAACGTCACCATCTACGCGGGCATCCCGACGACGTGGACGATCGAGTCCACCAATACAGCCACCTGTGCATCGTTCATCCGGATCCCGGCCCTCGGCCTGGCGGGGGCGCTGCGCAAAGGCCCGAACACCGTCGAGCTGCCGCCGCTGCGGGCCGGGACGCTTTCGTATACCTGCTCGATGGGCATGTACAGCGGCCAGATCACGATCGTCGATCGGCCGGCGGGCGTGACCGGGAGCGACTGATGGACGATCGGGCCCCATCTCGCCCCCCAGGAGTCATTCGATGACCACCCCATCCGCCCACATCGAGATCGTGTCATTCCCCGTCGAGGGGATGACCTGTGCCTCGTGCGTCAACCGCATCACCCGCTTCCTGAACAAGGTCGAGGGCGTCGCGGACGCCAACGTCAACCTCGCGTCCGAGTCGGCGACGGTGCGCTACGACACTGACCGACTCACCATTGGCGACCTGGTCGCCGCGGTGGACGCGGCGGGCTACGTCGCGCGGGTCGGGCAGGTCGCATCGGCGGACCACGAGGCCGATGTTGCCGAGGCTGCCGCCACCAAGGCCGAGCGCGACGAAGCCGCCGCCCTGCACGCAGCGGACTTGCGCCGCCGGCTCCTGGTGTCGACCGCGCTGACGACCCCGTTGATCCTCGGGCTGGCGAAGATGACGATCGCGCCGTCCTTGCCCGACTTCCTCGTCAACCCGTGGTTCCAGCTCGCGCTCGCCACGCCCGTCCAGTTCTGGGCGGGCTCGATCTTCTACGTCGGCGCCTTCAAGGCGATCCGCCACAAGGCGACCGACATGAACACGCTCATCGCGGTCGGCACGTCGGCGGCGTACTTCTACAGTCTCGCGACGATCCTCTTTCCCGCGTTCTTCATCGCGGCCGGCCTCGGGATGGACGGCGAAGCGCTGCCGATGTACTTCGACACATCGGCGGCGATCATCACGCTCATCATCCTCGGGCGGTATCTCGAGGCGCGAGCCCGCAGCCACACTTCGGACGCGATCCGGCGGCTCATCAACCTGGCGCCGCGGACGGCGCGGGTCATCCGCGGTGGGATGGAGACCGATGTTGCGATCGCCGAGGTTCAGGTCGGTGACCTGGTTCGTGTGCGACCTGGTGAAACGATCGCCGTCGACGGTGTCGTGATCGAGGGCGCCTCCGGCGTCGACGAGAGCATGATCACCGGCGAGAGCCTTGCGGTCGCCAAGCACGTGGACGACTTGGTCGTCGGCGGAACGCTCAATACCACCGGCACGCTGACCTTCTGGGCGACCCGGATCGGCGCGGATATCGTGCTGGCCAAGATCATCCGTCTAGTGTCGGAGGCCCAGGGTTCCCGGGCCCCGATCCAGCGCCTCGCCGACGTGGTCACCGGGTACTTCGTCCCGGCCGTGCTCGGCCTGGCCGCGCTCACGTTCGTAGTCTGGTTCCTCTTTGGCCCGGAGCCCGCGTTCAACCTCGCACTGCTGAACACGGTGGCCGTCCTGATCATCGCGTGCCCCTGCGCTCTGGGCCTGGCGACGCCGACCTCGATCATGGTCGGCACCGGCAAGGGCGCCGAGAACGGCGTCCTGTTCCGCAATGCCGAGGCACTCGAGCGACTCGGCTCGGTCAGCGCCGTCGTCCTCGACAAGACCGGCACCCTGACCGAGGGCAAGCCGCGGGTCACCGATGTCGTCCGCGCGGCTGGAGCGCTTGACGAGAACGAGATCCTCGCGCTGGTCGCCGCCACCGAACGTGGCTCCGAGCATCCGCTGGCCGACGCGATCGTCCGCGAGGTCACAGACACCCGCGCCCTCGATGTCCCGGCCGCGACCGACTTCAGTAGCGTCGCCGGCGGAGGCGTCGCGGCCTCCGTCTCGGGCCATCGTGTCCTCGTCGGTCGCCCGGGCTACCTCGCGGCGGAGGGCATCGACGTTGCCGACCTG
>Ga0307281_10000174_pt1 | contig 15464 bp, 6 predicted proteins | sample ER_DNA_120_FD_194486 | JGI IMG/M metagenome (GOLD analysis project Ga0307281, IMG submission 194486) | Bulk soil microbial communities from the East River watershed near Crested Butte, Colorado, United States - ER_DNA_120 | ecosystem: Environmental > Terrestrial > Soil > Floodplain | place: USA...
TCTCCGACGGGGCCGGCGGCGCCATCGTCGTGTGGCAGGACGGTCGTCACGGAACCGGGAACTACGACATCTACGCCCAGCGTGTGGACGGCGACGGAAACCTCCTGTGGGTGCCGGCGGGAATCCCGGTGTGCGTGGCCGGGAACAACCAGATCAATCCCACGATCGTCGCGGACGGAGCCGGCGGGGCATACGTCGCGTGGCAGGACTATCGCAAGGGCAGCGAGTTCGACATCTATCTGCAGCATCTCACCGCCGACGGCACGGCCTTCCCGGACCCGCGCTGGACCACCAGCGGAGTCGGGGTCTGCGTGGCCGCCAACTCCCAGTTCTACCCCGCGCTCGCGGGCGACGGCGCGGGGGGCGTGTACGTGGCCTGGCAGGATTTTCGCACCGGAACCGACAACCACATCTTCGCCCAGCACCTGAGCGCCGAGGGAGTCGTCGCCACGAACTGGCCGGTGGACGGGAGCCCCGTGTGCCAGGCTCAGTATTCACAGTACTATCCCGTGGTGGCCGGCGACGGTGCGACCGGCGTCTTCATCGCGTGGCAGGACTACCGCAGCGGAACGACGAACCACATCTACGCGCAGCACCTGACGGCCCGGAACGGGGGCTGGGCCGCGGACGGCGTGCCGATCAGCACTGCGATCAACGGCCAGTTCGCCCCGCAGATCGCGAACGACGGCAGGGGCGGCGCCTTCATCACCTGGTACGACAGCCGGAACGGCGCGACCAACGACGTCTACTTTCAGCAAGTGGACGATCGCGGCGTGCTGTCCCCGCTCTGGGACAGGGACGGCCTGGGTGTGTGCCTGGCGCCCAACACCCAGCAGTTCCCCGTGCTCGCGACGAGCAGCGCCGGCACCGCGATCATGACGTGGCAGGACCTGCGCTCGGGAAGCCTGGCCACCGCCGCGATCTACGCGCAGCAGGCCGTGAGCGCGCCGACGGTCGGCGTGGATGAGCCCCGCGTCGTCGGCGCGCAGCTGGGGGCGGCGAGGCCGAACCCGTTCCGGGGCACGTCGGAGCTCCAGCTGACGCTCACGGAACCGGCCTTCGTGCGGGCCGAGGTTCTGGACATCACGGGGCGCCGCGTCGCGACGCTCGCGTCGCGGACCTTTCCGGCCGGCGTCCATGAGCTGTCATGGGACGGGAGCAGCGCCCGCGGCGAGCGCGCGGCGCCCGGCGTATACCTGGTGCGGGTGCAATCGCCGGGATTCGAGAAGACGCAGCGCGTCGTGAGGTTGCGATGAGCCGCCGGTCTGCCGGCCGGATGACCGGGCGCGGCGCCCTCGGAGCGTGTCTCGCGTCGCTCGCGCTCGCGACCGGCGCGCTGGCGGCGCAGTACCCGCCGGGGCCGGATGGCTGCTGCCCCGACACGCTCACCATCATCAACCTGCGGAACCCTGACGCGACGCCGCACCCTGGCCCGGGCGATGTCGTCCTCGGCGTGGGCGGCATCATCACCGCATTCAGCCACCATCTGGGCCCGTTCAACTTCTACATGCAGATGTCGAACGGGCTGCCCTACAGCGGCGTGAGTGTCTTCACCGGCAACGTGGACCACGGGCCCGGCACGCCGTTCGACCTGCAGGTCGGCGACTCTGTCGCCGTGTACGGCAAGGTGCAGGACTTCAACGGCGCGGAGGCGATCGGCAGCACCGAGGGTGGAAACCAGGTCCTGATGCCTTTCAGCATGAGCCCCGTCGAGGGCGACGTCCTCGTGCGCCTGGTCTCACGCGGCAATCCGGAGCCGCCGATGCACGTCGGCACGCTTGCGGAACTCGACGAGTCGCGCTCGAACCCGGCCGCGCCGCAGTGGGGCGGCATGCTGGTCCGGCTCCCTGGGCCGCTGATGGTGGCACCGGGCGGCAGCGACAACACGTTCCCGGTGGTGAACCCTTCCTGCTCCGGAACCGCCTGCGACACGGTGCTCGTGGACGGAAACAGCCTGGCTGATGTCCCGCCGCCGCCGCCGGGCACCATGCTGGTTTTCGTGCAGGGCATCTTCGACCTGCGCGGGGGCGGCTACCGGATCCAGCTGCGGGGCCCTGACGACATCCTCATCGGCACGCCGCCGGTCGCGACCGACGCGTTCCCGATCTTCGACAACGACCTGCCGGGCAGCGCGCGGCTGGACAGCGTCATGGTGGTGTTCGACCGGCCGGTCGAGAAGACCAGCGCCGAGACGGCCGGCAACTACGCTCTGGCTTCGCTGCGACCGATCGACGGTGCGCGCCGGCTGGATGCGCCGGACGCCAACCGGGTCGTGCTGCGGATCCGGAACGCGCGGAACGACGGCGACCCCGAGGTCCTCACGGTGAGCGGCGTGGTGAGCCTCGCGGACGCCACGCCCATGGCCGCCCCGCAGAGCCTCGGCTTCTTCAACGGCGTGCTCGAACTGGAAGAAGTTCAGGCGCCCGATCCGACTTTCCTCGCGGGCGACCCCTGCCAGGACAGGTCGCGCTATTCGGGCCCGGGATCCGCGCCCGGCCCGCGGGCCTCGTTCGTCGGCACGGTCACCGGCGCGTTCGGCCATTTCTACACGCTCCAGGGCGCCACACTCGTGCGTGGCGGACTGTGGGTGCATTCGCCGTCCCTGGCCCTGACCCCGGGGCACGGGTACCTCCTCGCCGGCGCGCTCCAGCAGGTCTCGGGCGAGACCCAGGGGACGGGGTTGGTCTACGCGCGCGATCTCGGCGGCGGGCCCGTCCTCGTGCCGGCCGTCCAATCGGTGCACGTCCTGAGCGACCCGACATGTGACGTCGCGCAGTTGTTCCTCACCGGCCAGGACCTCGATGGCATGCGGGTGACGATCGACCGTGTCGTGATCACCGGGAGCCAGCCGGCCGGGACCTCCTTCTACGTCGCCACTCCCGCCAGCACCGGCCCGGTGGCCGCGACGCGCGCGCGCGCGACCGCGGCGCAGGGCGTTCCGCAGGAGCAGATCCTGGTCGCGGCCCTGGGCGGCAACTTCACGTTCGCGGCGAACGCGGGGCGGATCGTGACCGTCACGGGCGTCCTCGGGCGCGTGTCGGGAGCGTTCGCCGTCTTTCCGCGGAGCGATGCGGACATCGAGGACTTCGGCCCCGTCCCGACCTTCAGCCTGCCGCTCGACGTCTCGAAGGCGGCCACCGCCTCGCGCGATCCGGACATCGTCTCCGGCGTGAACGGCGAGCTGTTCATGGTCTGGGGACGCACGTTCCACGAGTCCGCGCACGCGCTCTCGCTGGACAACACTCTGAACTGGTCTCCCGCGGCGTCGATCCCGCACCAGGGCGTGCAGCCCGCGGTCGCGGTCACGCCGTCGAACAAACTCTGCGTCATCGCCTCCGGCACCGACGCGCTCTTCTTCAAGCAGTCCACGGACGGCGGGTTCCAGATGGACCCGCTCGTCACCACCGTGGACGGGTTCCCGACGCGGTACGCTGCCCTGACGGTGGGCGGCGGGGAGCACCTTCACGCCGCGTGGGAGCGGACCGGCTCCGGAATCTTCTGCGCCCGGTCCTTGACTGGCGGCGCCGATTTCAGTACGCCTGTCCCGGTCGCGCTCAGCAGCTCGCCGTCGGAAACGAACTCGATGGCGAGGATCTGCGCGACCAAGGGGGACAGCGTCTACGTGGTCTGGCAGTACCACCTGCCTGGAGAGCCCGCGGTGGACCGAGTGCTCTACAGTCGCTCGCTCGACGGAGGGGTCACGTTCTCCGCCCCGCGCCGGGTGCGGGACGAGAGGAATCCGCTGACCAGCATGGTGAAGCTCGCGTTCCTCGGGGACGCGCAGGTCGGCCCCGACGGCACGGTGTACGTGATGGGCCTGCAGCAGGGCGGGCCGCAGGACAGCGTCGCGTTCCTCCGCTCGACCGACGGCGGCGCCACGTTCGCCCTGGTCGGACACCCGACCGCTCCCGCGCCGACCGGTCTCTGTCCCAAGAGCTTCGTCGTCGGGCCGGAGGGCACGATTCACGCCCTCGTCGGGATCTGCGGAACGGCCCTCCACTACACGCGCTCGACGGATGGCGGGGCGACGTGGGGACCCGCGGTGGACGTGAGCGGCCCCGGCTCCTCGGCGGTCGGCGAACCCCGCGGCGCGAAGATCATCCTGGACGCCACGGGGACGCCGGTAATCGTCTGGTTCGCTCCGGTGGGAGGTTCGACGGAGATCCACTCGGCGAGGTTGCTGAACTGAAACCGCGCACGTCCCGGTTGCCCCCATGATCGGCGCCCGGGCCCTCGCGACCCGGGCGCCGGTTGCCGCCGGCCCGGCCGGCGCCCGCGTCCTGTTTGCCTGCGCATCGTTCGTGGCGCTGGTCACCGCCGAGCCCGCGTGGTGCCTGTGGCAGACGTTCGGGCTCGCCGATGGCCTGGCGGCGATCCAGGTGCGCGCAATCGCCGAGGACCGTTCGGAAAACCTGTGGTTCGCCACCCCGCATGGCGCGAGCCGTTACGACGGCGCGTTCTTCCGGACCTTCGCGATGGCCGACGGGCTCGTGAGCGAGGACGTTCGCGCCGTCCTCCCCGACCGGGCGGGGCGAATCTGGTTCGGGACGGCGGGCGGCGTGGGCGTCTACGACGGCAGCGCCTGGACGTCCTACACGACGAGCGCGGGCCTCGCGTCCAACGACGTGCGCGCGATCCTTGAGGATCACGCCGGTGGCATCTGGTTCGCGACCGGCTTCGGAGCGAGCCGGTTCGACGGCGCGACGTGGACCTCCTACCACCAGGCCGACGGGCTCGCGGCCAACCAGCTTTCGTGCCTGTTCGAGGACCACGCGGGGAACCTGTGGTTCGGGACCGAAGGCGGTGGCCTCAGCCGGTTCGACGGTGCGGCGTGGACCACGTACACGACGGTGACCACCGCCGGGGGGCTGGCGGACAACTGGATCGAGTGCATCCTGGAGACGCGCGACGGGGTGCTCTGGTTCGGGACGAAGTACGGCGGCCTGAGCCGTCTCGAAGGAACCTCGTGGACCCGGATCACGGCGGCCGGGGGCCTCACGCTTTCGGACGTCACGGGGTTGCGCGAGGACCGCTTCGGCATGCTGTGGGTGGGCGCCAGCACGGGGCTGGCGCGGTTCGACGGGCTGGCCTGGCGCGCGTACACGACCGCCGACGGTCTCGCCGGGGGCATGGTGTCGGCGCTCGCGATCGACGGCTCCGGGAACGTGTGGGCCGGGACCGACAACGGGGTGAGCCGCTACGATGGCGAGAGCTGGACCGCGTTCGTGGACGCGGGGCTCGGCGCGTACGGGGCGCAGGCGGTTCTCGAGGACCGCACCGGGGCCGTGTGGGCCGCCACCGCGGGCGGTGGTGCCGCACGTTACGACCGGTCGGCGTGGACGAGTGTGACGGTCGCGTCCACCGGCGGCGGGCTGGCGAGCAACCTGCTTTCCGCCCTGCTGCAGGACTCGACCGGCGCGATGTGGTTCGGCACGTCCGGCGGGGCGTCGCGCTTCGACGGGACATCGTGGCGCACGTTCACAACTGCGGACGGCCTGATCGGAAACAACGTCGGCGCCATCGCGCGCGACTCGAGCGGCGGCGTCTGGTTCGGGACGACCACGGGTCTCGGCCGATTCGACGGTGCGGCGTGGAGCTCGTTCACCAGCGCCAGCGGGCTTCCGGCGAGCCGGATCCGGTCCCTGCTCGTGGGCCGGGACGGGAGCGTCTGGTGCGGGACCACGGCCGGCGTGGGCCGCCTGCAGGGCACCACGTGGACGCGGTACTCGACCGCCGACGGCCTCGCCAGCCCGAACGTGTACTCGATCCTGCAGGACCGCGCGGGAACGCTGTGGTTCGGCACCCAGGCGGGGCTCAGCCGCTTCGACGGCGCGACCTGGCGGACCTACAAGACGGCCGACGGCCTCGCCTCGGACTGGGTCCTTTCCCTGGCCGAGACGCCCGACAGCGTGCTCTGGGTCGGAACCGCGGGGGGCGGCGTCAGCCGCTTCGACCGCGCCCTGTGGCGCACGTACTCGACCGCGGACGGACTGCCCGACGGAACCGTGGGCGCGGCGAGCGTGGAACACTCGGGAAACCTGTGGTTCGGGACCGTGTCGGGAGCGGTTCTGTACGAGCCCGCGCGCGTGCCGCCGCAGACGGTGATCACCACCCCGCCGCCGCCGCTGTCGGCGAACACGCTGCAGACCGTGCACTTTGTCGCGGCCTTCCGCCAGGTTCTCGGAATCGAGTTCTCGACCTCCCTCGATTCCGCGCCGTGGTCCGCCTGGCTGCGCGAAGACACGTGGATCGGGAGAGACCTCCCCGACGGGGTCCACACCCTGCGGGTCCGGGCGCGCGACCTGCTGCACCACGTCGATCCCACGCCCGCCGTGAGCACGTTCGAAGTGGCCGCCACTCCACCCGCGCCGGTCATCACGTCGCCCGTGTACCGCCAGCCGGTTCGCGACACGCTGGTCGTTCGCGGCACCGGGAACGCCATGCGGTTCCGCTCGCTCCGCCTGGACCTCAGGCCGGCCGGTGCGTCCTCATGGGATCCGCCGGAGGCCACGACGATCGCGCAGTCGCAGGCCCCGGTGACCGACGGGGTCCTGGCGCGACTCGGCACGCGGGCGCTGCCGGACGGCGACTACGAGCTGCGGCTCTCGGTGCAGGACACGCTCGGGCTCACCGGGGTCGCGCGGGTCCAGTTCATCATCGACAACCTGGAGCCCTGGGCGGTCCGGACCACGCCGGCGCTGGTGTCCGCTCTGGACGGCGGCGACGTCTTCACGACGAACCGCGAAGCCCACGTGTACATCCCGCCGCGCGCCCTGGCGCGTGACGCGGTCGTTCACATCGACCCGCTGGACCCGCTCACGGTTCCCGCCACCCTGCCCGACGGCGCGATCCGGACCGCTCCCGGCTTCGCGATCGGCATCGAAGGCGTGGCGCTCGAGAAGACCGCCGTCCTCGATCTCTCGGTGTCGGGCACTACCGCTCCGCCGGGCACGCGGCTCGCGATCTACGTTGGGGGCGGGGACGGCGCATGGCGACGGCTCGGCGGCACGACCGACGCGGCGGGCGCGCGCATCGCGACGCCATTCTCCGCCGCCGGAAACTTCGCGATCTTCGCGGCGCCGCGGGAGTCGCCCGTTGCGGGCGGGTCGCTGGCCGTTTCCCTCACGCCGCGCGTCCTCTCGTCCCGCGGGTCGTTCGCGAACTCCAATGTCCAGATCGGCTTCGTACTGGCCCGCCCGGGAACGGTCCGGGTGACGATCTACAATCGGGCGGGCCGGCTGGTGCGGGTCGTGATGTCCGGCCAGGAGCTTGGACCGGGAACGAACCTCGTGGGCTGGAACGGGCAGGATGAGGACCACCGCCCGGTCGAGCCGGGGTTGTACCTGGTCACGGTGGAGGCGCTGGGCGAGACGAGCACGCAGACGCTGGGGGTGGTGCGTTGAGCTCCCGCCCAACCGGGGCTGCGGCCTGCGAATGCGTCGGGGCGGCACTGCGTCGAAGCTGCGGCCTGGCCGCCCTGATCGCGCTGCTGGCGGCCCCGGGCTCGCCCCGCCCCGCGCGGGCCACGCCCAGCAGCCAGGTGCCGGTGGGACCGCGCGCGATCGCCATGGGCGGAGCGTTCAGCGCCCTGGCCGATGACGCGAGCGCGCTGTTCTGGAATCCGGCGGGGCTCGCGCGCGTCGGGCACCAGGAGATCGCAGTCTCGCACGCCAACCTGTTCGACACCGACATCCGCGACGATCTCGTGTCGTTCGTGCTGCCGCTGTCGCCGGACCGGGCGGCGGCCGCCGACTGGTATCATTCGGGATTCGACGACGGCGTGCTGGGCTTCTCCGAGAACCGCGTGACGCTCGGTGCCGGGCTCAAGGTGCGCCCCTGGCTGTGGGCGGGGGCCGGCGCCAAGCTCCTCGCGCGCGGCACCAGCCTCGATGGCCTGAGCATCACCTCCGGGCGCGGATTCGGCCTCGACCTCGGCCTGCTCGCCGTGCCCGCCGACCGCTGGCGCCTGGGACTGGTCGGGCAGGACCTCACGGGCACGAGCCTGCGTTCGCCTGAAGGTGAGAGCTCGGTTGCGTATCCGCGCAACCTGCGCCTGGCCGCCGCCTACGCCTGGCCGAGGGTCGGCACGGCCGCGTTCGACCTGGATGACCGCTGGCATCTCGGCATCGAAGCCACGCCGCACCCGATCCTCGCGCTGCGGGCCGGAGTCGAGAAGGACCGGGGCGGGCTCGAGCCGCCGACCTGGTCCATGGGGCTCGGGTTCAAGGTGGGGATGGTGCGCGCGGACTGGGCGCGGAACGTGCCCCCGACGCTGGCCCCCACGGATCACTTCGGGCTTTCCATGGAATTCAACTTCAATCCCGCGCAACTGCGAATCGAAAAGGTGCAGGCGCACGAGCTCTACACCTCGCTCTACAAGTCGTACGCGCGCGACGGATTTGGCTCGGTCCAGTTGCGCAACCTGCAGGATCGCCCGCTGACGACGCACGTCGGGGTCTACATTCCCGAGCTGATGAGCGTGCCGAGCGAGCAGGATGTGACGTTGCGGCCCATGGCGGTGAGCGAACTGCCGCTCACGGCGGTCTTCGACCAGAAAGTGCTCGCGCAGCGCGGGGACCAGCCGGTCCAGGTGCAGGTCACAGCCAGCTACCAGAGCCTGCGGCTGGAGCGACGCGAGAAGGGGGTCGGCCGCACCGTCGCCTACGCCCCCGGAGCGATCGACTGGAGCGCCGGCATGGCGCAGGCGGCGGCGTTCGTCACGCCACGCGATCCGGCCGTGGACGGGCTGGCGCGCCAGGCAGGCCGCCTCGCGCTCGCCCTGGAAGGCAATCCGTTCGGCAATCGCAACCTTGCGTTCGCGGCCGCGATGACCGATGCGCTGGCGGAACTGGGCGTGGCCTACGTGCCCGACCCCACGAACCCGTTCGCGACCATTTCCTCGACGCCGCACGCGGTGGATACCATCCACTACCCCCACCAGACCATCGACCGCCTGAGCGGGGATTGCGACGACACCACGGTGCTCGTCGCGTCGCTGCTCGGCAACGTCGGCGTGAACACGCGATTCGTGGATGTCCCCGGGCACATCTTCCTGCTGGTCGACACGGGTCTGCACGAGCGCAACCGATCGGCGCTGGGCGCCGACAGCACGATGATCGTCATCGCCGGCGAACAAGTCTGGATCCCGCTCGAGACCACGTCGCTCGCGCGCGGCTTCGCCCGGGCGTGGCGCGACGGCGCCGACGAGATCCTCGCGGCGTCCGCGCGCGGCCCCGTCAACTACGTCGACGTGACCGACGCGCAAGCCCGGTATGAGCCGGTCCTGCCGCCGGGCGACCGCCACATCCGCACGCTCGACGAGGCCCGCTTCAACTCCCGGCTGTCGGCCGAGGCGAAGGGCGTCTCCTCGATGCGCGACGAGTATTTTGCCGCGCACTTCGGCGCCGCCTCGCACGAACTGGAAACGACCGCGGACGCGCTCGAGCAGGTGGCCCGCATCGATTTCGAGGGCGGGGATTTCGAGGGAGCCCGGCGGCAGCTGGAGGGCGCCCTGGCAAAGGCGCCCCAGTCGGCGTCGGCGCACAACAACCTCGGCATCGTGCTGGCCGCGCTGGACAGCCTCCGCGCCGCCGATGAGCACTGGAGTGCGGCCATCGCGCTCGGACTTCGCGACGCCGGCATCGGACTGAATCGGGGGATCGCGCGCTGGGCCGGGGGGGACAGCGTCTCGGCCGTCCGGATTCTCGGCACGGCCATCGCCGACGCCGGGGGTTACATCGCCGCGTGCCGACTCATCGCCCTCAGCCCGGAGGATTCACTCGATCGTTCTGCGGGCCTGGCAGCCGAGGACTTGACGCTGCGTATGGGAATCCGTAGCCTTTTCCGGGCGAGTGTGGCTGCGGGGAACGAGAAGGGGCGGGCGGGGGCGCGCGTGGTGGACTCCGAATCGTACCAGCCTTCATTCCGCATTCGTGGCATCCGGAAGTACCTGTACTGGATCGAATGAAAGGAGTCGCACTTGAGACGAACCGGGACGGCATGGGTTACAGTCGCGCTTTTCCTCTCCGCGTCGCCGCAGTTCGTCACCGCCGACCCGTCCGACCCGCGCGGCGAGTACGGAGTCACCCTCGCGGTCGGTGGCGAGGAGGCTCGCGCCGAGTCCGTGTTCGTGAGCATGCTCTCCCACACGCGCGGAGATGCCCGCGCCCTCAACAACCTGGGCAATCTGCGGCTGCTGCGCGGAGAGACCGGGGTGGCGCTCGCGTTCTACGATCGCGCCTTGCGCGGCGACTCGCTCGACGCGGGCATCCACCTGAATCGCGCGACCGCACTCATGCTCATCGGCGACGAACCGCGCGCGCGCCAGAGCTTCGCGATCGGCCTGAAGCTCGCCGGCAGTCTCGAGCGCGCTCAGGCGCTCATGGGCCTGCCGCCCGAGAAGCAGCCTGCCGACCGCGCGGCGCGCAAGACCGTGATCGACACCGAGCAGCTCCGCGCCATGCTGCAGCGCGCCGCGACCGCGGTGCCCAGCGACTCCGTGCACTCGGCGGGCCGCACGGCCTCGCCGGATGCGGCGGGCAAGCCGTCCGCCTGGCGCTCGGCGGGCGCGCGCGGCTCCGACGGCAGCGATACGCCGCAGCTTCTCTACTGGAAGCACTAGTGTTCCGTAACCGAAGTCATGTTCACGATCGTGCGGAGCCCTCGCGGCCGCTGGCAAGGCGCGACGACGAAGTCGTATCTGAAGATACGTCGAGGAGGAGCAACGCAGCCAGCGGCCGCGAGGGCCCGCGCGGCGTGTACATGACTTCGGCTACGGAACACTAGGTTTCGACATTCGATTGTGAGCGTGCAGGCTCCCATCGAGCGGGTGCCCGTACGGGTTGGCGCCGTCATCGGCACCGCGTGCGGCGTGCTCGTGGCGCTGATCTGGAGCCTCGGCGGGCTGCGCGGGCTGGACCTCCGCCTGCACGACTGGCGCTATCGGCTGCGAGGCCCGATTCCGGCGTCGGACCGTATCGCGCTGATCGAGATCGACGATCAGACGCTGCGCGCATACCGGGACGTCTGGCCGCTGCCGCGCGAGAACTACGCCATCGTGATCGACGCGCTGGCGAATGCAGGCGTGCAGGCCATGGGCATCGACCTGCTGTTCCTGGGCGAGAATCACGAGGATCCGGCCGGGGACCTGATGCTCGCGTCGGTCACCGCCGCGCACGAGAACCTCGTCCTCTCCATCGGCTTCCAGTCCAACGACGCCTCACTCGGCGGGTCGGTCGCGCCGCCGACCGATTCCACCGCGCTGATCCGCCATGGCCGGCCCGCTTCGCGACAGCGTCTCGCGGTGGCCCAGAGCGTGTCGCTTCCCTACGAAGGGCTGCTGGCCAACGCCCACAACATGGGACACACGGTCGTGCTGATCGACGAGGACGGGGTCGTCCGCCGCATTCCCCAGTTCGTGCGCTTCGGCGAGTGGGCGTATCCCTCGCTCGTGCTGCGCCTCGTCGAGGTCGCGGCCCGGAACGACACGACGCTGCCACAGTTCGAACTCACCGCGGCAGGGGTTCACATCCACTGGCACGGCCGCCAGATGCTGGTGCCGTGCGACGAGGAGGGCGCGACCTCGATCGCGTTCGCGGGCGACCAGGGCGCGTTCAAGAACCGCTATTCGCTGCTGCAGGTGCTGCAGTGGTATCGCAACGCCGATACCACGTCGCTGGCGCGGGCCTTTCGCGGCAAGCTGGTCCTGATCGGCGCGACCGCGGTCGAGCAGCATGCGACCGACATCGGGGCGACGCCGTTCTCGAACGCGGCACCGCTCGTGTACATCCACGCGAACGCGGTGAATTCCGCGCTGCGGGGGCGGTTCCTCTCGCGCGTGCCGGCGGGGTGGATCGTGCTGTCGCTGATCGCGCTCGGCCTCGGCCTGGGCCTGGTCTTCTCACGGCTCTCGCTCGCCCGCGCCGCGCTCGTGGCGCTCGCGGCGCTTCTGGGAGTGGCCGCGCTCGACTATGGGCTGTTCGTCTTCCAGGACGTCGACCTGCCGCCGCTGGGAGCGCTGCTGGTGCCGCCGCTCACCCTGGCAGCGGTCGAGAACGCATGGCGCCGCGAGGCCGAGCACCGTGCTCGGGCGCGCGCCAAGGAACTCGATGTCGCGCGCTCGATCCAGCAGCATCTGCTGCCGTCGGCTCCGCCCGAGCTCGCGGGGCTCGATGTGTTCGGTCGCAATCTGCCGGCCGAAGAGATCGGCGGTGACTACTTCGACTGGCTCGTGCTCGATGACGAACAACTCGCGGTGGTGGTGGGCGACATCAGCGGACACGGCGTTCCCGCGGCGCTGCTGATGGCGCACCTGCGCGCCTCGTTTCACGCCACGGCGCACGGGGGCCGCTCCCCGGAGGACATCGTCACGGCCATGAATCGCTCGCTGGCGCGCGCCGTGTCGTCCGGCAAGTTCGCGACGTTCTTCCTGGCCGTGATCTCGGTGCGCGAGAGGCGGCTGCGCTACTGCAACGCCGGCCACGACCCGCCGTTGCTCCTGCGCGGCGGCGAGCTGCACCTGCTGGCCGCCAACGGCATGCCTCTGGCGATCGTCGACGGCATGGAGTACACGGGCGGGGAGGAGACGTTCGATGTGGGCGACGCACTGGTGATCTACTCGGACGGGATTCCCGAGGCCCCGATCAACAAGCAGTTCTACGGCAATGAGCGGTTGCGTGATCGGGCGCTCGCGCTGGCACGATCGGGGGCGACGGCGTCCGCGTTCGTGGACGACATTCTCGCCGACGTGCGCGCGGTGGCGGGCGAAGGGATGCGCGCCGACGATGTCACGCTGGTCGTCGTGCGCTGCACCTGATCGATCACGCCGGGCCGGGGCAGCTCGGGAGATTCTCCGGCGGGCGCCCGCGCTCTCCGCGCCCAGCCTGCCGCCGCCGTGACCTGCGCCACCCCGGCCGTCCAACGCCAGGGAGCTGTCCGTGCCCTGCCTACGCTCCGCCCCCGCTCACGGTCATCCCGGCGATGAGGATCGTGGGGCTCGCGACGCTGCCTTCCCAGCGCAGGTCGTTGCCCACTGCGGCCACGTTGCGCAGCATGTCGAGCGAGTTGGACGCCACGGTCACGCCCTCGACCGGGAACGTCTTCGCGCCGCGCTCGATCCAGAACCCCTGGGCCTGGAACGAGTAGTCGCCGGTCACAGAGTTGAAGCCGAAGGAGCCCTGGTCGGTCATGTAGAAGCCGCGGTCGGCCTTGCGCAGGATCGCTTCGGGCGAGTCGCCGCCGGGCTCGAGGCAGAGGTTGTGGAATCCGATCCCGGGCACCGACGAATAACCGCGCACCGCGCTCCCGGTGGAACGCGTTCCGGCGCGGCGCGCGTGGTAGGTGTCGTAGAGGAACATCGCGCACACCCCGCGCTCGATCAGGACGTTGCGCCGGGTCGCCACGCCTTCGCCGTCGTGCGGGCCGCTGCCCACGCCGCGCTTGAGCCGTCCGTCGTCCACCAGCGTGACGAGCGGCGACGCGATGGTCGCTCCGAGCTTCTCGGTGAGCCACGAGGCCTTCTTGATCACCGACTCCGCGCTGAACGCGTCCAGCATCTCGGCGATCCAGGAGCCGGCGACGTCGGGGTGCATCACGACCGGAACGCGCGCGGTGGCGACCGGGCGTGCGCCGATGCGCGCCACCGCGCGGCTCGCGGCCTCGCGCGCGATCGCCTCCATCGCCGGCATCTCGGAGAGCCGGCGCTTGCTCATGCCGTACGCGCCGTTCTGCTGCTTGCCGTCGCGGTCGTCGGCGAGCGGCACCACGTAGGCGCTGACCGCAGCACCGCTCGAGGAGCGCTTGAGGCCGAGCGAGTTGGCGATCACCGACGTGCCCGAGCCGCTCGAAACGTGGGCGCCGTCGGTGCGGCGGATGCGCGGGTCGTGCGCGAGTGCCACCCGCTCCAGCTCGAGCGCCATCTCGATCTTGGTCTCCGCCGGCAGTGCCACGACCGCCGGGTCGAGCAGCTCGAGATCCGGGCCGCCGGCCTCACCCGCCTCGGCGGGCGTGGGCAGCGCGTTGGCGGGATCGGGCGTCGAGAGGCGCGCGAGCGCGACCGCGCGCCGCGCGAGGTCCTCCATCCGCTCCCCGCCCAGGTCGTTGCTCGAGACGAAGCCGACCGCTCCGCCCACCATCACGCGCAGGCCGAGACCGCGCGTGGCGCTCTGCTTGAGCGTCTCGATCTTGCCGCCGTTCACCTCGACGCTGAACGAGCGCGAGCTCTCGACGCACGCCTCCGCCTGGTCCGCGCCCGCGCGGCGCGCGCGCTCCACGGCCTCGGCGGCGATCGCCTCGAGCCCGGTGGCGACGCCGGTCGCCGAATCGAGGATCGGGTCGTTCACGTGCTCGTTCCTCCCACCGTGATCTCGCGGAAGCGCACCGTGGGCTGTCCCACGCCCACCGGCTTCCACTGGCCGTCCTTGCCGCACGAGCCGGTGCTGCCGTCGATCTCGAGGTCGTTCGCGACCGCGTCGATCTTGAGCATGGCGTCGCTGCCGTTGCCGGTGAGCGTGGCGTTCCGCACCGGCTCGGCCAGCTTGCCGTCCACGATCCGGCAGGCCTCCGTGACCTGGAACGAGAAGTTGCCGTCGGCCGGGTTCACCGAGCCGCCGCCCATGCTCTTGCAGTAGAGCCCGCGCTTCACGTCGGCGATCAGGTCCTCGGGCGAGTGCGGCCCGGGCTCGATGTAGGTGTTCGTCATGCGGCACAGCGGGACCGCGCGGTACGAGCTGCGGCGCCCGTTTCCGGTGGGCCGGTTGCCGGTGATGCGGGCGTTCAGGAGATCCCACAGGTAGCCGCACAGGATCCCGTTCTCGACCAGCACGGTGCGCTGCGCGGGCGTTCCCTCGTCGTCCACGCGGAACGATCCGCGGCTGAACGGCACGATGCCGCTGTCCACGATCGTCACGCCCTTGGAGGCCACCAGCTGGCCCATCTGGCTCGCGCGGATCGAGGTCTGCTTGCGGATGGTGTCGCCCTCCATGCTGTGCCCGAAGCACTCGTGCACCATGACGCCGCCCCAGCCGGGCGAGACCACGACCGGGTAGACGCCGGCCTCGGGCTCGCGCGCGCCCAGCAGCGTGATCGCGGTGCGCGAGGCCTCGGTCGCGATCTCCTCGGGCGTGCGCTCGGCCTCGAAGTAGGCGGCCTCGACGCTGCCGCCGCCGGTCGCGTAACCCTCCTGCCGCTCGCTGCCTTCGAGCGCCAGCGACGAAACCGTGAGGCGGGAGAGGAACTGCCGGTCCTCGGCCCACAGCCCGTCGCTGTTCGCGACCACGAACGACTTGGAGGAATCGCCGAGCGAGGCCGAGACCTCGTGGATGCGCGGGTCGTGCGCGCGCGCGGTGTGGTTGGCGCGCTCGACCAGCTCGATCTTCCCGTGCTCGTCGAGCGCGAGCGGGGCGGGCCGCTCGAGCCTAAAGGGCCAGGGCGCATCCACCACGCGGAAGGCCCGGGGTCTCCCGTTC
>Ga0307281_10000176_pt1 | contig 15355 bp, 21 predicted proteins | sample ER_DNA_120_FD_194486 | JGI IMG/M metagenome (GOLD analysis project Ga0307281, IMG submission 194486) | Bulk soil microbial communities from the East River watershed near Crested Butte, Colorado, United States - ER_DNA_120 | ecosystem: Environmental > Terrestrial > Soil > Floodplain | place...
GCTGCCGCGCTGGCTGGCGATCCTGCTCGGCGTACGACGGGTCACGCCGTACGACGGCTACTGGCCGCATCGATCGTTCATGGTCGCCGAGCTGGACACCGGCGGCACGTTCCGCGCGGCGTGGCGGCCGCAGGACCCGTCGAAGGACCCGAAGGAACCGAACGGCGGCGAGTCGTCCAGCGCCGGCAGCGACCACGGCTGGTCGAATTGCACTATGGCGTCGGCCGCGCTGGCGCTGGCGTACCAGCAGCCGCGCGGCGAGCTGGCGCCGTGGGGCGGCGACCTTCGCCACCGGCAGGCCGACCAGTCTGGCGGAACGGACCTGTACGACGCGGCCGACGCGTGGCGGTCGTACGGCGAAACGCTGACCATCAAATCCGGCAGCGGCTGGTCGGCGCTGGTCGACGCGCACCAGGCCGGCCGCGCCATCGTCATTCAAGGCGAAGGAAACGTGCCAGGCGCCGAGACCTTCGATGGCGGCCACGCGTGCGCCATCGCACCGGAAACGCACAGCAGCGGCGACTGGCTGTTCGGCGACCCGCTGGCGTCCGGCTGGCAATGGGTCGCGCCATCGGCCATCCGGTCCTGGGCCGAGCGCTGGCAATCGTCCATCGCCTACGCGGTCGGCGAGAAACCACCAGCCGCGCCGGCGCCGGAACCGCCACCGGCGCCGGCGCCGTGTCCCGAGTGTCCGGACCCGGAACCGCGGATCGCATACGAGGTCGCCTATGCCGTGGCGGCCGATGACGATGCCGACGTGGCCGAATGGATCGGCTGGCTGCGCGCCGGCGAACCGTTCGCCGGCGATGTATGGGATGCCGGACGCTGGAACCCTGCCGAGCCGACCGACCTTCGCGCGCTGTTCGATGCCGGCTGCGGCGGCCAGCTCGGCAGCTGCTGGACCCGCGGACCGATACCGGACCCGGTCGCATCGGCCTATGCCGCGCTGACCACGCCGGCGAGCTGGAACGGGTCAGCATGGCGCGCTGCGCTGTGGGACGGCTGATGACCCGAGAGATGGCGCGCCGCGTGCTGTGCATCGCTGCGCTGATCCTGACCGTGGCCGCCTACGCCGGAACCGGGATACCGCTGGCGCTGGCGGTCGGTCTGATCTGCATCGCCGCGCTGCTGTAGGCCGGCGGCCGCCAGCGGTGCATGGATGGCGGCCGCCGGATTCGTCCGGCCTGGCGGTCACTCGCCGCGTGGCCTGCCGGGGGAACAGGCATTAGCCGCCAGGTAGGCCAGGCCGGCGCCGGTAGCCTACTCCGATGCGCCGGCCTGACCTGGTCAATTTACTGGGCCGAGTTATTTGACCAGCTCGCCTGCGTCGCCGACGTAGTGGCGCAATTAGTGGCGCAGGCGGCCTGTCGGCAGGCCATTTCGTGCGTGAAACGTGGTCTGGATCGGCAAGTAGCGGTTTTGCAGACCACCGCGTTAGACCACTTCGCCACGTCGCCATTTGAGCGTGGATGGAGTCGCTGGTTTACACCGTGTCGCCGACGTAGTGGCGCAGATAGTGGCGCAGGATCGCCAGATAGTGGCGCAGCCTGGACGGCCGCGCAGGCAGCTGGTCAGGACCGATCCAGCGTTCGCTGTTCACGACGCGGCCGCCGCTGGCGTCCATTCGTCCACGACGGCCGTGGCGGCGATGTAGAGCATCGATGTTCGGTAGTCACGGTGACCCATCGCGGCCGTGACCGTGGCCGGCGAATTCGCCGCGGCGATCCGCGTGCCGTAGGCGCGGCGCAGATCGTGCCAGGTGTAGCGCCGGCGCAGGCCGAGCTGGACCGATAGCCGGTGGACGTGCATCAGCAGCGTATGCGGATGGATCGACTGGCCGGCACGCTCGCCGGGAAACAGCAGCGCGGTCGGCGTGGCGCGCGGCAGGCCGTCCAGCGCGGCCGCGGTCCATGCGTTCAGCGTGACCATGCGCACGCTGCCGTCCTTCGGTTCTTCGCTGGTGTCGCCGGTCCGATACTCGCGCTTCCGGTATACGCGGAGCTGGTCGCCGACCCGGTCGCCGTGGCGCAATTCCAGCAGCTCGGAGGACCGCAGGCCGTGGCCGATGGTCAGCGCGTAGATCGCGAACCAGACCGGGTCGGCGGCGACGGCCGCCAGCATGGCGTCCTGCTCGGCCGGCGTCGGCGGATCGATCGTGCGCCGGCGAGCTGGCACGCGGTCGACGGCGCTGCGCGGATTGACGGCGAGCAGCGGCGGCCGGGATTTCACGGCGCGGCCGAGCGCTGCGGATAGCACGTCCAGGATGCTATCGGCGCCGCGGCGATCGTGGCCGCTGCGGATCAGCTGGACCCGGAACCGTTCGATATCGCTGCTGGTCAGCTCGGCCAGCCGGATACGGCCGAGCGCCGGCACGATCAGCCGGTGGCTGATGTCCGCGTATCGGGTCTGCGTGCCGATCGACAGGCCGGCGACGTGGTCAGCCAGCCAGCGATCGATCCACGCGCCGACCGTCATCCGGCGGTCGACCCTCGCGCCGCCGCTGGCATCACGTTCGTTCAGCCGCCGACGTAGCTGGTTGTCCGCGTCGATGCGGCTGCCGGCGACGTATTCGCTGCCGGGTCGCTGGCCGCGGATCGGCCAGGTGATGCGCCATTCATTCGGCTTCCGGCCTGGCGTGATACCGCCGCTACCGCGCGGCCGGCGCGGCTTCGGATCGATGGACGTGGAAGGGTGCGCCGTGGCGCTCGGAGTAGGCATGCCAGCAGTCTAGGCGAGTCTGCAAGATTTAGCGACTACAGCGACGCCAGCGACGACTGCTGGTATGGCTATGCTGGACCCGCTGGCGTACCGTGTCTGTCCCGAGCGCGGGAACCGTAGTCCGATGGGGGACAGATCGACAATGGCGACCACGACGACACGACGCGCGCTGGATCGCGAACGGCTGACCGTGAAGGACGCCGCGCGGCGCACCAGCTACTCGCCGGCCTACCTGTACCGGCTGGCCGAGCGTGGCGAGATCGAAGCCGTGAAAGCCGGCCGATCGGTGCGCCTGTACGCCGATTCGCTGGATGCCTGGCTGGAGCGCAACGGCAGCGGTTCGGTCGCCTGACCACGGTGGAAAAGCTGTGGACAACCGCGCGAATCCCGTGGACAGGTCGCCGTGCGCTGTGGAGGACCACAGCGGCCGAGTAGCGGCCAGCGGCACCAGCGACGCAGGCAACTTGACACTACGTAGCACGCTCGGGACGCCGGTCCACCTAACCGCGGCGGAGCCGAGCGCGCTACTACGCGGAGCGCCTAGGCCGTACGTGCGCCGTGGTCCGTACGCCGACCAGGCCGACCCTTTCTCGGAGGACGATCTATGCCGCGCCTACGGCCTAGAACCGTGGTAGCGCTGTGCGTTCGCTGCGGCAAGCTGCCGCGCGCCGCCGGCGAGACCTGGCTATGCGATAGCTGCTCGGCCGACCAGGCCGCCTACGTCGAAGCGATCGACGCGCGCGACCACGGCACGAACGTCAAGGAACGCCGGCGCTACGCCATCGCCGTTCACCATTGGGCCGGCGGCTGGCCGGCCATGCGTGAACCGTGACGAAGCGCCATCCGCGGCTGGTGATCTGCTCGCCGGTCCGGTTCGGCCTGCCGGCCGTGCCGTCGACCCGCGGCCGCTGCCAGCGCTGCCAGGCCGAGGTCTGGCTATCGAAGCGCGCCGAGCTGGACGCCGGCGACGATCTGCTATGCGTGGTCTGCGCCATGTCGGTCGTCCAGGTCGGCGACATGGTCAGCGTGGCGCCGTGGGTATCGGAGGACCTGTCCGAATGAATACGCCACAGATCGCCGGCGGCCTGTATTCGGTCGTCCTGGTCTGTCCATCCTGCGGCGAGCTGGGCGCCGTGCCGGCGACCCTCGCGACGCGCCTGGTGATGGTCCGGAACGAACCGGCCACGCTCGGCCTGCGCGTCAAGGCGGCGAAGCTGCCGCACAGCTGCGGCCAGCAGACCCTGACCGCGGCGCTGGAAGAATTCGAACGGCCGCCGGACGATCGGCCGTCCGATGGCACGTAGCGCCTACCATTCGCCGGCCTGGCCAGCGCTGCGCCTGCGCGTGCTAGCTCGGGACGGCTACCGCTGCCATTGGTGCTCGGGTCCGGCTAACGAAGCCGACCACGTCGTGGCGCTGGCCGAAGGTGGCGCAGCGCTGGACCTGGCGAATCTGGTGGCGAGCTGCAAGCGCTGCAACATGCAGCGTGGTCGCCATGTCCGGTCGCGCGGCGCGCGGATCGGCCGGCGTTCGCGAAGGTGGTAGATCGGCCGCTGCTGCTGGACCTGTTCTGCGGCGTAGGCGGCGCCGGCGCCGGCTATTCGCTGGCCGGCTTCGAAATCGTCGGCGTGGACATCGCGCCGCAGCCGCGCTACCCGTTCCGGTTCATCCAGGCCGACGCCATGACGTTTCCGCTGGCCGGCTTCGATGCGGTCCATGCGTCGCCGCCATGCCAGGCCTATACGTGGTCGACGCGCATAGGTCGCGAGGATCGATGGCCGCAGCTGATCGCCGACGTTCGCGAACGGGTCCAGCTCGCCGGCCTGCCGTACGTCATCGAAAACGTGCCAGGCGCCAGGGCCGACATGCGCGATCCGGTCCTGCTATGCGGGTCCATGTTCGGCCTGGAGGTGAATCGACACCGGCTGTTCGAAAGCTCGGCGCCGCTGTGGCCTGCGCCGCCGCATCGAAGCTGTGCCGGCAGGATCGCCGACGGCGAAGCCGTGACCGTGGCAGGACATGGCGGCGACAGTAAGGATTTCCGAATCGCGCGCTGGCAGCAGGCCATGCAGATCAGCTGGACCAAGAACCGTCACGAATTGGCCGAAGCGATACCACCGGCCTATACGGCGTGGATCGGCGCCGAGCTGCTCGCCGCCATGAATGGCGCGCCAGCTCGCCGGCCGTCGCTGTGGATGACGCTATGAGCTATCGCGGCCGGGTCCTGGTCCTGGCCGTGGTCCTATGCGTGGCGTTCTGGCTATGGGTCATTGGTGCAATCGTTCGCGCGTTTCATTGCACGTTCGCGCCATTGACATTGACGCGAGCTCGAGCTGGCGGTTTTTGGATCGGGACTAGTTGCGCCGAGTACGTCGGCCGTATCTCTCCCCGCGCAGCCACCGACGCGGCCGGATGACCGATAGAACGGATGTTCTGTTCCCGGCGATGCGCAGCAGGCGGAATCGCGCCGCGGCCGAGCGCACGCTGCGCGCGCTGCGCGCCGCTGACCGGGTCGACGCGGTCGACGCCGCGCTGATCGCCGCGGTCCGGTCGCTGGCGGCCGCGCTGGATGACGCGCCATCGCCGTACGTCGCCGCCACGGTGGCGCGGGTCCATATCGAAGCGCTGCGGCTGCTGACCGGCAAGCCGTCGCCGGAACCGGACGAGCTTGATGCGTTCATCCGAAGCCTTAAGCCAGCCGACGCCGGCGCGGTTCGCGACTCCGAGAACCAGTAGCCGGCCGACCATCGGCGAAGCGCTGGCCAGGGTCGGCGCTGTTCTCGGCGCGCCGCCGCTGCCGTGGCAGCGCCAGGTATTCGACGTGGCCGGCGAGCTGCTGCCGTCCGGCCTGCCGGCGTATCGCGAAATCCGGGTGACCGTTCCGCGGCAGCAGGGTAAAACCGCCGGCCTGCTGCTGCCGCTGATGGTGCATCGCGCGCTGGCGTTCGGCCGGCCACAGCGAATCTTGTACACCGCGCAGGACCGGAACCATGCGCGCGAGAAATGGCAGGAACAGGTAGAGCTGCTGGACACGACGCCGCTGCGCCGGCTGTACAGCGTCCGGCGATCCAACGGCAGCGAACGAATCCGCTGGCGTACCGGGTCGACGCACAGCATTACGGCCGGCGGCGAGACCAGCGGCCACGGTTTCACGCTCGATTTAGGCGTCATCGATGAAGCGTTCGCGCAGACCGACGATCGCCTGGTGCAGGCATTCCGGCCGGCCATGATGACGCGTCGCGACGCGCAGCTGTGGATCGTGTCAACCGCCGGAACGGATGATTCCGTATTCCTGCGCGAGCGTGTCGACGATGGCCGCGCGCGGGTCGAAGCCGGCGACACGGCCGACGTGGCGTACTTCGAATGGTCGGCGCCCGATGACGCCGACCCGGAGGACCCTGCTACCTGGTTCGCCGCCATGCCGGCGCTCGGCACGCTGATCGACGTGGACACGGTCCGCGCCGACCGCGCGGCGATGGACGCCGGCGAATTCGCGCGCGCCTACCTGAACCGCTGGACGCCAGGCGGCGCGCCGGTATTCGACCTGGCGAGCTGGACCCGCTGCCGTGACGCCACCAGCTCGGCGTCGGGTCCGGTGGCGTTCGGCATCGACGTGTCGCCGGACCGCCGGACCGGCACGATCGCGGCCGCCGGCGGCCGGCGCGACGGCCGCGTGCATGTCGAAATCGTCGACCGCCGGCCTGGCGTCGAATGGATCGCCGACCGGATCGCCGAGCTGGACCGCCGGCATCGGCCGGTCGCCGTGGCGCTGGACCCGTCCGGACCGGCCGGATCGCTGGTGACCGATCTAAGCCAGCTGCGCCGCGTGCCGCCGCTGCTGCTGCTGACCGGCCGCGCCTACGCGCAGGCATGCGGCGCGCTGTTCGATGATGTCCAGACCGGCCGCCTGGCGCACCTGGGGCAGCCGGCGCTGGATGACGCGGCCGCCGGCGCGCGCCGGCGCACGCTCGGCGACGCGTGGACGTGGTCGCGCCACGACGGCGCCACGGCCGACCCGGCGCCGCTGATCGCGGCGACCCTCGCGCGCCAGGGATGGGCGCAGGCGCCGCGCGTTAAGCCGTCGATCCTGTAGCCGGCGCCGCTGGCGTCGCCTAATCCTGCCAGCGCCTACCAGCTCGCCGGCGCCGCGGCTACCGTGGCGGCGTGCGCGCCGCCGATGTACTGCGCTGGATGGCGACTGGCGAACGGACCCGATCCGAGCCGGAATCCAGCGACCCGGCGGAACCGGAACAGCAGATCGAACAGGCGATAGCGCGCGAGGTCGAAGCGCGGCTAGCCAATTTCACGTTCGCCGATGCGCTGACCCTGCCGGCCGTGGCGCGCGGCGTCGATCTGCTCGCCAGCCAGGCGGCCGCGCTATCGGTCGCCGCGTACGCCGGCGGCCAGCGGCTGGACCCGCAGCCGAGCCAGGTCAGCCGGCCGACGCCGTGGCCGGAGGTCCGGCGCCGGGATTTCGTGTATGAAACCGTCCGGTCGCTGCTGGCGTCGCCGCCGCGCGGCGGTAACGCGTACTGGCTGACCCTGTCTCGGAACGACCACGGCTATCCGGCGTCGCTGCTGTGCGCGGACCCGGCGGAAATGGACGTTCGGTGGGACGAGCTGCGGCTGCGCCGGCGCTACCGCTGGCGCGGCCAGGACATCGATCCTCGCGACGTGACGCATATTCGGATCGGCGCGCGACCCGGCGACGAATACGGCCACAGCGTGATTTACGACTGCCTGCCGCGGCTGGCGATTATCGGGATGGCCGAAGCGTACGCGGCTGGTTTCTTCGCCAGCGGCGGCATTCCCGAGGTGCTGATTAAGTCGGGCGCCGGTCTGGACCATAACGAGGCCGTGGCGCTGCGCAACGAATACGTCGGCGACGGCGAACGGTTCCCGGTCCGCGTCGTGTCCGGCGATATCGACCTGGATTTCCCGGCGGCCGACCCGGAACGCAGCCAAATGGCGCAGACCCGCGCGGCCGCGGCAACCGAGGTCGCGCGGCTGCTCGGCATTCCGGCGTCGCTGCTGATGGTCGAAACGTCGGGCGCGACCATCACGTACACGAATCCCAACGGCGCACTAAGCCAGCTCTATCGCGAAACGCTGTTGCCGACGTACCTGAATCCGATCGAATCCGCGTGGTCCGATCTGGTGCCTGGCACGCAGGCCGTCCGGTTCGAATTGAACGAGCTACTGGCGGCCGACATTGTCACGCGCAGCCAGGTGCAGATCGCCTACGTCGGCGCCGGCATCCTGGACCCGGCCGAGGTCCGCGCGCTGGAAGGATGGCCGGCCGGCGCCATCGATGAATCGCCGCGTTATGAGCCGACCAGCCGGCCGGCCGAGATTCCGCTGCCGACGTACCTGGAAGGAATCGCCTGATGCCTGATCGCGAATTGCAATGGCGCGCGCCGGCGTCCGGCGAGCTGGTGGTACGTGACGAGGGTCAGCGCCTGGTCGACCTTCGCATCATGCCGTGGGGAATCGTGGCGGCGACCATCGATGGACCCGAGGCATTCGACCGCGGCGCGTTCGATGACATCGACCCGACCCGCGTCACGATCGAAGCCGGCCGGCATGGCGGTCCGCTGGTCGGCCGCGGCGTGTCGCTGACTAATCGCGAGGACGCGCAGTACATGACGGCGCGCATTGCGCCGACGCCGGCCGGTGATGAGCTGCTGACCCTCGCGCGCGAGGGTGTCTACCAGGACGCCAGCGTGGCGTTCTATCCGGTCGCCGGCGGCCATCGGCGGCGCGGCGGCGCAACCGTCCACAGCCGCGCCGACCTTCGGCGCGTCGCCATCCTGGAGCGCGGCAGCTATCCGCAGGCGGCCGTCCTGGCCGTGCGCAGCAATGACATGGAGGATTCGAACGTGCCGACCCTGCTGGAAACGCCGACGCCGGACCCGACGCCGGACCCGACACCCGAGCCGACGCCGCCGGATGAGCTTTCCTTCCGGAACGAGGTCCGCGCCGAGTTGGGCGCGATCCGCCTGCTGGCCGGTCGCCAGCTCGCCGCCGGCGCCGACGATCCGTACGCGCAGCTGCGGTCCTTCGCCGATTTCGGCATGGCCTGCCGCGCCGCCTACGTCGACCCGGCCGTGGCCGCGCTGATGACGCGCGCGCTGGTGGACGAGATCACCGGCGACAATCCCGGCGTGGTTCCGCCCGGCTGGCTTTCCAGCGTGGCCGGCATCCTGCCGCCGCGCCAGCCGGCCGTGACCGCGTTCGGCGGCCGGAACGGCCTGCCGGACGCCGGCATGGATGTCAATTGGCCGTACTACGACGGCGACATTAACGCGCTGGTCGCCGTCCAGGCCGCGCAAAAAACGGCGCTGAACAGCGTCAAGATCAGCTTTAAGAAGGGGACCACGCCGATCGCCACGTACGGCTTCGCGCATGACGTGGCGTACCAGCTGATCCTTCGGAGCGACCCGTCGTACATCGCGAGCGCGAACCGGGTCCTGGTGGCGGCGTTCGCCGCGCGCGAAGATGCGCAATTCATCGCCGCGATCGTGGCGCTGGACCAGGCCGGATCGTTCGTGACCCTGGACGCGCTGACCGCCACGGCCGACGCGGTCCGCGCGGCGCTGTTCCAGGCGTCGCTGCTGGTCGAAGGTGCGACCGGCGCGCCGGCGTCGTTCGGCCTGGCGGCCACGAACGTTTTCGCCCATCTCGGCGGCCTGACCGGCCTGGTTCCGGCGCCGTACGGCACGGCGAACGTGACAGGCACGGCCGACGCGGCTTCGCTGCGCATCAACGTGTCCGGCCTGCCGATCTACCACGACGCACGGCTGCCGGCGAACGCGTTCCTGGTGTCGAACCAGGAAGCCGCGTCGTATCTCGGCGTCGGTCCGTTCTTCGCGACGGCCGAGGACGTGGAGCGGCTCGGCCGAAACGAAGCGATCTGGGGCATGGGTGCCGGCACGATCATCCTGCCGAAGGGGATTTGCTGGCTGGCCGCCACCGCGCCGACCGTCCTGACCGGCCGCAAGGCGAAGGACCAGGACGCGGACTAGGCCATGCCGAGACTGGCGCCGTACGCCACCGCGGCGCAGCTCGCCGAGACCACGCCAGGTCTGTCGCCAGCGCGCGCAGACCTGGCGCTGGCGGCCGCCAGCGACTACGTCGACGCGGTCTGTTTCGGCGTGACCGATCCGGCGACCGGCCTGGCGCCCGATCCTGGCTGGTTCCCGGACCCGGTTCCATCGCGCGTCGTATCGGCCACGCTGGTCGCCGCGGCGCGGTTCTCGCGCGACCCGGAAGCGCCGTGGGGCACGGTCGGCGGCATCGGCGAAGTGCCGATCTATGCGAAGGGTCAGATTCCCGACGCCGATAAATTCCTGCTCGGCCTGCGCCGGTCCTTCGGTCTGGCATGACGGCGCCGCGCGAAGCGCTGGTGCGCCGGCTGGCCGCCGCGGCCGGCAGCTCGGCCACGGTCGGGTCGGCGCCGATCCGGCAGGCGGCGCCGCCGCTGCTGATCGTGGCGCCTGGCACGCCATACCTTCGGCCGGTCGACGCCATTCCCGATTGCAGCGTGTCGGTCCGGCTGGATGTCTGGTGCGTCACCACGCGCGAGGACGTGAACGCGCAGGACACGCAGGACGCGCTGGCCGAGCTGGTGCGCCAGGTCGCCGAGGACCCGACCTGGCAGCCGGTCGACGGCTGCGTGGCGGTCTATCTCGGCGCCGAGCGCGGCAACGTCGCGACCGAGGACCTGGCCGGCATTCCCGGCCTGGCCACGATCGTCCAGCTGCGGGTCGACGCGTGACCGGGAACCGCGTGGAAGCCGTGAACGGCCGCCAGGTCGCCGATGCGCTGGCCGGCCTGGCGAAGGACGCCGCGGACCTGTCCGAGCCGTCCCGCGTGGTCCTGGCCGCCGGCCTGGACGCCGCCACCGGCCGCGCGCCGCGGCTGACCGGCGAGCTGATCGGCGGCCTGGACGTGGTCGACGTGACGCCGGCCGGTGGCACGCTGGTGGCACGCGCGCCGTACAGCGCCTACCAGGACCGCGGCACGCGCTACGTTCGCGCGCAGCGGTTCATGCAGGCCGGCAGCGAAGCCATCCACCGCGCGGCGCCGGACGCCTATCGCGCGGACCTGACCAGGAAGCTAGCCGCGGCCGCGGCGAAAGCGTAGAGAGGACCGACCATGCCGCCGCTGTTCATGAAGTCGATTTCGCTGACCCTACAGGCCGAAGGACAGGCCACGCCGGTCGAATTCAATTGCAACGTTCGAATTGCCACCATCGAAGTCGAAGCCGGCGACGTGGTCACGTTCGAACCGCTGTGCGAGGACGGCGCGTACAGCGAATCCGAACCACCGACGTACGCAATGCACCTGGTCGGCGCGCAGGATTGGACATCGAATACCGTGCCGGCGAGCATCGGCCTGGCGCGCTACCTGGACGATTTCGCCGGCCTGTCGGCCGCGTTCGAATTCCAGGCGCACGGCCAGGACGTGGCCGCCAGCGCCGACCAGCCGGCGAAAGCCGGCACGCTGATCCTGCAAGCGCCGTCCTACGGCGGCGAGAAATCCACCTATGCCGAGCTGGACGTGTCCATGCCGATCGTCGGCAAGCCGACCAACGTGGTAGCGCCGACCGCGTTCCGCGCGGCCGGCCGCGCCGCCGCGCAGGCCATGAAGGACGCCGCCGCGCCGGCCGCCGAGGACGCCGCGTGACGGCCGAGCCGGCCGAGCCGGTCCGGCTGCCGGTGGCCGAACCGCTGGACCTGGCGGCGATCGTCGACCGTCACCCGATCCGCGTGGTCCGGCTGGACATGGCGGCCGTCCTGCTCGGCCTGTCGACCGGCGACATGGACGACATCGAAGCCGCGCTAGGCGTGCCGTTCGCCGAAATCACGACGGCGCCGCGCCTGGCGGTCCTGGCCGTGCTGGCGTGGCTGATCGGCCGGCGCGAGGACCCAGACCTGACCCTGGACCACGTCCGGACGCAATGGAGGGTGGAGGTCCACGAGGACCCTACGCTGCCGCGGCCATCGAAGCCGCGGCGGTCAGGACGATCGGAATCGCGCGGATGACCGGCCTGCCGCCGCGCGAGGTCCGGTTGCTGACCGTGGCCGAGATCGCCGCCTATCGCGAATTCGCCGAGCAGGACGCCGCGCGCAGCCGGATGGCCGGCTACCGGCGCCGGCGCTAGGCCGTGGGCATCGGCGGCGCGGTCGGCGCGCTGGACCTGTTGGTGCGTGTCATCGGCGACACGAAGGGCCTGGATGATGTCCTGGACAAATCCACCGGCAAAGTGAACGCGTTCGGGAAATCGTTCGATCTGGGCGGCGTCGCGAAGCTCGGCGCCATTGCCGGCGTGGCCGGCGTGGCGGCCGTGGCCATCGGCGACATGACCGCGGCGGCCGCGGCCGATCGTGACGAGCAGGCGAAGCTCGAGCAGGCCGTACGCGCCGCCGGCGCGGCGACCGGCGATTACGTGGCGCAGCTCGATGCTGCCATCGCCGCCGGCCAGGCGAAAGCGTTCAGCGATACCGAATCCCGTGACGCGCTGCAATCGCTGGTCACGGCCACCGGCGACGTGGCGCTGGCGACTGACCAGCTGACCATCGCGCAGGACCTGGCGCGCTTCGCGAACGTCGACCTGGCCACGGCCGCCGATGCCGTGGCGAAAGCGAACGCCGGCCAGGACGGCGCGCTTCGCAAGCTGGTTCCCGGCCTGGAAAAAGGCGCCACGGCGACCGATACCCTGGCCGCCGCGTCGAAAGCCGCGGCCGGCCAGGCCGACCTGTACGCGGCCAGCGCCGAAGGAATGCAGGCACGCGCCGGCGACAGTCTCGGCGAGCTGTCGGAAACGATCGGGTCGGTTTTCCTGCCGATCCTGGATGCGATCATCCCGGCGCTGCTGCCGATCCTGGACGCGTTCGGCCAGCTGGTGAAAGCGCTGCTGCCGGTCCTAATCCCGCTGATCAAGGTCCTGGCCGGCGCGCTGAAAATCGTGGCCGACGTGCTGGTGACCGTGGTCGGCTGGCTGGTGAAGCTGGTCGACTGGATCAGCCAGGCCGCGGCGAAGGTCGGCGAATTCCTGGACAAGCTGAATCCGCTGAAGGATTTCAAAATGCCGAGCCTGCCGTTCATCGGCGGCACGTCGGCGCCGCTGCCGCGCGCCGTGTCGCTGGCCGGCGGCGTCGGCCGAGCTGGCGGCGAATCGTTCGGCGTGTCCAGCGGCGGCCGCGGCGCGGTCACGTTCAATTTCTACACCACCGGCGATTCGATCGAGCAGGAACAGGCCGTCATGCGCGCGCTGCGCCGGGTCCAGCGGCTGAACGCCGGCCTGGTCCTGCCGGCCGCCGGCCGGACGGCATAGCGTGCCGGTCGGTCCTGGCGCCGAGTCGGTCCGGGTCGAAATCTACGCGCCGGACCCGGACGCCAGCCGATGGGATGAAGCGGTATGGGACGGCGGCTACTGGGCGGCCGCGGTCTGGACCGTGGTCGGCTGCGTGGTCATGGAAGCCGCGTACGTGTATGGCGCGACCAGCGAAGCCGGCGTGCTATCGCTGCCGGTCGCCGGCACGCTGGACCTGGCGACGCGTGACACGGCGCGCGAGCTGGACCCTGGCAACAGCGAAGGTCCGTTCTTCGGCTACGTGGCGCCTGGCACGCCGGTCCGGCTGACCAGCTCGCCGGCGTCCGGCGGCGCGCCGGCGTGGACCGGCTACCTGGACGAGGCGACCTACAACGTCGCCGACGCGCGCGGCCAGCTGCGCGCGGTCGACGGCGTCGCCTATCTCGCGCAGGCCGATCTGCCGGATGGCCAGGTTTTGCCGAATACCCTGCGCGCGCGTATCCGCGCCGTCATCACGGCCGCCGGCCTGGACGCGGTCGTCCAGCTCGCGCCGGACGTGCCGGACATGGACGCCGACCCGCCGGTGGCGGCATACGACGGCAAGGCGAAAACGGCATGGCAGGCGATCCTGGATGCGGCGCAGGACGCGCTGTACTTTGTCTGGCTCGGGCCGGCCGGCTATCTCCACGTCGTTTCATGGGGCGGCTTTCCCGATGCGCCGTTCGCGATCGGCTGCGGCGATCCGGCCGAGGGTCCGTGGATCGAAGGTCTGCGGACCATCGGCTACGGGTCGAGCGCAGAGGCGATCCGGAATGGCGTGCAGGCCTGGTCGGCGCCGAGCGTGAAAACGGCCGTGGTGAAGGACGGGCCATCGGTCTACCGCTACGGCCTGCGGACCTTTGCCGTGGAGCGCGTGGTGCCGGATTTCGCGACCTGGTCCGGCCGCATCCTGGCCGACCGCGCCGGCGCCGGCCTGTCGGTCCTGCTCGGCGAGGTCCGGCCGTACAGCGACGCCGAGCTACAGCTGCTGCTCGGCCTGGCCGTGGCCGGACCGCAGATCATCCGCGTTCGGGACGAGGACCATCCACCGCTGATCGACCAGACCGTGGGCGCCATCGGCGCGCGGGTCCGGGTCACGTCGGCCGGCTGGTCGTTCGGCCTGGTGTCGATGGTTCCGCGCGCTGAATGGGACGCCGTCGAACCGCCGGTGGTGCCGCCGATCCAGCCGCCGGACCCGTGGCACGTCGAAACGCGGTCCTACCTGGCGACGAACGACGCGCTACTGGCGCTGACCAGCGGCGGCGCGAAGTACGGCGCCGGCGCGGCGACCACGCTGCCGGTCGGCGCGTGGTCCGGCTGGACCTACCGCAGCTGCATCCATTTCGCGACCATCCCGTGGACGAAGGTCCGCGCGGTCCGGACGGCGATCCTGCGGCTGGACACCAGCGACCAGGACCGGGTCGGCTTCGGCAGCTCGCCGACCATCGAAGTACGGCGCATCACGGCCGCGTGGTCGGCCGGGTCGGCGAGCTCGCCGAGCAGCGGTAACGCCGTGGTCTATCCGGGTCCGGCGACCACGTCGACCGGCGCGGTCCGCGCGAACGTGACCGGCGCCGAGAACGCTGCGCTAGGTATCCGCATCGACGCCATCGCGCGGGCCTGGGCGCCGAGCAGCGCCGGCGGATCGGCGGCCGCGCAGCATGGCGTCATGCTGCTACCTGGCAGCGGGTCGACGGCCGATACGACCGAATTCTGGCCGGTGGAGAAGGGCGGCGCGTTCCGGCCGCAGATCGATCTGGAGCTGGAGGTATTCGACTGATGGCGGTTCCCAACAGGCCCGTAGGCGGCGCATCCATCGAATCCGCGTGGGGCGGCGTGGTCCACGACGGAATCGTGGCGCAGGATATCCAGGCCGGTTCGGTCGTCATGACCACGACCGCCAGCGGCGGCGTGTCGCCGGTGGTGACCGTCACGTTTCCGCGGCCGTTCGCCGCGCCGCCTACCGTCATTCTCGGCGGCGCATTGAACAGCAGCGGCATCGTGGTATCGAACGTCGGCCGCGCGCCGACCGCCACGGATTTCGGCGCCTGCGTCAAGCGAACCGATGGTGGCGGCATCGCGACCTTTACCGGCTACTGGCTGGCGATCGGTCCGCGCGCGTAGGCCATGCTGCGCGATCTGCTGGCGCGCCTGCTGCCGCGCTGGCTGGCGATCCTGCTCGGCGTACGACGGGTCACGCCGTACGACGGCTACTGGCCGCATCGATCGTTCATGGTCGCCGAGCTGGACACCGGCGGCACGTTCCGCGCGGCGTGGCGG
>Ga0307281_10000177_pt1 | contig 15321 bp, 18 predicted proteins | sample ER_DNA_120_FD_194486 | JGI IMG/M metagenome (GOLD analysis project Ga0307281, IMG submission 194486) | Bulk soil microbial communities from the East River watershed near Crested Butte, Colorado, United States - ER_DNA_120 | ecosystem: Environmental > Terrestrial > Soil > Floodplain | place...
GGGCCCGTTTGCTTTCCGCGCATATTCGGATTGGCCGCACCGGCGTGCGCCTTTATGATCGCGGCCACCATGCGCAGTCGCACGCGAACAGTGACGGTGGGAAGCGGGGAGTGGCGCGGCCGCGTGCTGCGTTATCCCGACGATGCCGCGCTCCGGCCCAGCATGCAGCGCACCAAGCATTCACTGTTCTCGTCCTTGGGAGATGCGCTGCGCGGGGCGGTGTTCGCGGATTGCTTCGCGGGGGCGGGTGCGGTGGGCATCGAGGCGCTGAGCCTGGGCGCGGCACAGGTGCACTTCATCGAATCCGGCCGGGAGGCCGCCCTGGCGCTCGAGGCCAATCTAACCATATGCGGCGCGGTGCCTTCGCGCTATCATGTGCACCGGGCGCGGGTCGCCGAAGTGCTCGCTCGTGAACCGAATCCCATGGCGGGCTGCTCTATTATATATGCGGATCCGCCCTATGACGCGGACCTGGATGCGGAATTTTTTCACGACCTCGATCCGGCGCGCTTTGCGGGTCTGCGTACTGTCGTGGTGGAACATCGCACCAAACAGCGCGTTGTTCCGCAGCTGTCGCTGCGGGTTTCTCACGAGCGGCGCTTCGGGGACACGACGCTGACGTACCTTGTTCCGGCCGCGCTCGCAGAAGAAGGTTGAAACATGACCAGGGCACTCTATCCGGGCACATTTGATCCCATCACCAACGGGCACGTGGACCTGATTCACCGCGCCAGCCGTCTGTTCGACGAGCTCGTGATCGCGGTGGCGGAATCGAAGAGCAAGGGCGCCTTGTTCGACCTGGCCGAGCGCACCGCACTGGTGCGGGAGGCAGTGGGGGACGTGCGCAACGTGAGCGTGGTGAATTTCGGCGGGCTTTTGGCCGACGAGTTCGAGAAACAGCGCGTCGACGTGGTCATTCGCGGGCTGCGCGCCATCTCGGACTTCGAGTATGAACTCATGATGGCCCTCATGAACCGCAAGCTCAGCGACAAGTTCGAAACCGTCTTCCTCATGCCCAGCGAGCAGTACGTGTACCTGCACAGCTCGCTCGTGCGCGAGGTGTTCGCCCTGGGCGGCGACATCTCGCACCTGGTGCCGCCGCCGGTCTTGAAGGCGTTTCGCAAGAAGCGCCCGCTGAAGCCCGGTGCGGGCGGGCGCCGCGGGCCCCACGGCGCGGGCAGACGCACCGGGACGCGCGTCCCGGCGGTGCGCGGAGTGCGCAAGCCCCGAGGTTGACCGGACGCCGCGGTTCTGTTAACTTCCGCGTGGCTCCTCCGCCGAGTTTCTTCTCCCCGGCTCTTGCTCTTCCGCACAACCCTTTGAACTGGTTCGGAGCGATCTGTGTTCATCGATCATGTCATTGTCGAGGTACGCGCCGGAGACGGTGGCGACGGCTGCGTGTCGTTCCGCCACGAGAAATTCGCGGCGCAGGGCGGCCCCAACGGGGGTAACGGCGGACGCGGCGGCAACATCACGCTGGTGGCGTCGCACCATCTCACTACGCTTGTCGATCTCCATTACAAACGCCATTTCAACGCCGGACGCGGCGAGCACGGCAAGGGCAAGAGCCAGACCGGACACGACGGCGCGGACGTCGTGATCCCGGTGCCGGTCGGCACGCTGATTCGTGACGCCGGGACCGGCGAGCGCGTGGGCGAGCTGACCGCGGATGGCGAACGCCTGGTGGTGGCGAAGGGCGGGCGCTACGGACTCGGCAACGAGAATTTCAAGACGCCCAGCAACCGCACGCCGCGCCAGTTCACCTATGGCGGCGACGGCGAAGCCAAGCGCCTCGAGATCATCATGCGGCTCATCGCCGACGTGGGACTGGTCGGCGAGCCCAACGCGGGCAAATCCACGCTGATCTCGGTGGTGAGCGCGGCGCACCCAAAAATCGCGGATTATCCTTTCACCACCACGACACCGGTTCTGGGCATCGTGCGCGTCGGCGAGAACGAATCGTTCGTCATGGTGGACATTCCCGGTCTCATCGAGGGTGCGCACCAGGGGCGCGGCATGGGGAAGGAATTCCTGCGCCACGTGGAACGCTGCCGCGTGCTCCTCTTCATGATCGACGTCATGCACCCGGATCCGGCCGAGAGCTATCACATGCTTCGCAACGAGATCATGCGCTACGACCCGGTGTTGCTCGAGCGCAGGAGCATCCTGTTGCTGACCAAGTGCGACGCGCTTCCCGGCGGTGTGAGCGGCGTAGATCCGGTGCTGTTGCGCCTGCACGAGCCTACCATTGCGATTTCGGCCGTGAGCCGGCAGGGTCTCGACGACTTGATGCGAGAGGTGACGATGTTGTTGCGCGCTTGAGTGACGTGTGGAGGTGGGGGAGTGGATGCGCGAAAGGGAATCGAACTGCTCCTGACGCAGGGCGTTGCGCCCTCCGATTGGGAGTCTCTGGAGATTGTGTTGCGCGCCGCGGAACGCGGCGATGACGTGGATATCGAGGCCGCGATCGGGCGCCTCAAGCTCGCGCGCGTGCCGAAGCCGGAGATCGAGCGGCAGTACGCTGCCATGACGCGCGCCGGAGCGCGACTCGTGTTCCGCTGGGAGGACGAGTATCCCGCCAGCCTGCGGCCCGTGCCGGTGCCGCCGCCCGCGATCTTCCTCCGCGGCCGGCTGCCGCGGCCGGATTCACCCGCCGTCGCCATCGTGGGAACGCGCAAACCGAGTGTCGCGGGAATTGGATTCGCGCGCGAGACGGCGCGCACGCTGGCACTCCTGGGGGTGGTGGTGGTGAGCGGCATGGCGCGCGGGATCGACACCGCCGCCCACGAGGGCGCGCTCGCGGCCGATGGCCTCACGGTGGCGGTCTTGGGGACGGGTGTCGATGTCGTGTATCCTCCCGAGAACGGGGGCCTCATGGAACGCATCGCCTCCTCGGGAGGGATCGTCTCCGAACAGCTTTGTGGCGTGCAGGCCTTCTCGTATGTTTTTCCCCGGCGCAATCGCATCATCAGCGGCATGTGCGACGCCGTCGTGGTGGTGGAGGGAGGAGTGCGAAGCGGCGCGCTCATCACCGCGAAGTGGGCCCTCGAGCAGGGGCGTGAGGTGGGCGCGGTGCCGGGGTTCCCCGGAAGTTTTCGAAGCGAAGGACCCAACCAGTTGCTCAAGCAGGGAGCATTTGTCGTGACCGACGCCATGGACATCGTGACCCACGTGAGGCGCATCGCCGAGCGTGTGTGCGCGGACGTGCGGAAGAGAGGGAGCGACGAGCGCGCGCTCATCGGGCTGGATGCCGAAGCGGCGCGCGTCTACAGATTGCTCGCGACCCCCACGGGCGTGGATGAAGTGGCTGCCGCACTCGGGCTCACGATCGAGCGCGCACAAGGTCTTATCACCGTGCTGGAGATCGACGGCCGCATCCGGCGCGACGACGCCGGCCAGTACGCGCACGCGATACCGGGCGGGCGCGCATGAAAAGCGCTCGCGAGATCCGGCACGACATCGAGTACGGTGCCGTACGCGGCGCGCTCTTCCTGGCCGGATCGCTTCCGATCGGGATCGCGCGCGGAATCGGCGCATCGGTGGGATTTCTCGCCCATGGGCTTGGCATTCGCCGCGGGGTGAGCATTGCCAATATTACGCGCGCGCTGGGTGTGTCGCGCGGCGAGGCGTCGCGTGTCGCCCGCCGTGCCTACTGCAACTTCGGGCGCTGTCTCATGGAGTTCGCCGCGTTCCGCCGCTGGTCGCAGGAGGACATGCTGCGACTGGTGGAGGCGGAGGGGTTGGAGCACATGCGCCGTGCCCTGGCCGACGGACGCGGCGCGATCATTGTGGGCGCGCATCTCGGCAACTGGGAAATGGCGGGGGCGGTTCTCACCGCCAACGGGTTGCCGTTGAGCTTCCTGGTGGGAGAACAGACCAACGCGCGCGTGGACGACGTCGTCAACAACCTGCGCCGCGCGCAGCGCATCGGAATCATCACGCGCGCTTCGGCGCTCAAGAAGGTGCTGACCACGCTGCGCAAGAACGAGCTGGTCGCGCTGCTCGTGGACCAGGATGCGCGCAAGGGCGGGATCCTGGTGGATTTCCTGGGAACGCCGGCATCCACGGTGCGCGGGCCCGCGATGTTTGCAATCCGCGCCAACTGTCCCATCATCATGCTGTCGATTCACCGCGCAGGAAATCGGCACCACGCCATTTTCGAGGCGCCGATATGGCCGGACCCCGCCGAGGACGAGGAAGCTTCCGTCCTCCGGCTCACGCGGCATTTCAACGATGTGCTCTCGCGCCGGATCAAGGAGCACCCCGACGAGTACTTCTGGCCGCACCGCCGCTGGAAGAGCGCGATGTCACAGGCGGCGCAGGCCGAGAAGGCTCTGAGCGCGACTTAATCCTTCTTGGGAGGCTGGAAACCGATCGGGCCCCGGGGCATGTCACCGGGCACGAGCTTGATCTCGCCGTGCTCGGCCTCGTAGTGCTTGATGTTCTGATCGAGTGTCCCAAGCAGGGCCTTGGCGTGCTGGGGAGTGGTAATGATGCGCGAGAACACCTTCGCCTTCTGGGCTCCGGGAAGCATGCGCGCAAAGTCGAGGACGAACTCCGAGGCCGAGTGGGTGATGATGACGAAGTTGGAATAGACGCCTTCCCATTCCTTGTCACCGATCTCGATATTGACGGTTCTCTGCTCCGAGCTCATGGGTGCTCCTTTGGGTGTGTCCGGCGTGGTTCCGGGGCCGGTACCGCGCGTGGAAATGTGAATCTAGCATGAACTTGCGCCGACGGACAAGAGCCGCCCGCGCCTTGACAGTACCGCCACGCTGTGATAATTTCGGCTCGGCTTCCGGTAGCACATCCTTCTCTGATCTTCCTGCCCGCAATTCTTCCGGCCAGGATTTTTTTTAGGAGCCAGTCATGAGTCATGTGACCCGTGCGCGACCGACGCTGCCCGTCGAAACCGTGCGGGAACGCGTGGGGCGTTTCGCATCCGCGAAAGTGGCGGTCCTGGGCGACATCATGCTCGACCGCTACTTCTGGGGCGAAGTCGAGCGCATCTCGCCCGAAGCACCCGTGCCCGTGGTGCGCGTGAACCGGCGCAGCCGACGCCTGGGGGGGGCCGCCAACGTGGCCGCGAACCTGGCCGCGCTGGGTGTCGGCGCCGAGGTGATCTCGGTGCGCGGCGACGACCGTGAGGGCCGCGAAGTGGTGCGCATGCTCGAGCGCCGCGGCATTGCGCCGCGCGGCCTGGTGGCGGAGACGGGGCGACAGACCACGGAGAAGGTTCGCATCATTGCGCGCCACCAGCAGGTGGTGCGCGCCGATTTCGAGAGCGACGAACCGGTGGCCGGCGACGTACGCGCGCAAATCTACGCGCACGCCCACACGCTGGCTGATACGTTCGATGCGCTGGTGGTGTCCGATTATGGAAAGGGCGTGGTGGTGGAGGAGGCATTGCGCGAGCTGGTATCGGCGTGGCGAAAGCGCGGCAAGGCGGTGCTGGTGGATCCACACATCCCGCACTTCGCCTGGTACCGCGGAGCCACGGTGATCACGCCCAACGCGCGCGAAGCGCAGCTTTCAGCCGGCATCGACTTCCGAAAGGGCAACGACCCGGCCGACGTCGCTTTCGACGTCGTGAAGCGCATGGAGCTGGATGCGCTCCTGGTGACGCGGGGCGACGAAGGGATGAGCCTCTATTATGGTGGCGCGGGCCGCCAACAGGCCCACATCCCGACGGTGGCCAAAGAAGTCTTCGATGTCACCGGCGCCGGCGACACCGTGATCAGTGTGCTGGCCGCGGCGCTGGCGAGCGGCGCCGACATGATGGAAGGCGTCGTCCTCGCCAACCAGGCCGCCGGTGAAGTGATCAAGGAAGTGGGCACGTCGACCCTGTCCGCGCAAGAGCTGATCGCGGCTTTCAAATGAACGCGGCGCGCGGTCCGATTCCCGCGACGGCACTCGCGGAGGTCGCGTCGCGCTGGCACGACGAGGGCCGGACCATCGTGTTCACCAACGGGGTGTTCGACCTGTTGCATCCGGGACACCTGGCGCTGCTCGCGGACTGTGCGACGATGGGCGACATCGTGCTGGTTGCCATCAATGATGACGCCTCGGTGGCACAGCTCAAAGGGCCGTCGCGCCCGGTCTATCCCGCGCCGGAGCGCGCGGAGATATTGCTCGCGCTGCGCCGTGACCGTTTTCACCGAAGACACGCCGCTCGTCACCATCGAGCGCGTGCGGCCGCACGTGCTGGTCAAGGGCGCCGAATACGCAAGCGGAGAGATCGTCGGCGAAGAGTTCGTGATCGCGCACGGCGGACGCGTCGTGCGCTATCCGATGGCGAAGGGTCTTTCGACGACGGAGATTGTGCGCCGCATGGGTGATGGGTAACGGCCGCGAAGGAGACGTTATGACGAAGGAACGCATTGTAATCCTGGGAGCCGCCGGGCGCGACTTCCACAACTTCAACGTGCTGTACCGCAACAACCCGCGCTACGACGTGGTGGCGTTCACGGCCACGCAGATTCCGCACATCGAGGGGCGGACCTATCCCGCCGTGCTGGCGGGCGAGGGATATCCGGCGGGCATTCCCATCGTGCCGGAGACGGAGCTGCCGGCATTGTTCGGCCGCGAGAAGATCGACAGCGCCGTGTTCTCGTACAGCGACGTTCCCTACGAATACGTGATGCAGCGCGCCGCGCTGGTCAATTCATTCGGCGCCGATTTCATGCTGCCGGGCGCGGACCGCACCATGTTGCCGAGTGTGAAACCGGTGGTCGCCGTGTGCGCCGTTCGCACCGGGAGCGGAAAGAGCCAGACCACGCGCCGCATGGCGGCGCTTCTGCGTGAGCGCGGCTACCGCGTCGTGGTGGTGCGCCACCCGATGCCGTACGGAGATCTCGCGTCGCAGGCCGTGCAGCGCTTCGCCACGTACGAGGACTTCGAGCGCCAGCACTGCACGATCGAGGAGCGCGAGGAGTACGAGCACCACGTGGCGGCGGGCTCGGTGGTTTTCGCGGGTGTGGACTACGCCAGCATTCTCAAGGAAGCGGAGAAAGAGGCGGATGTCATCCTGTGGGATGGCGGCAACAACGACCTTCCTTTCTACCGGCCACAGCTGTGGATCGTGGTGGCCGACCCGCACCGTCCCGGACACGAAGTTCGCTACTATCCCGGTGAGACCAACCTGTATCGCGCCGACGTGATCGTGCTGAACAAGCTCGATTCCGCGACACCCGAGGGTGTCGACGAGGTATCGCGCAACATCGCGCGCCGTAACCCGCGCGCGGTGGTGGTGCGCGCCAACTCGGCGGTCACCGTGCACGGCGACACCAGCCAGATCACGCACCGCCGCGTGCTGTGCATCGAGGACGGGCCCACCGTCACGCACGGCGAGATGCGCTACGGCGCGGCCACGGTGGCGGCGAAGAAATTCGGGGCGGCCGAGATCGTGGATCCGCGCAACTACGCGGTGGGCGAGATCGCGGAGACGTTCAAAAAGTATCCCGGCATCGGCGCGCTGCTCCCGGCCATGGGCTACGGCGACGCACAGATCGCGGACCTGGAGAAGTCCATCCGCGCGGTGCCGTGCGACGCGGTGCTGATCGGAACCCCGATCGACCTTACGCGGCTCGTGCGCATCGACAAGCCGGCTTTGTGCGTCACCTACGCGCTGGAGGAAATCGGCTCGCCGACGATGGCCGACGTGGCGGACCGCTTCGTGGCGGCGCATCCAGTGGGCGCGGCGCGCTAAAAAACCATTCGACTGAAACCAGGAGACACGGATGAACATTCACGAATATCAGGCCAAGGAGATTTTTGCGCGTTTCGGAATCCCGGTTCCGGCCGGCACCGTGGTGCGCACCGCCCTTGAGGCGGAAGCCGTCGCGGCCCGCATTGGAAAGCCGGTGGTGGTGAAAGCACAGGTGCTGGTGGGCGGGCGCGGCAAGGCGGGCGGCGTCAAGATCGCGCAGACGCCGGCCGAGGCGAAGGAGAAGGCGGGGCAGATTCTCGGCATGGACATCAAGGGCGAGAAGGTGCAGAAGGTGCTCGTCGCCGAAGCGGTCGACATCGCCCGTGAGATCTATGTCGGCGTCGTGCTCGACCGTCGCGCGCAGCGGCCGCTCATCATGGCGTCCGCGGAAGGCGGCGTGGAGATCGAGATCACGGCCAGGGAGAATCCGCAGGCCATCCGGCGCGTGCAGATCGATCCGTTGCAGGGCATCCACCCCTACGCCGCGCGCAACCTTGCCGCGGAGCTGGCGGGGAACGCGGAGCTCGCGAAGCCGATGGCCGATATCATCGAGAAGCTCTACCGCGTGTTCGATGAGACCGACGCGAGCCTCGCGGAGATCAATCCGCTGGTGGTCACCAAGGACGGCCGCGTGCTTGCAATCGACGCCAAGCTCAACTTTGACGACAACGCGCTCTATCGCCACGCCGACATCGAGGCCATGCGCGACACCGAGGCCGAAGATGCGGGCGAGGGCAAGGCGCGCGCGGAGGGTCTCTCCTTCGTGCGCCTGTCCGGCAACGTGGGCTGCATCGTCAACGGCGCCGGGCTGGCGATGGCGACCATGGACCTGGTCAAGGAATACGGCGGACAGCCGGCCAACTTCCTCGACATCGGCGGCAGCTCGCGGCCGGAGAAAGTGGTCACGGCGCTCACCATCATCACGGCGGACAAGAGCGTGCGCTCGATCCTGTTCAACATCTTCGGCGGCATCACGCGCTGCGACGACGTGGCGCGCGGACTTGTCATCGCGTTCAACCAGATGAACCTGAAGCTGCCGGTGGTGGTGCGCCTCACGGGTACGAACGAAAAGGAAGCGCGCGAGATCCTGAAACAAATTCCTTCGCTGCACTCCGCGGAAACGATGGACGAAGCGGTGAAGAAGGCGATCCAGCTCGCGGCATAGCACGCGGCTTACAAAGGAAACCAACCATGAGCATATTGATCGACAAGAATACACGCCTGGTGGTGCAGGGCATCACCGGGCGGGACGGATCGTTTCACAGCTCGCAGATGATGGCGTACGGCACCCACGTGGTGGCCGGCGTCACACCCGGCAAGGGCGGGACGAAATTCGAGGCGAAGGTGCCCGTGTTCGACAGCGTGCACCAGGCCGTGGATGCCACCGGCGCCAACGTGTCGGTGATCTACGTGCGGGCGCCATTCGCGGCCGACGCCATCTGCGAGGCGGCTGATGCGGGCATTCGCTTCGTGGTGTGTATCACCGAGGGCGTCCCCGTGCGCGACATGCTGCGCGTGGTGCCGTTCTTGAAGGAGCGCTCGACGCGGCTGCTCGGCCCCAACTGCCCGGGGCTCATCGCGCCGAACGCGCGCGTCAAGGTCGGCATTCTTCCCGGGAACATCGTCCTGCCGGGATCGGTGGGCGTGGTCTCGCGCAGCGGAACGCTCACCTACGAAGTGGTGTTCCAGCTCACGCGCGCGGGCCTGGGCCAGTCGACGTGCATCGGCATCGGCGGCGATCCGGTCATCGGCACCAACTTCATCGATACGCTCCGTCTGTTCCAGGCTGACGACGAGACCGAAGCCATCGTGATGATCGGCGAGATCGGCGGCTCCGACGAAGAAGAGGCGGCCGCGTTCATCAAGGAAAAGGTGACCAAGCCGGTGGTTTCATTCATCGCGGGACAGACCGCGCCGCCGGGCAAACGCATGGGTCACGCCGGCGCCATCGTCACCGGTGGCAGCGGCACGGCTGCCGACAAGATCAAGGCGCTCACGGCGGCCGGTGTTCCGGTTGCGCGGGTCCCGTCGGAGATCACGAGCCTCATCACCGCGGCTGCGCCGGCATTGCGCCGGGCGTAGTCACCACCAAGGAAAGGCAATGGAACGATGAAGACGTTGTTGATGGTCAAGCCCGACACGGTTGCGGCCGGTAACGTGGGAGAAATTCTCGCGCTGGTGGAGCGCAATCACTTCCAGATCCGCCGCCTGACGCTCACGAGATTCTCGAAGGAGCGCGCGGAACGCTTTTATGAAATGCATCGTTCCCGTCCTTTCTTCGGAGAATTGGTGTCATACATTACCAGCGGCCCGGTCGTCGCCGTGGAAGTGGAAGGGGACCAGGCGGTCACGCGCATCCGGGAGTTGATCGGGGCCACCAACCCGGCCGAAGCACGCCCCGGAACGGTGCGCGCAATGTATGGTAAAAGCTTGCAGAACAATGCGGTACACGGTTCCGACTCACCCGAGTCGGCCGAAAAAGAACTTGAAATTGCGTTCGCGGGAACCTAAAGTCCTGTCCACCTGGCTCCAATCGGCCCTCCCGCCGGCAAGAGAACCCGGCGGGTTAGCGCGATGATCCTCGATCTGCATGAATTCGACCGCCCGGATGGAACCATCACGGGCGAGGAAATGGTCCAGATCGCGGATCCGCTGGCCGGTGAGGTCGGGGTTCCGTGCCGGATCGAGCTGGACTACCGCCAGACGAGCGGCACGTTCCATTTTCACGGCCGGGTGGACGGCGCGTATTCGTCCGAGTGTGCGCGCTGCACGGAGCCGGTGATGGTGTCGATCCGGGGCGAGTTCGACCTCATGGTCCGTCGGGGAGAACACGGCGGTGAAACGGCGGACGATCTGGTGGTGCTGTCGCCCAGCGAACATCACGTCGACCTCTCTCCCTTGATTCACGAAACCATCGTGCTCAATGAGCCGATGATCGTGCTGTGCGTCGAATCGTGCCGGGGATTGTGTCCGGAGTGCGGCGCCAACTGGAACCGCGAAACATGCAATCACGGCGAAGCGGCCGACCCGCGCTGGGACGCGCTTCGCAAGTAGGATGGTAGTTCTGCGCGGGCGTTCGCGCCCGCGCTCCCAGTTGTTGGTTCCGCGCGGGCACTCGCCCGCGCTCCGTTGGTAGTTCTGCGCGGGCACTCGCCCGCGCTCTCAGTGGTGAGCAAACAGGAGAAGTCATCATGGGTCTGCCCAAGAGAAAACATTCCAAGACGCGCAAACGGAAACGCAGGGCCAACTGGAAGCTGGGAACTCCCAGTCTCACCAAGTGCTCCCATTGCGGTCAGGCCAAGACGCCCCATAGCGTGTGTCCGAACTGCGGATTCTACGCCGGCCGCGAAGTGGTCCGCATCGAAGAAGAACTTTAGAGGTGCCGATTGCGGATCGCCGTTGACGCGATGGGTGGCGACACGGGCCCACGGGTTGTCGTCCCCGGCGCGATCGACGCCGCCCGGGCGCGCCCCGGCGAGATCAAGCTCCTGCTCGTCGGGCGGGAAGAAGAGATCCGTCCGCTGCTCGGAGATGTGGACCCTGCGTGGGTGGAGATCGTTCATGCCTCCGAGAACATCGAGATGAACGAGGCGCCCGCGCAGGCGATCCGCCGCAAGCAGGATGCCTCCATCACTGTCGCCCTGCGCATGATCCGCGAAGGCCGCGCCGACGCGATGGTCAGCGCTGGCAACACCGGCGCCGTGGTGGCCAGTTCGCTTCTCACCATCGGGCGGCTGCACGGCGTATCGCGTCCCGCCATCTCGACCCTGTGGCCCAACAAGCACAACGGCGCCGTGGTGCTCGACGTCGGCGCCAACCACGAGTGCACGCCCAAGAACCTGGTTCAATTCGCCATCATGGGATCCGTGTTCGCACAGGTGCACATCGGCGTGGAGCGGCCGCGCGTGGGGCTCCTCAACATCGGCGAAGAGAAGAGCAAGGGCAACGAGCTCGTGCGTGATTCCTACGCGCTGCTCGAGGCCGATCCGCGCATCCATTTCATCGGCAACGTGGAGGGCCGCGACGTGTTCGACGGCGCCGCGGACGTGGTGGTGTGCGACGGTTTCGTGGGGAACGTCATCCTGAAATTCTCCGAGAGCATCTATTCGTTTCTAGCACACCTGGTGCGTGACGAGATCCGGCGTGGTGTCCTCGCCAAGGCCGGGGCGCTGCTCATGAAGGGCGCCTTCGGATCGATACGCTCGCAGCTCGACTACGCCGAGTACGGCGGCGCACCGCTCCTGGGAGTCAAGGGCGTGGTCATCATCTCGCACGGCAAGAGTTCGCGACGGGCCATCCGCAATGCCATCCTGGTGGCGGCCAAGTCCGTGAACGCGAACATCAACCGTCACATCGAAGACCAGTTCAACGCGGGGATCTCCCATGCCGTCGAAGTCCGTTAGATCCTCGCACATCACCGGGACGGGGCACTACGTGCCCGAGCGCATTCTCACCAACCACGATCTCGAGAAGATGGTGGAGACGTCGGACGAGTGGATCACGACGCGGACGGGCATCAAGGAGCGGCGCATGGCCGCGCCCGACCAGGCCTGCTCCGATCTCGCCGCCGCGGCGGCGACGCGCGCGCTGGAGATGGCCGGCGTGGCGCCTGCGGACCTGGACGCGATCTTCATGGGCACCATCAGCGGCGACATGCAATTTCCGGCCACGGCGACGCTCGTGCAGGACCGGATTGGCGCCGTCAACGCGGCGGCGCTCGACGTGAGCGCGGCGTGCAGCGGTTTCATCTACGGCGTCAACCTCGCCAACGCGATGATCGCCTCGGGCACCATGAACCGCATCCTCGTGATCGGCGCCGAGGTGCTGACCAAGTTCGTGGACTGGGAGGACCGCGCCACCTGCGTGCTCTTCGGTGACGGCGCCGGCGCGGCCGTGCTGGAAGCGTGCCCGGCCGGCGAAGGCATCCTCGCGACGCACATGAAGAGCGACGGATCGCTGGCGGATCTTCTGTGCATTCCCGCGGGCGGGTCGCGCCTGCCATACACAGACGACACCCGAGAGGACCGTCTCCACTACATCAAGATGAAGGGCGACGGGGTGTTCAAGTTCGCCGTGCGCGCGATGGCCGACGCCGCGCGCATCGTGCTCGACGAGGCCGGGTACACGATCGACGACGTGAAGTTCGTCGTGCCGCACCAGGCCAACATCCGCATCATCGACGCGGTGAGCGAGCGGCTCGAGCTGCCGAAGGAGCGCATGATCGTGAACCTCGACCGCTACGGCAACACGTCCTCCGCCACCATTCCCATCGCGTACGATGAACTCGTGCGCTCAGGGCGCCTTCACACCGGCGATCTCGTGCTGTTCACCGGCTTCGGCGGCGGCTTCACCTGGGGATCCATCCTCTTCCGTCACGCCACGCGTTCCTGAACTGAAAGGCGACCATGGCCCCGCTGGTTGGCATGTTGTTTCCCGGACAGGGCTCGCAGTTCGTGGGCATGGGGAAGGACTACTATGACGCCTTCCCGTCGGCGCGCGAGATCTACCGCGACGCCAACGCGGCCCTGGGTTTCGACATCACGGCGCTCTCGTTTTCCGGAGACATGGAGGAGCTCACGCGCACGCAGAACGCGCAGCCCGCGATCCTCGTCCACAGCCTGGTCGTGCTTGCTGTCCTCGGCGAGCGCGGCATCGAGCCTGGCATCGTCGCCGGGCACAGCCTGGGCGAGTTCTCCGCGCTGGTCGCGGCCGGCGTGTTCCGTCCCATGGATGCCCTGAAGATCGTGCGCCGCCGCGGCGAGCTCATGTACGATGCGGGTGTGGCACGGCCGGGTACGATGGCCGCCATCATCGGCCTGGATGAAGCGGCGGTGGAGCAGTGCCTGCGCGACGCGGGCGGTGTCGTGGTGGTTGCGAACTACAATTCGCCCTCGCAACTCGCGATCTCGGGAGACGTCGACCCGGTCAAGAAGGCGTGCGAGCTGTGCAAGGCGCGCGGCGCCAAGCGCGCGCTTCTGCTCCCGGTGAGCGGCGCGTTTCATTCGCCGCTCATGGAGCCCGCGGTGAGCGAGTTCAAACAGTTTCTCTCCGGCTTCGAGACCGGGCCGCTGCGGGCGGAGTGGGTGGCGAACGTCACCGGCGACCTGGTGCAGGACGTATCCACCGTGCGGGACCTTTTGTCCCTGCAGCTGTCGTCGCCGGTCCTGTGGACGCGCGGCATGCGCCGTTTCGCGGAACGCAATCCGGCCGTCGTGTACGAGGTTGGCCCTGGCAACGTACTGGCCGGTTTGATGAAACGGATCGTGGACGGGATCGACGTGGCGGCGCTCTCGGCGTGCGATACGCTACCCGCGGCGCCGTAACTTTTTCTTTGGCCGGGTTTGCGGCCTTTGCTATAAGGGAGTAGCTTCGCTCCGCCCCGGCGGGGGAAGCCAACCGATGGAACTATCAGGACGAGTGGCCGTAGTGACCGGTGCCGCGCGCGGCATCGGACGTGAAATCGCGGAGCGCCTCGCCGCGGCGGGTGCTTGCGTGGCGGTCATTGACGTTGCCGATGACGCGGTGCAGCAGGCGGCCAAAGAGCTGTCCCGCCCGGGTGCGGTGGCGCGCGGGTATCGCTGCGACGTATCGTCGCTGGACGCGGCGGCCGAGGTCGGCGAGCGCGTGCTGGCGGATTTCGGCCATGTCGACGTGCTGGTCAACAACGCCGGCATCACGCGCGACCGGTTGTTCGTGCGCATGACCGCCGACGACTGGGGGGCCGTGATCGGCGTCAACCTGACGGGCGCGTTCAACGTATCGAAGGCATTCGCGCCGGCCATGCTCAAGCAGCGCGCCGGCAGCATCGTGAACATCGCGTCGGTGGTGGGACAGATGGGAAACGCGGGCCAGGCGAACTACGCCGCCAGCAAGGCCGGGCTCATCGGACTCACCAAGTCGCTCGCGCGCGAGTTTGCGCCGCGCGGCGTGCGGGTCAACGCGGTGGCGCCGGGATTCATCCGTACGCCGATGACGGATGCGCTTCCCGAGGATGTGCAGGGCCAGATGAAGCAGACAATTCCGCTGGGCCGTTTCGGCGAGACCGGGGACGTGGCCGGTGTGGTGATGTTCCTGGTTTCGGACGCATCGGCCTACGTCACGGGCCAGGTCATCAACTGTGACGGTGGTATGGTGACGGCGCGCTGATTGCGGTGCGCCGTCTAACAGGAGGAGAACCTCATGTCGGAGATCGAAGCCAAGGTCAAGAAGATCATCGAAGAGAAGCTGTCCGTGAACGCGGACCAGATTACCAACGGCGCGCGTTTCGCCGAGGACTTGAAGGCGGACTCGCTCGACACCGTCGAGCTCGTGATGGCGCTGGAAGACGAGTTCGGTCTCGACATTCCGGACGAGGAAGCCGAGAAGATCAAGACCGTGCAGAACGCAATCGACTACATCACCGCGAAGGCAGGTTAGGTTCGCCGCGGCGTGGCATCACGCCGTGACCCGTGAGGGGCGCGGCGCGCGGCAGCATTTATGATTTCGACCAACCATCCGAGACGCGTGGTGATCACGGGCGTGGGCCTGGTCACGGGGCTTGGCAACAACACCGCCGACACCTGGAACGGCATCGTGGCCGGGAAGAGCGGGGCCGCGACCATCACGGCGTTCGA
>Ga0307281_10000178_pt1 | contig 15315 bp, 13 predicted proteins | sample ER_DNA_120_FD_194486 | JGI IMG/M metagenome (GOLD analysis project Ga0307281, IMG submission 194486) | Bulk soil microbial communities from the East River watershed near Crested Butte, Colorado, United States - ER_DNA_120 | ecosystem: Environmental > Terrestrial > Soil > Floodplain | place...
GAGGAGGCGCGTCTGCGGATCGAGCCCCGTGGTGGGCTCGTCGAGAATGAGCGCTTTGGGCTGATGGAGAATGCCGAGCACCAGTGTCAGCCGTCTCAGCATGCCGCCGGAGAGTGTGCCGGCCGGTTTGTCGACGTGATCGGAAAGCTCCATCCAGTTGAGGAGCGTGCGCGAGCGCTCACGCAGCGTGGCGCGATCGACTCCGTAGAGCGATCCGAAGAACATGCAGTTCGCCATCGACGAGAGTTCCTCGATGACGATGGATTGCTGCGGCACGACGCCCAGGATGCGCTTGGCCTGCATCGGATCCTGGCTGATATCGAAGCCGCCGATGCGCGCCGATCCCGAGGAGGGAGTCACCAGACCGCACGTCATGTGGATGGTCGTCGACTTGCCGGCGCCGTTGGGGCCGAGCAGCCCGTAGATCTCTCCCGGGTGCACCCCGAAGGACACACCGCGAACTGCCTCGACTTTTCCGTATGATTTGGTAAGATTCGTAACTTCTATCATAACTTTGATTTGCCTGTCCGATCGGCGAGCCGGAAGTATAGGGGAGGGCCGCGGGGCGGGTCAAGCGAAGCGCCAACACTTATAAGGAAGGAACGTTGCCGAAACCGGCCCGCAAAAGCGGCCTCTGGCTCCTGACCGGGTTCGTCACGGTTGTAGTGATGCTCGTCCTGGGCGAGATCCTGATCGGCCTGGCGAGTCCCAGCGAGTATCTCTACCCGCGCTACGAATTTTCCGCGGAGTACGGTTTCATTCCATTCGCGAACGTGGTCATGGTGCACGGTATTCCGAGCAAGTTTGAATTCCACTACACGGTGAACTCGATGCGCTCGCGCGGCGAAGTGGTAGAGCCCCGCGCGTCGGGTCTTCCCGCGGTGGTGGTGCTGGGTGATTCGTATTCGTTTGGAATGGGTGTTGCCGATGGCGATGAGTATCCGACCGTGATGCGGCGCCATCTCGCCGGCCGGGCGGATGTCGTGAATCTGGGCGAGCCGGGGTGGGGTCTCACGCAGGAGATCCGGCGCTACTACACGGTGGGCGCGAAATACGGTCCGGCGATCGTGGTGCTGCAGTTCTGCGCCAACGATCCCGGCGACAATCTCGCCAACCGCGTGACGGTGGTGGAGAAGGGGGACTTCAGGTTCGTCGACAGCGCGAACTCGCTGAACTTCGTGAAGAAGTATCTCTCGCGCTCGTTCGTTCAGCGCACCCAGCTCTACAACTTTTTCCGCACGCGCGCCTCGCGATTGGTGCTGGACCGCATGACGCAACACGCGGCCGCGAAGCTCGACGCGACTGCGCCCGACAGCTCACATACGGACGCGGTGCCGGGTGTGGAGCGGGTGTACATCGAATTACTGGAACATTTCGCGGCGGACCTGCGCGCGCAGAGGCGCTCGCTGTGGGTCATCTCCGTGGATCACCAGCTCGAACAGTTCCCGCACATTGCCGCGACCGTGCACGCGCTCGATGCGCGCGGTGATCTCCGCTACATCGAGGTGCTCGACTGGCTGGGCGGCCACGAGCCCTATTCGTCGCCGGAGGGCCATATGTGGGGGAAGCCCGCGCACGCACTGATCGGCGAGCACCTGGCGGCGGAGGCGGCTGCCGCACTGGCCGACTCGTCGACCACCCCGGGGTCATGACCGACAGCCTTCAGATTCTCTACGAAGACAATCACGTGCTGGGAGTGCTCAAGCCCGCCGGGATGCTCTCGCAGGGCGACAGCACCGGAGACGTCACCGCGCTCGAGCTCGCACGCCGCTACATCAAGGAAAAGCACGAGAAGCCGGGCAACGTGTTCCTGGGACTCGTGCAGCGCCTCGACCGCCCGGTATCCGGCGTGATGATCATCGCGCGGACATCGAAGGCGGCGTCGCGTCTGTCCAAATCATTCCACGATCGCGAAGCGGAGAAGCGATACCTGTGCGTGGTCTCGGGCGCGGTCGAGGGGGACAGCGGTGAGCTCGCCGGGCATATCGAGCGCGCGCACCATCGTTCGCGCATCGCACCCGCCGAGACAGAGCGCTCCCGGGCAGCGGTGTTGGAATATCGCGTGCTGGGGAGGTTCACTCCGGAAGAACAGGCGCGTGCCGAGCATCCAATGACCCGGCGCGACCCCGCGTCGATGACACTCCTGGAGGTCCACCCGCGGACGGGCCGCCATCACCAGATCCGGCTACAGCTCTCCGCCGCGGGCTACGTGATCCGCGGTGATATGAAGTACGGTGCGCGCACGCCGCTCCCCGACAAGTCGATTGCGCTCCACGCGTGGCGCCTGCGCGTGCAGCACCCTGTGCGCGACGAAATCATCGACCTTTTCGCGCCGCCGCCTTCGCACGCGCCGTGGTCTCACTTCGCCGCGGAGATCGCGGCCCTCTTTCCGCCGCCTCCAGCATAACGCCGTCACGCACGCCGCCCTCGATGACCCGCACCGATCGTTTGCCGGCCTGGCGGACGAAAACCAGCAACACGGCCAGCCCCGCCGGAATGATGTCGGCGCGATCGGGCAGGAGCCCGCGGAAGCGGCGCCGCTGCGCCACCGTGGACGCGAGGCAGCGGACTTCCAACTTGCGGAGCGCAGCCAGAGAGATCGTACAACCATCCCCATCCGGCTTGAGTCCCAGCATCGCCGCCGCGGTCGTGGCGGTGCCGCCGGAAACGACGAGGTTGGTGGTGGCAGGATTGAGCCGGGGTACGCGCGCGAAGAGCGCCGATGTCGCGGCTTCGATGTGACGGTTCAACTGCGCGTATTCGTCGGGCGAAATGGGATCGTGCGTGAGATAGCGTTCGGTGAGCCGAACCGCGCCGAGCGGCACGGAGCGCGCAAAGAGTGTGCGCTCGCCGCGGGCGATAATCAACTCCGCGGACCCACCTCCGATGTCGATGACCACCAGGTGGCGGCGTGGGTGACGGATGCGGGCGCGCACCGAGCGAAGCACCATCGCGGCTTCTTCCGCGCCGGACAGAATGCGTGCGCGTATGCCGGCACGCCGTTCAATAGCGCGCGCCGCTATCCGGCCGTTGCGGGCGGCGCGCAGGGCATAGGTGCCCACGGCAATCACATCGACCGCGCCATGTCGTCGTGCGTCGTCAGCGAGGCGCGAGACGGCTTCGGCAGTGCGGCGAACGGCCTGCGCACTGATCATGCCCGACGAGCCCAGCCCGCGCCCGATTCGAGTGGGTTCACGGCCGGTGTAAATGCAGAAGACGCGGCCGTTGGCCGCGTAACCCACGGCAAGCTTGACGGAATTGGTTCCGATGTCGATGACGCCGATCGTGTGCGGCGTCGCGCGGCGGGAGCTTCGCGCACGCGGACTCATCGGTGCATGCGGAGCATGTCGACGAGGTTGCGCACGTCGGTGTCGTCGGGCGGCGAGTGCAGCATGGCCTGTTGCGCCGCGGCCAGGGCGTTGGGGTAGTCGCCCCTCTGGCGGTAGATCTCGGCCAGCGCCAGGTTGGCGCTGCGCTCGTAGCCGTCGAGGGTGGCGATGTTGCGATAGCTCTGGATGGCGTCATCGAGCTTGTTCTGCGCGCGCTGCACCTCGGCCAGCGCGAGATACGCCGGCGGATAGACGGTGTGCACGGGATCGACGATCTCCTTCAGCATGCGCTCCGCCCCGGCGAAGTCGCCCGAGAGCGCGGCCACGCGCGCACGCCCCGTGATGGAGCGCTCGTCGCGCGGAGAAATGGCGGCCATGTGATCGAAGACCTGGCGCGCATTCTCGAGATCCTTGCGCTGCAGGAAACAATCGCCCATGCAATCGAGCGCGTGCATGGCCTCGTCGTCGGACCCGCCCACGCGCGCCAGCACTTCGATGGCGCGCGAGCACATACCCTGTTCCCAGAGCAGCGTGCCCAGGTTGTAATCGACCTCGCGCTTGATGAGGTTGTAGGCGGGCGTCGGGTAGGCCTGGCTGATCTCGTCCGCGCGTGTGTAGTGCGCCAGCGCCGTTCCCTTGAGGCCCATCTTGAGATAGGCGTTGCCGAGCGTGAAGTTCGAGAACGCATCAGAGTATGCACGCATCTGCTTCTGATAGAGATAATCCGAGTTCACGAACAGCGCGGCCGGCGCGAGGATGAGGAGCGCCTTGACCAGCGCCAGTGATTTCTGCCGGTAGGCGCCCACGATGTACATGCACGCATACGCCGAGAAGAGCGTCATCGCCGGCATGATGGGGAGGCGGAAGCGCGCGTTCACGAAGAACGCGATCACGCCCACCGAATACACGGTGATGAAGAGATAGAACATGGCCAGCTCGTCGCGCCGGCGCCAGAGCAGCACGCCGCCCAGGAACGCGAGCGGCGCCACCAGCCAGAAGCCGGGGAGCGGCACGTACTTCATCTTCGCGAGCTGCCAGAAGAAGTAGATGTACTTGTCGTTCGCACGCTCACCTGCGCCCCAGTATATGCGGAATTTCTTCCACATCAGCGGCCAGGCCTGGTCGGGGTGCTCGCGGATGAACTGTTTGCCCTTCGCGAAGTAGTAGTCGGAGACCTGTGCTAGGTTGAGTTTGTGGCCGGCGTCCTTCTCGGCCAGTGCGATGGCGTCGTTGTAGCCGCCCCACCAGTCGGCGCGCGTGCCGGGCACGATGGCGGTGGAGCCGTCGGAGACGGGGTTGTTGCCGATCCAGAAGTTCACGCCGCCGGATGCGCCCACGGGGACGATCGCCTTGGCGACGACATAGTTGCGGATCATCACCGGCGCAATCGGGATCGCGCATGCGACCGCGGTCACGATCGTGCGCGTGATCCAGCCTTTGGTACCGGCCGGCCGGTGCCGCGCCGCGAGATAGATCGCCACCGGCACGGCGGCGAAGAACACCATGATGCTCGGACGGTCGATGGTGGCCAGCCCGAGCGCGAATCCGCCCGCCGCGAAGAGCCATAACTTGTGCGTCTTCATCCCGCGCAAGAGGAGATACATCGAGAGCGTGTTCAGGAAGATGAACGTCGTCTCGAGGAGAAGGTCGCCCTCCATGTAGACGAGCACCCAGTACAGGGCGGTGGTGATGCCGGCGATCAGCGCCACCTTGCGCGAGAAAAGGGCGCGCCCGGTGAGGTAGATGAGCCCCGCCGTGAGCGACCCGATCAGGTGTTGCACGAAGACCGCAAACGCGATGCTGTTGCCGCTCACCTTGTAGAGGAGTGCCAGAAAATACGGATACAGCGGCCCGCGGAAGAATGCGTCCGTCCCACGGGTTCCCCCGTTGACCAGATCGAGGGCCCACTCGTGGTGATAGAGCGAGTCCATGATCGGGAAGCGGAAGGTGGGATTGAAGGTCTTGTTGAGATAGTAGAAGGCGATGCGCAAGACGAGCGCGACGCCGACCACGATGGCGAGGTCCGTCCAGTCGCGGCGGTTCTTCCACCCGAACGGTGTGGCGTTATCGAGTGTGCGCGCGGCGGGTTGCGCCGCCCGGGGCGCGGGAGTACCGGGGCGCTTTGCGTTGGACTTCTTGCTCATTGGGAATACCGCACGGGATGCGCGGCGAATTGTCAGTCTATCACATGGTTATGGGTGCCACAACACGCCGGTTGCGCGGCCTTTCGGCCGCGTTGGCCAAGGCACGCTTCGTGCAGAGTCGCAAGAAGTATGCATGCGGAGCGACCGGATGTGCCGCCGCCCGCCGGGGAACGCTGCGCCCTCAAAAGCCATGACCAACCGCGACGACGCCACCGCGACCGCCACCCGCTTTAACGCCGAATTGCTGGCGATGGTTCGCATCGCCGGGACGATTCTGCAGTTCACCAAGCTCGACGACATCCTGGCCGCCATCACGCGCGAACTCTCCCAGCTCATCGACTTCGACCGCTCCAGCGTGGCGCTGGTGTCGCCCGACAACCACGCGCTGATTCTCAAGCACGTGTATTGCAAGGGTTGCAAGGAGCCCGAGGCCGACGGACGGGTGATCCCGCTCGACGACCGCACGCTGCCCGGATGGGTGTGCGCCAACCAGCGCGCGGTGCTGCGCACCGACGTCGCGAACGACGCGCGTTTCGTGGAAGTGGTGAAGGACGAGCCGCTCGGTTGCGACATGGTGGCCCCGCTCATGGCGCACGGCAAGGTGATCGGGACCCTGAACGTGGGCTGCAAGGCCGCCAACACCCTCGGCGACACCGACCTCGAAAAGCTCGTCAACTGCGCCAACATCGCCAGCGGCGCCATCGAGCACGCGATCCTGCTCGAAGAGGCGAAGGACCTGGGCGAGCGCTATCGCACGCTGCAGCGCAACGCCAGCGACATCATCATGCTTGTCGACAGGAACAGCGGCCGGCTGGTGGAAGTGAACCGCCGGTGCTGCGAGGTGATGGGTGCCAAGGAAGAAGAGCTCCTGCGCAAATCATACTTCGACCTCTTCCACACCGAGGACCAGTTCCAGGCGCGCCGCGATTTCGTCAACGTCATGAGCGGGAAGTCGCGCTCGTTCGTCGACCGGCGCCTGGTGGGCCGCGACGGCAGCGTCATCTTTGTCGACATCAGCGCCAGCCTGATCGAACTCAAATCCGACACCTTCATCCAGGTGCTCGTCCACGACATCTCGCAGCGCAAGATGCTCGAGCAACAGATCATTCTGCAGAACAAGAACCTGCAGGACGCCAACCAGCGCCTGCGCGAAGTGGACGAGATGAAGACCGAGTTCCTCGCCAACATCAGCCACGAGCTGCGCACGCCGCTCTCCGTGATCATCGCGTACACCGAGGCCATGCGCGACGGCCTTGTCGGCGAGGACGACCGCAAACACTTCCTGGACGTCATCTCCGAGAACGGGCAGGGACTGCTGCGCCTGATCAACGATCTGCTCGATCTCTCGAAGCTGGAGATGTCGGGCGCTATGTTGAGCTTCACGCTGTCGCACATCCACGACGTGATCCGTGTGCTGTGGCCGAAGGTTTCCGCCGCCGCGGAAACGAAGGGAATCGAAGCCGCGTTCAAACCGGGCTACGAAATTCCGGTGGTGTACATCGACAACAAGCGCATCGGTCAGGTGGTGATGAGTCTCGCGCAGAACGCGGTCAAGTTCACCGAACGTGGCGGGAAGATCGAGATCTCGACCCGGCGCGCCGATGATGGCGTCGTGGTGCAGGTCACGGATACGGGAGCCGGCATTGCCAACGAGCAGATCGCGAACGTGTTCGACACGTTCCGCCAGCTCGATGGCTCATCCACGCGGCGTGCGGGCGGTCTCGGGATCGGGCTCGCGATCGCAAAGCACATCATCGAACTGCACGGCGGCAAGATCTGGGTGGAGAGCAAGGCCGGCGTGGGGAGCACCTTCTGCTTCATGATTCCGGTGGAGACCGACGAGGTCATGCGCACGTCGTCCGAGGGCGGGGAATCGCTGGCGCGCATGATACCGGCGAACGTCACCTCGGTGGATGCGTGGATCGACTCGCAGCTGGGGGACACCGGCAGCACTTCCTGAGTTCGCGCGCCAGCGCGCGCTGCATGCGCACCTCGTGCGTGCACCCTCGTTCGCTAACGCATCACCACCAGCTTGCGCGTTGCGGACGTGTTCCCCGCCTGGATGCGACAGAAGTAGATGCCCGCGCTCACGCGGCGCCCGTCGTCTCCCACACCGTTCCACGGCACGGAATGGTCGCCCGCACCCTTGACACCGGTAAACAATGTGGCCACCCGACGGCCGGCGACGTCGTAAACCGCCAGGTCCACGTGGCCGCTCTGCGGCAACGTAAAGCCCACCATCGTCGCCGAGACAAACGGATTGGGCACGTTCGGGCGCAGCGCCAACTCGGCGGCGGGGACCACGACGCTCATGCGTTGCGACGAAACTGTCGATCCATTCGTTTCGTGCGCAACCAGCACATAGTCATAACGTGTTCCCGGCTGCACGGAGCGATCAACGTAGTCGCGGGATGCGGCGGATAAACTCTCACCCAGCGCATGCATCAGACCGGAACCTTCCGCGCGCAGGATCTGGAAGCCGGCGAGACCCGCATCCTTCCATGTTTCCCACCGCAGATGCACCGAGGCGCCTTCCACTCGCGGCGCGAAGCGCGTGATAGCAACCGGCACCGGAATGCTGTTCGGCAAATACCAGTGCTCTTGATGCTCGCGCCCATCGATACCGGTGCCGGAATTGTGGTCGAGATCGAACCAGAGGCCGTGGTACGCCTCGGCGGCATGGCGGACGTTGGTGAAGTCATCGCGTGGCGTCACGACGAGCGCGATGCTGAACTCGATGGTCTGGCCGGGTGCGATGGCTGCAAACGGACCCACCGCAATCAGTGACCGATAGTCCCTCGGAACCGTCCCCGAGCGGTCGATCGTGCGGCTGGAAAGCAGCTCGTAGCGTTCGAAGTCGTTGGTGGGATCGCCGCCGTCTTCAAACGACTGACTGCCCGAGAAGTTCGCATACGTCACCGCGCCGACTGTCTGGGGCGCCGTTGCGCCCGACGGATCGGTCGGGTGATCGAGAATCACGATTCCGGCATATCCCGGTGCCTGCCCGCTGTCCCCGTCGGCGTCGTACCAGTAGCCGAAGTCATAGCCCTGCATGCCGTGCACACCATGGTCGACCGGGATATCGGCCGCGTACGCGGTGGCATCATCCAGCCAGGGATTGGGCCGGTTGCGCCGGCCCACATCGCCATCGGCAAATACGCCGACATAGGCGTCCGTCACGGGTTCGGTGCCCTTGTTTGTAATCCGGAATGTGAACCCCACGAAATCGTCGTAGTCGGGGTGGCTGAACTGGTAGCTCTCTTCGCTCACCTCGAGGTGCATGGGAACGTGCTGCGGGTAGATCTGGGTCGCCGAGGGGGTATCGTCGCGAAAGATCCGGCTCAGCATCTGATCGGAAACGGCGGCGAAATCCTCGTCGATCAGACCATCGCCGTCGTTGTCGAAGCCGTCCAGCCGGTCCTCATCGATCGATCCGTCACCATCGTCGTCCGCGCTCGCGGACGGAGTGCGGAGGCCGCCGGCGGCGCCGTACGTGGTCTCGTAGACCTTGTCGCGCACGTCCAGCGACGGGCGGAATTCGATCTCGAATGCGGATGTGGACACGGCGGGGACTCCGTTGACCAATCCGCCGACCCACAGGCCGGCGACGTAGAGATACTCGACACCCGACCCCGCAGGCCACTCGGCGGATGGAGCGTACGAGAACTGATAGCCTCCGCCCGGCATGGAGCCAATCGCACCCCAGTTGGAGGCGTGCACGCGCAGGTTGCCCACGTCGTGTACCGGCGAGCCATTCACGACAAAGATGCCCAGCGGACCGCCACCATCTTTGGCAGCCGTCTCAGTCGCGCGTGCGAACGCCATCATGACGAACACGCACGATAGAATCGTGAGCGGAATAAACAGGCGGAATCGTTTCATGGCGAAACTCTCCCTTCGTTGCGAAGGAATTCCACGGTGGGTAGGGCACCTGCGAGGCAACCGGCAGTGGGACGCCGGACAATTGCGGATATCTGGATAATAGGAGCGCAGCCGTTCAGCGTCAAGGGCCGGGTTACCGGGTGTACGGCACGCGGGCAAGAAAAACGCCACGGCGTTGGCACCGTGGCGTTTGTATCTTCGCTTTGAAGAGGGCGATTACCTACGCGCTCGATTCCTCCACCGACTCCGTCAGCACGATCGCGCTGTTGTGCGCGACCTTGAGCAGTCCGCGCCCGATCTTGAAGTGCGCCTCGCGGTTGTCCTGGAAGCGCACTTTCAGCTCCCCGTCCTTGAGCGTCGAGATGATCGGCGCGTGGTGCGCGAGAATACCGAGGTATCCCGCGCCGCCCGGCGCGACGATCGAAACCACTTCGCCCTCGAACGCGGTCTGCGTCGGCGTGAGCATCTTGAACTGGAACGTGGCTTCCATGTTTCCTGTCTAGCCCATTGTCTTCGCGCGCTCGACCACTTCGTCGATCGAACCCGTCATGTAGAAGGCCTGCTCCGGAATCGAGTCGTGCTTGCCCTCGATGATCTCCTTGAAGCCGCGAATGGTATCCTGAATCTTCACGTACTTGCCCGCGGTGCCGGTGAACACCTCGGCCACGAAGAACGGCTGCGACAGGAAGCGCTGGACCTTGCGCGCGCGATTGACAAGGAGGCGATCCTCTTCCGAGAGCTCGTCCATGCCGAGAATCGCGATGATGTCCTGCAGCTCCTTGTTGCGCTGGAGGATCTCCTGCACGCGCCGCGCCACGTTGAAATGCTCCTCGCCCACAATGGCCGGGCTCAGAAGGCGGGACGTCGAGGCCAGCGGATCCACCGCGGGGTAAATGCCGAGCTCGGTGAGCGCACGCGACAACACCGTGGTCGCATCGAGGTGCGAGAACGTGGTGGCCGGCGCGGGATCGGTGATGTCATCGGCCGGAACGTAAATGGCCTGCACCGATGTAATAGAGCCCTTCTTCGTGGAACAAATGCGCTCCTGAAGACCGCCCATTTCGGTGCCGAGTGTCGGCTGATAGCCGACCGCGCTCGGCATGCGTCCCAGGAGTGCTGATACTTCAGATCCGGCCTGAACAAACCGGAAAATGTTATCAATGAAGAGAAGCACGTCCTGGTTTTCCTCGTCGCGGAAGTACTCCGCCACGGTGACGCCGGTCAGGCCAACGCGAAGACGTGCGCCGGGCGGCTCGTTCATCTGTCCGAACACGAGCGACGTCTTCGAGACCACGCCCGACTCGTTCATTTCCAGCCAGAGATCGTTGCCTTCGCGCGTGCGCTCTCCCACGCCCGCGAACACGGAGAAACCGCCGTGCTCGGTGGCAATATTGCGGATGAGCTCCTGGATGAGCACCGTCTTGCCCACGCCGGCGCCGCCGAACAGGCCGATCTTGCCGCCCTTCGCGTAGGGAGCGAGCAGATCGACGACCTTGATGCCGGTCTCGAGCTGCTCGACTTCGGTGGCCTGGTCCTCGAGTTTGGGCGCCGGGCGGTGAATGGGATAGCGTTTGTTCGGATCCGCGATCGGGCCGAGGCCGTCGATCGCCTCGCCCAGCACGTTAAAAATGCGGCCCAGCGCCTGCGGGCCGACCGGCACGGTGATGGGCGAGCCCTCGTCGACGACCTTCATGCCGCGCACGAGTCCGTCCGTCGACGTCATGGCGATGGCGCGCACGACGTTGTCGCCGATGTGGAGCGATACCTCGCAGGTGAGGTTGATGTTGCGCTCCTTGTCGACGATCTTGATGGCGTTGTAGATCGAGGGCAGCTTCCCGGACTCGAACTCGACGTCCACCGTCGGGCCGATCACCTGAACGATCTTGCCCACGCTCCTGGCACCCACCGGCGCCTTGCCGGGCATGGCATTCGTGCTGACGTTCATCTCGTTCCTTCTCCCGTTTTCGGGTGCTTACTTCAACGCCTCGGCGCCGCCGACGATCTCGGCCAGCTCCTTGGTGATGGTCGCCTGACGCAGGCGGTTTCTCTCCATGACCAGATCAGTCAGTTTTTCGTCTGCATTCTTGGTGGCCTGCTGCATCGCCGCCATGCGCGCTCCGTATTCGGAGGCGAAAGAATCGGCGAGCACCTTGAAGACCAGGGACGTTGCATAGAGCGGAATCAGGTCCGCGAACATCTCATCGCGGCCCGGCTCGATGATGTAGTTGTCGTCGGCGCGCGCGCCCTCCACCGGGGGAATGGGCAGGAACTGCTGCGTGGTCACGCGGTAGAGCGCCGCGCGGAGGGACCGGGCATAAATGAAATGGAGCGCGTCGACTTCGCCCTTCACGTACAGCTCGATGAGCCGTCCCGTGATTTCCTTGATCTCCGGCAGCAGCAGACGATCGCTGACGCCGTGCTTGTGGAAGATGATGGGCGTTGGCCGGGTGCGGAAGAACGCATGGCCCTTCTTGCCGATCGTGATCAGCTTGATGTCCAGGTCCTTGTGGTCGCGGATGTAGAGCTGCGCGGCGCGGATCAGGTTGGCGTTGAAGGCGCCGCAAAGGCCGCCGTCCGCGGTGATGAGCACGATGCCGGGCTTCTTCGCCTCGTTCTGCGAGAAGAGGTGGCCGAGTGTCGTGCGCAGCGGCGGCTCGCCTTCGATGAAGGTGAACTCGACCGGCGCATCCGCGGATTCCTCGATGCCGCCGCCGGCGAGCCCGCCCAGTACCTTGTCCAACTCCTCCGCGAAAGGCCGCACCGCGTGCGCGCGGGTCTGGGCACGGTTGAGCTTCGCCGCGGCGACGAGCTGCATCGCCTTGGTGATCTTGCGGATGTTTTCAACCCCGCGGATCCGCTGTTTGAGATCGAGAAGAGTTGCCATTTACGATTCCGCTTCGCTCTACGCTTTCAGCGTTGTCACGAACAGCGCCTTGAATTCGGCGACGGCCTTGCGGGCCTCCGCTTCCAGGTTCTTGTCGAAGGCCTTCTTCTCGCGCAGCTGGTGCACGACGTCGGGATACTTGTCGTCCATGAACTTCGTGAACTCGACCTCGAAGCGTTTGAGGCTCTGGGTCGGCAGATCGTCGAGCACGCCTTCGTTGGCCGAGAAGATCAGGAGCACCTGGCGCTCGGTCGCGAGCGGGACGTTTTCGTCCTGCTTCAGGATCTCCACCATCTTCTCGCCGCGCGTGAGCTGGGCGAGGGTGGACTTGTCGAGATCGGAGCCGAAACGCGCGAACGCGGCCAGCTCGCGGTACTGCGCCAGCGCGAGGCGCAGGCGTCCGGCAACCTGCTTCATCATCTTGGTCTGCGCGTTCGATCCCACGCGGGAGACCGAAATGCCCACGTTGATGGCGGGGCGGATGCCCGAGTAGAACAGATCGCCCTCGAGGAAGATCTGCCCGTCCGTGATCGAGATCACGTTGGTCGGGATGTACGCCGTCACGTCGCCGAGCTGCGTCTCGATGATGGGGAGTGCTGTGAGCGAGCCGCCGCCGAGCTGGTCGTTGAGCTTGGCCGCCCGCTCGAGCAGGCGCGAGTGCAGGTAGAAGACGTCGCCGGGATAGGCTTCGCGGCCCGGCGGGCGGCGGAGCAGGAGCGACATCTGGCGGTACGACTGCGCGTGCTTGGAGAGATCGTCGTAGAAGCATACGGCGTGGCCGCCGCGATCGCGGAAGAATTCGCCCATCGCGCATCCCGCGTAGGGAGCCATGAACTGGAGCGCCGCCGGATCGCTGGCCGACGCGTTGACGATGATGGTGTATTCCATCGCGCCGTGCTTCTCGAGCTTGCGCACCACCTGCGCGACCGTCGACTCCTTCTGGCCCACGGCGACGTACACGCAGATGACGCCGGTGCCTTTCTGATTGATGATGGTGTCGAGGCAGATTGCCGTCTTGCCGGTCTGGCGGTCGCCGATGATGAGTTCACGCTGGCCGCGCCCGATGGGAATCATCGAGTCGATGGCCTTGAGCCCGGTCTGCAGCGGCTCTTTTACAGGTTGCCGTTGGACCACGTTAGGCACCACGGCTTCAATGGGATTGAACTGTTTCGCGGCGATGGGGCCCTTGCCGTCGATGGGCACGCCGAGCGAGTTGACCACGCGGCCGAGGAGCGCCTCGCCCACGGGGACCTGCGCCACCTTGCCGGTGCGCTTGACGGTGTCGCCTTCCTTGATGCCGGTGTCGGAGCCGAAGAGCACGGCGCCCACGTTGTCCAGCTCCAGGTTGAGCACCATGCCGATGACGCCGCCGGGGAATTCGAGCAGCTCACCCGCCATGGCGTCTTCGAGTCCCCAGATGCGCGCGATGCCGTCGCCCACTTGCAGGATGGTGCCGACCGACTCCATCTCCAGGCTCATGTTGGCCTTCTGGAGCTGGGTCTGGATGATGGAACTTACTTCTTCAGGTCGAAACGCCATGCTCTCTCCTCAATTCACCCGGGCTTCGAGCAATTCCTGCCGAAGCTCGGCCAGTTGACTGCGTATGCTTCCGTCGATGATCTGCCCGTCCGCGATCATCAGCATGCCGCCGATGATGCTCGGATCGATGCGCTTCTCGATGCGTGCGGTCTTGTTGAAGCGGCGCTCGATGGTTTCCTTCGCCTTGCGCTCCAACTCGGCATCCAACGGGATGGCCGTGACCACGCCCACCTTCACAATGTTGCTGTGCGCCTCGTACAGGGTTTCGAACGGCACCAGGATCTCGGCGAATTCGCGGCCCGCGAACTCGTCGACGCGCTTCTTCTCGATCAAGAGCAGCAAGAACTTCACGAACAGCCCGGAGGCGCGCTCGCCGAGTGCGTGCATCACCAGGTCGGCCTTTTCCGTAGCGGACACGCGGTGCGATGCGAAGAAGGTTCGGAGCGCCGGGTCCTTCTCGAGCAGGTGCGCGAAGCTCGTCAGGTCTCCGTAGACCTGGTCCAGCACATCCTCGGCCACCGACGCGTTGAACAACGCGACCGCGTACCGTTTGCCCACTCCGGAAAGCGCCACCGGTTTACCGTCCCGCGGGCCTTGACCCGACTTCGTCCAGGAACTGATTGATCAGCTTCTTGTGCTGCGCGTCGTCCAGGCGGGTATGGATCAGCTTTTCGGTGGCCGTGATGACCGCGCCCACCATCTGGTCGCGGAACGCCACGTTGGCCTTGTCCATGTCGAGGTTGATGTCCTCGGTGGCCTTGACCCGCATGGCGATTGCTTCCTTGCGAGCTTCGTCGCGAACCTCACCGGCGATCGTGTGGGCCTCACTCACCGCTTCCTGAATCCGGGCCCGCCGCGTGTTTTCGATCCCCGCCAGCTCCTGCTCGAATTTCTGGCGCAGGCTGTCGACGTCCACCTTCGATTTCTCGATCCCGGCGAACTCGGCTGCGATCGTCTCGCGGCGCTTCTCGGTGAACGCGAGCAGTTTCCCCCACGCGTACTTGCGAAGCAGCCACAGGACGATCAGGAATCCGACCGCCTGCGTGAGTAATGCTTTCCACTGAAGCTCCATCACACTCTCCTGGATCGTCGCGCCGGGAGGCGCGGCTTCCGGCTATTAATGAATCTTGCTCATCAAAAGGAACACGGTCACGAACGCGTAGATCGTGAGCGCTTCGATCAGGCCCGCGCCGATGATCATCGCGGTCTGAATCTTGCCCGACGCTTCCGGCTGGCGGCCGATGGCCTCCATGGCGGAACCGATGGCGCGGCTGAAGCCGATGCCGGATCCGATGGCCGCGAGGCCGAGACCGATCGGCAGCGAAATGCCAAGAGCGGTTGATGCATCCATTTTCTTTCCCTCCGTAGTTAAAAAGAAACGTTCACGCCCGAACGACTAATGGTGGTGCCCCTCGGCGGCGTGATCCTCATGGGGCAGCCACAACAGAATGTAAATCGTGCTCAACAGCGTGAAGACGAGCGCCTGGATGAAGCTCGTCAGCAGCGCGAGAAAAATGAACGGTACCTGGAACGGGAT
>Ga0307281_10000179_pt1 | contig 15297 bp, 11 predicted proteins | sample ER_DNA_120_FD_194486 | JGI IMG/M metagenome (GOLD analysis project Ga0307281, IMG submission 194486) | Bulk soil microbial communities from the East River watershed near Crested Butte, Colorado, United States - ER_DNA_120 | ecosystem: Environmental > Terrestrial > Soil > Floodplain | place...
TCCGCAATCGCGAAATCGGTTTCGTGTTTCAGACCTTCAATCTGCTCCCGCGCGCGAGCGCGATGCAGAACGTCGAGCTGCCGCTCATCTACGCCGGCGTGGACGCCAAAGAGCGCCGCGCGCGCGTGGCGGAATCGCTGCGCGCGGTGGGCCTTGACGACCGCGCCGACCACCGGCCCAACGAGCTCTCGGGCGGGCAGCGGCAGCGCGTCGCCATTGCGCGCGCGCTGGTCAACCGGCCGTCCCTCATCCTGGCCGACGAACCCACCGGAAACCTGGACTCCAAGTCCGGCGAAGAGATCATGAAATTGTTCGAGGATCTGCACCGCCAGGGCCACACGTTGATCGTGGTGACGCACGACGACGCGGTCGCGGCCCATGCGCGGCGCGAAGTAAGGCTGCGCGACGGTCGCGTGGAGAGCGACCGGCGCACGAAGGCGGAGGGAATCATCTCGTGAGCAAACGCAAGGTGATATTGATCGGATCCGGTGTGGTGGTCCTGGCCGCGCTGGCGTTCGCCAACATCAAGTCGAAGCAGGGCCACCGCACCGTGGTGCAGGTGACCGCGGTGGCGACGCACGACGTGTCGAAGGTCATCACGGCCTCGGGCGAGATCCAGCCCAAGAAACGCGTCAACGTGAGCGCGGGTGCCATCGGCAAGGTGACGCGTCTCGCGGTCAAGGAAGGCGACCACGTCAACAAGGGCGACTTCCTGCTGGAGATCGACGCCGAGAACTACCTGGCGTCGGTGAGCGAGCTGGAGGCCGCCGTGCGCGGCGCGGAAGCGTCTGTCGATCTCGAGAACGCGGCGCTCCAGAAGGCGCAGTACGACTGGGATCGCGCACAGCAGCTGGCCGAGAAGGGCTTCATGTCGGACACCGATCTCAAGAGTGCCAAGTCCTCGCTCGACATGGCGCAGGCGCGCGCAAAGAACGCCGACGAGACGGCCGTGCAGATGCGTGCCTCCTTGAGGAAGGCGCAGCACGAGCTGCGGCAGATGCGTATCACCGCGGAGATGACGGGTGTGATCACGGGGCTCAATGTCGAGGAAGGCGAGAGCGCCATCATGGGCACGCTCAACAATCCCGGCACCGTCCTGCTCACCATCTCCGATCTTTCCGAGATCGAGGCCGAGGTGCGGGTCGACGAGACCGAAGTGGTCATGGTGAAGCCGGGCCAGCCGGCCGTCGTGCGCCTCGACGCCCGGCCCGACACCACCTTCAAGGGTGTCGTGACCGAGGTGGGCAACAGTGCCATCCGCTCGCAGGCCGGCCTCGGCCAGGAATCGGTGGACTTCAAGGTGAAGGTGGCGCTCGTGGACGAGATTCCCAACGTGCGACCGGGACTCTCCGCGTCGGTCGACATCACGGTGGCCGAGGAGAAGGGCGTGCTCGCGGTGCCCATCCAGAGTCTCACCGTGCGCGACGAAGCGCGCCTCAAGCGCGAGCGTTCGCACGGCAAGAAAGCGGCGAAGAAGATTGACGCCGTCGCGGATACCACCGCCAGTGAAACCGCGGATGCGGACGCCAAGCCCAAGGACATCGAAGGCGTCTTCGTCGTCGAGAAAGAGATCGCGCATTTCCGTCCCGTGCGCGTCGGCATCGCCGGGCAGAGCTACTTCGTGGTGAAGTCGGGGCTCGCGAAGGGGGAGCAGGTCGTGTCGGGGCCATTCAAGGTGATCGGCGATCTCAAGGACGGCGAGCGCGTGCGTATCAAGCAGGAGAAAGAAAAGGAGAAGTAAGCCGTGCGGCCGTCGCTTCGCGTCCTCTTCGAGGGCGTCCGCATCGCGTACAGCGGGCTGCTCGCCAACAAGCTGCGCACCTTCCTCACGCTGCTCGGCAACATCGTCGGCATCATGTCGGTGATCGCGGTGGTTTCGCTGCTGGGCGGCATCGACACCTACATGCGCCAGGAGGTGGCCTCCGAGGGCAGCAACCTCTTCACCATCCAGCGCGTCAACTTCCTCGACGCCATCGAGGACTTCGAAAAATTCACCGAGAAGATGCTCCACAACCGCGATATCACGCGCGATGACGTGAAAGCGCTGCGCGAGCAGTTGAAGCTCGCCACCTACGTGAGCGGCGAATCCGAGAGCAACGCGCGCGTCGGCGCCTTCGGCAAGAGTGTGAACAACATCAGTGTCAACGGGCGCGACGCGGTGTATCCTTTCATCGAGAAGATGCCGCTGGCGGCAGGGCGCCACCTGACCGAGATCGAGGACCGTGAGAACGCGCAGGCCGTGGTGATCGGCTGGGAAGTTTACCAGACGCTGATCGCGCCGCGGGATGCGATCGGGCGCACCATCCGCATCGGCGACAAGCATTTCAAGGTGGTGGGCGTGGTGGCCGAGCGCGGGCGCCTGCTCGGCAACAGCCGCGACCGCTTTGTGATCATTCCCATCGGGGCGTACCGGAAGGTCTTTGGCCCGCATCAGTCGCTCTCCATCAAGATTGCCGCAACGGATATCCGCCGGCTCGACGACGCCATCGAAGAGGCCACCGTCGCCATGCGCATCCGTCACAATCTCGGACCGCGCGAAGAAAACGACTTCTCGGTTTCGACCAGCGAGCAGCTCATCGACCTGTGGCGCTCGATCAGCCAGGGCGTCATGCTCGCACTCGTGGCTCTGGTGAGCATCTCCATGGTGGTGGGCGGCATCGTGCTGATGAACACGATGTTGGTGTCGGTCACCGAGCGCACGCGCGAGATCGGCGTGCGCAAGGCGATCGGCGCGCCGCGCGGCGCCATCGTGTGGCAGTTCCTGGTGGAATCAGCGACGCTCTCCGTGTTTGGAGGGACGATCGGGATGGCGCTCGGGTTCTTGATTGCGGCCACTGTCTCCGCGCTCTCCGTGCTTCCCTATGTGGTCAACGCCGGCATTGTCGTACTGGCGCTTTTCGTGACCATCGCGATTGGTCTCGTCTTTGGGACGTATCCCGCCGTGCGCGCGGCGCGTCTTGACCCCGTCGAGGCGCTGCGCTCGGAATAGCCATGGAAACAAAGCGCAAACGTCAATCTCTCTGGAAGGAGAACGTGCACCAGGCGGTGGAGATCATCCGCGCCCACCGCATGCGCTCGGGCCTGCTCATCCTCGGCGTGGCGATCGGAATCACGACCATTCTCATGATCGTCACCGTGCTGTCGGGTCTCACGCGCAAGATCTACCACGATCTCGCCTCGGCCAACCGGCCCTACATCTATGTCACCAAGTACGACGTACTGGTCGAAGGCGACGACGCCGAACACGAGATGCGCCGGCGGAGATTCACCCGGGAGGAGACGGACAAGCTGGCCGAGTTGTGTCCCGACCTCGCGGCCGTGGAGTTCATGAACGAATCCTCCGGTGGACAAAAGATCGTGCGCTACGGCGCCGAGAAGACGCCTCCCATTACCCTGCTCGGCTGCGGCCCGGCCATGCCCGAGATCTTCACGATGCGCGTCGGGCGCGGGCGCTTCATCAACGAGCAGGATGTGGCGCACCGCGAGCGCGTGATCGTCCTGGCGTACGGCCCCGCCAGAAATCTCTTCAAGGATCTCGACCCCATCGGGCGTTACGTCAACATCGAGAGCAATCGCTACCGTGTGGTCGGCACGTTCGAGTCGCGACACCACATCTTCGGCGGCATGGCGGAGAATTTCGCCGCGATTCCGCAGACGGCGGCCGCGAAGGACTTCGAGACCGAGAGCGACTGGTTTTCGATCAGCGCGACGGTGCGCGACGGCGTCACGCTGGCAGAGGGCGTCGACGAAGTGACGCGCGCCATGCGCGTCGTGCGCGGCCTGATGCCGGCCGAAAAAAATGACTTCGCGGTGACCACCAGCGAGGCCTTCATCGGTCTGGTGAAACGCATCACGGTTCCGATCAGCATCGTGCTCACCATCATCGCATCCATCGGACTCGTGGTGGGAGGTATCGGCGTCATGAACATCATGCTGATCTCGGTCACGGAGCGCACGCGCGAGATCGGCGTGCGCCGCGCCATCGGCGCCGGCCGCGGCGACATCATGCTGCAGTTCCTGGTCGAATCGGGCACGCTGACGGGCATCGGTGGCGTCATCGGCGTGGTATTCGGAACAGCGCTGGCGTACCTGGTGTCGAAGATGATCCACTTCCCGTTCTACTTCTCGCTGCCGTGGACGCTGACGGCGCTCATTTTCTCCGTCGTGGTGGGAGTGGGATTCGGACTCTACCCCGCCCGCCGCGCCGGCGACATGGACCCTGTCACCGCCCTTCGCTACGAATAGTTCTTCTCTCTCTCTTGTGCGCGTTCGCATGTCGCTCCTTGCTCCTGCTGCTCGCGCTAATCACAAAATGGAGATTGAAATGCGCTCCAGAAGTCGCTTCGGAGCGACATGCTCCCGCTCCCCGAAGTGAACTACGCTCGCATTTGCTCGCTTTCCGGCTTCGTGCGACCGCCCAAACGAAGCATCAAGGAACAACCACGCTCTTTTCTGCCCTTGCCCATGTGTGGCCACGTAGCCTAACTTGCAGGCAGTCGCCCGGTTGAATCCAATGAACCCATCCGTTTCGTCCTTCCCGTGGTCCCGCGCGATCCGCATCGCCGCGCTGGGGAGCGTTCTCCTCTTGCCCGTCGCGGCGCGGGCGCAGACGTTCGGGTTGTTCGCCAACGCGTACCTCGATTCCACGCGCGTCCCCATGACGCGGATCACCGTCGAAATCCCGTTTCGCACCCTTGTATTCCTGAAGAAAGAGGGCTACTACGACTCGCGCTACGAGGCGTACGTATCGATCCGCCCTGCGGGCAACGCGAAGGCGCGGCCGACCACGTACGTACTGAACGGGTTCGCCACCGTGCAGACCTACGACGAAACGCGCCGGCGCGACCAGAAGTCGCGCGCGTTTCGCGAGATCAAACTGCCGCCGGGCGACTATGCGATCGAAGCCCAGCTCACCATTCGCAACACGCAGATTGCGCTGCATCGCTCGGTGACCGTCCGCGTGCCCAATTTCCTCGCCTCCGGCATCGGCTTTGGAACGCCGCGCGTCATGGCGGTGGCGCCCGAATACAAGCGGCCCTTCGCGCGCTGGAGCGAAGTCGAGAGCGAGCTCGCGGGCGCGGACAGTCCTCCCGACGCGGCGATTGCCGGGCTCGAGCGCGAGCCGGCGGTTCGCTTTTCGGTCTACCTCGACCAACCCTCTCCCGGTCCGGTGCCGTGCGACATCTACTATGAAGTGGCTGACCTCCAGGACCACCAGCTCCTGTACGGAAAACGGCGCGTGATGCTGGACGGAAAGAGCGACGATTTCCTGGTTTCGTTCAGCGTCGACGAATGGGAGCCGGGCCTGTACCACGTCAATCTGCGCGCGCGCGCGTACAGCCCGGACCGCGACGCCACCACGGCCACCGACGTCCGCGTGGACGTGACGCGCGCCATGCTGGGCGCCAATTTCGACACCACGCTGGAGATTCTCGGGCTGATCGCGAGCAAGGACGAGCTGCAGCCGCTTCGTGACGCGCCGGAAGCGCAGCGGCCGGCGGCGTGGATGAAGTTCTGGGCCGCGCGCGATCCGGATCCGTCGACGGGGGAGAACGAGGCGCTCTCGCAGTATCTCGAGCGCGTGCAGTACGTGGTGAAGGAGTTCTCGCAGTTCGGTCCGGGCTGGCGCTCGGACCGCGGACGCGTGTACATCCGCTACGGCGCGCCCGAGCAGATCGACACCGCCATGGACAACCGTGCTCAGGGCGAGTACGAGATCTGGCGCTACTTCAGCCGCAATCTGAACTTCGTCTTCTACGACATGTTCGGCGTGGGCGATTACAAGCTTGTCGAGGGAGAGTTCTAGGTGCGCGTGACGCCGCGCTGCGCGGCCATCATCGCGACATGCGCCGCGCTCGCGTTCTTCGCGTCGGGGTGCGCGCGGCGCGAGAACGACTCGCCCATGCTCGAGCTCGCGCTCGAAACGTCGCCCAACCGGCTCGATCCGGCTTTCGTGGTCGACGCCGCCGAAGGCGAGATCTGCTCGCTCATGTTCGAGGGCCTGGTAGGCTTCGCGCCCGATGGCTCGATGGTCCCCGGCCTCGCGCGCGCGTGGACGGTCTCCGGCGACGGCACGCACTACCAGTTTCATCTCGACACGCGCGCCGTGTTCTCCAACGGCCGGCCGGTCCATGCCGGCGATGTGATCGCGAGCTTCCGCCGCGTGCTCGATCCGGCCACGGCTTCACCGCGCGCGTGGGTGCTCGCGCGCATCCGCGGCGCAAATGACTTCCACGACGGGAAGAGCGACGCGATTGCTGGCCTCGTAGCGGGCGACGATTCCACCCTCACCATCGATCTCGAAGCGCCCTTCGCGCCCTTTCTCTCGCTCCTGGCGCTGCCCGCCGCGCGCGTGGTGGACACCGCCACGGCGGGTTCGAGCGACGTGCCCGTGGGCTCGGGGCCATGGCAGCTTTCCGAGTGGCTGCGCGGCGACCGCATCACGCTGACTCCCAATCCGCACCGCACTCACGCCGCGGGCGGCGTCGAGGGCATTCGCTATCGCATCATTCCGGAACCGTTCACGCGCATCGCCGAATTCGAGTCGGGCACCATCGACGTGCTGGAGATTCCGGACGCCGAGGTGCCGCGCTTTCGTTCCGACAAGAAATACGCGGACCACGTGTTGAAACGGCCCGAGCTGCGCATCTTCTACGTCGGGCTCAACAACGCGAAGTTCATGGACGTGCGCGTGCGACAGGCGCTCAATCACGCCATCAACGTGCCCGCGCTGATCCGCGTGCTGGCGTCGGGTGAGGCAGTGCCGGCGCACGGATCGGTTCCGCCCGGCCTTCCCGGCCATCGCGATCGTCCCGGCTACGAATACGATCCCGCGCGTGCGCGTGCGCTCCTGGCACAGGCCGGCTACGCCGACGGCCTCTCGCTGGAGATCTGGCAGCGCGAGAGCGCGGAAGGAAACCGCGTGCTCGAAGCGGTGCAGGGTTACTTGCTCGCGTCCGGCGTGCACGCCACACTCGTGCGCCGTGAGTGGAGCGCGTTCAAGGAAGCGGTGAACGCCGGCAAGGTGGACGCCTTCTTCCTGGATTGGATCGCCGATTATCCCGAGGCGGAGAATTTTCTGTTTCCACTGTTCGATTCCGCCAACCAGGGCGGAGGCGGGAACCGCGCGCGTTTCTCGGACCCGGCGGTGGATCGCCGCCTGGATGCGGCCAGCCGCATGACCGACGACGCCGCCCGCGAAGAGGCGTACGCCGGCATCGACAGCCTCGTGTACGCGCAGGCGCCCTGGATCTATCTCTATTTTCCCACCTCTTTCCACGTGGTGTCGCCGCGCGTCACCGGCTACCGGCTTCCCGCCATCTACCTCGCCAACGACTTCAGCGGCGTCCGCAAGGCACACTGAGGCTCCGGATTCCCGTCGCCGGGCGGCCGTCTGAGCAGTTGATGCTGCGCGCGGCACTGCACTATGCTCCGGCGGCATGCTCCAGTACGCGCTGAAACGCATTCTCTGGTTCGTTCCCATCCTGCTGGGAGTGGCGACGGTCACGTTTTTCCTGCTGCACGTGCTTCCCGGCGATCCCGTGCTGAGCATGGTGGGTGAGCGCTACGACGCGGCCACCATCGAGCAGCTGCGCACGCAGATGCACCTCGACGATCCGCTGCCACAGCGCTACCTGCGTTATCTCTCCGACCTCGTGCGCCTCGACCTGGGCAAGTCGTACATCACCGGCGTTCCGGTGTGGGATTCCATCAAGCAGCGCGCGCCGCACACGCTGCGGCTCGCGGCGGCGGCGATGACGATCGCGGTGGTGATCGGCATGGGCATCGGCGTGCTCGCGGCCTGGAAACGCGGCACTCCGCTCGACTACCTGATGGTGGGCGGCTCGGTGATCGGTGTCTCCATGCCCGTATTCTGGCTCGGCGTGCTTCTCATCTACGTCTTTTCCGCGCGGCTCGGTCTGTTGCCGGCCTCGGGCTTCGGAGACGGCCGCCTGGCGTATCTCATCCTGCCCGCGCTCACGCTTTCGCAAGCATCGACCGCGTACGTGGCGCGCATCACGCGCTCAAGCGTGCTCGACGAAGTGGGGGAGACCTACGTGAAAGTCGCCCGCGCCAAGGGTCTTTCCGAACCGCGCCTGCTCGTGCGCCACGCGCTTCGCAATGCGCTGCTTCCGATCATCACCGTGGTCGGCATCGATTTCGGGAGCTACCTGAGCGGTTCGGTGCTCACCGAATCCATCTTTGCGTGGCCGGGGCTCGGCCGCTTCACGCTCGACGCCATCTTGAAACGTGATCTTCCCGCCATCCAGGGTTCGGTGCTGTTCATGGCGGCCGCCTTCATGACGGTCAATCTCGCGGTTGATCTTCTTTACGCGCGCGTCGATCCGCGCGTGAAGCTGGGCTCGGGAGGAGCGGGTTGAACGTCGCCGCTGCCACCACGGCTACGGAGCTGCCGCGCGAGCACACCGATGCCCGCCTGTGGCGCCGGCTGGTCAGCCATCGCAGCGGCCTCGTCGGCGCGCTGCTGGTGGCCGGCGTGGTGCTGTCCGGAATCCTGGTGCCGGTCCTTTCGAGACACGATCCCAACGCCATCGCCATGGACGATGCGCTCGAGGCGCCGGGCTCCGCGCATATCTTCGGCACCGACGCCTTCGGCCGCGACGTGGCCACGCGCGTCATGTACGGCGCGCGTTTCTCGCTCGAAGTGGGTGTGGTCTCACGCCTGATCGCGCTCGTCATCGGCACCGTGCTCGGCCTGCTCGCGGGTTATTATGGCGGGCGCACGGAGCGCTGGATCATGCGGCTCGCCGATGTGACGCTCGCGTATCCGGGATTGTTGCTGCTCATCGCGGTGATGGCGGCGGTTGGCCCCAGCAAACTCTCGCTGTTCGTGTCGATTGGTGTGGTGGGTTGGGCCGGCGTCGCGCGCCTCGTGCGCGCGCAGGTGCTGACCGTGAAAGAGCGCGAGTACATCCTCGCCATCCGCTCGCTGGGCGCGTCCGACTCCACCGTGATCGTGCGCCACATCTTGCCCAACGTGCTGACGCCGATTATCGTGATCTTCTCGATGGGCCTGGGCGCCTCCATCATGGCGGAATCGTCGCTGAGCTTTCTCGGGCTCGGCGCGCAGCCGCCGACCGCGAGCTGGGGCTCGATGATCGCGAGCGGCATCGATTACCTGCGCGTGGCACCGTGGCTTTCGCTGGCGCCCGGCATCATGATCACGCTCACGGTGCTCGGCTTCAACTTGCTCGGCGACGCGCTGCGCGATTTGAGCGACCCGAAGCTCGGCCGTCCCACGCGAAAGTAGAAAATGTCGAAACTCATTCAAGACATCGTTGCGGACGTGATCCGCGAGCGCGGCATCGACACACGGCTGTGCTATCTCAACGTGACCGAGCCGGACGCGGGCGCACCCGCCGTGGTGGAATGCAGTGACGCGGACGTCGCGGGCGTGCTGCAAACACGGCTTTCGCAGAGCGGCGACAACGCGGGCGTGCGTGTCGAGATCCTGCCGCGCGCCGGATTGCCGGAATGGATGTTGGTCGTGAGCGCGGTGGCCGACGTCCGACGGCAGCCTTCGCACCCATCCGAGCTGGTCAGCCAGGCCATTCACGGCGATGCGGTAACGCCGCTCAAGGCCGGTGACGAATGGACGCTCGTGCGCATGGACGACGGATACGTGGGATGGATTCGCGACTGGCATCTCAAGCCCTGGACCACCGCGGAGCGCGACGCGTTCGGTGCTGCAGCCACCCACCGGGTCCGGTCGAACCATGTGCCGTTGCTGGGCGCCCCCGGGGCCGGTGCGTCGCCCGTCGCCGAGCTGGTAGTGGGTACACCCCTCGTGGTGGGGAACGGAGCCAACCGGGGGTGGATGGAGGCCCACCTGGCGGATGGCAGGGCCGGATTCGTACCGCGTTCCAGCCTCGAGCGGCTCCGGCCGCGGAAACCGACCCCCGCGCGGCTGGCGGCAACCGGCCTGCGCTTCCTCGGAATCCCTTACCTGTGGGGCGGAAACACGCCCAACGGATTCGACTGTTCCGGGCTCATTCAGCGTGTTTTCAGGTTGAACGGCCTCGTCTTGCCCCGGGATTCGGATCAGCAAGCCCGATTCGGGGCCGAACGGGACAATCCTGGCGCTTCGGATTTGATTCCCGGCAACCTGGTTTTCTTCGGCCGTTCACGCAATTCCATTACCCATGTGGGGTTGGTCCTGCCAGACCATACCTTTCTTCATTCATACGGACAAGTTATTGTCAATTCACTGGATACGTCACACCCGCTGTACCAACCCCGGCTCGCGTCCATCTGGCAGATGACCCGTGATCCCCTTCGAAAGTCCAGGCCTGTCCGGCGCTCTATTCCCGCACCGAAACAGTAGTAGCCCCATACGGGCCTCTAAAAAAAAGTTGACAGGTTTCCGAACCCCCCGATAACTTACGCGCTCAGAGCTGGAAGCGTCCGAAAGGACGTTTTTCCCGGGTGCTTCACACCTGCTTTAAGTGGGTGCCGGAAGAACAGCCGGGGGGCGTAGGCCGAAAGGCCGCGCGATTTAGGACTCGTGGGCGATTTAGTAAATCGCCACCAGCTAACCTTCGCACAAGGGGGTGATGGACTCGGGTTTTTGATCGACGCGCCTATACAGCAAGCCCCGACGGAGCACCCGACGGGTTGATTTTGTTTGAGAGAGGTCAATGGACACCGGGAGTGGAACTCTGAGTATCTGAGCCATTCCCACCAGAGGAGGTCAAAATGTTGAAGAACTGGAGCAAGATTGCTCTGGCTTCGTTTTTAGTCCTGATGGTCGGAGCGTCGATCGCGTCCGCGACGACGGCCCGAGTTCGGTCGCTGGCCAACACCGGTGACTACATCAGCGACGACTCGGCAGTGAACCGCTGGTACAGCACGCTGCCGTCGTTCGGTAACCAGGTCAACGCCGAGATGGGCCAGTGGGACGGCAACAGCCTGACGGATACCCGTGGGCTGGGCTGGATCCAGACCTGCGGCAAGTGGGGAACGTATCGCATCAGCCTGAACGAGAATGCCCTGGATCATCCGGGATTCTGGCTCGGCAACCCGTTCTACCAGGTGCACGTTCCCGGTAACGGCGGCCCGTACAACGATCCGCTCGGTTCCGGCGCGTGGGATGATACCCCGATGAATCGCTGGGATCTGGCCGGCGGTTGGGAGATCGGCGAGAACATTGCGCTGGGCGTCTCAATCACCGACTCGAAGTGGTCAGCTGAGGATACCGGCAACGACGCGAAGGCGAGCAACAGCTTCCGCACGCTCGGCGCCGGCTTCAGCTGGACCAACAACGACAAGATGGTGTTCGACGCTTCCTTGACGGTCGGTAAGGCCGGCGGTAGCGCCGAGTACCCGTCCGGCACGGGCACCAACAAGGTCGAGTGGGACAGCGGCACCGCGTTCGATCTCGCGGCGCGCCTGTTCTATGACTGGAAGGATAATGTCACGCTCGTCCCGGTGGCCGAGTTCGCGTCGTCCGAATACTCGCTCAAGCAGTCGGATACGCCGGCGTTGACGATTCCGAACGGCAGCAAGACCACCGATTTCATGCTCGGGCTGGGCCTGAACATGGACGTCAACCAGGACAACATGCTGGTGTTCGGGCTCGAGTACATGCATCGTAGTTACGAGTACTCGAATCCCGACACGATTCCTGCGGGCCTGGACAAGACGACGTGGCAGTATCTGCCGACGGTGCGCCTCGCACTCGAGTCGCAGATCACGAGCTGGCTCACCACGCGCGTGGGTGCTGCGAAGTACATCGGCAGCGTAGAGACGAAGACCAACGACGGTGAGAAGACCAAGCTCACGCCGGGCACGCCGACGTCGCTCACCGGCGGCGAGACGCTTCCGGGCTTCGACTGGTTCCTCGGCTGCGGCTTCAACGTCGCCGAATGGACCATCGATCTGGAGCTGGCCAGCGAGACGCCGTTCAACCTGGGTTATTGGCTCACCGGCTACTCGAATTACTCGACGAGCGCCGGCCCGATCACTCACATCGCGGCGGTCTGGAACTACTAATCCCGACGGCGGCCACAAGCTGCTGAATGGATCACGGCGCGGCTCCCTCGCAAGAGGGGGCCGCGCTTTTTTTAGTGCCGTTCCCGCACGCTCGCGTGGACTGGCTTCGTAGGACAGGGCCGTGCTGCCACGACACATCGCTCGCGCGCCCGGGCCCTCCTTCGCGATGGCGCCCCGAGACGGGCTTGGAAATTGCTGCCTCCCCCGCGGCATGTATTTCTTCTACTACGTTCCGGTGGGCATTGATGCCGAGCTGCGCCGCTTTCCCTTTGCGACCGTGCTCTTCTCGGTGGTCTGCGCCGTGGTGTTCGCCGCCAATCGCTTCTTTCCCACCGCGCTGCCCTTCAACTTCCGCGACTGGGTGTATTATCCGGGCTTCTCGCCGCCCATCACCGCGCTCTCGGCGGCCTTTCTCCATTACGATTGGTTCCACATCGTTTCGAACCTGATCTACCTGGTCCTCTTCGGCTGCTACCTCGAGGACCGGATCGGAACCGTTCCGTTCGCGCTGCTCTTCCTCGGTTCCGCGATGGCCGGCAATATTGCGCAGGGCTGGTACAACCTGCACGTGCTCAAGACCGGCGCCGGCATCATTGGCGCGTCGGGCGCCGTGTCGGGACTGATGGGCGCGTTCCTGGTGCGCCTGCGCTATCACAACGTACGCATCGCTTGGTGGGTGTTTGCGCCGCTGATGGCAACCAACCGCGCGGGCCGCTCCGAGCTGCATGTGGTGTTCGCCATGGCGCTCTGGGTGCTGCTCCAGGTGGTGCGCGGCCTGATACAGCTCGAGGGCGCGGGCGCGAATGTGGCCTACCTCACACACGTGGCGGGTTTCGCCTTCGGCGTGGCCGCGCTATTGCTCGTGGGGGGATGGCGCAGCGGGAGCGTGGAAGGATATCTCGTCAAAGGGAAGCGCTACCTCCGCCGCGGCGAGTACTACGGCGCGCAGGATGAGTTCGGTCGCTATGCGAAGGCGCGCCCCGGAGACGGCGAGGCGCACGCATCGTTTGCCCGGGTCTGCCTGCCGTGCGGCGACCGAGCGGGAGCCCGGGAGGGCTACCGCCGCGCCTGCGAGTGCATGCTCACGAACGGCCGCCGGGGCCGCGCCGAGGAGATCTACGTCGAGGCGTCACGAGCCTTCGAAGATTTTGTGCTCGATGCCGGCGTTCAACTCGACCTCGCGTTCGGTCTGGAGCGCAACTTGAAGCCCGCCGTCGCCCTCAAAGCCTACGAGAGTTTCGTCCGTGTCCACGGCGATCACACCGAAGCCGCCTTCGCGCTCCTGCGCGTTGCCAACCTCTATGCACGGCAGGGACACCGCGAGCGCGCGCGCCATGCGTACGAGCAACTCGTCGTGCGCTACCCGGCCAGCGAGTGGAATGAATTCGCCATCGAGCACGCGCGGCGTCTGGCCGTTTCCTAGCCACGCCGAATCCGGCCAGTCTCCGCTCGCAACGACGCAGCATTGGCCGCCGTAACGGTAATATTCTTGCCATTGCGCGCGCGCCGGTGGTAGCGTACGCCCCGGTTGTTGTGGCCTTTCGGCACGTGTGTGGAGGAGGTGCGGGGAATGGGAAACGAGTCGGAATCGAAGTTTCGGGGCGGGCTTCCGGCGCAGGATCGGCCGCGCGAACGCCTCTACGCGCGGGGTGCGTCTGAACTTTCACTGCAGGAGCTCCTCGCGATCGTCATCGGGGGAGGGACGCGTGGGTCGGGAGCGCTGGTGCTGGCGCTGGGATTGCTTGGAGAATTCGGGGATCTGATCGCCATGGGCCGGGCCGGCGTGGATGAAATGCGCCGGGTCCCGGGAATCGGTTTTGCGCGCGCCTGCCAGCTGGCGGCCGCGTTCGAGCTGGGAAAACGCTTTGCGCGCGAGTCGCGTTCCAGCGGATCATCCGTCCGGGCCCCCAGGGACATCGCACGCATGTTCATGGACGAGATGAAGGACTATGATCGAGAACACTTCAAGGCGGCGTTCCTCAACACGAAGAATCGCGTGATCCGCGTGGTGACGGTTTCGATCGGCTCGCTCAACGCATCCATCGTGCATCCGCGCGAGATCCTGAAGCCGGCCATCGCGTCCAGCGCGGCGTCAATCATCCTCGTGCACAATCATCCGACCGGTGATCCGACGCCGAGTCGCGAGGACATCGAGTTCACGAGGCGCTTCGCAAAGTGCGGCGATCTGATCGGCATCGAGCTCCTGGATCACATCGTGATCGGGTCCGATCGTTTCCAGAGTCTCAAGGAAGCCGGGTACTTCTAGCCCGAGCCCGGGAGTTGTAAATGTCGGTTTTTTCCAGAATCAACAATTACCTGACCAACGACGTTGCCATCGACCTCGGCACCGCGAATACGCTCGTATTCGTGAAGGGCAACGGCATCGTCTTGAACGAGCCCTCGGTGGTCGCCGTCGACCAGCGTACCAAGAAGGTGTACGCGGTCGGCCTCGAGGCCAAGTCGATGCTGGGCAAGACGCCGGAGTACATCAACGCCATCCGTCCCATGAAGGACGGCGTCATCGCGGACTTCGAGATCACCGAGATGATGCTGCGCGAGTTCATCCGGAAATCGCAGAAGAAAAAGCATTTCATCCGTCCGCGCATCGTGATCGCGGTGCCGTCGGGCATCACGGAAGTGGAAAAGCGCGCGGTGCGCGACTCGGCCGAGCACGCGGGCGCGCGCGAGGTGTTCCTGATCGCGGAGCCCATCGCGGCCGCCATCGGCGTCGGGCTTCCCGTCGACAAACCGTCCGGTAACATGATCATCGACATCGGCGGCGGCACCACCGAGATCGCGGTGATCGCGCTCGACGGCATCGTGGCCGACAGCTCCATCCGCGTGGCGGGCGACGAGCTCGACGAGGCCATCGTCAACTACGTCAAGCGCACCTACAACATGCTGATCGGCGAGCAGACCGCCGAGCAGATCAAGATGAGGATCGGTTGCGCGTTCAAGCTCGACAAGCCGCTCGAGATGGAGATCAAGGGACGGGACCTCGTGGCCGGAATTCCGAGGAATCTCAAGCTCACCAGCGAGGAGATTCGCGAGGCCATCGCGGAGCCGATTTCGCAGATCGTGGAGGCACTCAAGAACGCGCTCGAGCAAACCCCGCCCGAGCTCGCGGCCGACATCGTCGACCGCGGCATCGTGATGACAGGCGGCGGCGCCATGCTCAAGGGCCTCGACCTGCTGCTCAAGAAGGAAACCAACCTTCCCATCAACGTCGTGGATGATCCGCTCCTGTGCGTCGTGCTTGGCGCCGGGAAGGTGCTCGACAACATT
>Ga0307281_10000180_pt1 | contig 15251 bp, 8 predicted proteins | sample ER_DNA_120_FD_194486 | JGI IMG/M metagenome (GOLD analysis project Ga0307281, IMG submission 194486) | Bulk soil microbial communities from the East River watershed near Crested Butte, Colorado, United States - ER_DNA_120 | ecosystem: Environmental > Terrestrial > Soil > Floodplain | place: USA...
GCGCCCCGGAGAGCGGCGCCGGATCCGCTTCGCGCTTCCCGCGTACCCGATGCAGGCCGCAGCGCTTGGATCCTGGGCGCGCACCCCGCACGGCGACCGCGTAGCCGAGACGCGCCGCTACTGGACCCGGATCCTCGGCGAGGGAATGCAGCTCTCCCTTGGAGATCCGGAGGTGGAGCGCGCGGTCGCGGCCGCGCGCGTCGTGCTGCTCTCGTGCTGCGAGCGCCGCGGGGAGCGCTGGCTGCCGATCGGCGGGCCGTTCCACTACCGTGACGTCTGGCTGCGCGACGGCGCCCGCGCGATCCAGGCGCTGGCGCTCTGCGGGCACACGCGGGTGGCGCGCGAGCTGGCGCGCGGGATGCTCGCATTCCAGTGGCCGCAGGGCGCCTTCCTGAGCCAGCGCGGGCAGCTCGACGGCACGGGGCAGGCGCTGTGGCTCATGGATCAGGCGCTCATGCGCCCCGCGCCGGACGATTCGCTGGCGCGCTTCACGCCGGCTGCGCTCGCCGCCTGGCGGTGGCTCGAATGGCAGCGCGGACTGGGCCGTGAATCGGGCACGACATTCGGTGCGATGATGCCGTTCGGCGATCCCAACGACGCGGAGCTTACGCGCGCGCAGCTGGTCGGGAACGACGCGTGGGCGCTCGCCGGCTACGCCGCCACCGCCCGCCTGCTGCGCGCGAGCGGTGAGACGGCAGCCGCAGCGGAGGTCGAGGGCTCGCTCTCCCGCTATCACGCCGATTTCGAGCGCGCGCTCGAGCGCACGGGCCGCCCCGGTCTGCCGCCCGCGTGGCAGCCGGTGGGCCGCGACTGGGGAAACCTCGCCGCCGGCTATCCCTGCCAGGTCTTCCCCGCCCGGAACCCGCGGCTCTTCGCGCTCGCGGACCGCGTGTGGGCGTCCGCCGGCGGGGCCGGGCTCACCTGGTACGGAACCCGGGACTCGCTCCACTACTACCTCGGCGCCGATCTCGGCACCTGGGCGTTGCTGGCGGGCCGCGGAGCGCAGGCCGACAGCGTGCTCGATGCGCTGCTGCGCTGGCGCACGGCGAGCGGCGGAGCCGGAGAACTGTTCACCCGCGAGGGCGAGTTCGGCGTGAACCTCCCGCCCCACGCGACGTCCGCGGCCGCGCTCGTCACGCTGGTGCGCAACAGCCTGGTGTTCGACGAGGGCGACACGCTGAGGCTCACGCTCGGCGCGCGCGCGTCGTGGTGGCGCGGCGCTCGCATCGCGCACGCGCCCACCCGCTGGGGAAAGCTGGACTTCGACTTCCGGCGAGAGGGCGACGCCGCGGAATGGCGCTGGAGTCCGGTTCCGGCCTGGACCGCGCTCACGCTTCCTCCCGGCATGCGTGTGTCCGGCGAGCTACAGCCGCCGCTTCAGGCGGGGCGCTCGGATCGTGAAGTGCTGGCGCCTCCCGGCACACGCGGCGCCCGCGTGGCGCTCGTCGTGAGGCGGTGATGAGACCCGACCCGGCGCCGCCCACCCTCTCGACAGCTATCCTTGTGCTAGGCTCGATGTCCTGATGGCGTTCCGCCGCGTCGTCCCACACCAAGGAGGGGGCCATGATCTCGGCGCGGGTGTGGGCAGCGGCGATCGGCGGCCTCTGTTTCTTCGCCTTGCCCGCCGCATCCACGGTCGCCCCGGGAGGCAGCGGCGGCGCACGAACCGTCGTGGTGCAGGGCCAGGATGAGTACGCTCTCACCGTCCGCGGTACGGGGGAGCCCGACGTCAAACGTTGGGGCGAACGCGCGAGCTTCATCGTCCAGTTCCGCGCTCTCCCAAGAGCGCTTGCCGCCCGACAGGGCGCCAACCCCCTGGCCGCGCGGGCGGAATCCGACCTCTTCTCGATCGACTTTGCGCGACTGGCGGCACGCGCAAGGGGCGGGACGTCGCCCACGATTCGGCGTCGGTTCGAGACCTGCTTCAGCGGAGCGGCGATTGCGGCAGGCCCGGAGATCGTCGCCGCGATACGCGAGCTTCCATACGTGGTCGGAGTCTTCCCGGACGACAGCGTTCACGTGCTTCTCGACGTCAGCGTGCCGCAGATCGGCGCACCGGACGTCTGGGCCCGGTATGGCGCGACGGGGCAGGGGATCATCGTCGCGATCCTGGACACCGGGATCGACTACGATCATCCCGCACTCGGCGGCGGATTCGGACCGGCGTATCGTGTCGTCGCCGGCCATGACTTCGCCAACGACGATGACGACCCCCGCGATGACGTCGGACACGGGACGCACGTGGCGGGCATCGTGGGCGCGAACGGCGGGGCACTGCGGGGGGTCGCCCCGGACGCGCACTTTCACGCCTACAAGGTGCTCGGTCCCGAGGGCGGACTCCAGTCCGACGTCGTTGCCGGAGTCGAGCGCGCGGTCGATCCGGATCAGAATCCGCTGACCGATGACGCGGTCGACGTGATGAACCTCAGCCTCGGTGGACCGGGCGACGCGGACAACCCCCTGGCACAGGCGGTCGACGCGGCGACCCAGGCCGGCGTCGTGGTCGCGGTGGCGGGCGGGAATCAAGGCGATTGGTACTCGATCGGCTCGCCCGCGGCGGCCCGGCAGGCCATTACCGTGGGCGCGGTCGACGACTTCGGCCAGTGGGCCGGCTTCTCTTCCCGGGGCCCCGCCCTTGGCAGCTTCGCGCTCAAGCCCGACCTTATGGCCCCGGGGGTCGGGATCACATCCACGTCCCCAGGCGGTGGAACCGCCACCTATCAGGGAACCTCGATGGCCGCGCCGCACGTAGCCGGCGCCGCTGCCCTGATTCGGCAGATCCACCCGGACTGGAGCCCGGCGCAGGTCAAGGCCTCCCTCATGAACACGGCCGTGGACCTGGGACTATCCGCATTCACCCAGGGCACCGGGCGAATCTCGGTCCCGGCCGCCGTTGACGCACCGTTTCTCGTCACGCCGCCCAGCCTGAGCCTCGGCCGGCTGGCGCAGCGCACCGGCGTCACCGTCCTACGGGAAACGCTGCAGGTGACCAGCACGCGCACGGTTCAGCAGCAGATCCAGCTCTCGCTCCGGACCCCCCTCCCGGGGCTCGTGGTGACGGCACCGCCCACCGTGACGGTCCCCCCGCTGGGCACTGTGCCGGTGGCCGTCGAGTTCACCGTCGATGCGGCGCACCTTCCCGCCGGGGCAAGGCCCTGGACGATCGATGGAGCGATCCTCGCGAGTGCCGGCGCAACGACGTGTGCAATCCCGTATGGTCTGGCGGTGGTGAATCGCGTGGCGTTCGCTGCCTCGGACCCCGAGCAGGTTTCGATCATCCTCCACGACCGAGGTGGGAATACCTCCCTCGCGCGTGCGGCCACGACGGGACTCGAGGTATACGTCGGACCCGGCGATTACGACATGATGGCCATCTATGCCCGTTCGCCGGCCGGCGACCCGTGGGCCTTCGTCGTTCGAGACGTGGACGTCGCGCGTGACACCACCATCGCGCTTGCCCGATCCGACGCGCCGTACGAAGTGACGTGGGCGGCAGTGGAGCACGACGGCAGGCCACTGGTTCCCAACCTGGGAATGGTGGCCTTTCTCCATGAGACCGATGTCGGATACGGGCTGTTGGGACCGGTGGATCGGATTGCGCTCTCGGCCGCGGGGCCGGACTACAGGCTCGACTGGGGCGTCCAATCCCACGATCCGGGGCGCTCCATCCACCTCGTGTCGGCCACTCGGCGCGGGCCCTTTGCCGCAGAGGTCCTCTCGAACCAGCCCGAGGACTTCCAGCACGCACGAATAGAACTTGACGTGCCCCCGGATGCGAACGCCGTCATGAATCTGCTCCTTGGAAACACCGGCTGGCACGGCACTTGGTGGGGGTTGGCCCGCCTGGTACCCACCGCTCCCGGGCGCCTGACGGAGGACCTCTACATGGTGCCGTGGGCGAGACCCGACCCCCCGATCGTGGGAGTCGGCAAGTTCATCCAGGCAATCCGGGGTCCCGACCATGATGAGACCGTCGGAATCATCCCGGCGCTGGCGGTGCCCAAGCGCGGTGAGTTCCGCGCGTACCACTTCCGGGACGAGGTCCTGCGGCTCCGCGCGAACGAACTGGACTATCGGTCCGGCATGGCACCGCTGGTCTTGGTGGGAGCGCTCTCGTCCTCGCCCGACTCCGTGTTCTTGCATCCGTCGCTGCCGACTCCCTACGGACGACGGCTCCTCATGAGCCGGCTGGGCGACTTCCATCGGGACGAGGACGCCACCTACCGCCTGTTCAGGGACGGGGTGCTCGTGCAAGAGGACACGCTGCGGGGCTCGGGACACGTCTCCCCACCCGCGACGGGGTATTCGTTCCACGCGCCTCCGGGCGACTACGTCCTGGAAGTCAACACTCCTGAATACGTGGTCGGCGGGGTTCGAGGCCATGCCGTCGCGGCCTACGCGTTCGTCGTCCCGCCTTCGATCGGCATTTCGCCCCCCACCATTACGGGCCTCCAGTTCCTTTCGGGCGATGCGCCGACGGACTCGGTGGCCTTCACGGCGGCGGCGGCCGCGCTGCGCGTGAACCTCTCCGGACGCGTGGTGGACAGTGTCCGGGTGGAGATCGCGGCACAGCCCAACCAGGCTTGGCAGCCGGTCGCAACGACCGTGGAGCACGAGCCCAACTCGTCTGCATTCGTCGCCATGACCCCGCTCCCGAGCACGCTCCGTGGGCTCTGCTCCGTAAGGATCCGAGTGAGTAGCGGCTTCGGCGACCTGACGTACACGATGATTCCGGCATTCGTCGCGGGAGGAACGGCCGCCGTCGTGGTGGAGGCCCTGGAACCCGACGTGACCACGCAGAGGGTGGTGCTCCAGTGGAAGGTGTTGAATGCGAGCGTGACCACTCTCCCCGTCTATCGGCGCGAACCCGGCATGGATTGGAAACTGGTCGGTCACGTCACCGTCGAGACCGATCGCGCGACCTTCGAAGACTCAGGAGTCCGACCCGGTCGCCGCTACGACTATGCCCTGCAGCTGTCGCAATTGTTCGTCGGCGAGACGTCGGTGACGATTCCCGTAACGCCGTTTGCACTCTTCGGCGCCCGCCCCGTCCCGACCACTGGCGAGGTTCTCGTCGAATTCGCGTTGCCAAGTGACGAACGGGCGCAACTGGAGCTGTTCGATGTGACCGGGCGTCTGCGTCGGCGCCTCGAAGTCGGCGACCTGGGCCCGGGTGTGCATGTGGTTCCGCTGGGTCGGTCGCTTACGCTCCGCTCAGGGGTGTATTGGATTCGCCTTCGACAGTCGGGACTTGTCCTCAGCGCACGGACGGCGGTGGTGCTCTGAAGGGCCCGGCCCTGCGGCGAGGATCGCTGATGCGCGGGAAGTCCGGCCGGCAAAGGAGAGGCGGATCGCACGCGCGCGGCGCGCAACCGGTGCGGGCGGGATGGATGCCGCGCGTGCTATCGGGCGTGATCGCGGGCGTGATTCTACTCGGGGGAGCGTACGCCGGCATCTCGCTGTGGCGGAGGACGCGGCCGCACGCCGCACCCGTCGCGGCGCGCGATCCCGCGGCGGGCATGAGCACGATCGACGCTGCGCGCGTGGCCGCGCGGCTCTACCGCGAGGGCCGGGCCTACGAGAGCCTGCCCTACTACCGGCGCGTGGCGCCGGAGATGGCGCCCGGACGGCTGGACTTCCGCATCGAGTTCGCCACCGCGCTGCAGAACGCCTCGCTTCAGGCCCGGATCCGCAGCGAAGAGCGCGTGCGGCTCATGCTCGAGTCGCTCGACGAGCTCGCGCGCGTCGAGCGCGCCGTTCGGGCCCCGCGCGCCCGCGCGCGGGTGATGGTCGCGCGCGCCTTCTTCCTGCGGGTGTGGGGGTTCCCCGCGGACGCCGTCGCCGAGCTTCGGCGCGCGCTCGCGACCGATCCGTCGTATCCGGATCTCTCCGCGACGGTGCTTCTGATGGAGCGCAGGGTGCGCGAGCCCACGCTGTCGGTGGATGCGCTCGAGGGCCCCGGGCTCAGCTACTGATCCCGCGCGCGGAACGTCGCGGGCGGGGCGCCGGGCAACGCGGGCCGGGCGGTAGTAAGATGCGGTGCATGCTCAGAGGATCCACTCCCCCGTCCGAGAGCGCGCCCAGGCCCGGCGGCACGCTGTCCCACTTCCGCATCCTCGAGCAGATCGGCGAAGGCGGAATGGGCGTCGTGTTTCGCGCGACCGACGAGCGTCTCGACCGCGAGGTCGCGCTCAAGCTGCTGCCCGCGGGCGCGCTCGCGAGCGGCGAGGAGCGCGCCGTCTGCCATCGCGAGGCCCGCACGCTCTCGCGCCTCAACCATCCGGCGATTGCGACGCTCTACGACGTCGGCGAGGAGGGTGGCCAGGATTTCCTGGTGATGGAGCTCGTCGAGGGCGAGACGCTCGAGCAGAAGCTCGCGCTCGGCCCGCTGGCCGAGGCCGAGATCACGACCATCGGCGAGCAGATCGCGACCGCGCTCCAGGCCGCCCACGAAGAGCAGGTCGTCCACTGCGACCTCAAGCCGGGCAACGTCATGGTGACGCCGCGCGGCCAGGTCAAGGTGCTCGACTTCGGCATCGCGCGGCTGCTGCGCCCGCGCGATGCGAAGCTCAAGGCCCTGCCGACCGCCAGCGCGCCGTTCTCCGGCACGCTCCCCTACATGGCCCCCGAGCAGCTCATGGAAGGACGCGCGGACGCGCGCACCGATCTGTACTCGCTGGGGGTCGTGCTCTACCACATGGCGACGGGGCGGCTGCCGTTCGAGAACGGCGTCCCGCTGGTGCTCGCGAACCAGATCATCAACGCGCCACCGCCGCCGCCCGCGCGCTTCCGCCCGGATCTCTCCGCGCGGCTCGAGGAGATCATCCTCAAGTGCATGGAGAAGGTCCCGGCAGAGCGCTACCAGTCGGCGGCCGACATCGCGGTGGACCTGCGCCGCGCTGCCGCCCCGCGCGAACGGGCGGCCGCGCGGGCGGGCGAGCGCGTGGAGTCGCAGCGCATCGAGTCGCTCGCCGTGCTCCCACTCGAGAACCTCTCCCGCGACCCGGAGCAGGAGTTCTTCGCCGACGGAATGACCGAGTCGCTGATCTCCAACCTCGCGCAGGTCGGGGCGCTGCGCGTCATCTCGCGCACCTCGGCCATGCAGTACAAGGGTGTCCGAAAGTCCCTGCCCGAGATCGCGCGCGCGCTGAACGTGGAGGCGATCGTGGAGGGAGCGGTGTTCCGCGCCGGCGACCGCGTGCGCATCACCGTGCAGCTGATCGAGGCCTCGAGCGACCGGCACCTGTGGGCCCAGAGCTACGAGCGCGACGTGGGCGACGTGCTGGCGCTCCAGGGCGAGCTGGCGCAGGCGATCGCGAGCGAGGTCCGCGTCAAGCTCACGCCCGGAGAGCAGGAGCGACTCGGCGGAACGCGCGCCGTGAACCCGCGCGCCTACGAGGCCTACCTGCGCGGCCGGCACTGCTGGAACAAGCGGATCCCGGCCGAGGTGCGGCGCGCCGTGGATTTCTTCCGCCAGGCGATCGAGGCCGATCCGGCGTACGCGGCGGCGTACGCGGGGCTCGCGGACGCCTACAACATCCTGGCCGACCTCGGCACCGTCCCCCCGCTGGAGGCGGCCTCGCGGTCGCGGGCCGCGACCAGCCGCGCGCTCGAGCTGGACCCGCGGCTCGCCGAAGCGCACACCTCGCTCGCCTTCATCCGCTTCTTCTTCGACTGGGACTGGGAGGGCGCAGAGCGCTCGTTCCGCGAGGCGATCGCGCTCAATCCCAACTACGCGACGGCGCGTCAGTGGTTCTCGGAGCTGCTCGCCTCGCAGGCCCGCTTCGACGAGGCGATCGCCGAGGGGCGGCAGGCCGAGGCGCTCGACCCGCTCGCGTTCATCATCGCCACCTCGGTGGCGGACGTGCTCTACTTCCAGCGGCGCTACGAAGAGGCCATCGCGCAGCTCCGGCGCGTGATCGAGATGGAGCCCACGTTCGCGCCTGCCCGCAACGACCTGGCGCGGGTCCTGGCGCAGAACGGCCAGACCGGCGAGGCGATCGAGGAGTTCCTGGCCGCGGCCGAGCTGAGCGCCGGCGATCCGCGCAGCCACGCGGGGCTGGGCCACGCCTACGCGCTCGCCGGGCGCGAGGCCGACGCGCGCGCCGTGCTCGAGGTGCTCACCGAGCGGGCGCGCAGCCTCACCGTTTCGTCGCACGCGATCGCCGTGATCCACACCGCACTCGGCGAGCACCGGGAGGCCTTCGAGTGGCTGGACCGCGCCTGCCGCGAGCACGACCGCGCGCTCGTGTGGCTCAAGGTGCATCCGCGGCTCGATCCGCTGCGCTCGGATCCGCGCTTCGCGGACGTGATGCGCCGCGTGGGGTTCGCGCCGTGAGCGCGAGAGGCCTTAGGCCCCGGCGCGGGGAGATCGAGCGCGCCTTCCGCACCGGACGCTTCGCCACGCGCGCAGAAGCCCTCGCCCGCCGCGAGTTCCTCCTCTCGCTCGCGCGCCTGGCCGCAGGCTCCGTAGCGCTCGGCGCGCTGCCCGCGTGGGCGCGCTCGGCGCTGGCCGCTGCCGGCTCGGGCGTCGCGGCGTCTCCGGCCGAGATCATCATCCGCAACGACTGGCCCGAGCACTGGGAGACCGCGGTCGGCGTGCTCGGCAACGCGTGGCTCACGCCCAACGACCGCTTCTTCGTCCGCAGCCACTTCCCCGTGCCGACGATCGATCCCGGGACCTGGCGCCTCGAGGTCACGGGACTCGTCCGCCAGCCGTTCTCGCTCACCCTCGACGAGGTCGGCGGGCTGCCGAAGGTGGACGCCGTGCACGTGCTCGAGTGCGCGGGGAACGGCCGCGGGCTGATGAAGCTGCCGAACACCTCCGGCACCCAGTGGGGGCGCGGCGCGGTGGGCAACGCCCGCTGGCGCGGCGTGCTGCTCTCCGACCTGCTGCGGCGGGCGGAGCCCGGCGTGGATGCGCGGCACGTGTGGTTCGAGGCCGCCGACGAAGCCCCGCTCCCCGGCGTGCCGCGCTTCGCGCGCAGCATCCCGATCGAGAAGGCGATGCAGGACGTGCTGCTCGCGGACCGCATGAACGGCGAGCCGCTCCCCATGCTCCACGGCGCGCCGCTGCGCGCGATCGTGCCCGGCTGGTACGGCATGGCCTCGACCAAGTGGGTGACGCGGGTGCGGCTCGAGGCCGAGCCTTCGGACAACCAGTTCATGGCGAAGGGCTACCGCTACGTCGCGCCCGGCGGCGATCCTCTGACTTCTCCGCCGGTCGAGGAGCTGCGCGTCAAGTCCGTGATCACGCGTCCGCTCGACGGCACCCGCGTTCAGCTTCCGCAGGCCAAGCCGCCGAAGAAGCTCCAGGTGCGCGGCGCCGCGTGGGCCGGTCCCGCGGGCCTGCGCCTCGTCGAGATCTCCTCCGACGGCGGCCAGAGCTGGCGGCCCGCGGGGTTCATGGGCGAGAACGAGCCCATGTCGTGGCGCCTGTGGGCGACCGAGATCGACGTGAAGCCGCCGGCGCGCGTGACGATCCTGGCGCGCGCCACCGACCAGCTCGGCAACGTGCAGCCGGTTGAGGCCGAGATCAACGCGGGCGGCTACGGGAACAACGCCATTCACAAGGTGACGGTCGATGTCCGCCCGTAGGCTCTTAGGCGCGCTGCTCGCCTGCGTGGCGCTTGCCGGGGCCGGCATCGCCGCGCGCGCGGCCGCGCCGCGCCCGGGCGCGGGGAGCACGATCGAAGGGCCGAAGCTCGCGGCCGTGCAGCAGGCGGCCGAGCCTCAGGCCGGCGGCGCGGGAGCGGCGGCGGCGGTGCCCACCAGGCTCGCGTACAAGAACACGCTGCCCGACAGCGCGGGGCGGGGCATCGCGGAGCGCTGGTGCCTGCTGTGCCACTCGGCCATGCTCATCACGCAGCAGGCCAAGGACTCGACCGCCTGGGAGAAGACGCTCACCCAGATGGAGACGTGGGGCGTGACGGCGACCCCCGAGGAGCGCGACTCGCTGCGCGCGTATCTCGTCCAGAATTTCGGACCGCGTCCGGCGCCGCCCGCGCGTGGCGCCGCGCCGGCCCCCGCCGCGCGCGACACGGCGCAGGCTCCCGCCGCGCCGCGCTGATCGCGCGGCGCGACGGTTTGGCCCTTGCTGGCGGGGGGCTCGAGGCTTACCATTCCTGTTGATCCGCTCGCGCACCGAGCATCGATCGATGGAATCGGCCCGCATCCAGCAGATGGAGCCACCCCATGCAGTGGGGCACGTGCCGGACTCGCTGCCTTCGCGCCGCCCTTCTCCTCGCGGCCCTGCCGGCGTGCTGCTCGTTTGCCCAGGCGCAGTGCCTTCCGGGCTCGCTCTTTTCGCCGCCTGTCGGATACGCGACGGGCCCACTCCCCCGCTACCTGGTCGCGGGCGACTTCAACGGCGATGCGGTGACGGACATTGTGGTCGCCAACAGCGCCACGAACGTGAATACGATCTCGATCCTGCTCGGCAATGGCAGTCCCGGGGCCGGGGACGGCACCTTCCGTTCGGGAGGCAGTTTCGATGCGGGCGGCCGGGCGCTGGGCCTCGCGGTCGGAGACTTCAACGGCGACGCGATTCGCGACCTGGCCGTGGCCAACGGAGAATCCAGCAGGATCTCCGTGCTCCTGGGCGTAGGCGACGGCACCTTTGCCGGGCCATCGAGCCATGCGGTGGGCGCATCACCCGAGCAGCTCACCGTCGGCGACTTCAACGGCGACGGTATCGAGGACCTGGCGGTCGTCGATCGAACCACGCTAGGGCTCTACGTACTGCTCGGCGGCGGTGATGGCAACTTCGCCGCGGGCTTCTCCTCGATCCTCGTCTATGCCCCGATCTTGATCATCTCCACCGATCTGAGCGGTGACGGGATCCTCGATCTCGTGTTCATCACGACACCGGGAAGTCTGGGCTTCATGCGCGGCGGAGGCGCGGGCGGCGTCGGTGACGGCTCGTTCGGGCCACCCACCTACTACTTCGTGGGTCCATTGCCTTCGGATTTCGCCGTGCTCGACTTCAACTCGGACGGCAGGCTGGACGTCGCGGTCGCCAACCGGGTTCGCGGCGGCATCTACACGCTGGCGGGCCTCGGGGGCGGCGGACTCGGAGCACCGGGGGCCTTCGCGCAGGGATTGAGTCTGACCAGCGTTGTGGTTTCTCACTTCGATGATGACGCCATCCCGGATCTGCTCGCCACGAGCACCCCCGACAATCAGCTTCTCTTCCTGAAGGGGGGTGGAGCGAATGGAGTCGGAAGCGGAGTCTTTGGCGCTCCCGTCGTCGAAGCCGTGCTGGGGCCGGCTCCGAACGACCTCCTCGTCGGAGATTTCAACGGCGACTGCGCCAACGACGTCGCGGCCGTGAACCTGAATGGAACTCCGGATCCACCCACTGGCCTCTCGGTCCTGATCGCGCGGTGTGTGCCGGCGACGTGTGCGCACTCACCGACTTCCTTCATTGCGGCCGACCGACCCGACGACCAGGGCGGCTACGTTCGCCTGGCCTGGCACCGCAGCATCCTCGACCAACTTCATGTCGGAACGGTGGGCTCGTATCAGATCTGGAGGCAGGCCATCGGGACGGGAGCCACGCCGGCACCTCCGGTGCGGGCGGCTGCCACGAGCGCACCCGGCCTCGGACGGGCCGGAGAACCCAGTGCGATCTCGGAGGATTGGGTTCACGTCGCGGATGTTCCGGCGGTCGGGGCCTATTCGTACTCCGCCGACGTCCCCACGACTCGAGATTCCATTCTTGGGGACAGCGCCCCCCACGCGTTCCTCGTGAGGGCCGTGACGTCCAGCCCGGACCTCTTCTACGATTCCGAGACCCTGGTCCTGCACTCCGTCGACAACCTCGCGCCTCCCGCGCCCCAGTACGTTCTCGCGCAGTCGACGCCGGGCGGGGCAATCTGGCTGCACTGGGCGCCCAGCGCCGCTTCGGATGTCCTCGAGTACCGGGTGCATCGCGGCGGGACGCCGATTTTCGTTCCCGGGCCCGTCAACCTGATCGCGGTCGTTCCGGACACGCAGCATGTCGACCCCGTGGGGCCGGCGTCCTCCACGTACAAGGTCGTCGCCGTCGACATCCACGGCAACGTCGGCCCGGCGGGTGGCGGAGCCGCAGTCTGCGCGCCGCCGGCGTGCTCATTCACCGTCCGGTATCCTCTCGTGGTCCAATCCCTCGATGTCACCGCTTTCGACACTACGTTCACCAATGCTTACGGCGAAAGCTTCCGCGCCGCATACGATCTCGTCGAGGGATGGGCCATCGCGAGTTTGTTCGGCGGAGCCGGCGTAGACATCACTACAATCACCAACGATACGTATTGGATCGAAGGGGCGCCGATCGACCAGGCGTTCACCTTCAACGCGCATCTGCAGCTCGAGAGCCAGACGACGCAGCAGTGCGGCCTCCATTGCGCAACGGGTTACGTGCAGGCTTCGATTGCGGAAGTCGGCGCCCCCTCGAGCCCCTGCCCCGGGTCCACGGAGCCATGCGCGGTCCTGACCCGCCGGGGTTACGAGCCATTCAGGATCAGCGTGTCGGTACTTGCGGGTGTTGGAGGCTCCGTTTTCGCGGCCACGGCCTTCATCAAGGCAACCCTGCAGTTCAGCGGGCTCCCTCCGGGCGCCTACGTCACCTCCTGCTCGGGCTACATCAGCGACGTCACGGTTCCCGTGCAGCTCTCGCTCGTGCGTGCGAGCGTTGAAAGCGGGATCGCGCGGCTCACCTGGCACACGCCGGATAACAGCGCCGCACGCGCGAGCGTGTACCGCCGTACGGGGAGCGAGGATTGGTCCCGCCATGGCGAAATCGTGACCGACGGCAGCGGCTACCTGGTCTACGAGGATCGCACCGTGATCTCAGGGATGCGTTACGGCTACCGGCTGGGCGTGGTCGACGGCGGCGAGGAACGCCCGTTCGGGGAGGCGTGGGTGGAGATCCCGTTCGCGGCGCTTCTGGCGCTCGACGAAGTGGCGCCGAACCCCGCGACCGGGCCGATCCGCGCACGCTTCAGCCTGCCGGCGGCGCGCCCCGCGCGGCTCGAAGTGTTCGATCTGAGTGGACGGCGCGTACTGATTCGGGAGGTCGGCGAATTCGGCGGCGGCAGTCACGACGTCGTGCTCGAAGACACCCGGGCCCTGCGGCCGGGAATCTACATGCTGAGTCTCTCTCAGGATGCTCGCCGGGTCACGAAACGGATCATGAAGATCCGGTGACGCGCGCGGCGCGCGGCTTCACGTTACTCGCCGTACATCTCGGTGATCAGGCGTCGGAGGGCCGCGGCCTCCGATTCGTTCAACGAGCCGATGCGCCGCCCCAGGCCCGTCCTGCTCACGGTGCGAATCTGATCCACGGCGATATCCGCCGGGCGCCCGGCGCACCGCACCTGCAGCCGGGACCGCCAGGTCGGGTGCAGTCGGCTCGTCAGCGGACAGACGGTCACCGTCTGCAGACTGGCATTCAGCGCATCCAGGCTGACGATCACGCTCCCGGGCGCCTCCCGGGCGGAGTGGCCCAGACGCGGGCCCCGGGCTACTCTACCGCCCATGAAGCTCAGTCCCTCCGACCTCTCCGAGCTGCGCGCCCTGCTGGGCGCCACCGGCGTGCTCGCGAGCGAGGCGGCGCTGTTCACGTACGAGGCCGACGCGCTCGCGATCGAGCGGCACATGCCGGACGTGGTCGTGCTGCCGCGCTCGACCGACGAGGTGGCCGCGGTCGTGCGCTGGGCGCACGGGCGCGGCGTGGCGGTCACGCCGCGCGGGGCGGGCACCGGGCTCGCCGGGGGCGCCACCCCCGAGCGCGGCGGCATCGTGCTCTCGCTCAACCGCATGGCGGGCGTGCTGCGCGTGGATGCCGAGCGCATGCTGGCCTGGGTCGAGCCCGGGCTCGTCAACCTCTCGCTCTCCCAGCAGCTCGCGCAGTACGGACTCTACTACGCGCCCGATCCGGCCTCGCAGCAGGTGAGCACCATCGGCGGCAACGTCGCGACCAACGCCGGCGGCCCGCATTGCCTCAAGTACGGCGTCACGTTCAACCACGTGCTGGGCGTGGTGGCGGTGCTGCACGACGGCACGGTCGTCACGCTCGGCGGCGAGGCCCCCGACTCGCCCGACTTCGACCTCGCCTCCGCGATCGTGGGAAGCGAGGGAACGCTCGCGATCGTGACCGAGATCTGCGTGCGGCTGCTGCCCCGGCCCGAGGCCGTGAAGACCATGCTCTTCGACTTCGTCACCGTCGAGGAATCGTGCCGCACGGTCTCGGCCGCGATCGCGGCCGGGATCGTTCCGGCGGCGATGGAGATCATGGACCGTCACACCACCGGGCTGGTCGAGTCGTGGCTCCATCTCGGGCTCCCGCTCGACGCCGGCGCCGTGCTCCTGATCGAGGTGGACGGCCCGGCGGTGAGCCTCGATCCGCAGGTGGAGCGCATCGGGGCGCTCGCGAGAGAGAACGGCGCGCGCTCGATGCGCATCGCCCGCGACGAGGCCGAGCGCGCCGCGATCTGGCGCGGGCGGAAGTCGGCCTTCGGCGCCTACGGCCGCACCGCTTCCGGCTTCTACATCATGGACGGCGTCGTGCCGCGCACGCGGCTCGCCGAGGCGCTGTCCGCGATCTACCGGATGGCCGAGGAGCGCGGGCTCGAGGCCGGCAACGTGTTCCACGCCGGCGACGGGAATCTCCACCCGCACATCCTGTTCGACGCTGACGACCCGGTAGCACAAGCGGCCGCGCTCGAGGTCTCGCACGAGATCCTGCGCATGTGCATCCGCATGGGCGGCACGATCTCGGGCGAGCACGGCGTGGGGATCGAGAAGCGCCCCATGATGCGCGAGCTGTTCGCCGAGGACGATCTGGCCGTGATGCGCCGGCTGCGCCACGCCTTCGATCCGGGCGAGACGCTCAACCCCTTGAAGATCCTCCCCGGCGCCGCGGGGTGCGGCGAAGCCGCAGGCACCGGGCACGGTGCCCATCGCGCGGCGCGCGAGCGCTCCGCCGCGCCCGCGCAGATGGGCGGCATGCGGCCCCGCGACGACGCCGAGGGACCGTGGATCTAGCGCCCCGTCGGGCGCCGAAATCGTGGCTCCAGCCTCGCGACCCGTCCGACCGATAACTCCAGAGTACGTTACTCCGACCGGCAGGACGGCCCATCCCGACCCACATGCGCCTCGACCGACTCTCAGCGCTCTACCGCAGGCACTTCCGTGAGCATCGCCGGGAGCGCATGTTCCTCGCTTCCGTGAGCTTCTTCTTCACCTTCGGAGTGTCCCGGTTCCTCACT
>Ga0307281_10000181_pt1 | contig 15238 bp, 7 predicted proteins | sample ER_DNA_120_FD_194486 | JGI IMG/M metagenome (GOLD analysis project Ga0307281, IMG submission 194486) | Bulk soil microbial communities from the East River watershed near Crested Butte, Colorado, United States - ER_DNA_120 | ecosystem: Environmental > Terrestrial > Soil > Floodplain | place: USA...
GCGGGCCCTGCGCTCCGGCCTGAAGATCAGCTACGCCGATTACCATATGGGCACAGCCGTGTCCACACCGGAGCTGCGCGCCGTGGTGGAGCGCATCGCGGACAAGTACGGCCTCGGCATCTCGAATTACTTCGGCGAGATCTATCACACCATGTTCGACACGCCGATCGCGGAGAAGCAGTCGGCGTTTCGCGCCTACTTGGACAGCCTGACCCCGGGACACACCAACCTGGTCGTGATCCACGTCGCGCAGTCGACCCCGGAGATCCGCGCCCTGGTCGACATGAACAACGCGACGCAGAATACCGCCGCCGGCGAGCCCCTGATGAGCCAGCATCGGCAGGCGGAGCTCGACATGCTGCTCCAGTTTGCGCGCGGTCCCGCGTCGCGCAGGGTCACGCTCGTCAATTATGCCGGCCTGATCGCTCATCTGGGACGCTCGACCATGCGGAGGCCTCAATGACCCTCGTCAAGATCCCGCCACCACGTGAGCAGGACGTCGACCTGTCCCGCACCTATGACGCCGTGGTGGTGGGCTCCGGCGCCGCGGGCGGCATGGCCGCCCACGTCCTGACGTCTCAAGGCATGCAGGTGCTGATGCTCGAGGCCGGGAAGAAGATCGACATCAACCAAGAACTGCGGTCGATGGAGTGGCCGTACGATCATCCGCGCCGCGGCGAATTCCCGCCCGGCAACCACGCCATCCGGTTCAACGAATACACGGTCAGGCAACCGCCCTATGCCAAGGGCTCCGCATTCAAGCACGTGTTCTCGTACGTCGGCGGCTGGGGCGGCTCGGACTATGTCAAGAACATCCTGGTGGACGAGAAGGACCATCCGTACACCGGCACCCATTACGCCTGGGTTCGCGCGCGCCTGCTCGGCGGCAAGACGAACATCTGGGGCCGTCTCGCGTTGCGCCTCTCCGATTACGACTTCAAGGGCAAGTCTCACGACGGCTACGGGGAAGATTGGCCGATTTCGTATTCCGATATCGAACCGTATTACGACAAAGTAGACCTCTACCTGGGCATTTCCGGCCACAAGGAAAACCTGCGCCATCTGCCCGACAGCCTGTTCCAGCGACCCAACAAGCTCACGGCCGCCGAGGTCATGCTGCGCAAGAGTTTCGCCCAGATGGGGCGCGTGGTGACACCGTATCGCGCCGGTGTCACCACGGACGGCGTGAAGAACAAGTATCGCAGCAAGTGTTTCGGACGCGGTGCGTGCGGCCGCCGTCCGGGCGGGTGCGACATCCACGCCGCGTTCGATTCGCCGACCGGGCTCATCTATCCCGCCATGGACACCGGGAACCTGACCCTGCGCACCAACTCGATCGCGCACGAAGTCCTGGTCGATCCGAATACCGGCAAAGCCCGCGGGGTCTCCTTTGTCGACAGCCAGAATCGCCGGACCTACGAGGCGAAGGCCAAGGTTGTCATCCTGGCGGCGTCTACGCTGGAGAGCGCCAGACTGTTGTTGCTATCGAAATCACGGCAATACCCCAACGGCATCGGGAACTCGAGCGGCCACGTCGGCCACAATTTCTGCGAGCACGTCATGGGACCGGGCGTGACGGGCATGGTCAAGGAGCTGGTCGGCAGGCCGCCGACGCTGGATGACGGAAAGCCGGGCGGCTTTTACGTGCCGCGCTTCCGCAATCTCGAGGACAAGCAGCCGGGCTTCGTCCGCGGCTATGGGTTCGAGGGCGGGAGCGGCTTCTCGATCTTCCCCGATGGGGCGTGGGACACGCCGGGATTCGGCGGCCAATTCAAGAAATCGGTGCGCGACCACGCGGGAGCCTTCATCAGTATGGGCGGATTCGGCGAGGTCCTCGCCCGCTACGAGAATTACATGGACCTGGACCCCGACACGAAGGACCGCTGGCACATCCCGGTACTGCGCTTCCACTACCAGTTCGGCGACAACGAAAAGAAGATGTGCGAGGACATGGCGACGACCGCCCGCGAGATGTTCGAGCAGGCCGGCATCGAGGTCGTCGGCGTGGACAAGAACATTCTCACCGAAGGCTGGTCCATTCACGAGCTCGGCACGGCGCGCATGGGGACCGATCCCAAAACGTCGGTGCTGAATCAGTTCCAGCAGTCGCACGACGTGCGCAATCTCTTCGTGGTGGATGGCTCGAGTCACGTCAGCGCGTCGTGTCAGAATCCCACCTGGACGATCATGGCGCTGGCGTGGCGCTCGTGCGAACACCTGGCCGATGAGTTCAAGCGGGGGAACCTATGACGCTCACGCGACGCGAACTGCTCCAGGCGACGGCGGCGGGGGCGGCGGCCATGGCGCTGCCGTCAGTACATGTCCCGCTTCCCGCAGGCACGCCGCTCTTTTTCACGGCCGCGGAGTTTGCGGTGGTGGATGAGATGAGCGACATGATCATTCCGGCGGACCAGCAGTCGGGCGGCGCGCGCGCCGCCGGCGTGGCCGCCTACATCGACGCGCGCCTCGCCGAGTCGTTCGAGCCCGAGCCGCCGGCGCGCTGGCGGGCGGGCCTGAAGGCGGTCGAGGATCTGTCACACGAGCTCAATGGCAAGGCGTTCATGGAGTCCACCGCCGAGCAACGGTTGGCGGTCCTCACCAAGATGGCCGCGGGTGAGTCCGACCCGAAGACGCCGGCCGAGCAGTTCTTCAAAGAGATCAAAGGCTCGACGATCCGCGCGTACTACACCTCGAAGATCGGCATCCACGAAGACCAGCAATACAAAGGGAACGTCTACCAGCCGGGGGAGTTCGCGGGGTTCGATCCGGCGTGAGGCTTGGCACGTCCGTTTCAAGAATAGTCTTTCCGGTCCTGATCCTCGCGGTGCCGCCCGTGGCGTCCCAGGGCGCGCCCGCTCCAATCCAGCGCGCTCACGCCTTGCCGCGCAGCACTCCCGAGCGGCAGGGAATCTCCTCGGCCGCCATCCTCGCGTTCGTCGAGCAGGCGGACTCGGAGACCGACGCAATGCACAGCTTCATGCTAGTGCGCCACGGGCACGTCGTCGCCGAAGGGTGGTGGAGCCCGTACGACGCCGAAACGCCCCACATGCTGTACTCGCTGAGCAAGAGCTTCACCGCCACCGCCGTCGGGCTGGCGATCGGCGACGGCAAGCTCAGCCTCGACGACCTGGTCCTGAAGTTCTTCCCGGAAGACGCACCAGCCGAGCCGTCGGCCAACCTCCGAGCGATGCGGGTGCGGGACCTGCTCCGCATGAACACGGGGCACCAAACGGAGGCCGATCTCTGGACCTGGTGGGACCATCCGGCGAGCGCGGCGCAGGATGAGCCGTGGACCAAAACGTTTCTCGCGCACCCGGTCCCGTTCAAGCCGGGCACACACTTCCTGTACAACTCGCCCGGCACCTACATGCTGTCGGCCATCGTGCAAAAGGTGACCGGCACGACCGTGCTCGAGTACCTCCGGCCGAGACTGTTCGAGCCGCTGGGTATCGAGCACCCGAACTGGTGGACCAGCCCGCAGGGGATCACGGCGGGGGCCGTCGGTCTGCTCATCCGGACGGAGGACATCGCCCGTTTCGGGCAGCTGTATCTCCAGCGTGGCGTATGGAACGGTCGGCAGCTCATCCCGGCGGCCTGGGTCGCCGCGGCAACCGCGGCGCAGACCTCGAACGGCTCCTCCCCCGAGAGCGACTGGGACCAGGGGTACGGCTACCAGTTCTGGCGCTCTCGTCACAACTCCTATCGCGGCGACGGGGCGTTCGGGCAATACTGCCTCGTCCTCCCCGAGGTCGACGCCGTCGTCGTGATCACGAGCGGGGTGCGCGACATGCAGGCGGTCATGAACCTCGTGTGGGAGAAACTCCTGCCGGCGATGCGGGCGCACGCCCTGCCGGAGGACGCCGCCGCCCGACGCCGGCTGGCTGCGAAGCTCGCTGGTCTGACGCTCCGGCCTGCGCCAGGGAAGCCGACCGGTGCCCTCGCCACGAGCACCTCGGGCCGATGGTTCGAGTTCCCCGACAGCAACCGCGCCATCCGGGCGGTTGCGCTCGATTTCGACCCCCAGTCGCCTGCGCTCCTCGTGCGCACAGCCGATGGAGAGACGCGGACCCCGATCGGGATCGGTTCCTGGGTGAAGAGCCGTGGCGGTTTCACCGCCGGACTGGACCGGCTCCTGAGCGTGCCGGCACACCCCCTGATCGCCGCCAGCGGCGCGTGGACGGCGGACGACGTCTTCAGCGTCAAACTGGTCCTCTACGAGACTCCATACTATGCCAGGTTGACCTTCCGGTTCGACGGCGACCGGCTGCTCCTGGACACGGAGTACAACGTCTCCTTCGGACCCACGGCGCAGCCGCAGCTGATCGGTCACTCAAGGTGACACGAAATGTGGGGGGCGCGCGACACCGGCACGTCGTCCAGACAGCGTCCAGCGCCACCCCCCCGCCGGGGGGTACCCTTGCGGAGTCTCCAGCCGACGCGTATTTCAGTCGGGCGAGCTCTCGCGTTACTTGCGTAGCGGGGTTCGTTCGTCCTCCTGCAGGAGGCATGGTGGGCCGTCAACTTGTTGCGCGCCGAAGCAGTCTGACGACGTGGCGCCTTGCTCGATATGAATACAGTTGATCACGTATCGCGATCTGATTGTGAGACACGGCCTGGAGGCCATGCGTAGACCCGCAGGATGAGGGGGGGCATCATGAACGAGATGCTGCAAGGTACGGGTTGGTCCGCGACACGCCGTCTTCACTCGGTTCGCGCCTTGGCGATGAGCGCGTTGTTCGCCATGGTGTGTTGGGGCACGGCGGTCGCTCAGGAAGTGACGGTCACCGGCCGCGTCACCGCTACCAGCGGGGCGCCCATCGAGGGCGTCGTCGTACGGATCAGAGGGACGCCGGCCAATACCGCGACGGATCGCGACGGGAAGTACACGCTGTCGGCCCCCACGAGCGGCGTCCTGGTATTCACGCTCATCGGGTATCGGAGCATGGCCATCGGCGTGGCCGGGCGTACGACGATCGACGTCAGCCTGGACCGAGCCCTCTTCACGTTGCCGGACGTGGTCGTGACCGGTTACCAGCAGCAACGACGCGCTGACCTCACGGGGGCCGTGGGCACGGCCGACGTCGACAACATGGCCAAACAGACCTCCGTGAGCGCGCTCCGGAGGCTGGACGGCGCTGTTTCCGGCGTCACGGTCGAGGGCAGTGGCTCTCCCGGCGCGCGCAGCACCGTGCGGATCCGGGGCATCGGTTCCTTCCAGAACAACGATCCGCTGTTCGTCGTGGACGGGACCCCCGTGCAGGACACCTACCTCAACTGGCTGAATCCGAACGATATCGGGTCCATCTCGGTGCTGAAGGATGCCTCGGCCGCGTCGATCTACGGCTCCGAGGCGGGCAACGGCGTCATCATCATCGAAACGAAGCGGGGACGACCGGGACAGCGCCGGGTGACGTTGGACGTCAGAACCGGTGTGGCCTCGCCGGTCAAAGGCGCCGACTCCTACCTCATTCAGAACTCGCTCGACTACTTCCAGGTGTTGAAGACCGCCTACACGAATGCCGGATTGGCGATCCCGAGGAACATCTATGGGGATCCCAACAACCCCTCGGTGCCCGCCTTTATCTGGCCGAACGACGGCGTCGGCCAGAGCTGCACCGCCGCCGGCCCCACCTGTACGACGATCGTGGATCCGTCTACGTATGCCTATACCACCGACGGGACGCGTCTGATCATGCCGGGCAGCCAAGGGACGAACTGGTGGAAGGCGGTGTTCGGGTCCGGCCAGGTGCGCGACGCGAACCTCGCCGTGTCGGGTGGCGGTGAGGACAACACGTATCACGTGTCGTTCAATTACCTCGATCAGGAAGGGACCGCAGCGTTTACGCGACTGCAACGGGCCGGCGTGAATGTCAACACCACGTTCATCGTGAACCGGGTCACCGTCGGGGAGAACATCATCCTGTCGCGCGACCGGGGCTTCGGCGGACTCGACGACGGCGCCCTCGGCGAAAACAACATCGTGGGCAAGAATATCTACCAGCAGCCGGTGGTCCCGATCCTCGACATCGCGGGGTACTTCGCCTCCGGCAAGGCCGTCGGCCTGAGCAACCTGACCAATCCGCTCAAGATCGCTTCGGCCGGCCAGAGCAACATCAGCACCAACGACCGCATCTTCGGGAGCGTGTTCGCCGGTGTGGACGCGGGCCACTCCCTGTCCCTGAACTCGCGGTTCGGGTTCAACCTGGGGCAGGGGTCGTTTCACGGTTTCTCGCCGGCCACGCCCGAAAATTCAGAGGTCAACTCCATCGACGGCATCAACGAGAACTACAACCTGTTCACGGAGTGGACCTGGAGCAACACGCTGACCTTTTCGCGGGTCATGAACCAGCACAATCTGACCGTGCTGGTGGGGCAGGCCGCGGGCCAGAACACCAATCGGTTCGAGGCGGGAAGCTGCGCGAACCTCCTCAACTCGAGCGTGGACTCGCGCTACATTCAGGATGCCCTGTGTGACCCGACCAGCAAGAACGTCACCAGTGCCGGGGGGAAGAGTGCGCTGTTGTCCTTTTTCGGCAAGGGCGACTACAACTACGCGGACCGGTACTATCTCAGCGTCACGCTGCGCCGGGACGGCTCTTCCCGATTTGGGCCGGACAATCGCTGGGGAACCTTCCCGGCGATCGGGGCGGGGTGGAGATTGTCGCGCGAGTCGTTCCTGGCGAACAATCCGGTGTTTTCGAACATGATGCTGCGGTTCGGGTACGGGGTCACCGGCAATCAGCAGATTCCCGCAGGACGGATCGTCAGTCAGTTCGGCGGTGACCGGGGCGACACCTTCTATGACATCGGGGGAACGGGCACTTCGATTCAGCCGGGCTTCAAGGTGACGGCCATCGGGAATCCGAACCTGAAGTGGGAAGAGAACCGCTCCGTGAACGTCGGACTGGACCTCGAGTTTGCCGGCGGTCGGGGGACACTCAGCACCGACCTGTATCAGCGCAACACGGACAATCTGTTGTTCGACCCGCGGACACCGGCCACGGCGGGCTCGGCCAATCCCCCGATCGTCAACATCGGGAAGATGCGGAACAACGGCATCGACGTTTCCCTCGGCTACCGCGGCACCTTCGGCGCGACCACGCTGTGGAGCGTGAACCTCAACGGCAGCCACTACAAGAACAAGATCGTCCAGATCGACGGCGTGTCGACCTTCTTCTACGGGCCGGGGTTGATCCGTGATCAGAACCCCATCATCAACCAGGTGGGCTTCCCGATCGGGTCATTTTACGGTCTGGTTGCGGACGGGTACTACAAGGATGATGCGGATGCGGCCCCGTTCTTCGCCGACGGCGCGCGTCCCGGCCGCATCAAGTTCAAGGATTTGAACGGGGACGGCCGGATCACGGGCGCCGACCGCGCCGTGATCGGCAGCCCCCATCCCGACTTCACCGGTGGATTGGACCTCGCGCTGCGCCACGGTGCCTGGGAGTTCAGCACCACGGTGTTCGGCACGTTCGGGAACCAGATCTTCAACGTGCAGAAATACTGGGAAGTGTTCCGGTATTTCGATACCAACGTGCGGAAGGATCGCCTGGCCGAATCCTGGACGCCGACGAACCAGAACGCCAAGTATCCCAAACTGGACGCGAGTGATGTGTTCAGCCGGCAGTTCTCGAGCTACTGGGTGGAAAGCGGCACCTACGTCCGGCTGCGCACGCTGCAGGTCGCCTATAACCTGCCCCCGGCCTTCGTCCGCTGGATCCCGGCCGGGCGTGTCTATGTGCAGGCGGAAAACCTGTTCACCATCACCGGATACTCGGGGCTCGATCCCGCGCTGCCGGCGGCGAGCACGTTCGGAGCGGCCGGCGACATCCGCGACCAGTTCCGGGGTGTCGATCAGGGCACGTATCCGAGCAACCGTACGATCACCATCGGCATTACGACCACGTTCTAGCGACTCGTCTTTATTCAAGGACGGAAGACGATGAACAAGCGCAATTGGAAGCGACTGCTGCACGGGATCGCGGGAGTGATGGTCGCCGCCGGCGTGACGTACGCCTGCAAGGGGTTTCTCGACACCCCCACCCAAGGAACCTTGGATGAGCAGACGCTGGCAACTAAAGCCGGCGTCGAAGGCACTCTCATCGCCGCCTACCGGTCGCTGGACTGCAGCAGCAGCTCCGCTGGGTCGTGGGGATGCGCGGCCAGCAACTGGGTGTGGGGGAGCGTCACGAGCGATGACTCCTACAAGGGGTCCAACCTGGGCGACCAGCAGCCGGTCAATGACATCGAGACCTACTACTGGTCCGTGGGAACCGCCGACGATTACCTGAACCAAAAGTGGAGCCAGGTCTACGACGGGGTGGCGCGTTCCAATGCCACCCTCCGCCTGCTGGAGAAGGTCCGGGCGGCGACGCCGGGCGAGATCGACGACGCGGCGGCGGCGCGCATCCGGGGAGAAGCGCTGTTCCTCCGGGCGCACTACCACTTCGAGGCGTATCGGATGTGGGGAAACATTCCCTACTATCGCGAGACCGACACCGATTTCCGCAAGTCCAACGTGGGGGTGAACGCCACCGCGGAGATCCTCACGGACCTCGATGAGGCCATCACGCTGCTCCCGGCGACGCAAGCCGACAAGGGACGCGCGACCTCGTGGGCCGCCACGGCTTACAAGGGCCGAGTGCAGATCTATGCCGGCGATTACGCCGGCGCGTTGACGACCTTGCGGGCCGTGCAGACCTCCGGCGTGTACGCGCTGGAAACGAGCTTCGATCACGTCTGGACCGGCTTTCTCAACTTTCGGAATGGTCCGGAAACGATCCTGGCGTTTCAGGCCTCCGTCGGAGACGGGGAGCCCAGCGGGTGGAACTCGAACTGGGGCGAGCGCCTGAATTTCCCGCATTCGGGCAGCCACTTCGGCTGCTGCGGCTTCCATCAGCCCTCCTTCAACCTGGTCAACTTCTTCCAGGTGGACGCCGCCGGCTTGCCGCTGGCGCTGGCGGGCCCGGCGTGGAACACGCCCGTTCCCGACTCGAATTTCGCCGCCGGCGTCGTCCGGCCGATCGATCCGCGGCTCGACTGGACCGTGGGCCGGGACAACGTGCCCTACAAGGACTGGGGGCTCCACAACCGGTCGTGGATTCGGGACGCGTCCTACAGCGGCCCGTACAGCACGAAGAAGAACGTCCAGGAGCAAGGGGCCAACGCCGAAGACAACGTGGGCTGGCAGACGACGCAGACGAACGATGTGCCGATTCACATCTTCCGCTACGCCGACATGCTGCTGCTCCTCGCCGAGGCGGAGGTCGAGGTCGGGTCGATCACGAACGCCCTGGCGATCGTCAATTCGATCAGAGCGCGGGCCGGCCAGGTCGCCCAGGGATGTGGGCATGGGGATGCTGGTGCTCCTGCTACGGATAGTATTTTGAAGGCGACCTACCCCGCGTGTGCGACCGATGAGCGCATGTCCGTGCCGCTGACCCAAGCCGGCAGCGTCTACTCGCTGACCGAGCCTTGGGCGGTGTATCGCATCGGCCTGTACCCGTCGTTCCCGGATCAGGCCTACGCGAGAACGGCGGTTCGCTATGAGCGCCGGCTCGAGCTGGCAATGGAAGGCCAGCGGTTCTTCGACCTGCGCCGCTGGGGTGCCGCCGATACGACGATCGTCAACTACGTCGCCTCGGAAAAGGCCCGGATCCCCTATCTCACGTCCGCGGCCCCGTTCACCACTCGGTATGCGCTCTATCCGATCCCGTCCCTCCAGATCGAGTTGAGCAAGGTGGGGGCTACAGACATGCTGCAGCAGAACCCGGGCTGGTGAGCCGGACGTAGCGGCTTCAGATCGTAAACGCCTGCAGGGGGAATCGCCGGTTTCGCGACGAGCACGGCTTTCCCCTGCAGGCGTTGTTTTTCCCGCCACGATAGAATCGAGATAGGCCGTCCCTGGACCGCCATGAACACGCGAATTCGGAATAGACTGGTATTCGGAACGGCGTTCGTGCTGCTGGCGGCCGGCGTCACGTACGCCTGCAAGGGGTTTCTCGACATCCCGACCCAAGGGACCGTGGATGAGCAGACGCTGGCAACTCGCGCCGGCGTCGAAGGCACCCTCATCGCCGCCTACCGGTCGCTGGACTGCAACAGCAGCTCCGCTGGTTCGTGGGGCTGTGCGGCCAGCAACTGGGTGTGGGGCAGCGTCACGAGCGACGACGCCTACCAGGGGTCCAATCTGGGTGACGCGACTCCCATCATTGACATCGAGATCTACTACTGGTCCGTGGGGGCGGTTGACGATTACCTGAACCAAAAGTGGAGCCAGGTCTACGAAGGCGTGGCGCGGGCCAACGCCACGCTCCGTCTGTTGGCCAAGGTCCGTCAGGAGAAGTCGGGGGAGATCTCCGACGTGGACGCGGCGGGCATCCGGGGCGAAGCGCTGTTCCTCCGGGCGCATTACCACTTCGAGGCGTATCGGATGTGGGGGCACATTCCCTACTATCACGAGACCGACACGGATTTCCGCAAGACCAACGTGGGCGTGAACGTCATCGCGGAGATCCTGGCGGACCTGGATTCGGCCATTGCGCTGCTCCCGGCGATCCCGCGGGGCGGCGACAAGGGACGCGCGACCTCGTGGGCCGCCACGGCCTACAGGGGCCGGGTGCAGGTGTATGGCGCCGCTACGACCCCAGCCCTCTGGGACTCGGCGTTAGTCACGTTGCGGGCCGTGCAGGCCTCCGGCGTGTACGCGCTGGAAACGAGCCTCGATCACGTCTGGACCGGCTTTCTCAACTATCGGAATGGTCCGGAAACGATCCTCGCCTTTCAGGCCTCCGTCCGGGACGGGGAGCCCAGCGGGTGGAACTCGAACTGGGGCGAGCGCCTGAATTTCCCGCATTCGGGCAGCCACTTCGGCTGCTGCGGCTTCCACCAGCCCTCCTTCAATCTGGTCAACTTCTTCCAGGTGGACGCCGCGGGCTTGCCGCTGGCGCTGGCGGGCCCCGCGTGGAACGCTCCCGTCCCCGACTCGAATTTCGCCGCGGGGGTCGTCCGACCGGTCGATCCGCGGATCGACTGGACCGTGGGCCGGGACAACGTGCCCTACAAGGACTGGGGGCTCCACACCCGGTCGTGGATCCGGGATGCGTCGTTCGGCGGGCCGTACAGCCCAAAGAAGAACGTCCAGGAGCAGGGGGCCGACGCCGAGAACAACGTGGGGTGGCAGGCGACGCAGACGAACGATGTACCCATCCACATCTTTCGCTACGCCGACATGCTGCTGCTCCTCGCCGAGGCGGAGGTCGAAGTCGGCAGTCTCGAGAACGCCCGGGCGATCGTCAATCAGATCCGAGCGCGGGCCGGCCAGGTCGCCCAGGGGTGTGGACGTGGGGCTGATGCGACATCGGACAGCACTCTGAAGGCGACCTACCCCGTGTGTGCGACAGATAATCGGATGGCCGTGCCGCTGGTCCAGAACGCGACGCTCGACTCTCTATCGACTCCCTGGGCCCGGTACCGCATCGGCCTCTATCCGGGACCGTGGGCGGATCGGGCCTTCGCGAGAACGGCGGTGAGCTATGAGCGCCGGCTCGAGCTGGCGATGGAGGGCCAGCGGTTCTTCGATCTGCGCCGCTGGGGCGCCGCCGATTCGACGATCGCCAACTATGTCGCCTCGGAGAAGAGCCGGATCCCCTATCTCACGTCCGCGGCCCCGTTCACCACTCGGTATGCGCTCTATCCGATCCCGTCCCTCCAGATCGAACTGAGCCGAGTGGGGAATCAGGACATGCTGCAGCAGAACCCGGGCTGGTAAGCCGGACTTACCGGTTTCGGATCGTAAACGCCTGCAGGGAATCGCCGGTATTCGCGACGAGCACGGCTTTCCCTGCAGGCGTTTGCATCAGGGCAAGCCCGGCAACGTCGCGGGGCGCCAGGAAGCCGCTTTCCACCGGGGGCACGGGAGTGAAATGTCCCCGCCCGTCGCCCTTCAGCCAGAGGCCGTTCCCGGCGTCCGCCGGGGGGGTGTTCGGCTCGGTATCGAACAGGTTGCCGGCCACGATCAGGTCGAGGTTTCCATCCCCGTCCACGTCGTAGGCGATGATGCCGCGGATCGGTGAGAACTGCGCCTGGTTGGGCAGCGGCACCGAGGTGAACGTGCCGTCGCCGTCATTCTGCAGATAGACGCTGGCAAACGTATCCGTCTGATAGTGGATGGCGCGCCGTAACTGGGGGGCGCCGAACAGCTGTTCGACGGACGCTGTGGCAAACGACGCGTAGCTCGGGACTCGTAGCGCAACGGGATAGATGGCCGCTCCCAATCTCGCCCGCCCGAAGAGCGGATACTCTGTTCCGCTGATTTGCTGCGTCAGGACGATGTCGGTGGTCCGATCCCCGGTGAAGTCCGCCGCATAGACCCCGAACTTGCTCTGCAGCGACGTCCGGTACGCGAAGTTCAGCCCCGCATTGCCCGCCACCAGATCGGGATGGCCATCGTGGTTGAAGTCTCCGACCGCGAGACTGTACCACCATCCCCGCAGCGGCGGCAGGCCCACCGCTGCCGACACATCGCGCAATTGCTTGCCGTCGTTGTGATAGAACTGGAGCGGCGTCCATTCGCCGGCCGTGACCAGATCCAGGCGCCCGTCGCCGTCGTAATCACTCCAGACCGCCGCCGTGATCATGCCGCTCGGCTGACTGAGCTCCGGCGCAACTTCTGCCGTGACATCGGTGAAGTGACCCCCCTCGTTGCGTAAGAGATAGCTGCGGGTCGGGTAGGGGTAGTTTCTTGGCGTGAGGCGCCCGCCCACGAACAGATCCAGCCGGCCGTCGCCGGTGAAGTCCCCAGCCGCCACGCTCGCCGTGCAGGTCGGCATCGGCGGCAAGGCCTGGCTGTCTCTCACGAACCTGCCGCCACCCTGGTTGATATAGAGGCGATCCTGCAACCAGCGTGACACCGGCGCGAGCCGGTATCCGCAGCTCGCCACATACAAGTCCGGCCGGCCGTCGCCGTTGGCGTCGAAGAACAGCGCTCCCCAATCTTCGTACGCTTTGTCGGCCTCCCAGGGTTGACCGCGGACGGATTCGACGAACCCGCCGTCCGGTCGTTGCATGAACAGCTTGCCCGGGACGCCGGCTGATCCGCCGATGAAGACATCGTCCAGGCCGTCACCATCTATGTCTCCCACGACGACGGGTGGGCCCTGCCGGGACAGCTCGTACGGCAGGAGTGGTTGGACCTCGTAATCGACGAACTCCCCTTCCACCTGCTTGTACGCCAAAGCGCGGCGCGCATCCATTGGCTGGAACGGGAGCTGCCGGCGGTCAGCCGTCAGCGGTCGGCGACTGCCCGTCGCGTCCTGCTGTCTCACCGTTATGATGTGGTCGGCGGCTACATCCGTCAGTGTCTGCACCCGCCCGTCGGGCCAGACGACGCGCAGGCTATCCACCCGCGTCGCCGCGCCGAGGCCGAAATGCTCGAGGGTCTCCATCGTGGACATGTAGCCGCGGGTCGGGGAATGGTAGAGGTACTGCTGCTTCCCCCCGGCGGTGAGGATCAACGTCGCTCCGATCCCCGCCCGGTTGGGAGACTCCCCTTCGAGCTTGACTTGCAGATAGTGAGGGGCGGCGCCGGTGGGTTGGATATTTTCGTAGATCGACGCGGGCGCGTCCATGTTGTTCACCACGATGTCAAGCCTGGCGTCATTATTGAGATCGGCATAGGCCGCGCCATACGAAAAACCCGGCTGGTCCATACCCCATGCTTCGCTCTTGTCGGCGAACGTCAGGTCACCGTTGTTCCGGAAGACATAGTTCGACACCCGGTAACTGCGGAGGTCCTGTAAGAGTCTCAGCGCCATCTGCCGATCTCCGCTACGGCGTGCCCCCAATACCGCCGCCTGGTAGTCGAGATCATTGGGCGCTTTGGGATAGCCGTTAGTGATGAAGATGTCCTTGTACCCATCGTTGTCGAAGTCGGCAAACAGGGGACTCCAGCTCCAGTCGGTGGACGCGACGCCCGCCAGGCCGGCGATGTCACTGAAGATGACGTCCCCGTTCGGCGTGACGCCGTTACTCAATTGCAGCGAGTTGGCGTCGTAATCGTCGCGAAATCCCCTGCGACGCAGCTCCGTCCGACCGCCATAGGTGAGGTACCCGCTCATTCGCTTCTGTTGGTCCAGGGCGGCGGGCAGCATGTCCACCTGCAGGATGTCGGGCCAGCCGTCGTTGTTGAAATCGGCGATATCCACGCCCATGCCCGCAACGCTCGCATGCTTGATCCACGCACCGGCCCGATCGGTAAACGTGCCATCCCCGTTGTTGATGTAGAGGACATCATTGGGTGCGACGTCGTTGGAGACGTAGAGGTCGGGCCACCCGTCCCGATTTACGTCGGCCACCACCACCCCAAGTCCATACCCGACCTGCCGCAGGATCCCTGCCTCTCGGGATACCTCCGTAAAGGCTCCATTCCCGTTGTTTCGATAGAGGTGATTCCACCCGCTCGTGCTGGCACTCGGCACGCCCAGTGGGTGCGTGTCTGCGACACCCCGTGCAAAGTCCTGGGGTGAATTGTCGAGCAAGAAGAGGTCGAGGTCTCCATCTCCGTCGTAATCAAGGAAGACGGCGTGGGTGGTGAAGCCCGTGTCGGCGATGCCGTACCGCACCGCGGCCTCCGTGAACGTGTGATCCCGGTTGTTGAGGAACAACAGGTTGGCCCGGTCTTTCCCCGTTGACCGCCCGGATCCGGAGACGGAGACGTAGACATCCAGATACCCGTCGTCATTGATGTCCACCATGGTCGCGCCGGTGGCCCACCTGGTCGTCTGCACCCCGGCGGACTCCGTGATGTCTTCGAACCGCATGTTGCCTTTGTTCACGTACAGGCGGCTCGAGACCATGTTGCCGCTGAAGAACAGGTCCGGCAATCCGTCATTATCGATATCCCCGACGGCCACGCCCGCGCCGTTGTACACGTAGACGTCGGTCTGAACATTCACCGAGTCGCTGGTGGTGATGGTATTGGCGAACGTGATGCCGGTCTGCTGCGGGGTCAGTCGCTTGAAAAGGCGGGGCTCCTCATGACGGCATCCATTCAACAGAGCTAGAGAGACGAGAAGCACGAGAAGGTGTCTGCACGGGGATAAGCTGGGCGTCACGATGCGTAGCTCCATTCGCCGTGTGAGAAGGCTCGATTGTGCTCATCACAGCCCCTTGGTTGCGTCAGGGCGATCGCCGGTAACGCGACCCTGAACCGAACGGTGATACGGCCCGGCATGGG
>Ga0307281_10000182_pt1 | contig 15220 bp, 12 predicted proteins | sample ER_DNA_120_FD_194486 | JGI IMG/M metagenome (GOLD analysis project Ga0307281, IMG submission 194486) | Bulk soil microbial communities from the East River watershed near Crested Butte, Colorado, United States - ER_DNA_120 | ecosystem: Environmental > Terrestrial > Soil > Floodplain | place...
GACGGGCGCACGAAGGTGCCCTTGGAGACCTTGATTGCTTTCTTGAGGTCGTCGTCGCCGACGTGGTCGTTCTTTTCGAAACGCACCCCGTCCACGCGCGGGTACTCCGTCACCTGGATCACCACGTTCACGGAATCGTCGGAGGTGCCGGCTTCGCGCAACGCGCGCACGTCGCGGAACTGGTGCGTCTCGTAGAGGCGCTTGATGCCCGGGCGGATGCGCTCCGGGTCGTAGCCTTCACCTGGCTTCACACCCAGGATGCGCGTGATTTGCGAGCGCGAGACCTTCTGGTTGCCTTTAACCACGATCTTCTGAATGAACGTGGTGGGACGGCCCGCCGCGAACGCACCGGCAGCGAGAGCCGCCACCAGCAGGCCGGCCATAAGACCTAATGCCTTTAATTTCATGAAGCTACAACGTTGGGCCAAAACGGCTGCATGGTACCATGCAGCACAGGGGAGATAGAAACAAAAAGCAAGAAACCCCCGGCCGTGGCCAGAGGTATCTTGCTCGATCTTGGGCTGTCCCGTCGCGGGAGCCGGATTTAGGGCTGTGCGCCGTCGGGCTGGGCCTGGGTGGTCACGTCGAAGGAAAGTTCGTCGCTTCCCACTCCCACGTGGATTTCGGCGTCCTTCTGGATGCCGTGCGCGAGAATCAACTCGCTCAGCGGATCTTCCAGGAAGCGCTGGATGGCGCGCTTGAGCGGACGCGCGCCGAGCGCCGGATCGAAGCCGTGGTCGACAAGGAACGTGCGCGCTTCCTTCGAGACGTTGACGCGCACATCGAGCACGTCGAGGCGCGACATGAAATTCCCGAGCAGCACGTCGACGATCTGCATCATGTCGTCGCGCGAGAGCTGGCGGAACACGATGGTGTCGTCGAGACGGTTCAGGAACTCGGGATTGAACATCTTCTTGAGATGATCGAGAAGTTTCGCGCGCACGGTCTGGTACTGCGCGTCCGAGCCCTCGTGGATGAAGCCGAGGCTCTTGCCGCTCTTGATGTCAAGCGCACCGACGTTCGAGGTCATGATCAGCACCGTGTTGCGGAAGTCGACGCGGCGCCCGTAGCTGTCCGAGAGCTGTCCTTCTTCCATCACCTGCAACAGGATGTTGAACACATCCGGATGGGCCTTCTCGATCTCGTCGAGCAGCACCACCGAGTACGGTTTGCGGCGCACCTTCTCCGTGAGCTGTCCGCCCTCGTCGTAACCGACGTATCCCGGAGGCGCGCCGATCAGGCGCGAAACCGAGAACTTCTCCATGTACTCCGACATGTCGATGCGGATCAGTGCCTCGTCGGATTCGAACATCACCGCGGCAAGCGCCTTGGCGAGCTCCGTCTTGCCGACGCCGGTCGGCCCCAGGAAGATGAAGCTGCCGATGGGACGGCGCGGATCGCGCAGCCCGGCGCGGTTGCGCCGCACGGCGCGCGCCACCGCCTTGACGGCTTCCTCCTGGCCGATGACGCGCTTGCGCAGCTGGTCCTCGAGGTGGAGGAGCTTCGCGGTCTCCTCCTTCTCCACGTCGGTGACCGGGATGCCCGTCATGGCGGACACCACGCGCGCGATGTCGCGGCTCGTCACCACGGTTTCCTGCTGCTGCTTGGTCTCCGCCCAGTTCTTGCGGATGTCCTCCAGCGTCTTGCGCAGCTCCTTCTCATGGTCGCGATGGCGCGCCGCCTTCTCGAACTCCTGGGCCTGGATGGACGATTCCTTCTCGCGCGACACATCTTCGATCTCGCGCTCCATGTCGGTGAGCTCGGAGGGCGCCGTCACCACGGACAGGCGCGCGCGCGAGCCGGCCTCGTCGATCACGTCGATGGCCTTGTCGGGCAGGAAGCGCTCGTGGATGTAGCGTTCGGACAGAAACACCGCCGCACGCACCGCGTCGTCGTTGATCTTCACGCGGTGATGCGCTTCGTATTTGTCACGCAGCCCGAAGATGATCTGGATGGTCTCGTCGGCCGTGGGCGGGTTGACCATGATGGGCTGGAAGCGGCGCTCGAGCGCGCCGTCCTTCTCGATGTACTTGCGATACTCATCGAGCGTGGTGGCGCCGATGCACTGCAGCTCGCCGCGCGCCAGCGCGGGCTTGAGCATGTTGGAGGCGTCGATCGCGCCCTCAGCACCGCCGGCGCCGACGATGGTGTGGATCTCATCGATGAATATGATGACGTCCTCCGCCTGGCGGATCTCGTTGATGATCGATTTCAGGCGCTCCTCGAACTGGCCGCGATACTTGGTGCCCGCCACCACCGACGCGAGATCCAGCGTGCAGATGCGCCGGTCCTTGAGGATCTCCGGTATCTTGTTGTCAACGATGCGCTGCGCGAGGCCTTCCGCGATCGCGGTCTTCCCCACGCCCGGCTCGCCGATCAGCACCGGGTTGTTCTTCTTGCGGCGTGAGAGGACCTGGATCACGCGCTCGATCTCGTGCTCGCGCCCGATGATCGGGTCGAGCTTGCTCTCGCGCGCCATCTGGGTGAGGTCGCGTCCGAACTGGTCGAGGTTGGGCGTGTCGCTCTTTTCCTTCTTCGCCTTGCGTGTCTTGACCGTGGTGGTCGGGCCGAGGAGCTTGAGCACTTCCTCGCGCACGCGCTTCCTGTCCACGCCGAGCTCGGCGAGAACCTGCGCGGCCACGCCCTCGCCTTCGCGGATCAGGCCGAGCAGCAGGTGTTCGGTGCCCACGTAGTTGTGTCCGAGGAGCCGTGCTTCTTCGATGGCGAGTTCGAGCACGCGCTTGGCGCGCGGCGTAAACGGAATCTCGCCGATGGTGAGCGTACCGCCGGAGCTCTTGACCATGTTCTCGACGGCCTGCTGGATCTGTTCGAAATCAAGCTCGAGCTTCGCGAGCACCTTGGCCGCGATGCCCTCGCCCTCGCGCACGATGCCGAGCAGGAGGTGTTCGGTGCCGATGTAGTCGTGCTGGAGGCGCGCCGCCTCGTCACGCGCATAGTAGATGACTTTGCGCACACGGTCTGTGAAACGATCCTGCATGGTTGCTCCCGTCTTCCGATGTCTGGCTAGGAGGCCTCGCGCGCAAGCGCTTCGCGTATGTATTCGGCCCGCACCGCGTCCCGCTCCTGCGGGTCCATCGCGGTTCCCTTGAGTTTCTGCAAGTGGGCAGGCTGGATGTAAACGAGCAGTTCGTTGAGCGTTTGCAGCGGGACATCCGTCACCAGGCCCACACCCACACCCATTCGTACGGCAGAAATGAGACTCAAGGCTTCCTTGGTGCTCACACTTCGAGAATAACGAAGGAGACCGTACGCCCGCCAGACCTTATCCTCGAGCAATCTCCGTGCCTTGCGAAACAGCATCTCCCGTGACCGGCGCTCGTAAGTGATCACCTTGGTTACCATTTCGCGCAGGTTCTTGAGGATGACCTCCTCGGAAGCACCCAGCGCGGCGCTGTTGGAGAGCTGGAAAAAGTTGCCCATCACTTCCGAGCCCTCCCCGTAGAGCCCGCGTGCGGAGTGGTTGAGCTTGCGCAGCGACTCCAACAGGCGGTGGATCTCCTTGCTGTGGACCAGCCCCGGCAGATGGATCAGGACGGAAACCCGCATGCCGGTACCGAGATTGGTGGGACAGGCGGTCAGGAAGCCCAGGCGCTCGTGGTAGGCCAGCTCCAGCTCCGGCGCCAGCTGGTCGTCGAGATCGTTGGCGCGCCGGAAGGCCGTGCCCAGGTCGAATCCGGATGCGAAGCTCTGGATGCGCAGGTGGTCTTCCTCGTTCACCATGAGACCCAGCGATTCGTCGTCCGTGAAAACCAGCCCGCGCGACGCCGATTCCGTGGCGAACTCGCGGCTGACCATGTGGCGCTCGACCAGAATTTGCCGGTCCAGCGTGGAGATTTCGCCCATCGCCGCGCTGCGTCCATGCTTAAACGCGCGGGTGTGCGACGCCGCGTCCATGGACAATCTCAAGATTTCCCCGAGCTCCGCGTTGTCGCAATGATGGGTGAAGCGATGCCCTTGAAGGTTCCTCGCGATACGCGTGCGGCTGGACAGCACGATCTCGCTCTCCTCGCCGGAGCCGTCGAGCCAGGCACCGGGATGACGCACCAGTCCGTCGATGTCGAAGCTCACGCGTCGCCCTCCACCCTGGTTTCGAGGGTACGAATCTCGTCACGGATCGCGGCCGCGCGTTCATAATCCTCGGCACGGATGGCCAGCGACAATTCCTCCCGCAACGCCGCCACTTTTTCGCGGACGGCGAACTGTTCGCTCTGGCGCGTGGCTTTCTTCCCCGCGTGCTGCGTGCTTCCGTGGACATGCCGCAGTACCGCGATGAGCTGGGATTCGAAGGCGTCGTAGCAGTCCGGGCAACCCAGCCGGCCGATGCGCTTGAAGTCCGAGTACTGGTAGCCGCAGCGCGGGCAGTGCACCTTGGAGATGCGCTCCGAATCGGCATCCACGGCGGTATCGATCAACCCCGCCACCAGGTCGCCGAGTCCGAAGTTGCCGCCTTTCTGCACGTCGACACCCCTTTCCTCGGCGCACTCCAGGCACAGGTTCATCTTGGTCATCTGGTTGTTCACGATCTCCGTGTAATGAACCTTCGCCGGGCGGAGTTTGCAAATCTCGCAGTTCATTTTTCTAGCTTCCCAATTCCCTCAACGTGTGACCGGTCAGCTCCAGCGTGCGGTCGGCGAAGGCGCCGAACTGCCGCTTGTGTGTCACCACCACGAAGGTTTCCTTCTCCGAGCTTGCGAGGTCGCGGATCAGGCGGTGAATGCCCTCGCCGGTGGCGTCGTCCAGATTTCCCGTCGGCTCGTCGGCGAACACCACCGCGGGCCGGTTGATGAGCGCGCGCGCAATGGCCACGCGCTGCTGCTCGCCGCCGGAGAGCTCTCCCGGCCGGTGCAACGCGCGGTCGGCGAGACCCACGCGCTCGAGCCAGTGCGACGCGTCCTTGGCTGCGTCCGGGGCCGTGCGTCGCGCCACCAGCGCCGGCATCATGACGTTCTCCAGCGCGGTGAAATCGGGCAGCAGGAAATGGAACTGAAACACGAACCCGAGCGTCTCGCTGCGCAGACGATCCAGGGGGCGCCCCGTGAGCGCGTGCACGTCCTGGCCGCGAATCCAGACCTGCCCCGTGTCGGGCCGGTCCAGGGACCCCAGGATGTGGAGGAGCGTGCTCTTTCCGGCGCCCGACGCCCCCACGATGCAAACCACTTGCCCTTCCTGGACCTCCAGCGACACATCTTTCAGGACCCCCACCTCGGTGCCCGTGCCGCGGTAGGTGCGTGAGACGCCCTGCGCCGAAAGGATTGCCGCCGTGCTCATAATCTAGGCCCGCTCCGGGCCGGACACAATGAAAGGATCAAGTTGCAACTAATGAAACAACAGTCGGTTCAGACCTACATATCGCGTATCGCATCAACCGGGTAGAGGCGGCTTGCCTCCCAGCTAGGGTACACCGTCGCCAGGAAACAAATGACCACCGAGATGGCGCTGATGGCCATGAGGTCGTGCCATTCGACCAGCACCGGAAGCGTCTTGACGAAGTAGACGTCGCCCGGCAAATCGATCCGGATGCGATCCAACACGTAACATGCAATAAGCCCGGTCACGAGACCACCCAGGGTCCCGGCCACGCCGATGGCGGTCCCCTCCAGCATGAAGATGGACATCACTCCGCGGCCCGACGCTCCCATCGAGCGCAGAATGCCGATCTCGCGCCGCTTCTCCATGATCACCATGGTCAGCATTCCCACCAGGTTGAACGCGGCCACCAGGATGATCAGGGTGAGCATCAGGAACATGAGGATCTTTTCGATCTTCATGTAGCTGAAAAGATTCGCGTTCAGATTGATCCAGTTGTTGGTGCCGTAGTCCTTCATCGAGATGATGCCCTGGATGCGGCGGTCCACCGCCTCGGCCCGGTACATGTCGTCGATCTTGAGACTCGAGCCGCGCAGCGCCGTTTCGAAGTCGAACATCTTCTCCGCGTCCTTGATGTCGACGTAGACGAAGCGCGAGTCGAACTCGTACATGCCGCTGTTGAAGAATCCGAGCACGCGGCAGTGGAATTGCTTGGGATCCACGTGGCCGGCCTTGACCACCGAAGGCGCGGTGACGATGTCGATCTCCTCGCCCAGCCCCACGCCGAGGTCGACGGCGAGATCGAGACCGAGCACGCAGCCGATGGTGGGCGTCTCGTCCTGGAACGACGCCGTGCTGAACGAGTCGATCTGCGGCCGGATGCTGTCGATCACCGCGGACACCCGCATCTCCTGCTTGAGATCAATCCCCTTCACCATCACGCCGCGCAGTTTCGTGCGGCGGCCCGGCACCACCTGGTAGGCGGCCAGCGCCTCCGAGCGCACGAACGGCGCCGATTCCAGGATGTCGGGCTCCTTCTTGAGGCGCACCAGCGCGGAATCCATGTGCGCCCAGGCCTGCGGGCTGCGCGCGAACACCAGCACGTGCGTGTTGAAACCCACGATGCGGCTCCTGAGCTCGGTCTCGAAGCCGTTGATCACCGAGAGCACGATCACCAGCGTCATCACACCGACAAACACGCCGCCGATGGCGATGCTCGTAATGCGGGAGACGAGCGCGGAGCGCTTCTTGGTCTGCAGGTAGCGCCGCGCGATAAAAACCGGATAGTTCATCGGCCTTCCTCGGGTCGCATGTGCGGAAAGAAAATCACGTCGCGGATGGAGTGGCTGTCGGTGAAGACCATGGTGAGCCGGTCGATGCCGATGCCGAGACCGGCCGCCGGTGGCATTCCGTACTCGAGTGCGCGGATGTAGTCTTCATCGAGCTGTTGCGCTTCCTCGTCACCGCGCGCGCGCAACTCTCCCTGCGCCTCGAACCGGCGCCTCTGTTCCAGGGGATCGTTGAGCTCGCTGAACGCGTTGCACACCTCCATGCCGGCCAGGTAGCCCTCGAAGCGCTCCACCAGGCCGGGGGTCGTGCGATGATCCTTGGCCAGGGGCGAGAGCTCCTTCGGGTAGTCGTAGATGAAGGTCGGCTCCTGCAGGTGCGGCTCGACGGTGGCGCTGAATACCTCGTCGATGATCTGCGCCGCGGGCAATCCCTTGTCGACGTGCACGCCGGCCTGCGCAGCGAGCGAAGCGAGCTCACTCTCGCTCTTGCCGTAAAGATCCAGGCCGGTTGTCTCGCGAATGGCATCGAAGAACTTGATGCGCTTCCATGGCTTCATGAAATCGAGATTGGTTTCGCCGTACTTCACCCTGCCATCAACGGCCATCGCTTTCGCGATGGTGCTAAACATCTCCTCCACCATGTCCATGTAGTCCATGTAGTCGAGATAGGCCGCGTAGCACTCCATCATGGTGAACTCGGGGTTGTGCGAGCGGTCGATGCCCTCGTTGCGAAAATCCTTCGCGAACTCGAACACGCGTTCGAAGCCGCCCACCAGGAGCCGCTTCAGGTAGAGCTCGTTGGCGATGCGAAGGAAGAGCGTCATATCGAGCGCATTGTGGTGCGTGGTGAAGGGCCGCGCGCTCGCACCGCCGTAGAGCGGCTGCAGCACGGGTGTTTCCACTTCGAGAAAGGCGCGCCCGCGCAGGAACTGGCGCATGGTCTCCACGATCAGCGAGCGTTTCTTGAATACCTCGCGCACCTCGGGGTTGACGATGAGGTCCACGTAGCGCTGTCGGTAGCGGATCTCCTTGTCGGTGAGACCGTGCCATTTCTCCGGGAGCGGGCGCACCGCCTTGGACAGGAGTTCGATGGTCTCTACGCGCACCGTGATCTCGTTGGTCTTGGTGCGGAAGACAACACCCGCAATGCCGGTGATATCTCCCACTTCCAGCTTTTCGAAGCGGGTGAACGCTTCCTCTCCCAGGTCGTCTCGCCGAACGTAGAATTGAATACGACCCGTCGAATCCTCGAGGTGGCCGAAGTATGTCTTCCCGTGGCCGCGCAACGACATGATGCGGCCGGCGACACGCACGACCGTACCCCTTTCCGTGAGCGCAGCTTCGTCTGCCACCAGTTGCGCCACGTGGTTGGTCACCTCGAACCGGTACGGGTACGGGTTCGTTCCCATGCCGCGCAACGCCTCGGCTTTCTCGATGCGCACGGCGCGCAGGCGGTCGACGCCGTGCAGCCCGCCTTCTTCCTCTTCTTCAGCCATGGCGTGGTCCCTTCTAACCAATCGTCTTGTGCAGGTAGGCTTCGATCACGTCGTCGAGATCGCCGTCCAACACCTTGTGTACGTCGCCGGTCTGCCAGTCCGTACGATGATCCTTCACCAGCGTGTAGGGGTGGAGCACGTAGGAGCGAATCTGGCTCCCCCACGAGATCTCCTTCTGCCCTTCCATCATCTTGTCGCGTTTCGCTTTTTCTTCCTCCAGCTTGAGCGCGTACAGGCGCGCGCGCAGGATCTTCATCGCGTTGTCCTTGTTGCGGTGCTGCGAGCGCTCGTTCTGCGACTGCACCACGATACCGCTGGGCATGTGCGTGATGCGCACGGCGCTGTCCGTCTTGTTGACGTGCTGGCCGCCCGCGCTGCTCGCGCGATAGGTGTCGATGCGAAGATCGTCATCGCGGATCACCACCTCGACGTCGTTCTCGATCTCGGGATACACGAACACGGAGGCAAACGAGGTGTGACGCCGGTGCGCCGCGTCGTAGGGCGAGAGGCGCACCAGCCGGTGCACGCCGCTCTCCGCCTTCAGAAGTCCGTAGGCGAAGTCGCCGCGCACCTCGATCGACGCCCCCTTGATGCCGGCCTCTTCGCCCGGGCTCAGGTCCAGCATGCCGACGCCGAAGCCGTGGCGCTCGCAGTAGCGCGTGTACATGCGCATCAGCATCTCGGCCCAATCCATCGACTCGGTACCGCCCGCGCCGGAGTGCACGACGACGATGGCGTTGCGCTGGTCGTCGGGACCGGAGAGCAGCATCGCCGTCTCCTGCGCCTCGATCACCGGATCGATCTTCTCCAGCTCACCGGCGACGTCCACCAGCACGGCGTTGTCGTCCTCTTCCCTGGCCAGGCGCAACAGCTCGGCCGCGTCGGAGAGGCGGCTCTCCAGGGCCTGCACGGGCTCCAGGCGCGCGCGCAGCGACTTGGCCTCGCGCATGGCAGCGTCGGACTTTTTCTTGTCGGACCAGAAGTCGGGATCGTTCATCCGCGCCGTGAGCTCGGAGAGGCGCGTAGTGAGGGCGGGAGCGTCAAAGACACTCCTTGAGCTTGCGGGTCCTCTCGGCCAGGGAATCCAGATGGTCCTGAACTTCGTGTACGGCTTTCATTGGGATCTCCGGGGCAGTCGTTCGTCGAGCAACTGGTCGACGGTGGCCAGCACTTGGGCGAGTTCGGGGCCAGTATCGACCACGGCATCGGCTTTGTAAAAGTGTTTTTCAAGGCCGCCCTGGGCGTCCAGGCGCGCCCGCAGCTCGCCCTCCGACCATCCCGCACGCCCGCGCAAGCGGGCGAGACGGATATCTGGATCGCATCTCAGCGCGATGATCAAATCAAAAGGAATCGACATGTCGACTTCAAGCAGAAGAGCCGCATCAATCACGACGACAGGCGCGCCTTCGGCGCGCGCGTCCTCCACTTCCGCCGCGCAGCGCGCGACGATGGCCGGGTGCACGATGGCATTGAGCGCCGCGCGGCGCTCGTCGTTGCTGAAAACATACACGCCGAGACGGCGCCGGTTGACCGAGCCGTTGATGTCGATGACGCCCGCTCCGAATTCGCGGCGGATCTCGCCGATCACCGCCGCCTCCTCCAGCACGCGATGCGCAACCTGGTCGGCGTCGATGTGCACGCCCTGGTAGCGGGACGCAATGTGCGCCGCGATGGTGGACTTCCCCGTCCCCGATCCGCCCGCGATTCCGATGACGTTCATCATCCTAGTGGGCCTCCAGCCAGTTGGCACCACTGCCCGCGTCAACCTTGAGCGGGACGTGCAGCTTCATCGCGCCTTCCATGCATTCTCGCACCAACACGGCGGCCTCTTCCAGCTCGACTCTCGGCACGTCGAAGAGCAGCTCGTCGTGCACGGTGAGAATCATGCGCATGGCAAGTCCGCGCGCGCGGATCTCGCGATCCACCGAAACCATGGCCAGCTTGATGATGTCGGCCGCGGTTCCCTGCACCGGTGTGTTGACGGCGATGCGTTCCGAAAACGCGCGCGAGCCCGGGTTCGAACTGTCGATGTCGGGCAGGCGGCGCATGCGGCCCAGGAGTGTCGCCACGGACTTGTCGCGGCGCGCGGCCGCGATGGTGGAGTCGATGAAACGCTTCACCCCCGGATAGGAGCGGAAGTAATCGTCGATGAAGCGGCGCGCCTCGTCGGTCTCGATGTCGAGGGCCTGCGCCAGCCCGCGCGCGCCCATGCCGTACACGATGCCGAAGTTGACCACCTTGGCGCGCGAGCGCATGTCGGGCGTCACCGCCTCCGGCTCCACACCCATCACCTTCGCCGCGGTGCGCTGGTGCACGTCCGCGTCGTCCATGAACGCGCGCACGAGTCCTTCGTCACCCGAGAGGTGCGCGAGAATGCGGAGCTCGATCTGCGAATAATCCGCGTCCAAAAGTACCCAGTCCGGGTCGCGGGCCACGAAGGCGCGTCGAATCTCGCGTCCCTCGGCGCTGCGGATGGGGATGTTCTGCAGATTGGGATCGGAGCTCGAGAGACGCCCCGTGGTCGCCACCGCCTGGTTGTACGACGTGTGCACGCGGCCGGTCTCCGGGTTCACCAGGCGCGGCAGCGCGTCGACATAGGTGTTCTTGAGCTTCATGAGCTGGCGCCACTCGAGGAGCAGGTTCACCACCGGATGCTGTCCGGCGAGCCCCTCCAACACGTCGGCGTCGGTGGAGAATCCCGTCTTGGTGCGGCGCGACGGCGCGAGCTTCAGGCGGTCGAACAGCACCTCGCGCAGGCGCTGCGTCGAGCCCAGGTTGAAGCGATCACCCGCCTCGCGGTAGATCGCTTCCTCCAACGCGGCGATGCGGTCGGCGTAGCCGCGCGATAGCGCGGCCAGAAACGCCGAATCGATCTTGACGCCAATCATCTCCATACGCGCCAGCACATCGGACAGCGGCATTTCGACCTCGTGAAAAAGCCGGCGTACTTCCGACACCGCGACCAGCGGAGCAAAGGCTTCCTTCACGCGCAGCGTGTAGTCGGCATCTTCGCACGAATACTCCACCACGCGCGGGAGCGCCACGCGCCGGATGTCCTTCGCGCGCGCGCGCGGATCGAAGAGCGATTCGAACGGGATCATGGTGTGGGCACACACCTCGAGCGCGAGTGCATCGAGCCCGTGGCTACGGCGGGCAGGGTCCAGGCAATAGGACGCAATCATGGTGTCGAACGAAATTCCGCCCAGCGGCATTCCCGCGCGCGAGAGCACGATGGCGTCGTACTTGATGTGCTGGCCGATCTTGCGCGGACGCTCCGCGGCGAACACGGGTGCCAGCACTTCGCGCACGCGGTCGACTGGCAAACCCGGCGCGCGCGCGGTCGAGAACAGGCCCGGACTCGCGTCGTGGATGTCGCTCGCCACAGCGATGTAGTACGCCTCGCCGGGCGCGGTGGACACCGCGATGCCGGCCAGCACGGCCTGCATCGGATCGAGGCCGGAGGTCTCGGTGTCGACCGCGATCTCATCGAGGGTGGCGAGGTGCAGGGCGAGCTCGTGGAGGGCACCCTCCTCCGTCACAGCCCTGTAATGGACCTGCGCCACGACCGCGGTAACGGGAGCCGGCGCCGATGGTGTCACCGGAGCGGCCGCGCTGTCGCGCGGTTCCCGCGCGCGAAACAACTGGTCGCGCAGTCGGCGGAACTCGAGCTCGCCCAGGAGCTGCTCGAGCTCCGGCGTACGGTAATCCGGGCGCGCGAGGTCTTCCAACTTCAACTCGAGCGGGACGTCATCGCGCAGCGTCACGAGTTCGCGCGAATTCATCGCGGCCTCGCGTCCCTCGATGAGCCGTTTCTTGACGCCGGCCTTCTCCAACTCGTCGACGCGCGCGTAGATGGCGTCCAGGCTGCCGAAGCGCGCGAGCAGCTCCATCGCGGTCTTCTCACCGATGCCGCGCACGCCCGGCACGTTGTCGCTCGTGTCGCCGACAAGTGCCAGATAATCGACGATCTGTTCCGGCGTGAGCCCCAGTTGCGCCCGGAGCGCGGCAGGATCGAGCTCGTTCTCGAGCACGCTCGACTTCCCGGGCCGGATGACGTGCACGTGATCGTTCACGAGCTGCAAGAGGTCCTTGTCGCCCGAGACGATCTGCACCGGGACGTCCTTGCCCCAGCGGCGCGCGAGCGTCGCGATGACGTCGTCCGCCTCGAAGCCGGGCGCCTCCAGTCGCCTGATGCCCATGATGTCGAGCGCGTGCATGATGACCGGAAGCTGCATGCTCAGCCCGTCGGGCATGGCGGGCCGCTGTGCCTTGTACTGCTCGAAGCGTTCGTGGCGGAAGGTCTTCCCCTCGCTGTCGAACACCACGGCGAGGTGGGCGGGTTGATATTTCTGGTCGATGGAGAAGAGCGTGTTCAGGAATCCGTAGATGGCTCCCGTCTCCTCGCCCTTCGAGTTGCGAAGCGCGGCGCCACCCAGCGCGAAAAAGGAGCGATAGGCCAGCGCATGACCGTCGATGAGAAAGAGCGCCACAAGCCCCCTATCCGGCGCGGTACAGGCCGTGCTGGTTCGCGTACGCGGCGACCCCGGGCGGGAGCGCGCCGTTCACGTCGCGGCCAGCCGCGAGGCTCGCTCGCACCGCGGTCGACGACACGTCGACGCGCGGCGATTCGAACCACACCAGTGCCGCCGGGCCGGGCACGTCCAGGTAGAGCGCGATCTCGTCGCGCGGAAACACCACCAGCGTCGCCAGCCGGAGGATCTCCTCCGGGTCCTTCCACGTGGGAAGCTCCGCCAGGCTGTCCGCGCCGAGAATGAAATACAGGTCGGCGCGCGTGCGCATGCGGCAGGCGCGCAGGAGATCCACGGTGTACGACGTCTCGTGCCCATCCTCGATGCGCGTGAGCGCCAGACCGTCCTCGTGCTCGATCGCGATCTCCACCATGCGCACCCGGTGCTCGAGAGGCGATGTGATGTCGTGAAGCTTGTGCGGAGGGCGCGGTGCCACCGAGAACAGAACGCGGTCGAGGCCGAGTGTGCGGTGCGCCCGGCGCGCCATGGCCAGATGGCCGGTGTGGGGCGGATCGAAGGTGCCGCCGATCAAGCCGATGCGTTCACCGGCCCAGAGCGCCGACTCGTCGATCCTCATTGCGCCCGGATACGCTTGATCTGCGCTTCGGCGTCGCGCTTGAGCGCTTCGTCCTTGGTCGCCTCGATCAGCCGGGTGAACTGCTCGATTGCCTCCTGGTCCTGCGCGCGGTCGACCAGGATCAGGCCCTTGAGATACATCGCCTGCTCCCAATTCTTGTTGTCGGGATAGTTGGTGATCACCTTTTCACAGAAGACCAGCGCCGCCTTGGGCTCGTGGCGGCGGTAGTACCAGCGCGCCGTCTCGAGCGTCTTCTCCGCGAGCCTCGCGTTGATTTCCTGGACGTACTGTCGTGCCGCCGGCGCGCGCGGATTGTCGGGAAAGGTGGTGAGGAATTGCGTGAAGCGGCTGAGCGCATCGAGCGCTTTCTGTTGGTCGCGTTCCGCGCGCGGCGCTTCGCGCCAGTAACACACGCCGGTCTGGAAGATGGCGTCGTCAACCCATTCACTGTAGCCGTAGTTGGTGATCAGGACCTGGTACTCCACCGCAGCCAGGTCGTACTCGTGGCCCTGCAGGTAGCTCTCCGCCAGCTTGAACTGCGCGTAGTCCGCGCGCTCGTTGCCGACGTAGCTGTCCAGGAACTTCTGGTACATCGCCACCGCCTGCATGTGCTTGCCGCGGTTGAAATAATCGTCCGCGCGCTTGAGCACGGCCTCGGGTGTGGCGGGCACCTTCGACACGCTGCCCGCACACGACGTGAGAAGCAGCGCCAGTAACACCAGGAGCATCCGGCAAGAGGCGCGCTTCACTTGAGCCCCGCTTCCTGCAGCGACTCGATGCGTGCACGCGCGCGCTCCACGATCTGGCCCGAATCGCCGCGGTCGTTGCGGATCACTTCGCGGTAGGCCTCGTACGCCGCGGCGCGGTCGCCCTTGCCTTCGTAGGCCTGGCCCAGGAGGAAACGCGCCTTCTGTTGCAACGAACGGTTGTCCGCCTTCCCCACCAGGTCGGCGGCGCCCGTGATGGCTTCGTCGAACTCGCCCGCATCGAAGTGATGCTGCGCGTCCTGGTAGAGGAGCTCGTTGAGGTTGGCGGCCGCACCCTGTCCTTCGCCGCTCCTCGGAAACCGCTTCACCAGTGTCTCCATCGCCGTGCGCGCCTTTTCATCGTCGCCAAGCGCGCGCCAGCAATCGGACAGGCGCGCGTAGGCGCGCTCGCACTCGGGAGCGTTCGCGAACTTGGTCACGGCCTCGTCGTACAGGGCGGCTGCATGCTGGAAGTCGCGGTCCTCGTAATACGTGTCTGCCACCGCGAAGCGGCGCTGCCCGAGATCGATGCTCTCGTCGAGTTCGTGGGCCTTGCGCAGGCGCCGCGCACTCTCGTCGCGGCCGATTCCCTCGCGTGCGCTGAAATCGCGCAACATCCCGGCCGCGCCCGGCTTGAGCCCGGCATTGGCGGCCACCGCGGTGTCCACCTCGGCGAAACCCTCCGAGTCGCGCCCGAGCGCGACGAGCGCCATTCCATAATAGTAGTGAACGTCGGCGGGGGCGGTTCCGTTCCGGATGGCGTGGCGACCCAGCGTGACGACTTCGCTGTAGTCACCCTTCTCGTAGGCATGGCGCATGTCCGCCACGGGGCCGCGGGTTCCGCAGCCCAGGGCCAGCAGCAACAGAATCGCGAGGCAACGCCGCACGGCCGCACCCCCGACCGGGTCAGTTGCCACTCTGGTTGGAGAAGAACAGGTAGATCAGCCCGACGATGATGCCGGTCACGAACACCGGCTCCACGTAGTGGCCCCATCCGGAAGAAGGAACCACGGGCTTGTTGAAGGCGTAGGTGCCCTGCTCGACGCGCGCGGCCTCGCCGTAATCGATCTCGTCGGACTGCTCGCGCGACGCCTCGCCCACCCACACCACGCGGCCGTCGACCGTATCCGTGAGCGTGGTCATGATGCGAACGCCGGCGTGGCGCTCGACGCGCTTGCCGCCCACGACGAACGACCGGTGCGAGTCCGTGTACTTGAGGTCGAACACCACGTTCTGGTACTGCAGCACGAATGCA